>ENA-UOUE01000019-UOUE01000019.1-compost-metagenome-genome-assembly--contig:-NODE-19-length-104886-cov-10.815130_pt1 | contig 104886 bp, 90 predicted proteins | sample MGYA00238146_ERZ747223 | MGnify/ENA primary metagenome ERZ747223 (study PRJEB28781, sample SAMN06268865) | compost metagenome | isolation source: single cell | place: USA: California, Emeryville, Joint... | reverse complement strand
TGGGAGTGCCATTTCGACTTGCGGATAAGCTTGACAATATCTTTGGTCTTGGAGGCATTAGAATCAACATTAAATAGATGGTATGAAATTTTTCCATTAAGAGGGACTGCACCGAGGATACCTCTACGTGAGTTATATGTGATATCTCCAGCACCAGTGCCTAGAGAGAAAATACAATTATTCAAAATATAAAGCCCAAAAAATAATTATACACTCTCCTGAGGCTGCACCAAGGGAATAAATTTTCTTAATTTGATCTCTTTTTGAGATGTCAGATACTGCCATATTGGCTGAATAATAACAGTGATGATGCAGAGATACAAGTAATTTTGGGTTTGGTATCTCCTTCACATGTGGCCCACTGTAATCTTAAAAATATTTCCTTCAAGTTAGAGCGAAAAAAATACAATTTACAATTGTCATTAATTTTAACTCCGTCAAAACTTGCATAACTTTCCTTCGTGTTGAAGTCAACAATGTTGATCTTGTTAGTTCTATCCGAACACCAAGCAAGTAAAGTTGGAGAGTCCACGGTGGTCTCTTTTGCCGAAGGTTGGATAATTTTGGTAAATGAGATGGCTTAGCCTTGAAAATGAATTTACTAGTATTAATGGTATTTCTTTGAGGCGACGTGGCTTGCTCTCTTTCGTTTGGAACTTGTTTCACTTCTTCAATCTTTGATTGAGATGAAAGTTGCGTTCCAGGCTCTTCATTTTGTTTCGATTCTTCAACGACTACGTCCACTTTCTTATCTGAACTGTGCAGCATGGATTTTTCAAACCTATTAAGAGCAGAACAGAGATGCTAAATTTTATTTGATTATCAAATCAATCTTGATTAAAAAGGTGAGAATTTAATTAGATTATAGAAGCTTTAATAAATTTATAGAAAGATTTCTTAATCAAAATAATGATACTTATAATTTAATCTGGAATGATTTATCCTGCTAAAACCGATATTTCTTCGATTTCAGGTGCATTTCTTTAATACCTTTTCCTCAAATCGTTTCAATCGGACTCAAAGTGATTTAATTTCCCAACTATTCTCAGAGAAGATGATTTCTATCTGAAACTCCCGCAGAGTACGCACTCCCAATCAGATTTCGCACCCTCAGACATAAAAAATGCAACTTTTTATTTTGAAATAAAATTTTCAGTTCATTCGCATGTTTTTGTGACATCAGAGCTGTTGATGCAATGTAACAATTCATTCGAGAGCCGTCGACAATTCCTTGCCAAAAAATAAAAAAATAAAAAAAAAAAGGAAACCGAAAAAATTACTTTACATATCTTTATTTGAAAAAGATACTCTGAACTGCTGGTCTATCAACTCATAAACTCCCCAAGTTCAGCCGTAGAGGGACTATCCCTACCATTTCTGGAATCAAAGAGAAAATTTGACATGAATTTATTTCAGAAGCAGGAATTCATGATTTGAGGCCTGGTTTGTGTTGACATCATCGATGTTCATTTCTGTGCTTTCCAACTCATCATCTGGTTGTCCGTTCAGATACAGTTCACAGAGTCTCCTTCCCCATTTCACGAAATACGAAGCCGTTGTTATGGACGATTCTCCTGTTTCTTGTCACTATTTACATTTATTCAATGATTGAATTCTATTACATGAACAGTAATTTTGTCAATGACGACGTGAGGTTGTGCGATGACGCATTAGAGGGCTTCTTCCAAACACTGACCTAGCTGGAGGAGGCATCGCAGACGTCTTGCAAGATCAAGACTATACGACTGTCTTAAAAAGGGAGTTCCTCCTGAGAATACTCTTCTCTTTATGATCACCGTTACTTTGAACCTTAACGTCATTTTCGGTGTGATTGTTGATTCATTCGGAGATTTGAGAGACCAGAAAAAGGCCGCTGAAGACGACGAGAAGAACGTTTGCTTCATTAATCAGAAGAGAGGAGTACGAGAGAATGGCTAATTTCGATACTCACCTCCACAATCTGGAGAAATTCGTGTATTTCTTAGCCTATCTGAGAGACAGGGAAGAGAACGATTCTGTTGGTCTTACAGACATAGAGAGCTATGCGTTGAAGTGCTACCGTAAGAAAGAAAACTATTGGGTCCCAATAGGAAGATCCTTGACTCTTGAACAGTTGGGAAATGAATAAGAAAGTTCCTATTATATGAATATGATAAATTGATCCAGTACTAATGATTCTATACTGTGAATACAAAATTATCTGTCATAAATAATTATTAAATATCATTCAAAAAAGCATGGTTCTCTTTCATTTTCCAGGTCATATTTTAGATTCTTTCGCCACTCTTTTACATCGAAATTAGATATATTTATTTTTTGGATCTGATGGATATTAACTTTTTTTTTTTTGCTTAAACCTTTCGCAGTGCAATATACACGTTCTCACTCATTACTTGTACGAAACGAGTTCAACCAAATCCTCACTGTGTTATTTTCAGGAGGCGAGGCTATCGAAGTTGCTCTGCTTATTTCCTTCTATCAGCTATAATGTAGCCTCCCCACTCTGATATCAACATCATCTCTCGAACTGCATTACTAGGTCTTTATACAAAGATTCATATCATGTATAAGCTGGTCGGGCGCGGTTGAATAATTTTTGAACAAAGACAACTAAGAACGAATAAACCGGCTGTTAGTTTTAAAAATCAACTGAATCTAAACTGAAATCGAATTACTCCAAGGACAAACATGAACGTGGAAAAGATCGTCAAAGACCTCAAATCCCAAGAGAAAGACCTAGTCATCGAATCAATGAAAAAACTCATCAGGTAAGCCACAAGTCCCTCTTTTATTTTGCTTCAATTGCTGAAAGCATGATTGAGACCACTCCAAAAACTCAAGAAGAAATCATCAAATTTTTACCAGGACGAGATATCATCCGACTTATGAGGAACCTCGAGGACTCAGATGCAAGTATTCAAGTCCAATAAGCGCTTTTGCTAATAAATTTGCAACTATGACCAACAGAATTCAGAAAGCTGACTGGCAAATTTTTCTTAGACCTAGTCTACGGAAATTATATCGTTCAACAAGTGTTCTGCGATATACTAGGTATCGTACCTTGCGATGGCAAAGTGTGTTTGAATCGAATCCCTGATGTATTCAAAAACGTGCCTAATGGCATTGCAGGTATGATTCGACGACAGCTTTGATCCACTCAAATTACATTTTTCAAAGAATGTTTGGAGCAAATAAAGAAAACTTCTCCCGAAGAACTTAAAGGTGAGAGTTAATCTCCCCGCTATTTATTGAAGCATGATTTTGAATTTGTCAGATGAGCTTCCCTTCTGCTGGTACTTTAGCATCCAGAGCGCTGACAAGGTAGGCAAGAAAGTCGATTTCATCAACAAGCAAGAAACATCGCCAGATTATTTCGAAATCGACAATTTCGTTGATCCGCTTTATGCAATGATCGGCTTCGTTATGCGGAATCCTCGAGTATTCATTCAACAACCAGCTACGAAATATCTAAATATCATTGGTCATTTAGCTTTTTGAGAAACGAATGCGAGAAACGTACGAAAATAATACACAAGCGAAAGGAGTAGACAACAATAGTAAGAAAGGTGTGCTGACTTTCAATTACAACACGCAAGGAACGTCAGTCTCAGCTCGGTACTATCCGAACCCACTTATCAGCACCTGAACTTTGTTTCCACTTAACAAATTATAGGCCGACAGGGTCAACGAACAACAGCCTAGATCAATCAGTAAATCGTAGACTCCTGAATGAAACTTCCAAAAGCCCGAACTCCAGCAAGATGTGGAACACTGCGACATCCCCAATCCGCTGTTCTATCAGCAAAAACGGAATTTTTTCAAGCAGATACAACTATAAGACTAAGCAAGCTCCAGCGAATGCGGTGATTCCGAGCTCAAATTCTAATGCCAGCTCGATTCAGTACTCCACAGCGTGAGTTTACTTCGATGAATCGATAATGACGTACTTATCCTAGGAATCCTCAGTTTTCTCAGCAGAACTCTATCAGTTGCAACACTGAGCGCATGGTTCGTCAAGAATATGAATCTGGTAATCATAAATAATAAACTACATTTGTCAGACGAAGAATATAGTTTGTGAAAAGCGGGATGAGCTCACATATAAGAGTGTTGATATGAACCTCGAATACACTAGATATGCTAAAAACTCGGAGATAAAGGCCGGAGACAGACGAGCTGTGCTTAAAGAGACTGAAGTCAGCGTCGATAACATGGACCTCATTCTGCAAAATCCGAAGTATAACCGCAGTATCAACGAGTCATGTGACAATACCAAACTGCTTCTCGAAACTTCCTTGAACTCGTCTGTAACCCAAGGCTTCAAGTCAATCTTGGCGAACACGCAGTCAGAATTCAGAAACCAGAAGACATCGATGGATGCGAAAGAGAATAGAGTCACAGGAAGTTCGAAAGAGCAGGTTTCCTCTCGGCAGCAGAGCGTTGCACCCACTAAGAAATCTAGCGATAAGTCTCTCGAACAAGATCGCAGATTGAAAAAAGAACCTGAACGCAAGCAGATTTTTAAGCAGAAAGACCAGAACATCCCCAGCAGCAGCTCATCAACGACCACTCCCAAGAACAACATCTTGACGAAGCTACTCAAAGAGAAACCGTTCAGCTTTAAAGACAACACCTATTCAAGTAAATACAAATCCAGCCAAGGCAACAACAGCAGCACCAACACCAGGTAAGTTTTTTGTACTGAGGAGTACCGAAACAATATAATCTCTATAGTGTTAATAAGAAACCGCACCCAACGCTTTCAAACACCACAGCATCACCAATTACGTCCTTATCGACGACTCCTAAGCCTCAAACAGCCACTCAAGGCCTCAGTCATCAACGAATTGCGGAAAAGATTGAGCAACAATATGGCTCGAGTATTTAACATTCTAATTTCTGGCTTATTCAGCTCTTTAATCAATCCTAGAGAAACAGGTGTTCCACTCATCGCTGATGAAATCATTCGATGCTACTAGCGCTGAAAAGGCAGGCATCTTGGTAACGACGATTGAAGAGGCAGAGGAGTCCCAAAGAGATTACATTCCCAGCTCCAAACCAACTACAGCCACCACTACGACTCACAAAGAACGTGGGCCAATTGGCACATTAACTTTTAAGAGTCCGACGACAACACCTCGAGTTCCAAACGACCTTAAAGCCTCCGCTTTCAATGCGGCGAAACTGCTCAATGCAAGAAAATCGCATGATATTACTTACCTAACTAAGCACCAGAAGAAGAGTTCAAACGAATTATTGCAGAGTCCCGCGATGTCGCAAGTCGTTCATACTGTCCACGAGATAAAAGGTTTGATTCATTTGACTTTCGCTGGTTGTAACACCTTTTTTATGAGTAGAAGTCAGAAGAACGGAAATGAACCCTGGCCGCTCAGTTTCGCCGAGTCCAGATATGAAGATACCCTCGAAGTCATATAAATTTTCTTTTCAATATTAAAAGATAGTGAGAATATAGTATATGACCATGATATTAATTTACGAATTTCATAGAATCCTGTTTGAATCGATGATTCGATTAGTTATTTGCTGCATTTTAAATCATATCAATTCGTTATTTTCATAAAAGTTTCTATTTCTACCAGAAAATAGCACAACAGCCAAACTACTTGCTCAACAGCTCATTTGATAGTGATTATCCTTTTTGGCTTAGGATTATAAAATTTTTCTAATAACAATGGTAGGATAAATGCTTTGCCGCGTGCGAGTTATTAAAAGAGAGATCGTGTTAAATAAACTCATTCAACAACTGCAAGCATAGTTACAATCGAGATTATGCATGAGCATCGATCTTAGTAACCTTAAATTGATTCGAAATCTTCAAAGCATCTAAAACAGATTTATTGGATTCGCGTCTTAACTCGACAGGTAGGATGGGCTTCAGTCGTGCCCTGTGAGAGCAGTAGCTCATTTCTTTGTAATATACTCAAAATACTATATTATTATTAATTAGCTAGGTTCCATAATGACTGGTTACTCTCTCAATTTGTTCTTTTTTATTTTTTTCCCATTTTGCTAAGACTTTCATCGCAATCGCTCTTTTCTCTCTTATAGAGTCTCCTCCCGACTCATAACTAGCAGATTTCGTTGGTGACGTGTTGAGATTGCTATTCATAGCAGCGTTCTATTCCAAATTATATCACAATCACTTTCAGCAGAAATATGCGGCTACCTGTGCTGTTCTGCGGTTAAGCGGTGCTTTTGGAGTTGTGAGAAGAGTCATTACTATATAATAAACAATTTGAGGCACTTCAAAAGGAAGGTTTATTACTCTGGCAGAGGGTGTCTCGCTGACAAGCAACGCACTGTTTAAACTCTTCACGACTAGAACCTTGATATATATGTCCACAGCCAAAGCCAATTGCTTTTTTTGCATTGGAGGGATTTTCAATAAAATCCCTTGACAAACGTTTCATAAAATCAATTCCTTTTGGCTGCGACAAAACAAAGGGTATATTAATACAAAGTCCTCTTTAATCATTCTACCGCATGAATATCGGCTTTGAGGTCTAAATCTAGTGTGTTGTCAACGATCAAGGCTTTGGCTCCAAGCAATATCCTGTGCTGGTATTTCTTCGTTTCGAGAATCTTTGCTAAAAACACTTTGAGTTTTTCCAAATTAAACTGAGTGCTTTTAGTTTTTATTTCCTAATGAAGCAATGAAGAGAAGATTAGAATCAGCTTAAACAATAAAAAATGGCTTGCCTCAAGGATAACTTCTAATGAAAGATTCTGGACCATTGCTGTGAGTAGCTTTTCTAGAATGTCGTCGATTGCGTTGTTCACAATTTCCGCCTTGGAGTTGGATCCATACTTCTGAGTCAGATTTTTCTCAAACAGAGAGAGTTTGTTGAAGAGTTCAAACCACATTTTCTGTTTCTAATAACGGCCATAACTTTGTAATTCCGTTTTCGATAAAATTACAGTTATACCTCGCTCTCTCCATCTTCATTTTCTTGCATAATAAGTATACAGTTATCTAATGGTTCTGACAATTTCTCGCAGTGCTTGGTCGTTATCTGAGCCTTTTTCTCAATGCATTTCTGAGCATACTCTTCGAAAATCTAATGAAACACCTAAAAAACAGTAAATCTTTATTTTTACTTCAAACTGAAGATTAATCGCTTGAGTCATCCCTGCCGGACCCCCTCGTTTTCTTTCCAGGTAAGCCCAAGCCTCTTTAATTTGGTATTTCTTACAAATCTCCAAGCAAGCATCCTGAGGATAGTAGTTCGATTGAAGCGCTTGTAGAATATTGTTCCTCCTTCGTTTGCCATTGGGACCCTTTGTGTCTTTCAGTTGGCAGAGCAATTCAATATGAAGATTAAGCATTTTATCTGAAGTGTCTCCTTGCTCGCGACCTTCCAACATCTTCTCGAGGTATTCTAGCTGGACTTCAGGCTCAGAAGCCAGAGACATCACGACGGTCTCCTCTTCAGCTTTAAAGAACTTTTCAATCAATTGCTTCGTTAATTCGCTGTTGATAACGACCTACTCGTCACATATCATAAAAGATGGGTTCCTAAAATTTGTTTCCTACCAACTCTTTCAGTTTCTCGATGACGAGGTTCTTGAGCTCTTTGTAACCACCGATATCTCTTCTACGCATAGTGCTAAGATCTTGCAAATACTCGATAAGGTGTTTGAAAATTTTCTTCTGAATTTGCATATCCCAAAAACAGTGAGTGAGTTCTATAAAGAGCGAAAATGAAACATACCTTCAAGCCTTTGCTGATTGTATTCGCCAAGAACGTCTCAATCACGTTTCTGTACTGCTCAGCCAAGAAATATAAATAGGCTGTGACTTCCGGGCTAAGAAGAGAGTTAATATCAAGGGCAAAAGGGGTTTTTTTTTTACAATGAAGATGCTTTTGCCATTTCTATGTACATTTTTAGGTCTTCCACTGAAGAAGGCTCCACAAACTTGAAAAGAGCTAGGACGAGCTCATTTTTCTCGCTTTCGACGTAATCTTCCGTGAAGGTACGTTTCATTTCCTCAATAAAATTCACGGCTTCTCCGTTCGGCGTCGAATTCGGCAAACTGAGTTTGAAATTCATGATAAGCATTTCATTTGTGAGATCTTTTGGGTTTTTCAGGAAATAGGCCCTATAGCGCGCACAGAGCGCTTTATCAATGAAATAAAACTTCCCTGTACGAACGATTTTTGCGATTAAGAATCCAAAATATGGGTCGAGTTTCTCTCTCTGTTCACTGCTGAAACTGTTCGCGATACATTCATTTACTTTAACAAAGAGATTCACATGCATATCCGTAATGCTGTCGTTCTTAGGACCTTCAGTAACCTCTCTCGAAGCCTCTTCCGAAAGTTGCTCGATGATACGTTCAGCTTCGCTCGTAAATAATAGCAGGATGAGATTAGTGGTAACGTTAGGCTCAATCTCAAACAGCAGCTTTAAATATTCTTTTTCGAAGGCTGCAGGAACGATTTTTTCAAGAATGCTCTTCCATTTAGCTTCTGGGAGGGTTTTCGTCGAGAAGCTCGATCTACCCTTGAAACACTTTTTCAATAGCCAAAGCGTCTGAAAACCGCTTTTTTTGGTGTCTTCGGAGTTTTCTGCCTTAGCAGCTCCTCGAAGGTACTCATTGATTAATTTTACGAATGCTATCACCACGTCTTCTTGGTCCATGACAATGTGTATCAAAGCAGCGTTGAGGTTTATCTCGAGACAAAGCGTCTGTAAAGCGAGAATGTCTGCCTTCTCGAAGTCAAGGTTAAGGATCATCTGCTGCATAAGTTTGCTTTTCTCCTTCTGGGAAAAGAAATAAACGATCTCTCTGAGCACCTGGTCAGGGAGGAGTTTTATTTTGTTTAGTTTGATAAACGGTTCCAGATGCTTGAGGAACTCTTCATTCAATCCCAAATTTACAAAGATTCTCTTAATATCTCCAAACAGCAATTGATAATCACCAATTTCAAGGCAAAAATCCATGATACTTAAAGTCGCCTCGGTACGATACTGCTCACTTTGGACCAAGCACATCCTGTTGTGTGTGCTTTCATCTTCGTATAGTAGTTTCTCTTCAACATACTTCGGCACCAAGTTATCGATTTCAGCTATAATACTCTTCTTCCTATCTCCCTCGATCACTGGAATATCCCCAAATTCTTTGAGATTGCCTCTAAAAATTTCGATGGCAACAGTAAGGAACATTAGCCATTGGTCTTCTTTGAGGAGGTTTGCTAGGTAATCTTTCCACTTGATCAAATAAACCTTAAAAAATCCTCTCTTCCCGAGTATAACTATTTCACCTTCTCTATACGAGACTGAGTTCTGGTAGTACTCTTGAGAGACTCCTTTCGCGTCTTTGTAGTAGTTCTGAGGCAACAATTCTGCATCTTTGATAGAATCGACATATTCAATTAGTTTATGTTTCGCTTGGGATTCCGAATCTTCAATTTTCGCTTTTGGATTCGATGATTTCACGTCTCCCGGCGCTAATTCGCTTGTGTGGATAATATGAAGGAGAGTCTTATTATCGATTAGAAAAATGATGTTCGGAGCAAGCCAGCCGCAGCTATGTATCTCAAATTCTATATGTGCATGTGCAATGACTTGGAAGTTCGCTTTGTCTCCTTTCTCGACCAACTCAATGAGATAAATGTACTGATCCCAAGCCAAGAGCAAGCAGACCTTAAGCTTTTGATTTTCTTTACAAGAGTAACTAGAACGGCCCCAAGTAACAGAAGGAACAGTATTATCCCTGACATGCGGAGGACGTAACAATCTGTACACGATTTCTGTCGTTGGATCAATACAGAAGATCATGACCGCAATACTCGATCCGATAACCACGTAGGTTTGCTGGAGGATCTGACTGCTGAGGAGTTGCGAGCACCAGTAGTGGCGGTTGAGCACTGTGATACTGGTGACGTTCCCTGCGCTTTTTTTAAACAACGATTTCGTTTTTACGTTGTAATAGATCATTATCTTCTCGATTTCGGTGGAGTTGATGTTGCCCTCTGCGTCGCTCGAGATAATACTTAGGTTCGCTGTGCGCCAGATCTTGAGGCTGAGCACGGCGTCTTTATGAATATCTGTGATGTGCTTGATGTGCTTTTTCTCTTTAATATCCCAAATAGAGATGGCGCCGTTCTCATGCCCAGCAACGAGCATGTTACAGGCAAAAGAAACATCGATACAGGTCACCGAACCAAAGCTTCTCTCCTTCGTAGATCCAAATTTGACCAGCAATCTATTGAAATTATCGAAAAAGCAGACCATTCCATAAGAAGTTCCGATGGCAAGGAAATCATCAGGTAAAATCTAGTTAAAGAAAGTGTGAATATAAGGCTCTATGGTGGTTGAAAGGTTTACTAGGATGGTCTTTGGCATCCCATACTCTAGAGGAACCATTGACTGAAACGACGGGTCTAATTCCGAATAAAACATGTGGGATAGCTCTGTTAATGCTACAGTGCGCGTGGCTTTGATCTGGTATGAAGAAGCGAGAGGGTTATGCGTAACTAGGAGCTTATCAGAGCTTCTTTCTTTGTGTATTGAGAAGAAAACGCCAGCTTCTTCCTCATCGAAAGCATCTAATGGATCATGCGGCGGTTTGAATTTCAGTCCTGCCAGAGAGTCTTCATCTTTTACCTTTGTGGAGGTTACTCGCTTCAGATCTGTGGACTGCGTCATCGTGGGGAGTTTTTCCTCTCGTTTTCGGATAAGTTTTTGGTTCCAGCTGTACCTTTTTTCAGTTTTAGTATGCTCGTCTAGATACTGAATTGTCTGAACCGTCTTGTCGTCAGATTTTGGAGAAATAAAGATTGTCTTCTTTCCGATAGTGGGCTCCTCTTGCAAGGCGATTTTGGAATCAAGCGGAATCGATGTAACTGGCTCTTCCTGCTTCTCAATGATCTTTTCAGTCTCCTCCGGGGATTTAGTTTTTGTTTCTAAATGAGTGTTTTCGATTTCAGAAACATCGACAGCTTTCTCTTCATGGAGCTTAGAGGAGGGAATTGTAACTTCTTCTGGTTGATCAATTATTAACTCTGACGTTGGAATCTGCTCTGTTTTCTCCTCAGAAGATTTTATAGCTTCATCAACGTTACCGCTAGGATGATTTTCTTCTACTATCGGGTCTAACTTTTCAATTTTTTCGCTTGTTATGTTGGTTGGGGTGGGTCTGTCAGCAGCTGGTTCAGCTTTTTTCTCATCTAAAGAGGCATTTCCAAGTAATACCGACTTTGGCAAAACAAAATTTTCCAGAATTTGTGATTGATTCAAGGGGTTTATATTAGTTTGCAAATTGCTGATTCCTTTTGCAATCTTTTCTTTGGTATCAGTGACAGTTTGCTTTACAGGAGCAATTGCTTTTGATTTTAATGCTTTTGTGTCTTGAGTTTTCGTGGCACTTGGTTTTGTAGGACTCCCTGTTGATTAATAGGAATGTCCTTAGATTCTACACAAACAAAGTTGAACTTACCTCCTGCCCCATACTCAGCAAGTATCTGATCAAGATCGATTTCAGTAGCATTTGCTTCAATTTTCTGTTTTGGAGCTTCTCTTAGTGTTGCGAGTCTTGCCTGTCGAAAAGGGATGTCCTTATGTTGCTGGGAATCTAAAACCGAGCCTGGATTTGTGAGGAGTTTGTCATCTTTAGCAGTCTAGAGAAATGAATGAATCAATAAGCAATATTTCTCTCTGGAAAATTAACTGCGAGAATATCTTTGGGCGCTGTATTGATTGTATGTCGGGTGATGAAAGTAGTTTTGGAGGCAGTGGTTTTTGTTAAGCCTTCTTGAATCAAGGCGTCAAGTTCTTCATCGTTCATCTGTAAATATGTGTGTATAAATTCTCAAAATTTTCAATTAGAATATCTTCATTTTTTCATACGATAAATTTTCAACTAAAGAGCGAAGTTTACTGTTTTTTCTAATTGATGATATCCTCACCAGAAAAGTAATTTTCATTCTCGTATTCAGGGCTGGTGGAAGAATTGTCATGGAACTAACAATAAAATTTATCATATTTTCGCAGAAGGTGGCATTCTCTTTTCTGTGATAGTCCTGCTGTAATCGTGTATTCATATTCATCGTTTTTCATTAATGAGTGGAAAATTGCCACGAAGCAAAGGCTTCAGAATAGCAGTAATATGCATTGTTGTTTTCAATGGTACTCATAAATATAAAAATTATCTATGAAATGAGAGCACATTGTATTTTTATTTTACACTCTTTTCAGAGAATTATATTCAGGTGATTACTTGAATATTGGCTCATATAAAACTTATTTTTTCAACAACAGTTGTTGCATATAATGTTACAAAAATTTCTTCGTGGCGGCTGACAAACAACCAATACAAAAAAGCATTAGAGTTATGGATACTGTGGCTGAGTGGAACTTTGAGTCAATTGTAAACACTCATTAAACATATCTGCTAGAGATTTTCTTATACTAGGAATATCATTATGAGTGAAAGTAACCTCTGGCTTCTGCTCGTAAATATCCCTCGCTACTCCACACACAAAAAACCCTGAGAAATCTACGTTTTGAGGCTGTGGGTCTTGCATAACAATATACTCACTTCTTTTCATCCTTCTCATATAGTCATTAATGGCCACTCGGGTCGGATTCCCTGGGTTTTGAGAAGGAGCTTTTTCTTTAATCTCGTTCTCAGCGAATTTATACAAAACCCGCAAAATATCATTAGTGTTGGCTTGGGTCCCTTTGTTCAGCGTAGAATCATAAAGTATAAACCTGACCTGATCGTGGAGCTCGCAATTTATCTCTGCGAGGCTCCAGTACGAACCACCTTGATGGCATAAAAACAGCATTCGTTCGAAGAAATCAAATAGCATGAATCCTTCATCGAAGTACCTCTTGGTTAAATGCTTGATTTTCTCATACGCCCAGTTCGCCGGATTGAGTTTCCGGTTGGTCAGCTCCATTAAAAAATCATGAGGGAAAAGCTTAATCGTCTTGAAATCCTTCGCAATCATCGTATCCAACGTCGTTTCCTTGCTATAATACTCCTGTTGATGTTTCTCATTTAAATAACTTAGATAGAAGCGAATCACCCTCTCGTTAAGGCTTGAAGCAGTAGTCACTCTCTGAATGTCATCAGATGTGATATCAATGCCATATCGCCGGAAAACGACGAACTTTGATTTCGGCAGATCATCTTGTGCAGGCGTCTGAGTGAGCGCAGTGGCCGATTTTTTTGGGTAGAGCTTCTTCCCTAGCGATAAAGGATTGATCGGCATCGTCGGCTGAACCTCAACAACCTCTACATCGTCTTTAAATTTTGCTTCTTTGACGAAATAACCGTCGTCTGAGAAAATTCGAACATTGCCGTTTTTCTTCCCTTGTTTCCACAATCCCTGGTAATGTATCTCTCCATTAGGATAGAACTCCTCTCCAGGACCTTCCGCCAACCCCCGTTCGAACAGCCCAACGAACTTGTCTCCATTTGGAGAGTACTGCCGCCCTGAGCCTTCCAACAACCCATCTAAGAAATTTCCTTCGAGTCTTGGTCTGCCGTTGCTAAAGTAAAACACGCCTTTTCCATGAGGAACGTTTGATTTCCAATAGCCTTCGTAGTACTCATCATTCTCAAAGAAACACTTGCCATAGCCTTCTTTCCGACCAAATTTCCACTCTCCAACGTACCATTCAGTCCGGCCGAGGTACCTACCGAACCCATGAAAACGGCCTTTCTCTTCTACATGTCCCATATACTCGAGTCGACCTGTCTGCTCCTCGAATATTCTCACCATCTCTTGGTCGGTTTCCGCAGGGACAATCCACCGCAGCTGCCTCATAAATGCGTCCGTTAGTTCTTTTGGCGTTGCCTTAATCGACAGCGCTGAGAGATCTCTAACATACCTATAGATCTGCATTAGCGAGACCGCATTCGTGCTTACAAAGAGGTATTCAAGGACTGAAAATAGGATCTCATGCTTGAAACCTGAATGGAAAAACATTGGGTATCTGAGATAAACCATCGCGAACAGCTGAAAGAGCGTCGGACGGGTATTTTCAACAGGTCTTGTCATCAGCTCGATGATATATAAGATTTCAGGACCGTAATTTCGATGAAAATCCTGCGTAAATTTCGCTTTGAAATCACCCGAAGCCTGCTGCCGATACACATCGATAAGGTAGCTGGCAGGTTTCAGTGTCGCTAACTGCAAAAAAATGAGTCCTAAAGCGTAAACGTCTCTTTTGAAAGGATTTGCTGATTTTATCCGATGGGCTTTCACTTTACTGGTATCGATGTTCTCAGAGAAATACTCTAAAGTGTTTGCTTTTTTATCTTGCTCATCAGAGTCCTCGCCGAATAAGATTATATCTCTCAACCCGCAGTCCGAAAAGATCATCTTTTTATTATTCTCACTCAGAATGAAGATATTCGTTGGTTTGATATTGCCATGAGTAAGTTTGTTAATATGGAGGGCGTAAAGTCCAATGAGTAGCTGATAGACATATTCTTTAAGTTCAAAGTCCTTGAAATAGGTTGGAAACATGGTGTTTTTGTCCCCGATTCGCTCTTCAAACACTGCTTTTAAGCTCTTTGCGTATTTCGGCATTTTCAATAGAGCAAACTGCTTGGTAGTTCCAAACGCTTCCTCAAACTGGATGTCAGTGTATGGTTGTATGTACTCACAATTAATGCTTTTCAAAGTCTCGTTAAGATGGATGATGGACTGCTGGGCCTCTATCGGACACTCGATTACCTTAGAATATTCTTTTGAAGGATCGATTTGCTGAAGGTCGGCCAGAAGCAAGGCAGTTTCAAAGACGCCTTCAATCACGATTTTACGAATTAGCCTTTCTAAGCCCTGGTTATGACGCTCTTTTGCGACAGTAAGGCTTTTTTCGAGATTCTCGTTTATTGAGAAAGCCGGATCTTTTATTAGCTTTCCGCTGCTGAGCAATAGCATAACAAGCCCCCAAGAATAGACATCTTCTCCGAATGGGTCTTTTCTTGGGTCGTAGTAGTATACTGTGCTTGCTCTTACAAACGGCTTGTTTGTCGGGATGATATAGCGCATTCTTTCCTTGAAAGGTTCGGTTTCTGTTTCTGAGTCCATTAAGTTCCATCCCATCAGATCTCTAATCGTTATGTCAGTGAAAATAACCATGCGATTGAACCGATCCCAAAAAACATTCCGAGGTTTGATATTTCCATGCTTGAGGCCTATTGAATGCAGCTCTCTCAAAAATCTTAGTCCTTTCATAAATACCTCTCTAAGGGATTCAGTATCCATTGAACTCTGAGCTAACTGCTCTGCTGAGGGAAGTTCCAGCTTCCTTGTAACAGCAAACAGCTTCCATTCATTTCCAAGCCCTCGATCGAAGAACGGCTGACTGAAAAGCTTTACCATTCTTACCGCAGATGGGTGATCTAATTTCTTAAGCTTATCGACTGCTTCGACGATACTTTCGTAAGTTTCACGACTGCTTCCTTTATATTTTTTCACGAAATATTTCGCCTCTTTCTCATTTGTTCTTCTCGCAATGAATGAATTCGGATGATTTTTAATTTTCTCAACGATTTCGTACTCACCGTCCAAAGGGTCCAGGCTCAGGAATTTATCCATGAAAGTTGCTTCAGCGACGAAACCGTGAATCTGTTTGCTATACTGCTTGCTCATTACGTCGAGGTACTTGAGTTTCATTTGGTTAAACGCGACGTTATCCTGCATGAGATAGTCCACATCGTTCAATAACTCCGCGCTGTCTTTTCCCATCACGCATCGTAAACAAACAAGCCCCAGCGAAAACGTCTCGTCCTCCCTGAGGAACTGATCAACTTTCTCCCCACTCTGGATATTTTTTTTCACATTAGGACTACAGTACGTGAGCGTTTCGATCTTTGCCGCTAGGTCTTCAACTGAATCGGAAAACCCGATAATGTTTCTGATTTCTGGGTCAACTATCTTGAAGGAATTTGTATGCGTGAATAAGATGTTGGAAGGTTTGATGTTTCCATGGTAGATTCCTTCCGCTCTTAGCACCTCAAGCGCAGAGATGACTTGAGCTATCATTATGTCAACTTCTTGCTTGTGCAAGACTAGAGGGCTTCCTGCTTTCGAGGTATGCTCGATGAGTCTCTGCAAGCTCATCTCGTAGTAGTCCATGACGATGTAAGTGACAGTCTCCTTGGCTAGATCATCAAACTCGGAGAAGAAGTCTCTTATACAAACCAACCCGTTGGCTTTTGTGCTGATATGCTGAATGAGTCTATACCGCTGAGCGAGGGCAGACAGCGCGTTCTGTGACAGACCTCTGATGATTTTAATAGCCAATTTGTTTTTACTTTGCTCATGGGCGAGGGAGCACTCGTAGACGTTGCGGTCGATTCTTCGACCAAGTAGATATTTGTCTTTAATCATGATGCGAACAGCGTTCATAAATTTCATATACGCAGGGTTTTTAGGCAATGAATAGACGTTCGGTCGCGCCTTGGGGTCCTGTTTCAACATCTCGGTGAGTAATTTTTTCAATACATTCCATCCTTCGCCGTACCTCGCAAGGCCGGTTTCATGAAATTCCTGAAATATGGTGTCAACGGCATTCGGGTCGTAACGGTCGGGCAATCGGATGTTTGTGAGCAGATACAAGACCAACATCCCCAGCGAGTAGATGTCGCTGGTGGTCAGATCCAACTGCTTGGTGTCTCCTCCGTTTTTGTAGACAACTTCTGCGATTTCAGGCGAAACAAAGAATAGATTCTTTACGTTGACTTGCTCAATATCTCTAAAATTGAGGAGCCCTGCGTCCGCAAGGAGGAAGTTATCTGTAACCTCATCATAAAAAATATTATTAGAATTCAGGTTTCCATGAGCAATTTTGCTGTTTGCAAGCACCAGTAGCCCTCCCATGACGTCCTTCATGAACTTCTTAACATCTTCCAACGAAAAATAACTTCCTTTCTCTGTTTTCGCTGATAAATAGACCCCAAGGTTCCAATGATAGTAGTTCATATCGATAGTGAGCTCGTACCTCTGAGTCGCTTTGTTGAAGTTACCTGGCTCATCCCGGACGCTATAAGAAATTTTGCCAACATTCTGATGCGTAATTGCAGCGACTCTTTTAAGCACTGCGAGCAGCTGGTCAAAAATCTTGGTGTCTCGGCAGCCGATTTCCTTCATTACTCTTTTGTTGCTTCCTTTGTCATGTTTGACCACCCTGACTCGTGTGCGGATCTGAAGGTGGTCTGATTTCGTATCAAGTGGAGATAAATCAATCTCTTCTCTTGAAGGAGCAACGTCATATACATTTCGCATGTATTTCTTCCCTGAAGGAGTGGTCATAGCGGATTGCTGAGAGCTGTGCTCTCGCTTCCGCAGGGGAGATCTCGAGGCAGTGTCCTTTGTAATTGGCGGAAGGAAAGTTTCTGTGGGAACATAGCCAATGGAGCCTGCTCTTCCATGAGCAATATTGGGAAGCTTTTCTTGCTTGAAATTTCTCGTACTGCTATCATTTGAAGGGAATTGCGTCCGCCCGCGAATCGGAGACACGCTCATTCGTTCACTGGTTCTGCTATCAGTGTACTTCTGCTTCATTTCATCGAGTATTTGCTCTAAGATTGGCTCCACGCCAAGCAGATTCGCGACCAATTTAGAAAAATCAGTCTCAAAATATAGTAGAAACTTTTGCAAAATTGGATAAATATTCTTGCTGAAATCAGAAAACGTGCTGCAGAAGTTCTCCGGAAGCGGACCGAGTCCCGTTCTCAAGATCACGAGACCCAGCGAGAAATAATCATGGATTTTGGATGCCGCAGGAACTTGTCTCGTGAGATCGATATTCGCATTCACCACCGCGCGACGGTAATCTGGATGCATGTATCCTAGACTTTGCCCATACTTTAAGCTATCAGGATCGTCCTTAGCGTTGAACCTTGTGATTGCTCTAATGGCTGGCTCTGCAAGTTTAAACTCGTTTTTCTTCTTATTGAAAAGAAAGTTGCTCGGTTTAATATTCCCATGAAAAAGACCTTTGCTGCTTAAGTAATCAATGCCTTTCTTCCCAGCATAGTATAAATTTTTCAGATTGTCAAGAGAGTCGTACTTAATGCCTGGCAAAAGCAAATGAGGGTTATCAGACGAAATGATTTCTTCAAGACTGAGATCGAACTTCTCGACTATCGCCCGCACAAGTAGATTAGTTGGACCTTCTTTCGGTTTGATATCATAGTTTTTCACTCTGGCAATAAATTGATTGCTTAGGTTCGATAAGAAAGCGAGATGGTCTCTCAATGCTCGTGCATCTTCCGGATAGGTCACAGGAATTAGTTTCACTCCAACTTCCTCGTTGGTGCTTATATCTCTGGCGAGTTGAAAGGTTGCATTGGTTGGTTTGTTACTGGAGAGTTGATACATTATCCCGTTGATTTCTAGAATCTTCTTTCTTTCTCCCATTTCAACACCATTGGGAGCGTCAAACCCTATTGGGTCGCCTTGGAAGGAAAGGTCGTGCTTTTTGTCGCTGTTGATGTAAGGTTTAGAGTGTGGTTTGAGGTGTATTGAAACGTCATGATTGGGGTTGTAGAATCTCCTTCTTTGAGGAGTTGCAGAATTTCTCAACATCGACGGTTTAAGCTGAGCTTGAACTCGAAGACAAATAAATTTTAAGTTACAAGAAATGGGATAACTATCTAAATTTCGCTCTGATGCTAACTAAGTATATAGAAAAACATGAGCTAGCTCCTCTTGAATGGATATCAATCAAATACAAGAGCGACGTCGTCATTTTCATAGAAATTGAACAGTAGAAATAAAAAATTGTTCTTCATTTTTTTGACTATATTTAAGTACTGCTGCTTTGCAGTAAAAAAATATGTCTAGTTTAGACGATCAAGCGGATATTCTCCCCTTTATTGCTAATATCCTTCCTTAGGCCACCATTCTAAACGATTAGAATTACGAGTGCTCACATTGTATACTAGAATTTTATCAGAACTCGCATTTCTTAAACAGATACACACACACAATATATTTTTGGATGGATGTCAACGCAAACGCAAATCATGTAGAATGAAAATATCATTTCAGCTCTTAATGGCTCGCTCAGCTAACTCCGATTATTTTGTTTCATTTTCGTTCACCTTAGTTGTAACCTCAGTCTTTTGATTATCAGTAGGTTTTTCAGTTTGTGTTGGCTCATTTGAAACTGCTTCCTTTCCTTCTTGCGTTTTATTTTCCTCAGTCGCCTTTGTTTTAGGCTCCTCAGGCTTCTTCTTTTCCTTCTTTGGAGCTCCTTTTGTTGATTTTACATTGATTGGACTTGGTGACTGATCGCTGTCTCCCTTCTCATCAGTGTCCCAAACAATTGTCACAGGGCCATCATTAACAAGTCCCACATTCATATAATGCTGGAATTTCCCGGTTTGGATTTTATCAGCTTTGTAATTTTTTCTCAACTCATCACAAAAGTTCTCAAAGAGCTCGCTTGCTGACTTAGGTTCTCTCGCATTATGGAAATCTGGCTTGTTTCCCTTCAAAACGGCATACAATGTGAACTGAGACACCGCCAACACTTCATAGTCATAGTCCATCACAGAGCAAGCCCAGGTCTTTCTGGGCTCCTCATCTTTGGTCTCTTCGATCTCTCCGCCGTCTGCGGTTTTGGTGGTGGTGGTTTTTTTCTTCTCGTGCCATAATCTCATCTTGAGTACTTTCAAGGCAGCTTTCTTAATAGTGTCTTTCGTATCGGTATGGGTAATCCCGACAAGCACTAAAAGACCAGGACCTGTTTTTGAAATGTATGTGCCATCAACTTTGACTGAAGCTTCTAAGACTCTTTGGATAACAAGACGCATGATGATGAAAACACTGAATTCGACCCTGTCTTAATATAGATTTAAAATTTTTTAATTACACTTTTTTTAATCGAAGCGAATATGCCTCCAGTTGATTTGAGAAAAACCTCCAGTTGAATCACTCCAAATCAACGACATAATTTCCAAAAGCAAGAGATACTGGCTAAAAGAAGAATTATCATTATTATCGAGATCAAGTCTCGTCAGACATGTACAGAAGTCTCAAAGGAGAGTGTGATTGTTTATATTCATACTAAAGGAAATGCATTGCTAACATTTAAGAATATACTGCAAACTGATTTCCGGAAGAATGAACAGGCGTTTATTCTTTACAGAGTTAAACCCTTGTGGCAAATTAAAGCCAGGTGCTATGAATAAGTATATAAATGTGTCATAAATTAATCATGAAGTTCAATATCAAGTTAAAAAATACCAATTAAATTGCGTAGGAAATCACTTTTCATCTTATTCCCTTTAGAGCTACAGCTTATACATGCTCATAACAAAACGAATTTTTATTTGATTTGGAGCTAGTTTCCTTTAGTTAGAATAGTTTCGTAAATGGTTGAAGTAGATGACCGTTATTTCTATCAGCAGAAACGTCGCCACGATCATATCGTCCAGGAACCCAATCACCGGGATGAAATCATAGATGAGGTCGAATGGTGAAATAATGTAGAGCAGCAAGAGAAGGATTCTGAAGGAAAATAATATTTTCCTGAAAAAAAATATGATTCCTTCAATCGTGCGCGTGAATTCACAGAACCTCAGTAACAAGAACGGCGCGTCCAATATAACTTGACGAATCTAGGAGCACACGACAGCATTTATTTAATTTTCATGAATTCGAAAGTTTTTACTGTGCGTGGTTTATTAGAATATCTGGCGTTGTAATAGCGAATGCCATCGAGTATAGGTTTAGGCACTGATTCTCCCTTCTTATATTTCATCGCTGAAGGATAATCGAAATCTTTTATTAACATAGAAATTGGCCTTCGACACATCGGACAGCCTATTTGGATATGCAATTTGGTCTCCCAGTAGCTCAGTATACATGTTCCTAGGCACGAAAGTGATAAGGAAAGGAAAGTCATATTGGAATTACCGCAGTAACGGTGGCCGCAGGTTGCAACGACACAATGATTGAATTCTGAAAGACAGAGGGGACAGGAGTCGCTGCAATGTTTACGAATTTTAGCGCTGTGAGCGTGGTCTTCCTCGCAGCTGTCTTCGTGGATTCCCAGGAATTTTATGAATTGTTTGGTAAGGCTCCAGAGATAAACAAATCGAACGCGCCAATATGATCCAAATAATGTTTGCACCAGTGAAAAAACGACAGATTTAAAGAATAGAAAAACGTCCGCAGAGATCATCGAGAGAGCCCCAACCATTAAATATACCGCCCTTCGACTGGTGGATTGGGGGACGATGTTGATTATCGCGGTTGACTCAGAGATAAATTGCATTAAAAATGTTATTTATTCAAAGAATACGTAGCGAATTTGTTCAACTGGCTCAATTTGTTAATTCAATTTGCTTCTATGGGAATTCTAAATTCCACCGTGGAACCCGAATATGATTGATTTGTTTTATCAATTAGATCTTTTCATCGCATTCTGAATTATTTGATTATATCTACAACTGTCACTCAACTATCACTTTCGATCATCTCTTTCATTCAGAGTCTTTGAAAAATGATCCCTTTATCAGGACTTTGCAAGTTTTCTTCGATCATATTACCATAAAAGCACAAATAAAGCCACTTCGCATTTCTATTTACGAGCTTTTACCTTCTAAATTTAAATACAATCTATTTCTGAGTAAACATGTGTAGCATTTACATCCCAAAGCTAAAAAATAATCATAATACTCAATCTGAGGACTTTCTGAAAGAAAATCTTAAGGTATAAATTAAATTAGAGCAATGCTCAGTTTCATTTTTTCCCCTCTGCCTCCCTCTAAGAAAACTTCTGATGCCCTAACTTAGTAATTCATAATGGTGAATAAGGATAATTCAATAATTTTAAAGGAACTGATTGTTCTGACGAAATTAGATAGGGTATTAGTTGCCAAATTACAAGGGAAAAAAAAAGAGATGGGCAACAACACAAGTCCAATGATCAGCACGGTGAAAGCGCTTAACCTACACTCTTAATTTTGAATCCGACTTACAAAACACATGGATTTGATATTATTATATCGATAGCAAGAGCATGAACGACCAAGCTCAAGATTTCTAGCTGCAGCAGTTTCTTCTATTGTTTTTGCTTACGTCCGGAACCAGGCCGAACCCTTCGCCATTGCCAGCTGCTCTGTCAGGCTTTTTAGGGTCTTTTGTTAATAGTATCTCGCTCACAGCTATTTTAAAAGCCTCTTGCACGTTCGAGCCCGTCTTTGAACTAGTTTCTACAAACTGAAATCCGTTCATCTTTGAATATGCCTCGAGGAGAGCTCTCGTTTCGGGTAACACCTCTTCCTTATCTGCTTTCGTACCCACGATAACAATACAGCATTTCGAGCTCGCATGCTCTTGAACCTCTTTCCTCCACAAGTCAATATCATCGTTGACTAATTTCCTTGTAAGGTCAAAGCATAGCAGGGCGCCTTGGGCTCCAAGATATAAATTTCTGTTAATTGCGCGGTACTTTTCCTGTCCCGCAGTGTCCCAGATATTCATTTTAACAGCTCGATTGTTCGGCATCGTCATTTTAACCGCGACGAAATCGCATCCTAACGAAAAATGAGGCCAATTTAGAATTGCGGTCAGGTAAGAGTTTGAAAAGCAAGGGAAAGATAGTAATTACCAACTGTCATGGCAGAATCTTCCAATATTTCTGAAAAGTTTTCGGTTCTATTGTTCTTGATCGCGGAGAACACGGCAATCAAGCAGCTCTTCCCTGCTCCAGAGTCGCCTAGTACAGCAACCTTGATCTTGGTAAGTTTTTCATCACTCTCTTCCATGGTTATGTTATGAGCAGAGTACGTGTAAGTGTCGCTGATATCGCTTTTAGAGATTACTTCTAAAATTAATCAGGCTGTGATTAAAGGCTCACGATAAGGTTTTTCTAACAACACATTTAATGTCATGTTTTGCTAAGAAACTCAAATTCTGACACCTAGTATGCATGAATGAATGAGTCGAATTTAAACCAAAATGAGCTTTGCAAGTGAGACTATGAACTTAATCTCTTCGGATTAGATGTTAGTCTTTCAAATGTAGCAAATATAGTAGTTATACACAAAAGAAAATAAGGATCAGTGGCAACTGCAAGAGACAAACTCAATCCCAAAGTTGTTTGTTAAGAAATTAGTGATAGACTCTCTCGATCCGTTAAGCAAATTACAAATAAATATTATATTCACTTACAATAGCTCAACTATTAGCTTCAGCGAAAATCCTTGCAACACGATCAAATAATTACTATTAGAATATAGCCGTGTGAGTGAAAACGTATGTATATATATATAACCCCCTTCATACGGTCGGAATTATTTACTAAAAAAAGCAAACCCAACAAAACAATCATTTCGAAGAACTCCCTACAATCACAGCCGACCTGTAAACCCGAAAAAAAATTTTTTGGTGCTTATATGTGTCTGCGGTCATTCTTTTTTCAATGCAATGCTGCTGCAGTCTCATTCTTGACGTAAAGAGTTGGCTCGAACTCAGCCTCACTTTTGAATCTTAACCGGAAGAAATTTATTTTCACATATGGCAGATAATTCATTGGAATTACAATTTTTTCCTCACAGTGTTATTCAAGTCAACTTGAGGATCGACAGTCGGTTCTAGGGTCGTGGCTTTTGTGATTCTTTGCAGGATCGATTCTGAGGATTCCCTAATTCATTTTTCAGTGGACTTAGACGGAGGCAATGATTTACAAGTTGCTTATCTCTTCTGGGGGGAAGAAAGGGAATAAAAGCCACAGTCTAGGAGAGTTGTTCATTCCTATCAACGTGGTTATGATCAGAGAAGTTCTACGCGAAATTTGCACCATTCGAAGCTCCTTCAGTAGAATCTCTCTTGAACAGGGTAACGAAGCTTTTCGGTTTGCTTGATTTTTCCAGAGTTCCGTACTCAGACTTGCGATGCGACATCGGAGATGCTGAAAAACAATTTTGTTACTCTATCGTCTGAATCAAAGAAATTACTAAGAGGAAGCCCAGTGGAATCATTTCTATCAGACGCCTTCTTCTCAGGCGTTTTAAAGATGTGATATTTACTAAACGAGCCTTTTGGAGTTGTCATGCTTCCACCTTTTTCAAGTCCATCTTCCGCACCAAGCCCGGATTTGTCTTTGGTTTTTTCACTATGCCATCAATAATGAATTTTATTAACCCTGAAATCCCTTACCTTCCTGGCAAAAGCGTTGTTGGACTATTGTTCTCTTGAGGGTTTGCTTGATAAGACAGATCGCCTTTCATAAGTTTAAGTTTTCTTTTAATTGTCGAATTCCAGTGATTCTTTATCGCATTATCAGTTCGTCCAGGGATCAGCTTGCTAATCATAGCCCATTGGTTGCCTAAAGCATGCCGTGAATAAGCCTGACCATCACAGATAACAATTTCTTCTACCTAAGCGTCTATGTGCCTCAATTATCGCTTGATCCTCTTCCTCAGTCCATCGTTCCTTTTTAATATCAGGATTCAAGTGATTATGCCACCTAGCAGTTCGCTGTTGAAAAAAGCAATTTATTATTCCTTTTTACCTTTCGCGGCACTGCTTGCCGATTCTTCCTGGTAAATGCTGTGCAATCGTGCTCCAATTCTGCGCGCCATACTTCTGCACCATTTTCATAACTATCTCATCTTCTTCTTTCGTCCAGGGCCCTTTTACTAATTCTGGGTTCAGAACTTTCTGCCACCTATGCAGACACTGCACATCAGTCCTATCCTTGAGAAACGACGCCACTTTCTTCCAGTTTTTCGCCTAGAATTCCCATTGAAAGCGCTGTATACTAAGAATCACTTACGCCATACTGGTTGACGACTTTTTTCAGTAGCTCATCCTAAATTCCCAGCAGAATTGCATAAAAACTAGGAATCTACAATTAAAAATACCTCTTGAGGCGTCCACCACCGCTTGTTCACGATCTTTCGCTTAAGAGAGTTCGAACTGAGCATTTGGTCGATATTTTCCTTGACTGACTGCATGAGATTTGGCTCATTCGAGCCTTGCCCTTGAGAACCATCATTCGAACTAGTATCATCTTCATCTTCCAGATCCTCTCCACTTTCTTCAGCGGCTTCCTTTTTCGCAGAGTCGCTTTGCTTGCTAGTTAGCTCTCTAAAGACCGTGAGGACATCATTCATCAAGCTGTCTGGAATATTCTCGGCCTTCGAGGTGAAAAGCCTTTCAATTGGAGCCAATTTTTTTTGAGGTAGCTGCTTTAAATTTTTCATGACCGAGAGCAAATGCTGGTCGTCGAGTGAAAGGTTTTGCTTCAGCTCTTGGAAGGTTTTATTATTTTGATCAATACCCGAGATCATGATGTTGTCAATGATGGAATCCAGGCTCGCTTGAGCTTTCTGTGAGCTCGCACTCGTATTTGCAACGTCTGAACCGGCGGCCGAACCAAGTATCTCGGCGGTTTTGGCAGTTTGTTTCATCTCGTAGGAATATTGGGATTTTGCTTATAATAAACTTAGTGCTAATTTTTACACAAATATAGGTGTTAAATAACGTAATAATTTTCAAAGTAATGAAGTGCTTCTCTTTTACATGCACAACAAACTTTCATATTCGTTCTGTCTTTGAAACTGATACACGGGAGGACATAAGTTGAGAAAGAAATATGAAAAGAGACATTTAATCGAATTATATACAGATGGATTTTGATGCGAAGAGAGAGGAAAGTAAACATAGTCAAGAAATTTTCTCTAAAAAAAAGCGAGTCATATTTTTTTCTTGTAAGCTGAGGGGGAGCTAAGGAATGTAGATATAGCTTTTTCTAATTGATTTGAGCGGTTATTCAGAGCTCAGAAAAAAATATTTACATGTCTACTTCATCTCGTATGAGATATTCTCGCTCTATCAAGGAGTCAATTTCCGTTTTGATAACCATTGGGTCTGGATTAAAAAACGTGAGGATTTTCCTAGCTTCGGCTTGGATTGAGTTGAGATCTAGCTTTTTCCTGCTCTTCATTATCCTAATAATACAGGCGTCGATTTGAAATTCCCGCTCTTTGAGAATGGTTTTATGAAGATCGTCATCTTGGTAGGTTTCCTAGATATAGTTTGAATAATTTAAATTCTTTTAATTTGCCTTCATTCCAATTTTTTACCTTATACAGGAATGTTTTTTGAGGCTTGACTACCAATCGTTTCAAATCGCTTTTGAAAGAGTGATTTATCGAGATGGCTTCACTGGGCTTGAAGGACTCCTATTCATTTTAATTCTTCATTATACTGCTCCATGAAAAAGAACTACCATATCAGAGTAATTCTCTTTTTTCAGTAATGGCACTTTTGTGACCATAGCAATAAGATTAGCCATCAGAACGCTCTCGATTAGTTGAAGTTGGGCTTGGAGGTCTCCGAATGTATATGTATCTTGGGTATTGAAACACTCTAGGATAGCAAACTGAATGTTTGAGACGATCAAGGTATATTTTTTGTCAAAGGAGGCGATTATCTCAGCGTCACCGTAATTCATGGCCCAAGTTAGTATTTTTCCTTGGTATTTCGAAGCAAAATAGCTATCAAAATGCTTTTTAATCGGTACCATCGGCTTTGGAACCTGGACTTTTGCAAGAAGAGGCTCATTCCAGTATTCCTGAGTCAGCACCCGTATATTCACTTCAATGTTTACTCGGATTTGAGATTGTAGAAGATAGTGCTGGAAGGCCTGATTAGTTTCTTTGCTGGTCTCGATATCTTGCAACATGATCTTCAATTTATCGATAGATAAATGAGACCCCCACTCCAACTGAAATTTCTCTATTAATTTTTTCTCTGTTTCATTATTCAGAGTCGTGGAATCCAGTAAACGAGCGCCGAGATACCTCGCGTAGATTTTCAAAAATTCATCACGTGACTTTAAACAATCTAGCAAAGCAAAAAACGAAGTCAATTTGATTTCAATTTCTTCTTCAGATAACCCTTTCAAACCTATAATGTGAAGAGGGTTGGTTAATTTCAAATGGTATGTATCGAGATATACCTTTCTTAAATTCGTAGTCTATATATACTGCTAAAATTAGCGGTGCCCTATCAAAACAATTGAGCAACCTGCTAAACCCAGTTATCATTTTCTTTCGAAAATCAACGTGGCAGCAGAACCCGCTATCTACGACAGCATCCATTTCCTTTCTAAAGTTCAGCAAGCTCATGCTCAGCTTTATTGGATCTTTATTTATGTTAGGATCGTTGAGGATCGCCTCCCCTTGTTTCTCTATATAAGCACCGAATAGAGCTAATATCTCAGGCATCGTCTTTTCCGAAACTCGCGAGAACAATGCAAAAATCTTCGATAATGAATGCATGTCGGATTTATTCAACATTGTAAGAACTCCTGAGCTTTCGTTCTAATAAAGACAATTATTTGCTCTATCCTCTCAGAAAACAAGTCACTACATTTGCAAGAAGCTTATGCGGTTGAATGATGATCCTATTTTCAATTGCCTTGATCACCGCTCTTTTCGAGTCCGGGTAATATTTTTCAGCTAAATCGGCTTCTTGATCAAGTCGCTTGAAAGCTTCTTCCACGTATTCAGGAACTGAAAGCTCCAACCACTCCTGACTTTTTGCATAGTAAAATTTCTCAGTCTATTACCATTATCTTATAACCCAACTCAAGTCAAAAATACCTACCTCTTCAATGAACGGATCTTCAAAATATTTCACAAAATTCCATAAATCAATTTCTGACTCATACACGTAGGAAGGTTCAGACAAGCTGCTCGCTCTGAAATGAATGCTCATATCTTTAGTGTATCCAAAACAGCGGATTAACTAAACGCTAGGTTTCTTCAACCATAATTATTGCTAAGTGATTACCGAAATTGCTTTTTTGATTTGGAAAGATGGGACAAGTTCGCCATCCCGCTCTTGATTGATCAGTTTCGAGATCCACCGGACAACTCTCTCAGCATGCTTCGCAAAGCATTCGTCAAGAAACACATTGAAACCACTACAGCAAAGACTTCGTCCCGGGTGAGCAAGATACTCGTCGATGGGTGTAAATATTTTAGTCAGCCAGCGTAAAAATATCTTTTTCTTCTCCCAGAACCTGTGAAACTCGAACAAAAGCTGATCTGAGTTTTCAGGCACGTTGGATAAATGCTTATATACTAGGCTAGAGTTTATGTTATTAGTCCAAGTACGAATGAGTGTGTAATACATTGCGTAGGACTTGCATTTCGAGAGAAAAAACTCGACCAGACCTTCAGATATAGAGTCGTCCCGACCTACAGCGTTGAAAACAAAACTAATCCAGTTGAAAATATATTCCGAGGATTTAGTACTTGTAACAGCTTACAAAGTCTCTAGTTGAGATCCGTAGTTCTTTCCCTTCGTTTAGGAATGGGATTAGTTCTGCAATGAGAGAGTTGATTTTTGCATAGTTTTCTTGGAGGTGAAGTTCTTGAAATACGTCGTACATTTCTGATGTCAGAATTTTTATTGAGCTTTAAGCCGATCTTGTTTTATTCTTTTGAATGATATACTAGGTATTAATTCTCACGAGCATTCTAACTCTTCTCAAGCACAAATACGAGTGATATTGGATAATTTCTAAGAGGATTTGTGCAAAGCAATGCAATATCAGCATCTGAAAAATTTGACCACAGGTGCAGATAGTTACATTTTGGAAACAGAATCAACAAAACGTGCTTGAAACATTGAATTTAAATTCTATGAAGATTCGTATTTTCAACATTCTTATTCAAGTTTCATCATCGAAGATAGGTCTTGAGTATTAAGAGAGATAACTCACCATATTCATGTGGAAGTTGTATGTTTCTTCCCAGTTATTTGCATACCAAAATTCTCCAGAAAAGCGTTACCATTCTGAGCATAGCCTCTTCATTCATTCATAACAGTCTCTCCAACCCTAGATATCCAAATGTGCAAGCAATTGGATTTCTAAAATTTTTTTGCCGGTTTTTAATAAATTAATTGAGCGATCGCTCCTGTCGGTTTAGTTTCAAATTTAATTCCTTACCCGGAATAGAAGATTGCTTCCCAAACAACTAATGTCTACAAGTTCGAGTCAGCAGTCCTTTGGCAGGTCCTTTAGCTATCAGTCTTCCGGTAGAAGCTTCACCTCTCAAGTTTCAGGCACCTCGAGTTCATTGGAGCAATTTACATCAACGGTCTCCCCTAAAATAAACACAAGTGAATCACTCACTACAGAGCGATCCTCATCAAAAAAGAAGGTTCTCGTAACCAAACGAGCCGAGAAGCCTTCAGAAGATATCCACAGACCGAATAACTACCGAGACTTTATCACCCCAGATAAAATGGACGGCTTTCGAGATCGGCTAACGGCCTTCATCGAGCATTCAACTATCAAGAATGAACAGAAACGCCTTACTTCATTTCAGCTTGGAGCACCAGAAGCAAGAAAAGAGGAGCTCACGCAAGAACGGAGGTTATTAAGGCCACAGTTTATGAGGCCAACGGACCAAAAAATGAATATTAGTATTGACTCGAACAAGCTCTGCAAGGAAAAAGAGAAACTCCTACAGACTCAAGGCTGTTTTTCTCTTAGCGAGCTGATGAGCAAGAGTGGCACTGCTGATTGCGTCAAGAGGTTGGACCCCAAGATAGAGGATATGGCCAGATTATTAGAGAGTTATGATAAACGACGGGAAAGAGTCACAGGTGAAACGAAAGGAAATCAAGGAGGTAGAAAAATTAAAAAAATTGACTGAAATTCAATCTTAATAATGTTAATAGGGCAGCGCCTTGCAGTGGTAAATAGTAGTGAAAGTATAAGGAGAGCCTCGGCTGATGATAAAGAGTTTCACTTTTCGAAAAGAAATTTCGAGCAGCTTGCTACGATACCAGAAGTCAAGCGGAATGAACAGGATTCGCTGGTGGGAACAACAAGCACGAAGATAGAGAAAAGAGCAAAAAGCGATGTTCATCCGAAAACGATTACGTTCTTAGACAGCAAAAGAAATCGGCAGCTAAGATTTCCGATTTTCGCCGAAAGGGATCTGAAATTCATCAATCAGGATATGCAAACCACCATACATGACGCGGTTCTAATCTCTCATAAAACTTTTGAAAAACTTATAATTAATTTTAGGATGCTGATGACGATGTTGAGACAGAAGAAGAACAACTCAACCTTGCATTCGCAAAAGTTTTTGAAGACTTGCTTGAAGGCCTTAACCAACAAGATTACCACAAAAAAATATACAAGCCTCGTTACTTCACCGATCCAAGGAATCCCAGGAAGAAGGTTATGAGCTATTCTGTTACGAACCCAGAACAAACTCTCAAACCTCCAAGCACCAGTTTCGGCAAGACTAATAATACACCATATAAAGGCATGTCTTCTGTCAGTACAAGTGACCGATCCATGAATTCTTGGCTACACCAAGAGGGGGGAAAAGAGCACGTCCCCCAACAAGAGACCCAGTCTAGTCAGACCAGCGAGACCTCATCTCAAGTGTCATATACTAGTAGTTCATCTGAGGAGCATTCTTCCTCGTAAATCTCTGATACTGAAAAAAGCTATCATTGCTCATCCAGGGCATATATCTCATACTGAAAAGTGTATATCAGGTCAATTTTTTCGATCTGTTCATGTGTGACTGAGTTTTTCATGAAAATTCGTATTTGAATGTGTGAATAATAAGGCTCCTATCAAAGCTAACTAATTGCCTCCATTAATAATAAAAACTATCTTAACAATAATCATTGTTTTGCAAAAGCTAACCACAATAAGCGAAACGAACAGAGACATGGTATTAGATTGTTAATAGAGAGTTATGGAGGGTTCATTTTCTCGTAAAGCAGGTAGAATTTCATGGATACCAAAATGCAGTAACGATAGATATTACGAAAATACACGTGACACAAGAGCATGACTATGATATTAAGAGCATCTAGTATCAAAAACCCTCCATTTCATTGGAAGTTTTCGCTAAGAGCAATTGGATAGCTTGTTGCCTTTTTTGGAGCATACTCATGCGGTCTGGAACAACTTGTCCGTTCTCTTCTCCTCCATTGAAGTCTGAGTGTTTAGATCTCATCGACGCAGTTCGCGAGTCCAAAATGAGCGCGAATTTGTCTAGCTGCCCTTCGATTTCCATATCATTTGTCATCATGAATGGACCCATATCATCCTCGAATTTCTGTGACCCGAACCTTCTCATGATGTCCTCACTGTATGGTTCTCCTATTTGCTGACTGTTAGGAGGCATCTGGTCCTTCCAAGCCTGGAGGTGCTGTCCGCCTCTCATCCCGTATTGCTCTGGATATCCATAAGGGTCGCTGGATGGCAATCTGTCGGATTTCGCATCTTCATCCTCTTCAATGACGAGACCTGGAGCGTAGTTCGATCGTAGGCCCAAAATATCGAAACAATGGCGACTGTCGTATGAATTTCCAAGACTTCTCTGTATTTCCATGCGCAGTTCACTCGTATTACTCTTCTGTTTATCGAGACTCAAAAATGAATCGGTCCTCTGGAAATTATAATACCCATCATTGTTCATTTGTTCAAAGGAGTTCGAATGAGGAAGCAGAGGAATTCTGCCAAACATCCCTGAATTAGATCTCTTCGAATTGATGCTGCTGCGATTCATCAAAAAGATGTCATCGTTCTGAACACCTTTTCCGTAGCCAGCAGCCATCGTATTTCTATTTGGTACATAATCAACTGCTGGTTGCGAGTTCTCCTCCGTCATCGTACTAGCGCTTCTCTGGACGCTTACTGTCTGAGTAATAGGCTCACCTCCAGTCGCTCCGGATTGGTACGATTGGAGATCTGTCCCCTCATAATTCAATTCACCATCAGGCCCGAGGCGCTTAGAAATAAATGAATAGTAGCGGTTTTTCACCATGGACTCAGTTCGGCCTTCCATATGCTTGGCGATTTCTGCCCATTTGTTGCCAAATTGCCTCCAATAATAAACCAATAGCTGGTCCTCCTCCATCGTCCACTGTCTTTCACTGATAGTAGGGTCAAGTTTGCTAAGATATCTGTCTCGGATCTGCTTTCCTGTCCTCGTGCCTCCCATAAGCTTGGAAATCACCGACCATTTCTTCCCATGCTGCTTGATGAGTTTCTTCAGAATGTCGTCTTCTTCGGGTTGCCAGAGGTTTCGGACTCGGGTGGTAGATTTGCTCGCGCTGATTTCTTCCTTTTGCTTTTTTATTTTTTTTCTGGTGATTCTTGTGTTATTTAGCTCATTATCGTCATCAGACTCGCTTTTATAAGTGTTTCCTTTACCTGTCCTTGTTCGAAGAGAGTTTCTTCCTCCAAGAAGTAAACGCTCTTTGGACCTTATGATAAGAGGTTTCGAAACCTCGTACAATTTCTCCTCTGGATGGTATTCGATATATTCTTCCGTCATCCAAGATCGGTCAAGGTCGTTTTGATCGTTTGTATCGGCATCCTGCGTGGTGGCGTCTTGGGTGAAGCGTTTTAAGGCGGCTGCGTTTTCAGATTTTTCAGACTTTTCGATTTTTGAACCTCGGTCATCACAGCCACAGGTAATAAAACTCTTAAAGAACCCTGTGATGCTTAAGCTGGACCAGAAGTCGCTTGCTGTGTTTAGAGAGTCTTTGCGGCTCATAATTCTTACAGATAGTTCTTGCGTTGCATAGAATTAATTGTAAGATAAAAATTTTATAAATCACACTATCTCTCATTTATTTAAAATCGTGAGTTGATTTCATCAAAATACCCATAGGATTAGGGATCATATCCCAGAAGGTTCACTCTTCTTTGTCAAGGTATTCTCGAGCAGCAGACATATTGAATGTTTCATCAAAAGTGTTTTCTAAATGAGAAACGAGCTTCTTTTTCTTCTTTCCATCGAGATTGTTGGTGATGAGATTGAACCTCTGTACTCTATCACATCTCGAAAAACTAAGAGGATTGCAGTGCTACAGCAATTTTTTCTGCGTAGAAACAGAAAGGGAGCTGGTATAAGCAGGATTTTCGGGATGTTGATATTAATGTAATGAACGTTGGATTATTTCGATATTCAATGCGTGTAGCTGGATATAAGCAGTGGAGTAGTGCGCATTGAGAGATGCATTAAGATTTTAGACTCAGCTCCTATACCGATAAGCATTTTACGCGATTGATACTCCATAAATTCCTTCAAACGCTATTATCTGATCAAGGCAAATTATCAGGATGTAGGCTCCAAAATTGGCACTTCCAAAGAAAAATGCCTCAATGTTAAGTAAGCACTGGGCTGCTTGATCGGAGATGAACTTTCATCTTAACCTAATAACCTCTCAATACCAACTGGATGAGAGTGCGGAAATGTTGAGAGAGAAAGAGAGAAGGAGAGTTCTGGAGATGACCATAGCGGAACAACAGCAAACAGCAAATCAAAACAACTACTGTAACGAAAAGAGAATTTCCTAAATCCAAGTGCGCTACTGAACTTGGTGATGATTATTATTTGAAAATGAAAACAAATTTTTTATTTGAGACGAGACAAGAATTTCTTTGAAAACGTAGAGTTTAGTTCTCTTTGTGAGTAAAATACACCAGGACGATCCTAATGATTTTTCTTCATAACAATTCTAATATAACAACACCTCCACATTATCGACAGATATTTAAAATTACCACATATCTTGCTGGTAAAATCCATTAATACAGTTTCCTTCGATGTATGAGTTCATGGAAAAATACAGAAACTACAGGCAATGCGTATTTCATTTAATAAATTGATGATTTGCATCTCTTAAGATAGATAGACATATCATAACAATAACAAAGAACCAGTATGCAAGACCTCAAAACTTTGCCGTTACGTATATGACTTGTCCTACCCACCAAGCGCACATCAATGTATTATAAACAAAATAACTGGGTCTCTCTAACTTCTTTCTTGTTTCTTCCGAGGACACCCATACAGGCACATGGTAGAAGATTAAGGCTATCAACGAGAACCAAGCGAAAACCGCTGCGTAGGCCCAATCGTATTTCATCGAAATGATCGCAGCGGCTCCGAACAGATGCATTTTTGAACCTCTCTGTACCATTCGATCCTCATCTATACCTTTAATATTGAACATAGAGAGGATATACAAGAAGTAGTGGCCAAGGTAACCGAGAAAGAACGCCACTCCTATCGCTGTTGCTGTTGCATCATTGGCCATTGAGTCTTTTAGGGGTTTTTCGAATTTCTCTTTAAATTTCCTTCTGTTCCGACAGAGCAAGTAATTAATTAAATATTCAAAATCAAAATCCGTAACTACATTAAACTTGCTCAATTCCCAGTAAATTTGAAAAGTTCTTCGCCCTGGTGATGAGGTATCTATGGAAACTGTTCTGATTCTGTAATAAATGATCGTTTCTATCTTCTCTCCAAAAAAATTAACTTGTTTCTGTATATTAAACTTAACACACCAAATGCCTCATCATCTATATTAAAATGATTTCTGGAGTAGCTTAATGATAGGTAACTATTACTTCTCATCTCAATGCCCCTAAAATGGTTCTCTCCTAAAATAAGCGAATTGTTTACTAAAATATTGAAGAAGCTCTTCGGAATTCAAAAAAAACGTAATAGTGGCTATTTAGTCATTAAAGGCTTCCGCGATTTACTACCGAATCAAAGCTAATAATTTATTTTCAAATTTTTTTCGAGTTCAAAGAAAATCATTAAATATGAGTGCTGCCTCAAAGAAAAAAATTGTTCGAAATTGGACAAAGCCCACTCAAATTAGCAAGCACCTTTTCTGCTCCGTATGTTCCGACGTGTTCCGCAATCCCATCCGATTGTTTTGCACGTAAAATTTGTAACAATCGGCGCCATTAATTCATTTTAAGTCATACATTCTGTCGAGAATGCATCGAACACTGGAGCAAGGCAAATACGACATGCCCTGAGTGTCGACAAACCATTGTGAACGAAATGATCACCGAAGATCGACTTGCAGCAAGAATAATCAACGATTTCGAGGTTTCCTGCGTGAATAAGCTCTGTGACTGGAAAGACAGTTTAGAGCTTCTTGAGAAGCACGTGAAAACCTGTGAATTTGAAAAAGCCCTTCCGAAATGGGCAAAGGAACTCAAATCTGAAGCTTACGTCAAACACGACAAAACAATAGAGGAACCCATCTTCGGGACCGAAGTACCCCAGCGACAAAAGCTCTTTTAATCACAGTAATTCTTGATAGAATGACGCACTATACGAAAAACTAAATGAAGAAATGCCAAAAGGAAGTTTGACCGAGAGACTCTTAAAAAAGGACACTAAAATTTTGAAGACTTTAAAAAGTAAACCTTGCTGCTATCGAAATCACTCATTTCTTTTATTTAATAGAAATAATCGTAAACCCTGAAGAGCAAAAGACAACCGGCAAGAAGAAGGAGACTAAAAGATCGAAGTCGCTTCGGGATATCGAGACGGTGTTTGATATAAATCTAAGCGATGAGGAAACAACTCAGCTGAGAGAAGAAGGTGTTGTAGACGAAGCGAAAGGGGCGTTTGCGACTACAGTTTTTGGAAAGAGGAGCAATTCATCAACGAAAATGAATGAAGAAGGTATTGCTTATGATGCATTATGATTTTGATAAAATTTTATAGATATGTGTGCTCCAGAATCCCAAACTGAGTCAACGAGAAATACCGCTTCGAAGATGGGCTCTGGGATTAAGAGCACAGACCTTATGGCCATTTTAGAGGAGGATTATCAATTAGAAGAGGAGAGGGAAGGAGATCTGAACAATATGCTTGATGTTCCAAGCGAGCTCCTTTCGGCTTCCTTTGAAGCGTCACAAGAAAATCTCCCCAAACAACTTAAGGAACAAAACAAGGCTAGAAGAGGCAAGTTGGAAGGTGGGTCAGCTAAAAGAGGGAGACCAGCAAAAGTAGTTTAATTTTACTTATATATTTATTGGTTAAGTAAAAGGGTATTGTTATTTGATGCTGCCTCCTAAAAATGGCCATCGAATAACAAACCCATTGTGTGTGTTCGAGTTTGTTTCACATTCTATATGCGTTTATGTTTAGAGTTAAAATCAATAATAAACGCTCCTAATTCTATAAAATATGTGTTGCTTGGCACCCTAGGCATATGCATGCTAGTCCAGCTGAGAGGCATTTATGATCACTCTATTTCATAGATGTATTCAAATAAATTATACTCTTGAATTAACACCAGAATACGGCTTCAGAAATAAAACATTTAAGAACTCAACCCTTACTTAGAGTTAAAATCAGCAATAAACTAAACTGTGCTTTGGACAACTACTGCGAAATGGCCTCAGAAGACCTTGAACCCGAAGTGATTTTTGAAGATAGCGATCTTCTGTCAAAAACAATCGATGATCTGACGGAGGGAGTTCAAATGCCTTACTCAGAAAGGCGAGAATTTTCTGGTTACAAAGACGATGTTCAAAGTTCCACCAGCTCATCTGATTTGTATTATTCTTACCCCATTATCTTTCTTCCATTAGAGGAGATCAAGGAACTCCTGCCACTGATTACACGAAGAGAGAAAGAACTTGCAATGGTTTTGAGATTTATTCGTAACTGATATAGAGAAACGCGTGTTTGCTTATTTCGCTCGTTTTGTTTGAAAGAGATGCTTGCTGATAAGAGTCGGGAAAAGATGGATGAAACACGACAGGAGATTCGAGAGAGGAAACGTGAGCAGGCTGAACAGAAACGTGAATATGATGAAATGCACGAAAAACTCAAAATATTAGAAGTAGATGAGCAGATTGTTTCTTCTGATTTGACTCGCTGCGCCGTTTGTTAATAGGAAAATCGAGAAAAGTTAGTGAAAAAGAATGAAAAATTGGAATCTTTTAGAGAAGAGCTGGAGAAAGATTACAAACAAGTTACAAAAGACATCGAAACTGCAAACCAGGAGCTGGAAAAGCTATATCGAAGCAGAACAGATTCAGAATCTAATGTATGATAACCCGTTTTCACGGCTATTTATGATATTTCTTGTGAAGGCAAGAGATTTCAGTGACAATTACAGCTCAAGAAACATGGGAGGCTATTATGAGGATGGGTTGTCATCGAAAGAGAGCCTCGAGACGCTTAAAATAACTCACGAACATCTACTTGGTAAATTACCGGTGTGTTTTTCCCAATCAAGCTAACGCACCTCTGACGTTTATATAGAGAGAAACCAGATTTTGCAGAAAGAGATTAATGAGCTTCAGAGCGACGAACCAAAGGAGGAGTATTATAAAGAGTTGTATCACAAGTCCAAGGAAGGTACATGATGAAATGCTTCTGATTTATTCTCTTATACTCTTATTGACAGAGTTGGAAAATCTGAAGGAACAGAAGCAAAAGCTTATCCCTAGCTACGAAAAGCAGCTTAAAGAGCTGAGAGAGCAGCATGCGAAGCTAAGCGCGAATGTCGAAAACGCGAGAATAGCCGAGCAAAGACGTAAAGCCGCTGAAACTAGGATGTCATTGCTTCCAAGCAAGCAACACAAAGAAACTCCCGATTCGAAAGGGACGCCTAATTGTAATTTCGTGTGAACGCTGGTTTACAATCTAACACGACAATTATTCCTAGATAATTCGGCTGTGTATGAGAAAATGCAAAAATATTTCCATCAAACTCCGAGCAGATTTTTTACACCAGATTCAGCTGAGGCGCAAAGTACACTCCGAAAGCCGAGGGCTCACTCTGACTATGCTGACGGATGCGCTACGCATGAGCTAGGAGAGACTTCTGAGTTTACAGCTGAGCAGCCGATGAAAAATGAGGGCTTCCAGAACACTCTCTGGAATGAAATAGTCGGGCTAGAGGAGCATGGTGAGAGGAAAGACTCTGAGGAATTACATGGGAAGAATGAAACTACAAAGGTCATTGATGAAGACTACCTCTCAGATGACGGATTCAGTCATACTCTTGAAGCACTTGGAAACGAATTTTCCGAAAGGTTATAATTTTTTTTCGCTTTTAAATCTGAAATTATTACCTTAATAAGTGACTTCAATCGGCATTCTTTTGTATTCAGAAAACCGAATGGTATGATGTTTTTGATAATTCGTCAGTCTCAATCAATAATTTATATATCAGGAGGGAATAGCACCCGTCCAACAATGGGAACGAAGTTTTCTAACGACACAACAAAATATCCAAACAATGGAAATTCCAATGCTGATGGCAAAAAGATTGAAACTCAAACAATATGTAGATACCAAACTACTATTACTACCATCCCTAATTCTTTTCTACTAGCTATTCAAACTGATCCTGAACAAAATGCTGAGCAAGTAAATGAGATAAGGTTTGAAGATCTTAGAGATATGAAAGCAGAAACTCTCAATGTCCGAAAGGACCCTCTTGAAGAGTTCTTCATTATGGTAATTTAGAATTTTGCAAGTCTTGATTTAATTAACATGAATTTCACTCTCAGACAATGCAAAGCGTGAAGATTAATTCTCCTCATTTCAATGAGCTTATCAACGTAAACTTGTGTTTCTTTTAGCAGATGGAAATTTATGTTCACCTGATAGATAAAAACGAGTGGTTGGTACAAGGAAGTCCTCCAATCAGGAATTCCATTCAATAAGGTATTAATTCTTTAACATGATCACAGGAGTTCATGCATATTATTTACCGCAGTGGTATGAGTGGATAGAAAATCGGCTAGAAGAAAGACTTGCTGCGAAACGCCAGTCTAAAATCGACTCACAGCAACAGTCGGTCTCCACTCAAAAAGATCCATTGATAGCTCAAAGACAGGTATCGGCAAAGAGAAAAGAAGACCAAATTCAAATCCAGCGAAGAAAGAAAAGTATTTTTGAAACGCTCTTTTCTAAATGGAGAGAAGCCACAGAATAATACGTTTTCCTTTGCCTGACATTAGTATTACACTCTGTATATATAGTCTATAGCCACCTCATGCACTGAATCCCTTAGTGCTGTCCTTAATAGAAGACATATTATTTTTCAGAAAGTTTCTCGCAGAAATGATTGTCCTTCAGCTGTCTAGGAGGGTTTGTGTTAGTATATCTGAATCCATGATCGTAAAATTTTAAATTATTGAACCGAATCTAACAGCAAAAAACTAACTCATCTGATTAATTAAATAAAATCAGCGCGATAGTTAGCAAAAAATTTGCTGTCACTTCATTCAATTCGACTTCAATGGGAAATAATACAGCGTGCATGAGCTGCAAACCTTGCCATAATTCCGGCCAACAGTCCGAAGTGGATTTATCCTCAGTAACTTCCAAGGTTGAAATCACTCGCAATTAACTTTTCTCTCCAATTTCAGAGATACAGACACTCTGATGCTCCAAAAAATAGAACGAAGGCTGTACGAGGAGAAAAGGATGAATATAGCGAGAATGTAGTCAAAATTCAAGCCGTTTGTAGAGGCTACAGAGTCAGAAAACTCTATCCTCAGATCGTACATCTCAGTTGCCCGTGAATGGATTTGATGTATCATAATAATTAGGCGCTAAGAGCAGTCAAGAGCTCCAGCTCTAAGGAGAAAGAATCAGGTAATAATAGAACAGTGGACATCTTGAAAGACTCATCACATACTATTCAGCGAAACATGATGGTGCTGCAAAGAAAGAGAGGCGTCCTCCATACACGTTCTCATCAGGAGCAGTTTATGAAGGAGAATGGATAGGAAATAATAGAGAAGGCTATGGTGTTCAAATCTGGCCGGACGGAGCAAAATATGAAGGTATGCACTTGTAAATACGACAAATTGAAACCATTCATTCCCATTAGGTGAGTGGAAGAATGGTAAGGCTGATGGAAAAGGAACATTCTACCACGCCAATGGCGACGTTTATGAAGGTAAATCGTTTTTCTACTTAGTTTGTGAGATAACTGTGTAATTTAAGGTCAGTGGGTCAATGATAAAGCCAATGGTTACGGTGTGTATGCTCATAAGAGCGGAGCAAAATACAAAGGGCAATGGAAAGATGATTTACAAGACGGCTTTGGAATAGAATCATGGTCAGATGGATCAAAGTTCGAGGGGAACTACAAGGAAGGAAAGAAACATGGACTCGGGACGTATCTCTGGATCGATGGGTCCAAATACGTTGGTGAATGGAAAGATAATAAAATTACTGGATATGTATGAAATCTGCAGCCTTATTTTGTTTTCTGACTGCTTTGTAGGGGATTTACACGTGGACGGATGGAAGGAGCTATGAAGGAGAATGGCTTGACAATAACATGCATGGCAAAGGTACCTACACCTGGGCCGATGGAAGGAAATACGAAGGCAATTACGTCAATGATAAAAAAGAAGGGTTTGGTACTTACACGTGGGCGGATGGCAGAAAGTATCAAGGGATGTGGTCCGATGGGAAACAACATGGCAAAGGGAAGTTTATCAGTGCGGACGGAACTGTAAAAATAGGGGTTTGGAAAGAGGGAAAGCGAGTGAATTGGGCAGATGCTGATAATGAAGCCTCTGCTGATTTGAGCTTTGTTGACCGTTAGACCCGTCCAAATCTCCTCATTCCTTTTAAGGAACACCATATTATCGAATAGATAATGCGTCAAATTTAATCTTAATCACTCACCGAATTTGTGAGCAGTTTCTTTTATAATTCTAACCATTTACTTACATTTAAATGGTAATTATAAATAAAACCCGAAAACAAGCTAAGTCCTAGTGTCCTCACATTTTTTTAGCTTTAGTTCCCATGTTTTGTCGCCATGCGCTTGAATTCAACTTATCATGAATTCAAACAATTTCCGGTATGTTGCCATTAAACATACGCTTATTTCAAGCTTTCTGGAACTTTAACCAGGCTAAAAAAGAAGCTCCTTTTTAGTTATTGTGTATTTCAATGCAAAATGTTTTCTTATTAGAAGACAAGTAGATTTTTCGACAGTGTCTCTTACTTACAGTCAGATTAAAGGAGTCCCTGAGGATTGTTTATCCGATCTGCAGCTCAATTAGCCGCTATAAATTTATTAGACAATTCAAAAAACCGCTAAAATGTCGAACCTCACAAACACGAACAACTCGAAAAGAAGACCTCTTGGTCACCTTAATAACGCTACCACCGACTCCGTGGACAGTCAAAACTTCACAGAGAACTCCATATCTAAAAGCTTTCTTGGAAGCGAGAAGCTCGGGAAGGGCAATTCGAATTCTATGAATAAAGCGGGAATTTCTGTTTTCGAGCAAGAAGATGAATATACAAAAACATTGAAAAAAGCTCTTAAAGAAGCTATGGATGAGAATTCGCAGGTAATCTAAGTATGTTTCTCCATGATCGTGAAATTTCATGATAGCTAAGGAATCGGGTGATGGAACTGGAAGCATTTTACGCGGCTGCACAAGATGAAATAGAAAAAAAAGATCAGGCGATACTCGAGCTCGCAGATGCACTTGATGTAATATATTCGCGTTTACATTGTTAACTCACATTATAATGATAATTGTTCAATAGAGACAGCAAGCGAAAAAAAACCAAGACATGATGATAGATCCGCCTCTCCAAAATCCTAAAGGTTCTGCTAAAAAATCAAGATCTCGATCCTGTTAGGTATTTGTAAAATTTTTCGATCCTTGCCTGAGAGTCTGATTGGCAAATTTGGATTATGTATGAACATTCTTGAAGAAAGAGAATTTGTTCAGTTTTAAATTTGTTATTTGTATGTGTAGACGCACTTGGCAACTTCTTTTCTGTGGGTCTGCTATTGATAATTCATAGGTGATGTATCACATAATCAAGTCATTCATCCAATCCATTTTCCAACAGTGTTATTGAATAAGCAACAAGGCTCAGTGGAAAGGATTCACTTTGTCCTGCTTAAATGTAACGAATTGTATTACAAGAAAAAGCGCCAGATAATCCTAACGCTTATGCTGAATAATTTTCGATTTGTCGAGCGAATTATTTTAAATCCAAAAAAATTAATCGATCAGATCAATAAATGGGAGCCTGTGATAGTGCTTGCAATCGAACAGATAAGGGGGCAGAGTTAGAAGTGAACGTAATCTGAATAACTATCTTCATGGGCTGACTTAAAACATACAGTTTAATAAAGATACATCCTCATTGAAGGAATCTTTGAAAAATCTTTCATATAACGCAAATTACGTGGTAATGACCCCAAATTGAAGCTTGTTGGATAACATTCAACTCTCTAGGCAGATCCGGATTATTTCAGCAAACATGTAAAACAAATAATCAAAGTCCAGGCTTATTGGAGAGGCTGTCTGGCAAGGCGAGCTTATACATCAATCAATGGAATTTATCAGGTGCTTAGATTACCAGAGTAATTGAGTAAATTTGGTATTTTAGGGCTCGCTGCGGTATTTTGTATTTGAAAACATGGAAGACGTTGACCGTAAAACGCTCTCGCTTGATATTTGATTGACATATATATTTCTTAGTGAAGTTGTCGGAGGAAGAAAGAGACAAAACGATAAAACGGACGCATAAATTTAAATCAGGCTCGGTTTATGAAGGAGAATGGATAAATAATAAACGAAATGGGAAGGGAACCCAAATCTGGCTCGATGGCACTCGTTATGAAGGTGAATGGAAGAATAACAGAGCAAATGGCTATGGCAAATTATTTCATTCAAATGGAGATTGCTATGAAGGTATTTAGCAGAATTTTCTCTGTTCGCCTAACCAAATTCCCCTTGTACTCTGAGTAGGGACTTTTGTGAATGATAGAGCTCATGGAGCCGGGATTTACAATTGCAAAGATGGGACTAAATACGACGGAGGGTGGTTCTGTGATGTTCAGCACGGATATGGTAAAGAAGAATGGGCTGATGGTTCAAAGTATGAAGGGACTTTCAGAGCAGGAAAGAAACATGGCAAGGGTATTTTCTTCTGAAGATTAGCAAATATATAACCTCTCTCATCTCTGTTATAGGCACATATAACTGGCCTGATGGTTCAGTGTATTCAGGAAGTTGGAAGGATAATGCCATCAATGGCTTTGTAAGACTTGATATGTCATGAATCTTATTAGTTTCCGCTCTTAGGGAAAGTATTCGTGGCCTGATGGCAAAATATACGAGGGAGAATGGAAGAATAATAAAATGCATGGATGCGGGAAATTTTATTTTCAGGATGGCAGAAAATATGAAGGAGAGTACGTTGAAGATAAGAAACATGGCAGAGGCGTGTATTATTGGTCCGATGGAAGGCGATATGATGGTGAATGGCGCTTGGGATACCAGCATGGAAAAGGAATAATGTTTTTTCCAGATGGAACTTATAAAATTGGCATGTGGGATCATGGACAGAGACTACGCTGGCTCGAAGAAGAGCAAAATGTCAATAGCCTTCGAAACTCGAACCGGCCCTCCTAAAACTTAGATATTTGACCAACTGCTTCAAAGTTGGTGTATTTTACATTGTAATATATTCACTTGTTCATCAAAGTGTAACTATTCTTTTGTTTTAATCGGCAATGTTTTGCACAAACTAATACTGATACCGTTATACATGCTCCTTCTCTGCTGCTGCATCCAACACAGATAAGAACATTCATGATGAAATCTATTTTTAAAATTGTGCTCATTCAAGGCCATGAGCTAGTTCCTTCTTCTATCTGGAAAGCCGAGACTCCATGCGGTAATTTTTACAAAATTGACTATTTTCATCGTTTTAGCTATTAAGAAATGTAACAGCTCAGGAGGTATTTCGCTGAGGGTCGATTCTAAGGCCTTTTGAATTTTAAATTTGGGAGAAACCTTAAAAAAGCTAATATTTAATATCAATAATACCAAAAAAAAAAATAAGATGGGACTCTTAAAGCACCTTGACGAGCTCGACAAGCACTACAGCAGACGCATCCATTACCTCGACTTTGGACCACTGAACACAGTGATCTATTACCTTGCTCGATTTTTCAACCCTGAGAACCTAGTGTCGGTTTATCTTATCATCTTCTTCTTGTCCGGAAAGAATTTCTTCTATCTCTTCATGTTTTTCGAAGGAGCAGCTCTCTCGCTGCTTCTGAGCGTTTTCTTGAAGGGAAAAATCGGCAGACTTCGCCCAGTCTTCCCCGACGACGTGAACAAATCTGGTTACCTCAGAGGACTTGAAAAACTCAACTCGATGCCTTCTGGTGACGCTATTCAAGCTGGGTACTTTGCTACTTTCTGCATGTATCACTTCAACTGCCCTTATGTATTGATTATTTGCTTCCTTGCGCTGTACGGACGAGTACACTTTGTTATTCATTGGATTGGAGATATTATCGTCGGATTGATAATCGGAATGGTCTTCTCATATATACTTCAGACCATCTTTGTGACGATCGTTCAATGGGCCGCATGGGAGTTGAATGAGTTTTATTTACCAGTTATTTGGAAAAATTTGTTCGAATAGGGATAAGCCTAGGAGGTAGTGATGATGGAATTGTATCGTACTGCACTTATTCTGTTGTGATGAGCTTGCTCTATAAAGGATAGTTGATAAAATCCATCGTTTAGTTTTATCAAATAAAGGACAAATGAACAAATCAAAAAGAAGACTTTCCATATTGATAGTTGAGTGATAAAGACAAAATAGCGAAGTTTTTTCGAAAACGATGTATTTAGTAACTCACAGCTCTCAACTGTAATCTGATGATTTTTGAATTAATCTGGCGTGATGAGTTTATCGCTGCGATTAACTGCAGCTTTTTTTTTTTAATGAAGAGAGAACTTTAAGAAATTAATATAATGCATGAAAATCGTATATGTGCTATATTTGAATTTTGAATCCTGACTTATACCTTTTTATCGCTTCTCGGTAGTGCTCTGGGACACGTTGAACTCTCGAACCGTCTCCAAGTTTTTCTTCACGATGAGTTTTCGTATACACGAGATATGAGAACACTACGATGACCTAACCAAGAGTGAGTCTAATTCCGAAAGCGTTTAATACGAATACCTTATAAAATAGTCTGATATAGCAGAACACCATCATGGTCTTCGAGAAAGCTGACGAAGAATCTGCTCCCAAAGCGGCTACAGAAAATAACTTTTAAAAAGCTCACATGGGTATTGAGAAAGTGGGAAATACTTTATTATTGACTCCCAGCCAAATAAAGTCGCATAATATCGAATATATTATTGCACAGATAAAAGCACAGGTCATTTCAGCATGGTAGATGTACTTTTCGTGTGCTTTAGCCCCTGCATAGAACGCAACTCCAATAGTGATCTAGAAGTAGTTAGAAATGTTTTAATCAAAATATTCAGATAATTCATTGTTACGTCCAACAAATCAATTCTGTAGAATACGATTACCAATGAAAGGAGCAAATATCCCAAATTGATATATCTCACTTTCATTATCAACTTTTTTAGAATTCGCGCAATTTCATCCTCATGGTCTTGCTTTTCTGCTTGACCGTCAGTAGGAATTGCGAATAATCTTGCTCGATGAGAAGGACTCCCAGGAATCGTAGCTTTCTTACGTTCAACTCTGAACACATCACTCTGGGTTTGAGAAAAATGAATGGTGTCGAAATCTTTATTCGCTGTTTCTTTTGTTTCAGGATCGAAAAGATCCTGCAAAGTAGCTAGTCTCTGGATTACTTCTTCTCTTGCCTGTATAATTTGTGCCTCCTGCTCCTTAATCTTGGCCAGTTCTAGAGCGAGAGTATTGCCTTTCTAAAGTAGTTTCAGTTGAATATAGCCCACTACAACTTCATATTACTTTGCGGTTGGTAAATTGAACTTGTAAATCAAGCTCGATCATAATTTCGTTTTGAAAAGGGACGTTATTTTCGAAAGTTAGGCTAAGATTATGTTCCTTCTCATCCAAAAAATTTTGAACTTCCAAATATTTCTCTGGTAGCTTGTCAAGATAGCCTCGTCTTCTTTCATAAAGGTCACTCATTTGGAATGTGATTATCTCCGTAGGGTCATCTATTTCTCTAAATAAAAGTGCAGATCAGGAATCAGTTTATCCATATTTAAAAGAGCGCTATTACAATTCAAGAACTGGATATTGCTTATGCTCTATAGCATAGTCGAGATAAGCGTGACGTAGGAACATCTGCTGCTTAGTTAGCTTTGAATTCAAGATCATTTCGAAACGATCCTCATCGAGATCAGTGAGAATAGATGTCCCGAATCTAAAACCTATAATTTGTATTCGCAGGAGATCGCTATCGTAGCGCTTTTTTGGAATCTTCGAAGGGCTTTCGACTGTTGCTACCTTGCTGTTGTACATCATCGAATTCTGAGTTAGTCTCGTCGTTTGATGCTCTCGTTCAGCGAGAAGCTTGTATTCTATCTCTGTGTACTTATCAAAGAACTGATATAGTGTGAGCTGATTGTTATTCCGTAGCAAATCATCTCTGCAAGCGACAATGATCGAGGCGAAAATTTCAGAGTCATAGTTTCCATTCGCTTCATCATTAATAACTTGCTTCAGCTCCGTTATAGTCAGAAGTTTATCAAAGCGCAGGCCAGTTGAAGAGAGCTTTTGAATTATTTTCGGAAGCCGCTGCTTTTTATAGGCTTGTAGAAGCTGGAGCTCTTCTTCGCTAAAGATCCTAATATCTTGATTCATTGAGGAAAAAAACTGAAATAAATAGCGCATGTGTGAATCTAACGCAAAGGTAAATAATTGCACATAGATTCTTCACGCAAAGAAAAGTGAAAAGGAGGATTCTGGCAAACGATCTTAGAAAGAAAGACTCAATTTTTTGCTAAATTTCGCAAAATCATTGTTGATTCTCTTTATTTCAATCCGCAGAGTTTAACAATATATAGCGTATTTAGTATTTACATAATTAGCTTAGTATTTGTTTTCTGCATTACGTGAAGAAGAAAAAAAAAGAGTGAAATACTCAAACTTCGCTTGATATTAGTAAACGCTTACAAAATGCAGCTAGTTTTATCTCATCTCTACTTCATATTAGGCTCTTTTTATGCAGTTCGGACATATATGAAGATTGCAGCCTTTGCAGTTCCATACGCCTTTCCCGTCCAGCACTTTCAACTCTTTACAGCCATGACAGTTGTATCGGTTCAGCATCTGCCAAGACAGCAGCCCAGGGTGTTTGAATTTGAAAAGACGACGCAGCAGATGGTGCTTTGAGCAGTAGAATTTCATGTGTTGTCTATTATTAATGAAGCAATCCTCACATCGATAGTAGGAGCATTGACTACACATGAGAACTCCGATGCTTTTTTCAATGAAGTCTTTCTTCTTTTTGCAATCTGAGCACTTGAATTTCTTATTCGGGAAGAGGTTCAAATTGATTTCTCTTCTCAAGAGATGGAAGTTGGGACACACGACTGGCGGTCTAGCACAGTCGAGGCAGACGTGATAGAAACAGTTCGTACACACTAATATTCCTGCATTCGCTGGAAGGATTTTTACCTCGCAGATGTTGCAAGTAGCTTCATTGCTTCTGTAATGCAACGGCGCCTTTGATAAATCCTTGGTTTTTTGAAGCAAGTGGTTGTTTTTGCAGGTCAAGGGAATCCGGAAGCAGTCAGAGCAGATATCGAACGGGCAGGAGAGGCAATGCACGACTCCTGCAGGTCCCACAGGCAGAGTCTGCTGGCACTGTCGGCAATAAAACATATTTTTCTGATAGTTTTGATTGCTAGTGAAGGGCAGCAGCGATAAATTCGCGACGAGCCCAACCGAATGGCCACTCGGGCAGCGATATCGGTTGTCCAAAGGAACATAATTAGAGGCAATGTAGCCACTATTATGAGAGCCCATCCCTTGTGCTTGTGGATACTGGTACTGAGTCGCCATTCCTATCTTTGGGTACATTGGATTAGGCTGGCTTTGGACTGGAACATTGGATTTGCTTTCTTCTCTTTTATCTTGAGAATCTTTCCCAGCGAATAAATTTCCAATAAAATTCGCAATAACACTAATTGCTCGATTTCCCGACGCGTCATGCTCGGGTTCTAAGCGATTGCCTTTTGAGAAAGCACGCTCGTTTCCTTTTCTTACTTGCTCATACTGCTCCGGTACGTAGTGTGGTTTCGGCTTAGCTTTATGAGCCATACGTTCTTTCGAGAGCAAAATCTTCTGAACTTTCGTGAAATCAATGTTTCCCTTTTCGTCAAAGGCACCAGCAGCCACTATTTCGTTAAACGTGGCGTCGTCAAGGGGGATATCTTCGATCGTCGTCGCTAAGTCCTCGATCACCTTGCTTTCTTTTTCTCCAATAGAACTTTTTCGATTTAATTGGTTAGGGTTGTATGGGAGTTCCGGACGACCTTTGTATTCGCACTCCTTTTGATGTGAAAGGAGCAATTTTAGAGGCGCTCGATGAGAGCATCCCTGCCTGAAATATTGGCACTTGCATTCGATATCAAGCAAAATGCTTAGCAGTTTATGATTCATAGGGCCTATTTCGAAATTATGTCGACAGAGCGGACAGGTTTTCTTTTTATTTTGAAGGTCATGTGCACAATCATAGCAATAAATTTGTTTGCAGTTGATGCACTCGGCTGGTTTCTTGGCCTCGTTGAGCACATTAACGATCCCGAGGCAGACAGGATCGCGAAAATTCTCGACAATGCTCTTTTCAAGCTCGGTTGCGAGCTCGAATCTGTCGTCTACAATGCACGCGTGTTCTTTTACTTCCATTATTTTTTGATACTTTTAATTATTTTCGCTAGGAACGTCAATTCAAGGGGTTAAAAAGGCGAAAATTACTGATTCGAAAATTAAAAATCCCACGTACAGATCTACTTAATTCGAATTAATTGGGTAATTTCTGCACTCATCAGCGAATACTGAAATTGTTGATAATAGGGGGAATCAACGACGGATTCTTGGACAGAAAAGCTCAGTGTGGTTATTCGAACAAATCGGTTTGATTGCGATCGATTAAGCAATTATAGTGTGACGAAATACAGCTATATCCTCTTTTTCGTAGGTTGCAGCAGAAACATGAGAAATACTACGTCTCTTGACTCCAAACACTATCTTTGCTGCCATAGGCACACATGGAAGCAGAATCGTGATATTCCCAAATTCTAGCCGGTTGGTATTCAAAAAAAATTCAGTTTCGTTCAACTCTCTATCTACTTGTTCATGTGTCAACAATAACGTGTGAAATAGGAACCAAAATTGGCCCTGTGAGCTTAAGTTTTCAGGGAACCTTAGGCTGAAAATTAGCAAGCTCGTTTTATCTGATAAATGCTGTTTGAAAAGGTCGATAATGGAGGCAAAGATAATGCGAAGTTCATGATAAAAGCCAAGCAAGCACCATAATTCCGAAAAGAGCATTTTTTTTGTTGCAATGAAATTGAAAAATTAAGATTCATTGATTGAGTCTTCTGATAGTGTGAATTTTTGTTAAATTGTATAAATTAAAACACTGTACTGATTTTCAGGGAGAAGAGTTAATCGTCGTCATACCTTTGGCTGCTATATGATGAAGGGAAGAATCGGAAGTTTTTTAGAAAAGAATTTTCAGTTAAGAGACTCCATACCTAAACCTCTGCCGGTGCAAAATGACAAACCTCCCGGGTTGGAATTCGATTTCCAATTGGCAGGAGGGCCAAAACACACAGAAATCCTCATCGCCTCTGCTATGATCAAAAACGGTAGCCACAGCCATGCTCCAATCAGTCATCTGAACTTGTACATTGCAATATAGGTCCTAATGAAGGAATGCCATTGCCACTTAAATGCAAATGGTTCAATAAAACTGAGCATGAACTCGTAGAAATCCCTGGCGTAAGCGGAGCCTTCTACCAACCATGTATCGACGATGTGGGCACAATGTAATTATCATCAACCAACGATCTGTGTATTTATCACTCCCATTATTTGTTTCTCCTACAGAATTGCTGTCGAAGCTACTCCAATTACAGACGAGAGCGAGTATACTGGTGGCCCTATCAGCAAAGAAGTCGGTCCAATCGTAATGGACAGCCAAATAGAGTCCAACGCTGAGGCTCATCTGCAAACGGGAAACCCGTTCAATATTAGAATTGAGTCAGTTCAATTTGAGTATCCCACCGACACTTTCTCATTCCCTTGTGAAGGAACTATTGAAGTCAACAAGCAAGAAAACAAGCTGATCGTTCTCGCAAAAGATAAAAACACGGGAGCACAATCTCATCTTATCAGCTGTGATATCAGCCTCAATTACCCCCAGGTCAAGCTGCAGAAATGGACAAATACTGTTTTCGACGCTTATTTCGCGCCAGACAAATCAGCCAAGCTATCTTGCAAAAATAACACCGAACGAGATATCTACTCGCTCTGCATTAGAATCGTTGCTGCAGAACAACTTATGAAGGCAGAAGCCGAGCAGCTACAGAAACCGGAAGATGGAAACCAAAGCCCAAGTCATCAAGAGAAAGCTGTAATAAATTCCTCATTTCTTTAGTGCTTTACCCCTCATCATTAGGAAATTTCATCTCCTGAGTTAAAATCCACTCAAGAAATCAGCACTACTACCTCTACTACTGAAAATACAGCCACGACTACAACTGAGAGCATTGCGCTTAAAACAGAAGAAATGCAGCCCACTGAAAACTCCGAATTGAATCTGAGCCCCTCTAGCAAACCAGAGGTGCCATTGGTTAAAGAAGAAAGCAAACCAAAACCGAACTTCGAAATGCTGATGAAGATAAATAACCTCAGCAACGAGAATTACGCGCTGAAGAAAGAAAAGACACAATTGACAGAAGACTTGCAAGCTGAGATCGCAAAAAATAAACAATTAGAAGCCCAGTTAAATGATTTGAACGAACAGTTGAATGAGACAAATAAGAGCTTTGATGGATTGCTTGAGAGAACCGAGCAATTGAAAAAAGCTAATGATAAACTCAACTCTGAAAAGGTATTCTGCATGCAAGAAATCAACCTATACAAGAACCAAATCGCAGAATTAACAGAAGCATATGACAATATGAAGACCGAAATGGAAGGTCTAAAGACCGAATTGGAAACTGGAGCCAAAGCTGAACAAGAAAAATCTATGCGAGAAGCAGAGCTCGAAAAAAGCCTCAGAATGGCTGAGCATCATCGGGACACGTGGAAGGCGAAAGCTCTTAGCAATGAGATTGAAAACGAGAATCTCAAGGCTGAAATCGAAAAATTATCGTTGGCCAGCACAGAACTCAAGCAGCAGAATGAGGGTTTGGAGAGCCAGATTAATCATTTAAACCGAAAATACCAATCGCTTCTCCAAGAGGCTGAGAAAGCAAAAAAGAATGCCCTCCAACCAGAAAGTCCGTTAACTAAGCTCGATAGAGCCAGAAGCAACAACATGCCTAATGATGTCGAGGGCTTCACTCTCGCTGTTTCGAGATCCAATACAGGTGCATCGGAACTGGCAGCTGAGGCGGAAGAGCAAAAGAGCGATCGAAGCGAGGGGAAGACTTCAAAACCAGAAATCTCAATCGAGGAAATCGAGAAAGAAAGGGCTCAAAACGCTGAGAAGTTTAAGAAATACGAAGATGAGATCGAGACGTTGAAGGGCCATATTACGATACTCACAAAGACTTTAGACACGTAGTGTTACTTCTTTCTGTGAAATATTGATTTATTCTCTGATAGTTTAAAAGTGGCGAGTAAATCCCCTTCACCGACAAGACGATCTGGCAGTGGCATATTTGGTTTTGCTAGTGGCAATAAAAGCGAGAAGGAATCTGCTAATAACGTCGACTATTTGCAGAAAATCGTAATCTTTAACTAACTACTGTACATAGTAAGCCCTCGATTTCTCATTAAATAGGTGAATACTCTAACCGAAAATCTTGCTGAAAAAGACGCTGCTATGACAGAACAACGCAAGATTAACAAGCAGCTGTTTTTCAAGCTAGAAGAGCACGAAAAGCTGGTTGAAGAACTCAAAAAGCAACTTGCTGCTAAATCGGAGCAATAATCTGATGAGTTCTTCTAATCTATCAGACTTATCACCTCGCTTCTGTCTTTTTATTTCGTAACGAAGCGAGAGGCTATCCAACAAAAATAAAATAGTTTTTGCTTTTGTGGTTTCGCTTTTTCGTATCCAATTAGAAGCTCCATTTATACATGATGCATAGTGTAGAACTAACTTTAGATCGTCTAATGCTGTTCGTTCGTTTCTATATTTCTGCTTGGATATTTCATCGCTCTATATAAGTAAACCACGAAAGTAGAACATTTTCTCTCTCTCCCTACTTATAGTGATAAACCACGAGGAATTTCTATGTGAGTAATCAGAGTAATAAAATCATTTTCAAGTGCTTACTCATAATTGAATGGCCACTTAGTCATTTGAGGTTTAAAGATTTGCTTTCTTCAATTTATTGGAGGTTAAGAAGACTATTTTTTTCTGCGATGAGTCGCAAATGTGTTGGGCATTTCAATTTGTGCGATTTATTTTTTTGAATTTAAGCATAACAGCACACAAAAATTGAATTTCAAATTATTCAAATCTTAAAGTTTAATCAAATATGGAGATATCGACAACCACTGCCAACGAAAATCCAAGGACCCGGTTAGAAATTGTCAGTCCTAACTTTTCAAAAAGCATCAATTTCAAATTTCCTGACGCTCCAGCCCAACCAATCCAACTTGTTGCCTTCGAAGAAGGAAAAGGTTTGAATATTTCTTCCCGACGAGCGAGTAATCTACTTCGTTCAAAGGCTTTTACGTCACTAAAGAAGCTGAAAAATTCTTTGAAGCCTATGAGAATACTAAATTGGGTGTAATTACTATCATCGGAAAGAGTAGAACAGGGAAGAGCTATCTCTTGAATCGTGTTCTGCTCAACCGAGAGAACGGGTTTCACGTGGGCCACACTATCAATCCTTGCACAAGAGTAAAAATCCTATCTTTTCGGTGGAAGACTCTGTCTGTTATTAGGGCATTTGTCTATGGCCAAATGAAATCGAGATCGAAAATTACAATAACGAGGGTGAGAAACTTAAAGTGTTTGTGCTGGATACGGAAGGGTTAGGCGCCACGGATCAAGATGAAGAGTTCGATACGAAGCTTTTCATCATTGCCCTCTTACTCTCGTCATATATGATATACAATAGCGTTGGAACGATTGATGAAAAAGCAATAAACAGTCTCTCATTGATAGTATCTTGTTCCTTTGAATGAGAGGAAATAATTGAATGTTTTAGATAAATATCAGCAAGCATCTCCAAAAGAGCAACGAGAAGGACTTTGAAAACATTATCAACTGTTTTCCGACCTTCTTGTGGGTGTTGCGAGACTTCTCGCTGAAGCTAGTCGATCCTTCAGGCAATCCGATAACCCCTAGAGACTATCTCGAGAATTCCCTCAAGCCTCAGAAAGGCCTTTCCGAAGCTGCTGAGAATAAAAATCGTATCAGACGGCTCATTTCAGAGTTTTTTAAGGACAGAGACTGCTTTATGCTCGTCCGACCAACCGAACAAGAGAAAGACATTCAGGTTTCGCCCTCCTTGTTAGCAGCCAATCTTGAATCTGATAATCAATAGAACCTGCATCAATTAGATCCATCAAAGTTGCGAAAAGAGTTTAATGAGCATATCTCATTGCTACGAAAGAAGATTTATTCGAAAGTCCGTCCAAAGATGTTCAAAGGAAAATTCGTAACGGGCAGGACCTTCTTGACACTGGGAAAGTACGTCTCGTTGTTTATAGAATCGGTTATTTGACTAAATCCTTCAAATAGAATGTTTTGCAAAGCAATCAATGAGGGGAATGTCATGTCTGTTAGCTCCTCCTGGGAGAACATATGCAAATTGGAAAATAGCCGAATAACGAGAAATCTCGAAGAGGTTTATGAAGAGGAAATGATGAGCGAAATAAAGGAGAAAGCTCTCTCTAAGGAAGATTTGAAGCGAACCCATCTGAGAGTAATAGAATTTAGTATACAGTTCTGAAAGCAGGATCGCTCTAGGTGAAAGAAAAGATCTTCAAGGAGCTGCAGAAAAAAAGATTCGGCGATGATATCAGTGCTGCAGAGGAGGAGCTGAACAAGAACGTTCAGGACAAATTCAAGCTGCTGAGAAAGCGCAACCAGGCTAACATAGAAGTAAATTATTTTATGTGCGAGGCTTTTCTTAACGAGAGATTCTATTTAGGAGAACTTAAGAAGTCAAATCGAAGAGCAATACTTAGCCAAGCAGATAGAAGTCGACACCACAGATCCAAAATCAGTGGCGAATGCGATTGAGACTATTTCCGAGTTAGTGCTAACTCTTCAAAATGATTTCACTGGCGAAGGGCATAAAGCCACGATTTACGAATATTTCCACGAAAAGTTGAAAAATCTGTGCTATGGCATTGCGAACGAAGGCATCACTAAGTTTTCTCAAAAAGAAAAGTTTCTTGAAGAGAAGCTGAAATCCGTCCAAGAGACACATACTAACATGAAAGCTGACTATGAGAGGAAAATAGAAGAATACCAAGAAACGATAAAAAATGTTGAAAAGGAGAAGATAAATTTGCATTCAAATTGTAAGTCATTGGAGAGAGAATTAAAGGAACTCGAAGCTGAGAAGGATAATAGTAAAAACGCGAATGACAAGCTGGTGAAAGAACTGAAGAAGACCATCGCTCAAACGCATAATATGCATGAAAAAGAGGTAATGATCGCCATATTGATTTGCCTTCATAAGCGCTTGGGAATTAGACTGAAAGCTTAAATAAGAAAATTGCTTATTTGGAGAAAGAAAACCAGCAGAAGGCAGCTGAGATTGAGAAATTAGAGGCTTTAGCGAGTCAGAATCAAGAGCTTCAATCCGCTCAATCGGAGGATTATAATAAAACGATAACCAACTTGATGAAAGAGCTTAATGCTCTGAAAAACGAGCATTCCAAACTTCAGGAAGCTAATGAAGAGCTAAAAACTGAGATTAGCAAAGTCACAGAAGAAAACAACAGTCTCAAAGAAAGCGGCATGAGAGCTGCTGTAGAAGACGGGCTAGGAAGAGCTCCAACTTCTAAGATGGCTTCGCGAAGGGGAAGCGCGAGTATGGAGTTGAAGAGTCAGTATAGTGCTCCCGACACACTGTTTGAGGGTGAGAGATCGAAATATGAAGAGAAAATCGCTTCATTAGAGAGTAACAAAATAGGAGTTTCTAATGGAATTAATTTGCTGATAGAGAGAATAAGCGAGTTGGAGGCTTCGGATGCGGCACTCATTCAAACAAACAGAAATTTGTCTTCTATCCTCGAACGCTCTGACACTCGCTGCTTCGAACTCGAGAAGAAAAACGAGCAATTGAAAGGCATACATAAAGTCTTCAAGAATGTCTCGATGCTTTGTTGCAAGGTAAACATCACCTCCATAAACCCGCTTTATACAGTGATTCGATAGAACTGTGGCAATTTCTACAACAACAGGGTGTTTTCCTCCCATCTTGAAAATTGTCTCAAGCAGCTCGAAAAAACGGAAAGCAAGGAAATCAATAAAGAAAACAAAGAGGATAACAAAGGTGCTATCCAAGAAAGCAAAGGTGTTGCTGTTCCAGAGAATAAAGAAAACAAAGGGATAGTCCCTCAAAAGAAAGCGACTCCTATCGGACCAGTCGTGGAAGAAGTCCCGAAAAAATCAAAATTGGTAGGAGTTTTCTTTTAAAATGGAGATTTATATTCGCTTGTAGATCCCAGAATTCAGAGTCCAACCTCGTGAGTCCCGAGAAGGCTACCCAAATAAAGGAGAATTCAAAATATTTATTGAGTACTTGGGAAAAGACTGGCATATTATTCGTAACCTCAAAGAGATTAAAGCCTTCATTGAAGAGGTAATTACTAGAGGTTCCTGGATGAGATTATTAATATCAATACCATAGGTTATGAAAGACTTTAAGGACTGGAAGAGCCACGATCTGTTGAACGAGCTGTTAGATTTAAATATCCCAAAAGAAGGAATCTTTACAGCTAAATCGGTCGAGAAAATCTGCGGGCTCATAAAAGATGTGCTTGTGGTAACAATAATAACGTTGGAAATAAATCCATACTAATCGCATCATTGCTAGGCTGTTTCAAGAGATACAGATGTGCGAGATAGCCAAAAATTCAACAGGTTTGTTGGTCTCGGAAATGTGAAAAGAGAATCGCTTCTTCCTGCTGGTACTGGCACTGGTTCACGAAAGGTAAATATTATCTAGAGAGGCTACTCCTAATCACTCTTATCTGTGTTATTTAGATGATGGCTCCTCTTGGTGGCAAGCAACTCTTCAGAAGGAAAATAAACCGCGAAGAGTCCTCTGAAGGAAGGAGTTTCCATGATAGCAAGCTAAGCGAATTAGATGAAAATGCCCAAGAAGATTGCTAAGTGGCATTCCGTAAGCCAAAAAGCCAGACGGAGAGATGATCTCAAGGTCCTGAGGTCAGTTTATTTCAGAATTGATTTATTATGATTTTGGAAGTTTGCTACCAATTAGTGAAAAATGTAGATGTTAAGGTATTTTTTTAACAATAGATGTATTGTTTGCTTTCTTTGTTTCATTGTCTTAAAAACGCAATTAAAGGTTAATATCATGTCAACACGACAAACAGAAAGCCACCACTCGACAATCATCCGAATGTAGTTAACTGTGTTAATTCAGCAAGCTTCGACGAGTCGCCCATCAAATTATTCGCATTGCCATTATTCATATTACCTTTATCGAAATAAGTCGAGAATTGCTGCTTGAAACTTCGTTTCAGTTTTATTCCAAACTAATTCAAATAAGAATTCAATTAGTCTGACAGTTTAATCTCGCTAGCATCGATCAAACCACTCTATGAGTATAGTGAATAGAACGGATGACTTCGAAGGACTTATTGGGAAATCAATGTTCAAATCTGCTAAAGGACTAACCAACTTCCAGGATTTGCTTGATCTCAGCTTCAAAAACCCTTTCTCTGTCTTCGAGTTGAACCACGCCGAAAAAGATTGGGAAAACATCCCTTTTATCCTCCCTCAAAGCATCATCACTCTCGAAAAACGTCTTGTCTCTTTACAGACCTGGGGCAAAGCCAAAGATGATGAAATCCAGGCGCTTAAAAAAAGTCTCGAAACCAAAGAAATCTTCAAAAAAATCGATGGCTTTGATTCTTCGCTTAAGAAAGACGCAGCAGCTATCGACGATATTCAATCCCGAATGACCAGAGTCGAACAAATTTTAGAGTATATGAGTGCTAATCCCAAGCTGAAATCAATTCCTTCAGATCTCTTGCTGAAAGCTACTAATGAGCGTCCTAAAAGCAATATTAAATCTACAGTTCCTGGGTCTAAGCAAGATATCGATCAGCCTCAGCCTGAGAACACATTTCTTATTGGAAACAGATTTCTCATTGAGCAGAAAGATAGAGACAGCTTATCCAAGTTTTTCGGCAACTTAGAGCACATTGAAGAGCATGAAGTCCCTGAGCATCAGGCCTTCACTAGTCAATTTATCGAGGATGATGAATATAACGACCTGAGGAAATTCAACATCAAGCAGATCCGTTATCTGATTTTCCAGTACCTGAACCGAAGTGTGTTTCGTCAAAGACTCGAAGAGATAGACGCAAGGACCAAGAGCTCGGATCCAAAGCATCTGGAAGAGCTGAAAACGAAGCTCAATAAATATGTATCAGATCAAATAGACAAACTGGAAGGAATGATCGATAAAAATAAAGAAGACCTTGAGAAATATATTGATGAGAAGGCTATGAAGCAGATCGAGGCGACCAAAAGACGGATACATGAATACGGCGAAACGATGGAGGAGTTCAAAGGGGCAATCAGAGAAAACAAGAAATTTGGAGAAGGTCTTTCGCAGAAGATCGAAAAACTCAATATGAACCTCAAGGGCTATAGCTCACATGTTGAAACGAAGATTTCTAAGTTAGAGGTACTGTATTCGACATTGGGAGTTTAATTGATTTTGTTTTCAGGAGGAATTCAAGAAAAATCTCGCAGAATATGCGGCTAAAACGGACAATACACTCACAATGCTGGACAAGGAATTGAAGAGGCTTTCTCTTCAGGCGGAGGAGGTTTTGAAAGGGAATCAAGTAATTTAGAGCATAGGAAAAGCCGTTTTACTGATATATAATTAGGAGTTCATCGAGGAGTTTTTATCGTCGAGATGGCAAAAGCTGTACAGTGACCTAGAAGAGTATAGGAAGAGCGCGACGAAAAACTTCAATGTGTTGGCGTCGGAAACCGAATTAAAACTTGATAAGTATCGAATCGAGCTGGATAAACTGGTGCCAGCGATAATGGGGGATTTCAAGAAACTTGACAGAAAAATAGAGAAGTTTATCGGTAACTAGCAAATTTGTCCTGGGCCTCACTCATAACTCGTTTGTTTAGAGCATTTTGAAGATTATTCAAAGACGAAAATTGAGCCCGCGTTCAAGAACCAAGCGAAAATCCATGTGATAGAAACTAGACTAACTACTTTAGAGACGACGACAGATTCCTCGTACACATCTACAAAAGACTTTTTAAAGAAGCTGGTTTACGCGCTTCAAATGCATAATGCGCAACCGCTTAAAAACGCAGTAGAAAAAGATATCGATAATAAAACTTCTCATGACGGCAGCAGAAAGGACTCAATACATTACAGAGATTCTGGTCATATTAGTGAGCTGAATATCAGTTTTGATCAAAATATGACTCGCAAAGAAAACGATCTCCCTCCTAAAGTCTTCACGCCGTATGGGGGATGGGAACCCCGAGGCGGAATTCGCTCGCTTTCTCATCAGAGAAAAGAAAAACCGCGACTTCTTCTCGATTTAGTGCCTAACGCCACTGGTTATGTTCTTCCTCAACAGGAGCAACTGAGCGCGAAACAGAGTCAAAGCTTTGTGCCGAGGAGGAAGCTGAGTGAATCAAGGTTAGATGTCAGTATTGCTGAAGAAGGGAAGAAGGATGACATGGTGGAAGTTGGGTCTCAGGCCAATATTCCCGAGTCTCGGGTGTCTGAGAGGAAAGAACAGCAGTCTTTTATTCAGCCAATGCAATCAACAGGGATGAAAAATGAACCGACACAAGCGAGCACATTCGATGCTGTTTTTCATAAAAGACTCGAAATTCTGCGAGCAATGCTGTTTAAGGATGAAAAAGAGCAGATTGGTTACACTACAGCACAAACAAAAATGCAGAGCAAGGTAAGTTTTAGTCTATCTTATGATGAATTTAACTCTGATAAAAGTTAATGGCGCTCAAGACATATAAAGATCTCGACCTCGTGACGTATGAGGGTAAAAGGCGGAAGCCTAGACAGTCGAACCAAATTCTTGAACAAGCCACAAGAACTGGTATCGCCGCTGATTTTGGCGATTCTCATATGTTGAATAATTCTGTTCTTTAAGTAGTTTTTTGCTTTTTGTAATCAACAACATATTATCAATAAATGTATTTTACTATTATCTTAAAGGTAAAGCTCTTTACTTTTCGATTTCGTCTTCGAAACTTAATCGAAGTTGGGTAAGTCGTTGGCAGTGGCTTCTATATACATATAGAAACACTCCGACTTAGTGCAATAATGTTCGTATTATTATTTTTTGTTGGCATTCTTCTGAATAGAAGGGGATGGATTCAATAAGATTTCATGAATGAATATTGCGAGCTTAAAATGTCCAGTATACACATATAAACTATTATCAGACATATATCTCATCAAATTGAACAGCCAGCCATGGACTTTCCTATTTTACTCAGATTTGAACTTGCTTGATTCTAGATTGTTCTCAGTCCACTTATTCTATTGTCAATTATGCTGCTATAATCTTCTGAGTTTCTTTCATTAAAAGAGAGTTGTTATAAAGTCTAAGAACTAGCATCAATATTCAAATATCAGAAAAGAGAGCGGGAGGGGGGGAAAAAGCATCAACAAAAATAGACGAATTGTGTGCTCTCTTTTTTTGGGAAAAATCTCATGATATAACAGTTTTCAGTTGTCGATATATATATAAAGACAAGAGTATTGAAATCATGTGCTATTTATCATATAATTATTATTTATATACAGGCAATTCAAGAGGATTAATGATATAATAATAGTTTCAGTTGGGTTGAAGGTGTAAAATATTAGTTTTGAAATCTCTATAAATCGTTCTAAATGAAGTGAATTTCTTCTATAATCTGAATTTAAGCATTTGTTATAGAGGCATCAATATATAAAATGAACAGCCGTTTCTGTGAGATATAAGCAAAATTGTACTTCAAGCTAGCCTTGAGTCAATTCAGATCTACAACGTGAAAGGCTTCTTAGTATTTAGAAGTAGGTCGATTTGCTCTCTGAAATCATCGAACCGCACAGAATTTCTCCAAATTATCAATGAAGAGCAAAACTATTAAAATATCTTATTTATCTGAGGAGTAGCAGTCAGATTACCTTCACAGGAACGAGGAACAGAGCAACCCAAAGCAAATGATTTTCCAATTTGCAATTAGGAAGGTTCTTTGGAGCCACTGCGCACCAATCCTAAAGAAAATACATTAGTTATTCATTATATAATATATATCCAAGCCACTTACCTTCCAATTCGACCAGGTCCAGAGGAAATCAATGAGAAAACTGTAAATGCTGAATACTAAACACCATCTGATCTCTTTATTGGTTAGTTCATGCATAAAGAGTCTCCCGAATATGTACATTAGTATCCCAAACTATCATTAGCAGGTTAGTTTCATCGCATATCTGAGCATTTATTACATCTAAAAAGGCCGCTTTTTGAAAGCAAAGGAAACTATTCATGAGCACAATAAGCACTGATGTAATAAGAAACGCTCTGGCCCAATTTTTCACTGAAGAGGGATTACTATCTAAAGAGAAAGAGGTTGATATTACCATATTTTCCTGTGTATTTATGCAGAGTTTCCACTAAATTCCTCTCGTCTTTTGAAATAGGATAGTCCGATCTAAACACCGAAGGTCGTCCTGGCTGACTTCCAGCTGTAAATCTTGGTTCGAGGATATTCAGAGTTCTAAACGGCACGTGAAGCTCTTCCAACATCTGCTGAAAATCGTTGATTCGTCGAGAAGTCTCTGCGATCTTGCTATCGTTCAGATTGATATCTTGTTGGAGCTTTTCGATCTGGGAACTCACTTATTTATGTGTTACAACATTAACTTTACCCTAGAGTCCAGCAGAACCGCAGATAAATGGATTCTCACAATATTCGACACGTTTGCGTTACTAGACAGCTGCAGCCACGCTTTCTTCTTTTTTGAATCACTGAAAGCGAGCAGTTCGAATGTATGAAACCCATACTCTCTACCTTCGCTATCAACGCATTTTATTTTGACTTTTTTGAGACTCTCATCCTCAATTTTACTGTCAAATACGAGACACATAGCATGAGCTTAATATGTCAAAAGTTCTGCTTACATTTTGAAATGCTCATTCCATAGAGGCGCGCTGAGGTTATCACTGGGTCTTGTTCGAAATTGCTGACTTCCAACTTCAATAATGACTGAGACTGGATTTTCAAATTCAGAACGAACGCTTCCTTTAGTAATCTCTGCCTCAAAGATGTTTATCCAGAAAGAGCTCTCGTTTGTTAGTGTTGGTTTTTTGCTCAGTTGGGATAATTCTTCCTCCAATAGCGTTTGTAGTTGGTTCTCAATGGCGTAATATTGGTTGAGCTTAATACTGTCCGTTTGGACCTTTGAGTTTAAAATTTCTTCAGCCTCGAGGTAAACGTTCACCCAGTCTGTGATATGAAACTCGCTTCTTTCGGATTTTTTCACTCTAGTGAAAAGCTGTGCGAAGACTTCTCTGTCCACTGCTCGTCCTGCCTAATTGTTGAGGAAACAAGTGAGAATATAATGATAATCGTATACGGGATACTTTTTTGTCTAATATTTGAAGGAGTTGTTCTGGGGTAAATATTTCCTGCTTTCCATCGCGGTAATCTTTTATAGAGTTTTCAATCGCTTCAAACTTCTGGCGATACTCGTGGTTGATGTTGTCTGCAATTCTCACGGACCGACGAGAGTCTTGGGGGTTTTCTTGTTTCGTAGGAGAAGATAAGAACATTTAAATGATCGAGGGCTTGATAGGTGTAAAATTAAATTAAAAAGGTAAACAAGCTTTGTTATTTCTGTGTCTTCAAAGCAATTGAGATATCCTTTGGAAATTTAAATTCTAACGCATCGAATGGAATTATTTTGCGTGAATGAGAAAAGACAAAATCACTTTGTGTTCAATCACTAGCAGCTAAGCAATAGAGGAACGCTGTTTATTACTTGATGATCATTATCTGGAATACAATGTAGGCTTTTCATTAACAATATCAAATGAGACTATCTTGAGTTGAAACTTTGGAGAATCACCAAGAGAGATTGGCTGAGTTTATATGATTGAAGATACTCCATAGTAACAACGAATGATGATTCGTTTTGTGATGAAATACATTAACTTGTCTTTCTTTCGAGTCCGCATAAAAAAAAAAGTTCTTATGCTTCGAATTAGAAAGATCAATATTATTTAGCCTGGGTTTTATCTTTTTTCCTTTTTGTACGGCATTCACTACACTACTTCTACAACCTTGGAATAAGAATTCATGAGAATCATCATCCCTCAGTTGATACATGAATTTCATCGAGAATCAAATTTATACTAAAGGATTTCTTAGAGATGCTGTCCAATTTGGAGCATTAGGTATCACCAAAACCTAGCTGGTTGAATCCATCTGCTCCAAACCACAACCTGCACTGAAAAAGAAATACTCTTGATTTGTTTCAAGATGTTTCTTTCCCCATCAATATAGAACACCATCGCTTAAGCTTTTGAAGAAGACACTCCTCCACAATTTAACTCATCTCATTTTGGTTGTCTTAAAATAAGAGAGGGTGACTCTTGACTTTTGATGGACCCAGCACATTTGATGAGACGACATTCTAAATATCCATTCTAATTCGATTAGATATATTATTTAAGGAATTACAATATTTATATAATTTCCAACCCGGATGTCGGTTCCTCCTAAAAAGGTTCTCGTTCCTGTCGCAGACGGTGCTGAGGAGATCGAGACAGCCAGCATCGTAGATATCTTGCGCAGGGCAGAAGCCGAAGTCTTGCTTGCGAGCATCATGCATTCAAGCACAGAAACACCGAAGAACGGTGGTTTAATTATAAAAGGATCCAGAGGATTGAGCTTCGTTGCAGACACCTACTTCGATCAGGTCGAGAAGGCTGAGTTCGATATGATTGCGCTTCCAGGAGGATTGAAGAATGCTGAATTATTAGGTGATTTCGAACCTCTAATAAAGAAATTGCGCAGACAAAAGGAACAAGAGAAGTGGATCGCAGCCATCTGTGCTTCACCTGCGCTGGTCTTTCAGAAAAATGGTTTGATCGACACTATTGAGGCAACCTGTCATCCTTCAGTCGCATCACATCTTAAGCATAAGAAAAAAATCGAAGAGAGAGTTGTGGTTGATCAGAAGTGTATCACTAGTCGTGGGCCTGGGACCGCAATAGAGTTCTCGCTGGCCCTGGTAGAGCATTTATATAGTAAAGCTAAGGCAGCTAGTATTGCGAAGGCATTAGTACATCACTTCGTCTAATCATCATTTTGGATGTATATTCAGGCATTATCATCGCCATTATCCTTTATATCTTAGCCAAAATATATAATTGAGTGTTGCTCGAGAGACAATTGTTAAAATTTGACACCTATTTACTTGACCTCCTTAAATCGAAATTGCTGGAATGGAAATTTGGACTAATTCAAACTCCATAATTCCTAAGCTTTTAGCCGAAAACCCCATCGAAACTACTATGTCTAAATACAATGCAATTTCTGAAGCCTTCCTACCAATGAAGACTATTTGAAATTTGAGTATTCTTAATGAGAATAGCTTTAATGTATCGATTAAGAAGATTGTCTTCCTTTGAACCTATTTCCACCACTACTTTGGAAATTTGTGCCGGGATATCTCAAATTAATAACTATCCCAAAGATTTGGCCATTATGAGAAACCAGATTAAGTCTCCATTGAAAATGATATCTCTAAAGAAAAAAAAGATTAGTGTTTGATCTTGATATGAGCCATAATCATCATATCTCAGTCAACACGTCATGATTTTCTAGGTTTAGCGGTCTTCCAGTATCTTTCACGTGCCAATAAAACGCGTTTTTGGAAAAAGAAACACCAAAAAGGGATTTTGAATTTAGCTCCGGGTATTTAAGCACCTTTTGAGATTATATAATCAGAGTTAACAAAAAAAATTGTTTCGAAGAAAACATACAGCCTCTGGCTTTAAAAATCTTCGTGGAAAGTCCCCCTGGACAGGGTAGAAAGTACCACTTTTGACTAAGACAAACTCTTCGGAGGCATGTCGATGATGGGGCTCAGTCCTGGAGACTCAATGTCGCCTGGGGTTAGTTTCCAATAGTATAGTTATACAATTGTTGGCAGCTTGCTGCCGATAACAGAAGGGGGCTTATTCATTTGTTAACTCTCACATTCCTGAATGGGAATACCTGAAGCAAGCCGTCACATCTGTGCTGGCTTCGCTACAGTCACAACATCAGAGAACTCCTGAAAAAGAATCTCACAGCGAGTTCTCTACACCAATCCGATCCAAGATGAAGACATAAGCACTGGAACGCGATAAGGTATGTTTATTGTTGTGGTCTTTATTCGAGAAAGAAAATGCAAGTAGTAAAAGCATGAAACTATTCTTCGATAATAATTCATGAAGACACTTGCAGAAAACGAATCCATGTTTGGGCAGAGGTCTGGATTTATGATGCTAGGCCCCAATTCAAACTACGGACATTTCATTCTCATTCTTTTCCTTCTTTTGAGACAACTGAAACTGAATGTTCCATTGTTAGATTATCAAGACTCTCAAGCATAACGAAAACAAGACTCAAGACACGAAATCGGGTGAAAGGATGGCAACCTGCTTTCTCCTCCGAACCAAGGGTATTTTACAATTCTGCTTGGAAAATTTTTCTGTTGAATGATGAACATATCATGCACCCTTCTTAAAACCTCTGGTTTTATGATTAAAAAACAAAACCCAATACTGACTATTATGGACTTCTTATTTTCTTGTTCCTCCGACATTTGCCTGACTAATTACCTGATAGGATCTCTCACTGTAATAACAACGAGGTGATAACGTCATTGCCTTATATATACCCTTTCATGTTTGAAGTATTTTTCCATGAGTGTCTATTTCAATCGTAAAAAGACCTGTGATTTTGTGTTTTGCTATTACTACTACCAAACAAACTCGAAACAATCACTAAAGTTTTCTTTACTTATTCATAGATATAGTTAGGTACTTCCAAATAATTGTAAAGTATCTGGGAGATGTTAACATGAAATTACTTATCAACTACTAAACCAATACGAATCACGACTCAACAGCATAAAAAGTTCTCTTAATATTAAGAATCCTTTTCAATTTTCAAACTGATTGCTACTTCAGTTTCGCTTCTATGCCGATTTCTCATGTAAGCCCTGTGCAAGCAGTCTAATTAGAAAATATCAGTACTAGAAAACAATCACCATGAAATGGAATTACCTCTGTTAATGTAGGTTATTGGTCGCTTAGCTTTCACTAAGTTAATCGCGTCATCAAGAGTATAACCTTTGAAGAAGATCAAATACGAAATCACAGTTTGAGGCGCTCTTCCTATTCCAGCAGTGCAATGCACAAATGTTCTCTTATTTGTCAAATATATGAATAAACGTCCCCAAAAAATCATCTTACTTTATGATTATCGCAGAGAAATTTCAGATGGCACGCGGCCTCAAACGCTTTTAGCTCCATATCCTCCGGATTCATGTCCAAGATCTGATAATTTATTGCTGTAATTCCGCTTTGCTTATAAAGTTTCTCCATTTCACTCCACTCAATCTTCCTGTGTCTCATATCTCTCGTTGTCTGCAGACTCAACAGCGAGTCTATATTTTCTTTTTTCATAGTGTCAATATCACTTTGGGATTGAGGATACGGTCCTAATGATAAGAAAAATCATTATTGGCTTCTAGAAGGTGCTGTTGTTGATATTTACCGATGAATATATTCTCTGTGATCTGATTGAAGTAAAAATTGGCGACAAAATTCACATCGATTTTGACATATTTGTTATGTTTTCTGAGGAAAGCGATTGAATCCTTCTTATTAACCTCGCTATATCTTTTCTCCACGCTACGTTTGTTCGGATTGAGCAGATCGCAGAAACGATCTGCCTCTCGCTCCCAAATTTGAGCTCCTGTTTTAATATTTTCCACACAATAGCGATAGTAGAATATCGGCTTATCATACTTCACCGCAATTTGTTTTTCCCAATAAGTAGTCTTCTTTTTTTGAATCGGGTCAGTTTTAACGACTTTCGACATCCCCATTCCAACCCTATAATGTCCGAGAGACGGCAGGTTTCCGGCGATCAGAAGTCGCTCATCCTCTGCACAATCGTATTTGATTCTAATGGCCACTTTTCGATGTTCCCACACCTCATCTAGATAGCAGTTAATGCTTAGCGAAAAAAGATTGGATCGTTAGTACTGAGAAAAATGTCTTCTTTGTGAGGTGCAAGTTGAAAAAATTCAATCTGACGATTTGGTCCTTCTTCCCATCTCACTACGTTGTTGTATGAGTCATAGAAAACGTATTTATATTCCACGACTTTGCTGGTGTTATATTCAAACCTAGTGGAGCCTTTCCATTCGTGGTTCTGAAAATAAATTGGAAGACAAAAATTTAGTTTGCGAAATCAGGTTGAAGGTTAGTTACTTCGCACCATTCTAGTTTTAGGCCTTTGTCGAGGTTCCAGTTGCCGAGTTCTGGGCAGCTTCCAAGAACCCAAATATTTTGTCCAGGTTGCGTGCAGTAGTTGATGGTAAAGTAAACGAAGATTTTTGACCTTTCCATCTGAGGGTATTTAGTGATTCCAGTTTTTTAAAATTCGCAATATTAGCGCAAATATAACTTAACTTGTTTGACGCACTATTGTTCCTTAGATTCACAGAAAATCAAAAATCATAAATTTGTATATCGAGGAGAGGGTGATTCAAGGCCACTTAAGAGAGTGTGATTGCTTTAACTTTTTGAATCTAAATTTGGAACAAAGTTCCTGGAGTTTATTAGTTAAGCAGAACTCCAAGATAGGTATATATACGGTATTATAATCGAGCCAAATTTGAGGCTACTTCTTCTTAACTATTGAATAAAAATCGAATTTATTACTGTGAATGGCGCATCTAAAATCAACGTTCCCCACGGGGAAAAATAATTCATAAGAAACATCTTCCTTGGTGATATATCGTAGCAATGTTATTATTCATGACATGATTTTCTAGCAGGGGCCACACAGCGGACAAAACACTTTTTTATCGCAAGAGTTAATTATTATTAATTGATATTGAACTAAATGAACAAAAAATCTCTTCTGAATGAAACCCTACAAAAATTTAATCATTTATTCAAAATACGAATTGAAACTGAGAATTTAACAAACCAACTGGTTGATTCTAAAATAAAATGCAAAGGAATTATGCCCAACAGGTAATTCACCAATACATACCTTGGTTGAGTGAGAGTCATTCAGGTCGACGAAGAAACAGAAAAAGCGGATTTAAGATCTAATTCTGGTCAAGCACCACAAATTAGAAATGAAGATCAGATCAGCTACAGTCCCAACGATGGAGAAAGGAGTACTCTTTATTTTTCGATACTAACTGCTTATAACTCCTGCTATAGACCAGCAGCTGAATCGAGAGTCCAACTTCAGTCAAACAGATCGTTTGGAAGCTTCTCCGGTTGATTATGATGGTAAGTATTATTAACTACAATCTTTACAGAGCTGATGATGATCAAAACAACTTTCAAGGTAACGAACTTACTCACGCTAGGAGCAGAAGAACTCAACCAACGAGTCCAAATAATGGGATGACAACAGGTCCAAACATGTTTTCGCAAAGAACCGAGCAAAACCTACGGAACCTTGCTTCTTCCCCTACAACCACTGTAGCTGCTCAGAACAGCACTCTAGACAATGCATCTTCTCAAGCAATTACGATTGAAAACATAAACAGCTATCTCACCAACTATTGCATCAATCATCTGACCTCGTTGACGATTTCTGCTTTTATTCTGCTCAGCCTCGGAAATCATGTCCCTTCGATCTATTTATTTATTATGCTGTGGATAATCGACGTCATTTCGCTGTGTGTTGTATGCAAATACAGAGAGCGAGAGTATAATACAGATATTTCCCTAGTAATTTCTGACATGAAATAATATAGGCAAGCACTGTACGCAAAAATCGCAGAAATACTGCTGGGCGCCTTGACCAAGGTAATCATCCCTGATGATTGTGGAGTTTTTGTTTAATCCTTCAACAACATAGGGTCTAATAGTTTTGTACATCAACGGAAAGATTTCTAATATCACTTATCCTATGTTTCCTTACATTACGTTTTTCATGCTACGGAAGCTGATGTATATCATGAGGAAAGAATCTTGCTGCAAATTACTGCCAACCATCGAATTGATCGTGCAGTTGTTCGTTCAGACGCAGATTATTAATCTTCTTATCAAATTCGATGGGATCATCACGAGCCAATGGAAGGAGCTATTTTGGCCTTATTGGATCTTGTTCTCGGTCATGATCGGCGTGTCTTTCGCGGTCACATTGATGCTGCTCACCAAACTTTGTAATTTTATGTGCTGCGAGATCAACTGCATAGAATGTAATAAACTTTCGCGCTGTACAACAATTAACTGGTGTGATGTAGTAAAAGGAACGGTCTGGTTAGTTTCGTTTCTCGTTGGAATAACTGTCATATCATGCGCCCTTGTTCTTCACGCGCTTAATTTCTTTGAAGAATTCGAGAAAAAGCAGCACACTGCAACGCTAATCACGACATTTTTTCAACAACACGGCCTGAGTAAGCCCCATCATCAACTGTTACTACTTACTATTCCAACTTGTCTCTTTTGGTTAATAAGGGTACTTCTCCAGACCTCTACTAGCTATCGCTGGGTATAATGCAGTGTCGCTTTCTTTCACAGTCTTGTTTTTCAGTGATATCAGGTATCCAGATATATCTTCCGCGCTGTTACTAATCTCTAATTTGCAGACAATATTTTGCTGTGGCATCAGAGCAAGCCGAGGAAGAAGCTGAGGCTCAACAGCAAGCGCTTCCTCTAACAGTGGCAGAACAGCCAAAGGCTAAATCCCAAAAAAGTGCTTTCATGGACATTCCGAAATTCCTCGTATATTGTTTGGTTTGACTTTCCCAGAACTGATTTAAATGTAGATGAGATCATCTTCCACGTACTTCAAACGCGTAAGCGAAAGCGAGTACAAAGCGCAAAGGGAGCTGCTGAAAAAGCAAATTACGTTGAAACGAATATCAAGTAAACGGAAAACTTCGTTCGCCAAAAGCATTACCCACTTACCTTTCAAGGCCAGAGAGCTCGATTAAGAACAAATTCGTTCGATTACGGCTACAACATTGAACCTATCACAATAAACCGAGGCAGTGATGCCGGAGAGATGCTCTCAGCAAGAGAGAACCTGCTTTCGGTGTTATCTGCCAGATCTCGAGATGAAAATCCAGTAGCATCTCGTCTTTCCAGCCGAGGATTGATTAGGAAATCCGTGGATCTGAATCTCCATGAGCCAGTCATGAATGCGATTAAAAATGGAATTCATAGACTTTCTGCCACTGCCTTATTCGCAAATAGCCACCGAATCCTCTCCGCGAGAGGCGCTGTGGCGAAATCTGACGAAGCGCTCGATTTAGAAAGAGAGGGCTCTCAAAATCAGCCAAAATCAGTTGGAGATAACGCAAACGATCAGGGAGAGCCTCAGAAAGTAGAAGCTACTGCTCCGCTAGATAGTCGTCGACAGGGGCGACTCTCTGATAAAAAGAATTCAGAGGATACTGCTGGGTTTCATGAAACGAATCAATTAGAGTTGAAGACTGTGAGATCAACGGCTCGTGATTTAGCTGAAAACAGAATATCTTTGTTCCATTCTTTTCAAACGGAGCGTAAGGATTTGGATGGTTTACTTCAAGCGATAGAGGAAGAGATTAAGCAAGATTTAACAGCAAACGCATTGGCTATCAAGACTCCTGGTGAAAACGAGGAAAAGGCTGTGAATACAGATAAATCAGTTAATCAGTGCTTAGTTTGCTTTGATAAACCTCCAGATGCTGTTTTCATGGATTGTGGTCATGGAGGTATGAAGAGTCTATTTTCTCTGATTTATGCGTTTATTTGGGAATAGGAGTCTGCTATGAATGCTCGCTTGATGTTTGGAAGAAGACGGAAGAGTGCTTCCTTTGTAGAAAAGTAAAATTTTCTCAATTAGAGAACATATGCTGATCAATTACAAAGAAAATCAGACAAGTTTTGCAAGTTGATCTCAATAAGCCCAAGACAATACCCATACTTAAGGTGATTTCATCGACTCAGATGATGACTTGCGAAGATGACCAGAACGCAAGCCAGGTTGCTGAGCTGGGTATGGAAAATTATTTCCCGCCAGTACAGCAAGGGGAAGTTGTTACGGAGAATCCGAGTAATATTGAGCCGGCAGTAGACACGGTTTAAGAACGTGCAATGATGGACAGCTAATTAAACCAAAACGAAGCTTAAGCACCTTCCATTGACTCTAGTATATTAATAGGTGCTCGCTTGGTTAGGTTAGCTACTAGACATTATATCATTGCTGTCTAGTTATTATGATCTTCTCTTCTTTTTTTTGACTCTGATTTTATTTCAATTGCAAAGTTATTTTTTTAAATACATACCTAAATCCATCCATTTTCAAAAGTCTCAAGTTTTAAATGTTATTTATTATTGAAGGGCATCAAGAGAACAATTATCTATCTTGTTTTTACTCATTATTCAGTTTCGATAACTCGTTATAGTGGTAGAGAACAGTTAACGGCCTACACATCATTTTTAGTGTGATAAACTTTCTAAGACCAAAGTCAATGCTAGATTCTGCTTTGTGATAGGTACATGTTTGCTCTAGCTATTGAACTAATTAGTCCTATTCACTTCGGAAGAAATTGTGATTTAGGGAACTACATTGATTTGTTTCCATACTAAGATTTAGTATCTACTATCTGAACAAACTATTGTGATGGTTTTGAATAAAATACTCCCAAAGAACAATTTTTTCTTGACAGAACATTTTCATCATCATCTAGTTTAATGAAGTAAAATGTGTTAGGTAGTATTTTTTCATTAGTGAAAAGCACTAACACAAACAATAAATCTCAAATTACTATCATAGTAACTTAATGAATGTACTAATCTCGTTCGAATCCTATTTTGGTACGGAAACCATTCATTCTTCAGTCTAGACTTGGTGTAAAGTAATATTTGCAAATCTCTTGATTCAGATTTCGCAGTTTAATTAAATGTATTGCATCGAGATATTTGAATTCAAAAGTTAATTAGTTTTACATTACCGTAATTTATAAGTTAGCCATTATTGGTCACAATGACCCAATTTTGTAACGATATTTGTTGCTTTTTATTTTGGGCTTACAAGCTTACCATTAACAAGATAAAAATACCTAAACCTGAAAAGATTGCTGTGAATAAACTTATCTATATTCTCTCATATTGAATTGAAACTCAAATACCAAGAAAGAAGAGCAATTTATCAAACAATTACATACTTTTTCAGACTCCTAGCTTGAAGGAAGCGGTTGCCTTAATTCCCATACTCAAAAAGTACCAAGTAGTCAAACTTGACGTATTACAAACACCCATTTTGTTCCTTTTTCTTTGTAGGCAAAGCAAAGTAATTGATATTCTCACTCAAAAATTCGAACCCAAAAACCCTTCAATTTGCTGAGGAATCGATAATTGGATTCTCTTTGAAAATCAGAACAGCATTATTAATCACAGCTGTAGCGAAGTACTCGAATCCCACCTTTGAATTTAGAAATTCTCATTGAATTATAAAGCAATTAACAAATGTAAAATCAAATAATTTTGTTATTATAGAATCCAAGTCGAGCCGAAATCAAATATCAAAATCAACAAATTTCTCATTACTATAGTGATGAAATATCATTGGATCGTTCGATGTTGTAATGCAATTACCTCACTGCTTCATTTCGCATTCGAGTCTATATTTCACACTCCAGATGACCTTATCATAAGAAAAAATTGAATACATTATCCAAAGTTATTTTATTTATTTTTTTAAGCAAGGATGTCTTTCATCCCATTCGGATTTTTTCCTTAGTGGGTACAAATTCGAACTACAGAGTCGAAGAATAATAGAATCTCTTCAAAAAAAATTATCTCTCTTCTCCGTGCTTATAATTCATTTTGTTGAGTCATCATTTTATATTTTTTCTGAAACCTCGTATCAAATTTACTTTAGATGAAAAAGTGGCGAGAATAGCGATTTAACGTATATTGGAATAAATTTTATCAAATAAATGAGAGATTTCAAAATTTCTATTTCTCGTATCGCTGATTCTGACACCTCAAAATTCAGTATTTTTCAGGCAGTATTCTTTTAGAGCAAATCTTCATACAATCTCAAAATATCAGAAACATTCAACAAATGTCAAGTCCTCTAAAAGCAAAACTCCCTTACGACTATCTTATCAAAATTCTTGTCCTCGGAGACTCGGCTGTTGGCAAAACCTGCCTTCTTACAAAATATGCGCAAGCGAAGTATTCAAGCTCCCATATTGCAACAATTGGTATTGTGCAATTATCGTTTTCGTTATATGAACATTCCTGTGAAAATAGGCATTGATTTTAAAGGAAAAACTACAGAAATTGAAGGAAAGCGTGTAAAATTGCAAATATGGGACACAGCTGGTCAAGAGAAATTCAGGTCGGTAATTCAGACCTACTACAGAGGCGCGTCGGGCATTCTGTTGATGTATTCAGTGAACGAGAGGCAGTCCTTCCAAAATATCATCAGTTGGATGAAGCAAATAAAAACCAATAATGCTGAAAATGTTGTGATTTTTCTGGTCGGGAATAAATGCGACCTGGAGGATAGGCAGGTGGAAAAGGAAGAAGGTGAAGAAATGGCAAAAGAGCACAAGCTTGTATTCTTTGAGACCAGCGCGAAAGATGGAACGAATGTCAACGAAACGTTTTACGAAATAGCGAGACTAATTAAATACAAAATTGATTATGCGGCAGGCAGAAGGAGCACTATTGTTGTGGATGGCGGCCGAAAGAGCACTTTAGGGTCGACCACTCCAGCACTTCCTTTACCCCAGTTTGCCTCGAGTGATGGACTTCAACTTCAAAAATTGACTAAAAAAGATATTGCGAAAAACTATGACTGCAGCTGCTAATGCTCAGAAAACTTTAGTTAATTTACTTTGAACTTTTTCGGGTCTTTTGTCTTCTTGTATTTCTGCAAAGCAACACTTGATATAAGAGTTTAGTTGCTACTGAAATAATTAATGAGTATAACACATAAGTCTTTTAAACTATCAAGTTACTTAGAGTAAAATAAAACGTATTTAAATATGTCTTCGACAGCAACAACCCCAAAACTCAATGCAAATTTCCGCTTGGACTTTAGCAATCTGAAATCCGACAAGCCTCCTAGCTCTACGAATAGGTTACTTACCAACCGAACAAACAAATCTCAAGGTCGAAAATTAAAGAGCATAGCGCCACCAGAACAGAAATATTTCATTATGCAGCCGGTTTCTCCCACACTTCACACAATAGGAACTGAACCGAGCAAGAGCACGGTCGGAAAAACTAATTTGGTCCACATCACCGAGAAGTTAGAAAGGAGCAAAAGTATTGAAAGTCCGCTTCTGTTTCAGCAATACCCTTCTAAATACTCTTCAAGGAACCAAATGAGCAAAAACTTAAGTTTATCTAATCTCGCGACAAACCAAAGTCTTCAGATTTCTAATAGAAAGCAGTCACTTGAAGAAATTGTGAAAGGAACAAAACTACTTTCAGAGAGATTTTGTCTTTCTCCTCGCCTTAGCCATGAGCAAGTTAAGCTTCCGAAGATGAAATTGATTGATACGGCAGGTAACCAGTATCAATTTGGACAAGAACCTGAGAGACTAGCATCAGATCCGCATCTTCTGCTCGCTCAACGAAGCCAGAACTCGCTGACTTCGAGGGGAGAAAATTCAAATATAAGAGGGAAAATACAGAGTCCTTATGGATTAGAAGGTCCAAAATTACAGAACAAGATTAATGATAACTCAGCAGGCTCAAGGTCGAATGAAATGCTTGAAGTAAAGCGAAAATTCGCCAAAATTTCTAAGCAAACTGTCAGCAAAGAACTCAAGAAACAGCTCTCTGATTGCTTCAAGCCAGTTGTTGATCCAATGAATACCAAATTCTTGCTGAACATCGATATTCTCTTCAAAAACAGCAAACTGTTTAAATTATAAAATTCAAAAAAGTGAATGTCTCTTCTGAAGCCCTCATAAAGAAGCACTTTCACAATAGAACCAGATTAATTCTATGGAATGACCTACAACGTGTAATTGAGCTAATTTTCTATTCTACACTAAATTTTCCTTTGTGTTGTATTATTTGAAAGATGTTGCCAAACAATACTTAATACGTGTCTGGTGTTTGTAATTCCAAGCAAGCACTATTCATATATTTTGCAGATGAGTTACGTCTAAAAGCAAAATTGTGATTTGTTTGTTAGATGAAGTATCAAAAATTTATAGATAATTTTATTTTAAGTGATAGTTAAACGAGGCTACTCATGACGAGTCAAACGAAAGCGACCCAACAGCTTCTCATTGAAAAATTTGAACAATTTTTAGAAAATACATTGAATGATGACCCGACTCTCAGCTCATATCGACAAGAATGGAGAACTTTGAAGGATATGATGCAGAGTTCACCTACAGATTTTGAGAAAATGGTCAAATTTATCTCTCAAATTAACACCGCTATCAGTAATTGCATGTCTACTTCAATCCAAGAAGCTTTCTTAGGTATTAACAAAACAGTGTCTATGGAAGCTAAGGAATCGATAAAGACTAGCAATGCTATCTTCACGAATCCAGCTACAGGTAACATGGTGAGAACAGAAACAACAGAATCATCACCTTCAAAAATTCTGAACAAGAGCAAACCAGAACTTCAAGAGCAAAATTTTAAGTCGAAAACTCAATTGACTGTAAACCAATTCTTTTTGCACTGAATTGTCATTTGGGATTTTCATAGGGATCGTATCTAGAACCAGAACAAAAGACGCTCGTGCTAAATAATCTGTATGCGCTGAGAGGAAGAATGCAGACTAATTCTGACTCGCTAATCAATAGTGTACAGAAGCAATCATTTTCAGTCATTAAAACAGAGAACAAGAGTGTTTTGCAGGGCTGCTTGAGTCCAGCTAAAGACGAAAATAATGTAGCTGATCTGCTCAGAGAACTCGATGAGAAACTAGCTGTTCTCAAAATAGCAGACAATAGTTTAATTAATTAAACTCATCAGATAACCACGACTAGATTAAAGTCGCATGAGTATTAAATTCATGTTTATACAAACTATTTGTATCAATCGGAATCTGTAGCAATTGTAGCAATGAGTTTATCTCTTTGAATGATATTCTTGAAAATTGAAATTTGGTTAAAACCATTGAGAATATCGCCTTCAAGGCGTTATAATTCAAACAAGAAGTGGTTCTTTACTCTGTTTTCTTCGGGAATACATTTGATTGCTGAGAATAGCATCAATTTGAGAGAAAACGCTAAAATGCCATGTACCGTTGTAATATATCAGCTGGAAAAATTTTCGAAGATTCTCGAATAAATTTGACTGTTGCAAGCATTGAGGAATTCCCCTGTGAAAATTACTCCAACATTATCAATTGCATCTATATTTCAAATAACAGCAGCCATACACATGTAATCTCGTTGGAAACATTACTTCAGCCTTTAGTCTCTTAACAACAAAAGAGAATAAGAAAGAGATCATCATAGATTGAACGCATCTAAAACTTCGCAATTGCCTCAAATCCATACAGTTTACAACCAATTATTATTATTGAGTCTGCGAAACTTGATTGTATCATTTTGTCTTCACACCTTTGAGCAATCAAATCTTTGATTCCGCCATCAGCAACTCTATCCACATTTCAGGTACGCAGTTTATAAAAACTGCGTCTAAATTATCTCATTCATTTCCTTAATACTCTTGATCATCAAAATCCCTCGGACGCTTGCCTTCTGGTGGGATCGAATTAATTTTTTTCCTCTTCAAAGCTCAATAATTGATCTAGGCGAGGATTGAAGTCAAGAATAGGTTGTATTGAACACTAGCCAGAGAATTACTCATCATTTAGGTATCAAGCACTCAAATAACCACCCTAGCTTGGCGTTTAATTCTGACTCTAACAAAAACCATATTAATCAATGTACTCTGAGTAAGTTCCGAAAAGCGTATCATATAAAATCGAGAAGATAGTATATAGAAATTAAAAGAAAAAAAAATCGAATTGAAAGGAAATATTAAATATGGGAGGCCTTTTAGAAAAACTGAAATCTCTCTTTGCCGGAGGCAAGCTCGAAGTTGCTCTGATCGGATTAGAGAACAGCGGCAAAACTACATTACTCAACCAGCTTACAATGGGCGAACCGCTACCTACAGCACCAACTATCGGCTTGAATGTTAAACAATTCAAAAAAGGAGGGGTTAAGATGAAGGTATGGGATATTGGAGGGCAAGTACAGTACCGAAGCGAGTGGGGAACCTATACAAAGGGCTGCGATTGCGTCATTTTCCTCGTGGACGCTGGAAATGTAAGAGATTTTCCCTTTTTGCTGCGATATGCTTATAATTCCTTTCGATTTGTAGCCTGACTGCCTTCCTATTTCTAAAAAAGAATTACACATGCTCCTTGAAGACAAGGAGTTGAACGGAATCCCGTTGCTTGTGATTGGAAACAAAATCGATATTAAGCCTCATCTAACAGAATCCGAAATTATAACAGGTAACAAGTTTGAGACTTGTGTCTTTCTGACTTATTATAACTGTCTAGGACTCAATCTTGATTATATAACCACGAATGTTTGGGCTGTGATGATGGTTAGTGCTTTGAAGGGTACGAATATCCAAGATGTGGTCGACTGGCTCGTTAAGAAATCTAAGTAATCTTACAAACGGTCAGTGTAGAGAAGGAATGCTCCTCTCTTGGGTAAGGAAGAGATATATAGCGAGGAAAGTCAGCGAAAGAGTTGCATTATATATATATTGTTGTGCGGTGATGTGCATATAGAATAAATTGACACAAATGCTTTCAGTGCTAAATCTTTGACGTATAAATAAGGCATTTTTTGCTCTGTTTGAATCTTAGAGTTCGATCGTAAAGACAAAGTCCCTTAGTGCTTATGATTGTACACAGCAGCATCACCAAGCATCACTGAGCAAGAGATATTGTAAACAGGTAAACCAGAGGTAGATATGAGCAACCAACTTCGCATGTTCAATATTTTTCTAATGGAATAAAATATAGTCCTTTGCTGTAATAACTCACTCGATAGAATCTTTTTACTTAGTTAGAAATGAAAGAGTATTATTTTATTGACCAAACTTTACGCTATTCTGGAAAAAATGATTGGATCTACTCTACTGGACTATAAACTTTTGATACTACAACGAACAGGAAAATATTTATGGACACTACATATATGTCTAAAATGAATTATTTATGATAATAAAGTCTTTAACGTCGGGTAAATTTCTTTTCAAGTGCATTTTACAGTTTTAAAACAAAGTAGCATCCTGAAGCTCTTTTAACTATAACAATACTTTGGCGCTTAAATATAATAAGTTACAGCAAAGTACCAGAAATCCTCAGATTCGTGATTGATACTATCCCTGATCGTTAAAGTCTAAAACAAGAACTTCCAACTTCAAATGCTTTTCCAGCCAAGGAAAAATACCAATTTCTCAAGTTGCTCACGCGCGACAGCGGTTACTAACTCTCTGAACCTTTTCTAAACACATAGTTTTAGGATTCCTCTGACTTTTCTCCCACACAAAATTATGATATTAAAATTTTGAATGCTTTGCTAAGAACCGATATTCGCAGCTATCCGCTAACGTTTTAAACGATATGTAATGAGACTCTAAATACAAATTTCAAATTTGATGAAAATAAAAGATTAATTTCAAAGAAAATCCGCAGTTCAAATTTGTTTTGATTTACTCCCGCTTTTCAAGCAACGCCTCCACCATGGAACACGATGATTTCATTTGCTCAGTTTGCTGTCAAAACTATAACAACACTGACCGAGCTCCACGAATCGTGCCAGTCTGCGGACATACGATATGCACAACTTGCATTAGTGACCTATTAGCTAAAATGAGCCCTGATACCGACACATTTTTCTGCCCTGAGGACCGGTAACCTAAACTTATTCATATTGCAATTAACCTCATTCTTTAAGTGCGGAGTTTTCTATTGTGAGTCGTGACATTAACCTTTTCCCGAAAAACTTCGCGATTTTAAAGCTCACTGAGAAAAGGCAGAGCAAACAAACTCAATATTCTGCAACTAAAGCTGATGTCAAGCAGTTAGATGGAGTTGTCAATTCGGCAGACTGTACTGAAAAGAAGCAGATCGTGTCTATTTCTAATAATGAGACAACAACCAAGACGAGTCAAGATATCTCCTCGCATGACCAGAGCAATTTAGTGGGAAATCCAGAGCCGGTTTCAAGCAATGCTATTTGCAAAGAGCATAATAGGAAGTTTGAACTTGTCTGCTTGGATCATAAGATGAGAATCTGCACTAATTGTGCGCTGTTTGGTAGACATAAGAACCACGATTTCCGCTCAGAAGAGGAAATTTTTAAGGAAATTACTTCTCGAGCAGAGTCGTTGATAGACATGTTTCAAGCAATCGATTGCAAACAGAATACATTTACAGAAACAGCTTTCAGAGAGCAACTTTTTGTTAAAGTACAGAGTAAATATGAGACTCTATCCTTTCAAATTCACTCAGCATTTGAGGTATTTTCTCCTTCTATTTGAATGATTTCTGATAGTTTCCCTTTGACAGACTTTCATTGATCAAATCAGAGCGAAAGAACGGAAGATTATTGAGGAAGTCTCAACACATATTGAAGGGGTCGGTGAATACTGTAAGATGAGCTGCAAACTACCTCAAGATTTAAGTGACAAGGTTAACCGTTGGAAAAATAAGTAATTATTGCCATCCAGTCCCCTTGCTGATTACGCTGTAGCGCGCAAATAAAATTGGCGTCACTTGATGAAAAAACTGAAAGAGGAGAGATTGCGTTCGAACTGTTGGAAGATCGTTATAACCTCAAAGAAGATATTTTGAACAATGGAGAGAAAATTTTGAGAGAAATGGACAAATCCAGTCAGGCTACGATAAAATCTGTCGACGATAAGCTAGAAAAGATAAGCGTTGTATTCTCTGACACATTTCCGAACATGCTAGAGAAACTTTGCATTTTGAAATGTGAAGACAGCAGCCCAGAAAATCTTGGCACTCTCACCATCGATGACGATTTTTCTAAGAGACTGCTTACCAGTGGCAACGATAATAGTGACATTGGGTGTGAGAAAATTCCTCAGCATGATAAAACTACGCCTCAACCCGGTCAGAATCAAGCGGTTGATGCAAAACTCCTATTTGATTCAAAGTTGAGGCATTTTGAGAGCATGGTAGATGCGCCGCTCAGTGGGGACGTGCTTTCACAGCTGACGGACGACACCAATCTTCTAAATTTCGAAGCTCCTAACTTCAACATGCTTGATGGGACGGAATATGGACTGGACCAGAGGCAAAACCTGGGTTACTATCCAGGTGAGGTCTGGAAAGCGAACGAAGGAACTCCAGTCAATAGCGCACCAATTCTGCACCGAAACCCACATGAACTCCTCAGACCAGCCGACTCCAGTGTCCTCACCCTTAGAGATGTTACAAACATTCCACTCAACTCTGGATTCGTTAGTCCAAACCAGCAACCTCTACAAAATAATATGAGGCTAGATCTGCGGAGTGTAACATCCAAAGCAAACAGTCAAAATAACAGCTCGCAGAATTCCACAAGCAGCTCATCAAATCAGGTTTCTCAAGAAGACGGGACGAAGACTAAATTGGCTTTAACTACAAGAGGAAATTTGACAAAACGAAAAGCTACTCTCAAAGTTCATGCGAAATTTGAGCCGATTATTGAGGGATTTAGGGACGGTACACTTGAAGCGATCGATCTCACAGGAGCAGGTATTGATCATCCAGAAAAACATGAGTTAATGTTAATATTGCTCTTAGAGTTAGGCGATGGAGGTGTTGCACTGCTAGCAGAGTGGTTGGTTGAAAATAAGAAGCTCAAAGCGCTCAAACTCGTGAGAAACAAAATCTCCGATGAAGGGTTTGCTCTTGTGTTGAGAAGCTTAGCAGAGAACACAACGCTGACTACGTTAAATATGACTCAAAATCAGCTGACGGAAAAATCTTTAGATGCTTTGATCAACCTGGTCAAAGTAAATCCGACGGTGAAGAACATCTATTTCAACCAGAACCTGATAAAGGTGATCAACGTCAAGACGAAAATCAAAGAGATGCAAAAACTTGGCATCAATATATCCATTTGAGAGCCTCATGCAACCACTCAGGAGGAAAGCGAAGAGGCAGATCATCCTTCTTCATCCCTTCATGATTTATCTATCAATCAATCTGTAACTGTAAATATTTTTTTATGTATTTTATTCAGTCATGGCTTCTCTGTGATGTTTGAAATTAGGGACTGTGCTTTTAGACTTTATTATTCAATATTGAGAAAAATATTCCGGGCATCATCTTGAAATCCCAACAAAATCAAGTAATAAAAATTTTCATTTTTCTATCCATAGTGATAATTTTACGATGCTATGATGATAGACTCCCCTTTGCTTTGTACTCCATTAAGGATTGCCAAAGAGCGCACATTTCTCATATTAATTACAGAAAACGAATGGTGACTAACATGATTTCGATGAAAACTTCTCTTAATCTGGAGGAGAATGGGAAAATGATAGAATAAGCAATTACAAGAAATCAGCTATTTAGAGTAGATTTTCCTAAGCCTTAGGCTATTCATGTAAGACTTCAATATATATTTTTTCTGCTCCACTAAATTAGAGTTTTTTTTAAATAATTCCTGAGGCTGATTGACCAGAGAACAATGAAGGATGAACTCAGAAGTTCTGAACTAAAAACTCGCTGTTAGTTATTATTACACATAGATAATGCGTTCAAATAGTAGAAGAGTTGCAAAAGGCTTGTGTAAGATGTCTCTTTGAGCCTTGTATTAATGTTTCGTCTGTAGATTATGAAATTGTTACGAATCATCTAAAGTAAATTTTGTTGAGAGCCAGCGCTATAGATAAAACTCAGAAACCTAATTGGTGCCATTGATTCGATAACGGTCTTCTCTCTTTCTCTTCTTTTCGAATTCAAATGACCTTTTGAATTTCTTGTTAGAAATTTTTCGAAATTCAGCAACAAATGTTCTACAGATGGCCTTGCTTCTCTTTTTTTCATTCACGTATCAAATATGGATGTTGTTTCATTGAAATCAAACTCCTTTTCATCGATTCCCTGACTCATAGTCTCAACTTCAAAAAAAAAATGCCTCTAATGAATTTTACTTTCGATTAACCTGCAGGAAAGCGAGCAGAGATAGATGAAGGAGCGAATAATATGCCGATGAAAGAGAAATTTCATTGGCGCTGACTTTTTTATGCTCTCAAGTATCGAAACACCAAAATAACGAAGCAAATTCAGTAGTTGCCACTTTTTTCTCCACTCAGGAGCATTGCTGCTCCCTGTATTCTAAACTCAGCGTGCAGATTATAGTTTACCCCCTAAAAACAGGGGTTCCTTAATCCAGGAGCTAATGCTAAGGATTGCTTCACTAGTCTAAATTAGATTAAATTGATAAATACGGCTTCTGGTCGGATCCTTAAAACCTATTTTTGTTCAGATTTAATTTAGCGCTCTTAGATATTCTCAATTCCGAAGAGACCATACGTCTTGACATTAGGGCGGTTCCTTTGGATTGACGACAGCTCCCATCAGCTCCCTTGAAACTGCCTTCGGTGCCCATTTCAATGCCATAAAGCAGATCATGCTGAAATCATTGATATTTGAGCTTAGCATTCAATCAAGCATCGAATAATGAAAGTGATGGGATAAGAAGCAGCATCAAAACTGTTCTAAGCATTTAAACCTCTTTCAAGCAGGATTGAAAAGAGTCGTTAAACCTACAAATAGGAAAGAAAAGTAGTTTTTCAGAGCATAATGAAAAGATTTGTTCTTATTCATAGAAACATTTGTGCATAACTCTGAATTTCCCGAGTATAGCCCCGCATAAACTTAAAGTAATGAATAGCATACTTCATCAAGCACTAGCTGATAGCTGAAAACCTCAACCCTGCAATAATTAAAAAAACTTTACCGTTACAGCTCGAGAGTAGAGCTTTCGATCGAATTAAATTTTGTCCAGAGTCATTTGAAGTTCCAATCAAGCTTCCACGAAGCATCATAATTCTTGTTCTCTCAGCTATGAAATGCCTACTGATATTTCCATTTACAAAAAACCGTTTTCGCCGAAATATTTTAAAATTCTCTCAAGAGCAAAAAACCCTTTTCTAAAAATTCCCTTGAGCAACACTCCTACAAATATGTCTCTAAAACTATTGCACAGTTATTTCACTTTAAGGATTCCTAATAACTTCTTTGATTTGTGCCGAATCTATAAAATTAAATATTATTATGGTTCATCTTTTCCTCCTCAGCGAGCTGGAAGAGACAACATTGAAAGTGACTTTTTGCGTTCTGCGATAGCTTCGATCAATTGGATTGTTGGTACTCTCAAACCGAGGAAATTCCATGATCAAAATAAATTTCTTGAGCCATGTATGAACCTTTAATAAGCTCTTGAATTGCTTAGAATAAATTTATCAAAGTCTGAGCCGATTTTATTTGAAGTTTAATAAGTTTCCACCAATCTCACAATTGCATGCAAAATCCCGTGCGAAGAAGAAAAGGAGCCTACCACGCTGACACTCAAGAGGATTACTTGAAGGTATCTATCTCTCTGACTACCAACTTACCTCTTATCTGCTATCAGATCGCTACTGAGTCCAGAAACAATGATAACGTCTTCTATGGCAATTATGGAGGCCTGCCGAATGTGACTACTGCCTCTCAAATGAAGTCGCAGCCGGTGGAGGTGTCTGACTTCTATTATGTACCTATGAGATAATTATCTCTTTAAAAAAAACGTTTTATAAGAATGGCGACGAAGCTAACTCGAAATTGCAAGAGAAACAAGAAGAAAAAGCCGAGGAGCTTATAAAGAATAGTACAGCATCACAAATTAATTCAGAGGAAGATAAAACCGATCCTATTGAAAAAGTGATCAAGATTATGCTAATTGGAGCTCCGAAAGTTGGAAAGCACGATCTCATTGACGCGTCTTTTCCAGGAGAGGAAGGCTCTGACTCCGGCTCGCTCGGGTAAATGAATGGAAAGGTTTTGGGTTTCCTCATCCCTCTGATTTTAGGAAACAGCTTGATCTTATCGTCCGCAAGCGAACCGAGGCTGGTCGTACTATCATTTACGAATTCTGGGTGAAAGAGCTTCCGAACGACACCTATGAAATGATCATAAAAAGTAAAGCAATCTCTTTATCAATTGCTTATAATTCCTCCAGCGTATTACAAGCAATCCTCAGTGTTTCTATTCGTGTACGACCTGACCAACCGAGCCTCGTTTGAGGCGCTGCTTCCTGAAATCGAAAACGTGTATCAGGAGCCTAATAACAAAAAATTCACAGCTTTCTTGATAGCCACACATTCTGGAACTGAAACTGAAAGGGTAATGATATTCCGCAATTAATATGGCTTATTTTTGGTGGGGATGTAGGAAGTTTCTTTCGAGGAAGGCGCTAAATTAAAAGAAAAATACAAGATGCATCATTTCATTGAAACTAATAGTGCTATTGAGAAAGACTCACAGCAGGTGATTCAAATGTTGTCGAAGGAAGATGCTTAATAAGTTTATAGTTGCGAAAGAAGATCGATTCACATCTCTCGGAGTTATGATGGAAGGAGTCAGACACTTTTCAAATAAAAAAGACAGAGTGGTGTCATGGTGCTATGTGATGTCAATAGAAGAATAAATAAAATAAAAGGATTTCTGTATATGTTATTTTCGTTCGAGTCTCCAGCCCTGGTGATATACATAGCGGGCAGTCTGAAATTCTATTTCGGAATTGAGTGTGAAGAGTTTTTAACAGAATGTATAGCCCGGCGAGATTTGAACCCGAATTAGCCATTTATGTTTCAACAAATACATTTATATACACAAATACATTTTGTCTGTGATCCTTAGCGAAAAATTTCTCATCTTATATACATCATGAATCATTCATTTTCTAATTTTTTCGCATAACAAAACATCAACAATCCGCTCTTTCTCACACTAAATATATCATTCTGCTTAAGTCTCTCCCTTAGTTTTGCGAGATGAAGAAGGAACTCGCAGTTTCTTAGTCTCCATATCTTAGTGAGTCAAGCTTGATAATTTTCTAATCATGATTGCAATACTTGATTCGGTTGTCACAGTCTCTTAATACGAATATATATGAGCAAGGAAAGGTTGTTATTTTAATTAGAAGACTTGCTTTTCGATCAAGTTTAAGGGTCATATCAGAAAATTAACGAAAACAAGTAATCTTTGCGACAAGAAATGTATGCATTTTGGGCAAGCCCACCAAAACAAAGGATCTTCTAATGTAATGCTGTAGGAACGACGTGTCCTCCGGGTCTAGATGCTGGCAGCATGGTGTACAGTCTGTAATAGAGATATCCCAAACCAATCTATTATGAGAGTGTCAAGTTTAGAAAGCTAATCTCTATAATTACCTTCACGAAGAATAGGAAATAGCTCATGACCACACTGAAGATGAGTGAGTGCTTATCGAGTTCTTGACCTTCAATATGATCTCCGGACCAGCCCTATAAACATGCATGATTAAATTTACAAATGACACTGGAATCAGATGTACCGAAGTGTAAATACTCAGCCAAAAGATATCGAGGATCACTGAAGCTCCTAACCCCGCTAAAGCCGTTTTTAGGCCTCCAAATTCCTCCAAAAGAGTATCGGATGATAAAATAAACGCCACACCAATGATTATCTATTCAAATGCTTTCATGAGACACAAAATAATGAGAGCTGCTTACGTCCAAGAAAGTGTTCCTTTCAAAACATGCGAGGATAGCAAAAGTGAGATAAATGAACGTGCCATAGAAAGCATAATCAAACCAGGTCCTGTCTCCCCCAAACGCAATCGGTGCTTTGTTCACTGGTTTGTACTGTGCCTGCTGCGGTTTAGTCGATCTATCAATAGCAGTGAAGTCGTTCCTTTCGACTGGTTTAGGTTGTCGAGTTTGGGACTGAGCTCCTTGATTTCTTATTCTTAAGAGGCCTCTGAATGGCTCGTATAAAGTGGCGAGATCCCTTTCAAAATCTTGCTTATCTTCGATCTGAGAGCGGATATGGTCATCCCACTTTCTGACGACATCAGTGAGATATTTCACTCGCGAGTGTATCCATTGGAGTGACAAATGAATCTTTCCGCTAACAGGATGGCCGCTCATATCTTGCAAGTCGAAGAGTTCATCGTGACGGTATTGATCCTTCAATCGACTCACTGGAATAATCACCTCTCCCAACATTTCATCGCGATTTCGAGGATCATAGGTCAGCACGACAATCTGAACTTCCTCCATGCCCGTTCTTATCTCACTGTCAAGAGTTATTATGAGCACAGAGCATCTCATCATCAATAATTTACGCTGTGAATGACTCGTTAAAAGCCGCTTTGCCAGTATATCGAGCAATTTCAGTCTGGAAGGTGCTATCATCGCAAGCAACTTTCACGTAGACTTCCTGTATAGCGTTCAATGGCAGGTCTTGGATTTCCATGACTGTAACTGTGAGAATGCTTCCAATCATAACGCCATATTGATTTAATTGTTCAACTCTCTTCAATTCTTCGAGTTTTTGAATCGCCTCTTGTTTCTGTTTCTGGAAATCTTGAAGGTATATATCAGCTTTCTCGATCTTTTGTTTCAAAATGTCTTCTGCTTCCATGAAGACTTTAACAAACTCATCGACTGTGACTGTGCCATCGTGATTTTGGTCCATTCGGTCGTATAACTGGATCGCTACACCTCGATCGAACTGTTTTCCGTCATTCTAGCAAAGGGAAAGTTAACAGCTGTGCCGAATGGTATTTTATAAGAGGAGAGAGGGAGGGTCTCGAGCGTTGGAGTTTATTTTTTACCATATCATCTAAAGCTCTGAATAGCTCATCTCTTGAGAGTTGCATGTCTTGATTGATGTCCAGAGCAGCGAATTCCTGCTTAAGGATTCTGACTCTCTCTGAAGGGGGTAGTCCTGTGGTCATCTTTCAGAAGAAAAAGAATTTTTCGTGTATCTCGAATTAATTCGAACTTTTAACTTCCTTTTTAAAATTGAAACTTAGTAAATAACTCCATACGTGGCTGCTAATTAAATCTTTTTTCTGACTAGAAGTGCATTCGAATATCAGAGCACTATCAAGACTTTATAGAAGTATTTTCAGAGGTTTGTCATTATTAATGAGTATCGGTGTTAAAAGCGTAAATATTTGATAGGTATTGTTTCTTTTATGTGAATACCAACTTTGGATTTTTATTTTAAGGCACAATACAATTTTAACCACTATCGTGAAGGCTGCTAAGAAAGAGAAGCGAATCTCATGGAAATAATGAATGCTCCAATATAATTCGAGTATTCTTTAGTTATAATTAGGATGTCCGATTACCATATTTATTAGATTAGAATGAATGATAAACTTGCAAGGAGAAATTTCATGATCACTTCGCTGTTTCATTGTAAAGCACTAACGATCTTTACAAGCTTGGTTCATTCGGTACTCGATCTAAAATTAATTAAAGCTATTTGAAATTACATAGTTGAAGTTCTCAGCCATGTTTGAATTTTACAACAAGAGATGTAAGTATTTTGATTCGTTAGACATATTAGATGTATGTGAGGCTGTAACAATGGTCTTTGTAGGCACGAAACTTCTATTATTCTACTTATTTTTTTTTATTACAAAAGCCATATCATTTTCATTTATAATGCTTTAGAACTCATCATAGATTCATTAGCTCACACGCTTTTTGACGCAATGATATGAAGTAGTATGAAAGATTAAAGAGCTCCAGCTATCTATTTGCTTACTCTCATAGAGCTTAATATTGATCTCAAAAAACTTAAAAAACAAAACCAAACGGACAATCTCCTTAAGCATCGCTGGCATCATCTGGGTTAGCGTCATCGCCATCTCCATCCCCATCAACATCATCACCATCATCCTCAACCTTTGGTTCTTCTGGCGGACGAGGCTTTCCTTTTATCTCGAACGAACCAATATCCGTAATCCTCTTAATCTGTGTAGGTCGGACATGTGGCTTATCTTCAATAAGGATTTCGTACCCAAACTCAAATGTGTCAAGCAGACTTGGTTGCTCTTTCCTGATCGCTTCTACGACTTTCTCCTGCACAACCTCGACTGGATCGAAGAAAATCAGATCGATTGGTCCAAACGTTCTAGTAACCAATTTCGGTTTCTCTTCCTCTTTGGGAACCACTTTCTCTTCCTCCTTCTTTTTGCCTTTATCTCCTCCTTTATCTTGACCTTTCGGTGGTTCCTTGCTATCTTTTTGTTTAGGGTCTTCTTTACCTTTAGTTGCTTTTTTTGAGTCTACAACAGGCTCATCAGGTTGCTTATCCTGATCTCTTTCGGATACCAAAGGCTCAGGAGACTCAGATTCCTTGCTTTGAAGGATCAATTTCGAGAGTTGGGCCTCAAGGTTGCTGTGGCCGTCTTCTCCTGAGGTATTTCTTGCGAGTCTAAGAGATTCAACCATCCAATCGTAATCTGCTGAACGATATAAGTAGTAGCAAATCAAAGATGAACTTTGCTTGACTTCTTCTTCCAGGTTAGGGTCTTTCAAGTTTTCGAAGCCGAACTCAGTGGCTAGGTTCCCTTCGTTGAAGGTCTGGTCAGTATGGAAATCGCACATGCGAACTCTCGCATAATCAAACTCCTTATTGGCAGCCGCATTGACAAAACCGTTGAGGTCTTTGATATCAACGGTAATGATAATATGCTGAGCCTCAGCTTCCAGTTTTGATAAATTTATTTTAAGACCAATGTCGTCAGACACTTTTAATTTGCGATCTCTAATGTTTGGATAATACTTCATGGATTTGGAGGCTGGACGAGGGTTCGTTCTATCCGTAGTGTATATTTTCTCTCCGTTGCCGTTAAATACGGTTGCAGAGATATCCAGCTTCCAAGTCTTGGGAAGAGTCTCGTAGTACATGTTCTGAGCCACAGTGAAGAAAAGCTTTGGAACGCTGCTGACTTGGAGTCTGAAGGAAGTCTGCGGACCAAGTTCAGGGAATTCGGAGTTACGGAGGTTATCAGCTTCTTCTTGTGTCATTTCATCAGGGACTTTCTCTATTAAAGATGAAAGGAGGTTAGAAAATCATAAGAAAGCAAGTTAAAATACCTTGAATTTCCTGTAGACGGGCTTTCATTAACGTGAGGTACTCGGCTAAGGAGCCCTCGAAGAACTTCTGGATATATTTCGAGATGAAGGTCGTGGGGGTCTCTTCATGACGGTACAGAATTCTCACACGTCGCATGTTGTTCTCGTGATTAACTCTGCGACTTTGCTTCTTCGCAGCTTTCTGTTGGTATCTCTCATCAGCGGGCTTTCGCAGACTCACGTAGAGCTCTGGCAGGAAATCAAAAAGCACGTTGACTTGCTCATCGATCTGCTCCTTTAGAGAGTATTCTTCCTTCAGATTATCAACAAGGTACTCTGGAACGAGGACATTTAGCGCTTCGCGCTCAACGTTTTGGTAGTATCCATTATTATACAGGAAGTCTAACGAGTTGAATGAGACTCTGCCGAGGTAAGTCTTCGCGACATTAAACGCTTGAACCTTATGAAGCAATTCAATCTTTGCTTTCTCGCGCCTACGACCTTCGTCTAAAATCTTATTCTTTCGATTGATGATATCGACTTCCTTTTGAACCACCGCTCTCCAAGCCTGGTCTTCTTTTTTGCGCCTTTCCGCGTACTCCTTCTTGTAGTTCTGAATTTTGCTGATTTCTTCTTCCTCCTCGATCTCAAGCATAGCTTGCTCCAGAGTCTTCGTGGTGATAACGTCAACGATAGGAAGAACCTCTCTATCAAATAGGAATAATTCACCGTCTTCGACTTGAGTAGAAACGTCTCTGCCAGTTTTTTTCGGCACGTATTTCGGTGAAGGAGGGAGTTCTTGGAACTTGTCGGTTTGTGTGTCAACATTTGTTTGAGGTGGAGGCACATTGTTTGCGTCAGTGAGGAAGAATGTGAGATTCACGTCGATACGAGGGTTGGGGGAAGGCTTGATGTCGTAAGGACTGACGCGTTTTTTGTTCTTTTTGAAGGTGGAGAGCTGTTCATGCATGTTTTGGAATTTGATTCGCTCTTTTTCGATTCGCACGTATTCTTCTTCCTGCTGAGCTGGCGTCAATTGTCTGATTCTGTTGTCCCGCATGAGCGTGGGGTAGATGGATCCGTCTTCATGTTGAGCGGTCTGTTGGTCTATGTTACGATATTTCGCCTTGCTGTGAACCACTTTGGGTTCGGCTTCAAAATTGTATGCCATTTCGCAAAAACTCGGTTTAATTGATGATAACAATTGTCTATTTAAGTTATATTTATGAGTTGATTCCAGCGATAGACACTCTGGGAATGTAAATTAAATCAGTCAAAAATAACTGCCACTATGAAATTTTCGAAACTCGTTCTATTTCGCAACTACACGTCGCAAAATTCCTTAATAAAATTCTCTGTCCAATTTACGAATCACCGCAAATGAATTTATGATTTTTTTGTAGCGAGACAAGTGATTTGGATCAATTGTCACATTATATCACTATACAAACCCTTATAATTGATTGGTATATATGAAAAATCCAATAACTCGGTTAGTTACATACATAAACGCATGTAGAAAATTGTGTTTTTATTAAAGCTAGTAACGAAAAATATTGTTAAAGAGAAATGGTTCGATTAAAAAGGGACTTATATAAAAAGAGCTTCAGTTTCAAGCTTGCATTGAACCTTTAAAGGTTTTAGACCCGAGAATCTTTTGCTTTAGAATCGCAAAGCTTTTTGAATTTGGCATACTTGTCGACCCATCCTGGTGCTTGTTATTGAGCGAAGTAGACGGCCTTTTTTTCTTAGTAGGAACTTCAACAGCCAGTCGGGCGCTTTGACGGACACCGCTGCCAATCACTTGACCATTAAAACCATTCTGAATGCGATTTAAGAAATAAGAAAAAAAGCTACACATTACGTTTATTTCTTTCCTTCCCACTGAGTATTCTTTTATCTCGCTGCTATTATAGTGTCCAATCTGAGAATCTCGACCGCTACGCAGATTAGTCGAGTTGTATCCACCCATATCAACTGAATGATTATTTTGTCGTTTCACTTTAAAAATCTTTTCCAATTCTTCTATGAATTTGGCCTTCACTTCTTTGCTGGTTCCCTTATCGTGTACACTTATGTTGTTTTTGAATCCATATGCCAAAAGGTCCTTGTATTTTAAATTCGTTTGGCTCAGATTACCCACCGTTTTTTCACCCTGAAGGCTTCTTTCTCTGAGAGGCGGTTTCGTTGATGTCCCTCTCTCAGGGTCCTTCGATGCACTCGTCCTATATATTACATGTGTTATTTCATTATATTCATTCAGCAGAACTTACCTTAGGACGATTTTCGTTTTAAAATTGGTGTTATGGTCAGTTTCTGAAGTCTCCTCATTTGTCACCCCTTCAAAATTGTGGGTTCCAAACTCTACAGTATCCTTGTGAGGTGTCTGCTCACCTTTTCTATTTGATAGACCACTCATTAAAGAGAAAGCAAGGAAAGTGGCTTTACTTCGAGTCAGAAGTTCTAAGTACTTTAAAGGAAGCCACGATATGAAGGTTATCAGGTGTCATTGCTTTCTGAATTCCCAACCCTTTGGTTGGCGAAGGCGTTTTTGTGTACTTATGTGATGCTGTCTGCGCCAAAGAAAGTATCGGCCGATAATCATTAATTCGCTGATTTGATAATGAAGGAGTTATTTTCTCTCGGTTAGAGACCTGGGTCAGGTTAAATTCCGCAATCATTTTGTTCATTGTCTGGAACTGGGTTTCAAGCGTCTGGTCTTTCTGAGCTAATTCGGCATATAAATGATTTATTTCAGAGTCTTTCTTCTCAAGGAGAGCTGTCAGTCTCGAATTATCTTCTACCACAGTCTTTTCAAATGAGATTCAATTAATTTTATACACATTTATTGAAAATACTACCTCTAACTCAGCTTTGGCCGCCTTGACATCCTTTTCCGCTTCATTTAGCTTAAATTGAAGTGCTTCATACACGACTTTTAATTGTTGCTCATTCTATGAGGATGCGGTTGAGACGAGTTGTTATAATTTAAACAAATGAAAAGATTACTCTAATGTGCTCACGAACTTTCGCCTCAGTTTCTTGCAGCAGTGACTCATAATCATATAGCTCAATATGTTTGGTTGTGTTAATCAGTTCCATAATTCCTTCTCTTAGAAGCTCAATACAGCCTTCAATATTATCAATAGCAGTGACTTCCTCCTCGAGATTCTCCAGTATCTGCGCTATTCTCTGATGATAAGGTTAGCGAAACCGTTGAAGAATAATGATGAATTCACTTTGCTCTTGAGAGATGATTCATAAAGTCCCTCACGAACCTCGTTAAAGAACCCTGTGATCTGGTTAACTACATTCAGGTAGGCTTCTTGGTAGTTTGAAGGCATTCTGAGAAAAACTTGCTTTCTCGGTTCAGGATTTTGAATCTCTGAGAGCGTCGAAATTGACTTGTGTCTTTGAAAATTAAGCTGATCTGCTCCTTCGAAAATGAATTTCTCTCTTCGAGGCTGATTTTGTGTGGGAGCTTGACGCTTTGGTTGTGGATTTTCTGTCATTTGATTTCTTTCCTCTAATTAAATGTTCGGGATTCAGTTTTATTGCAGCTGAAGCTTTTAATTAACAAACAGGTGAATTGCTGAATCTCTGGTAGTAAATAATTCGATATAATTATCAACGGCGAGTTCTCATCCACCAGCAATGATTGATTTATCTGCCCCAAAGCACCCACCCAAAGTGATAATCCTCCTGAAGTGAGCGAGGAGAGACTTGTGAAGCAAAGCAATCTTTCTGCTTGCTCTCCATGCGAGGATGCCAGTCAAGAGTCGATCTTTCACTTATATAGGTGATATTGCTACCTGGAGCCGATACAATGGTCTCAAGCTTAAGTTAAATGATTCACAATCGCAATGGGAACATGTTGGGAATAGTATGAGCTTTCAGCTTTAGATTGAATGTTCAACCACTTGAATGCATGCAAATTGTTGTTACTTTGTAATTCATCATTCTGTTACATAAGCCTGAAGCTGTGAGAAAATGAGTTCATTATGAGAGAGTTTGAAACATAATATGTCTATGCATAGCCAGCAAACTTCCTATTCAGTTATATAAAGTAAACTACACAAATATTTATCAACGATATATATGATTTAAGAGAGTTAATTTTTACATATAGATGAAAAACTTTGGTAAAATTTCTATCCAATGGTAGATATATTTGGATTACGACTTTTCAGCAAAGCCGTATTCACTCTGTCCTTCTCTGGCGATTCTCTGAAAGAACTATTGAGCCCACGAGCTCCAACACCGTTCCCTTTCTCTTTAGGAGTTTGTTGCCTTGCTCTCCATAGAGTCACCGTGGAACCTGTATCATACGGTAAATATTATGCTCGATTCTCCCAATTATTATGAAAAGAATAGCAAAGAAATAGTGTAAAACATGAACTATTTTAATACCTTTGATCGGCTTTGCGCTCATGTTTCTGATATATTCTTGACGAAGAATATTAGCTTCAGTCTCCACTCGTCCATCTTGATTCTATACAGACAAATAAGACTCGTGCTAATGTATAAATGCGTGCCTGTTTCATAAATGCTTCCTCTTCAAGTTTCTGCTCGCGCTTTTTAGCCTTTTCAAGCCATTCTTTCAAATAGTTATTCTCGACAATATCTGTAATGTTTTCTGTTGGTTTGCTTCTGATTCCATAAGCAAAGTTCGGATCCCAATCACTTTATTGCAACAAACCATGTGAATAAGCTTCACAGCCTCAATAGATTACCTTGGCAAATTGTATCCTACTTTTCTCGTCGAGCCTAACGGGACTTTTCTAACGATCGAATTTCTCTGTTGGGCTCGTGTGTGCAGAAACGAAATCGTCTCTCTATTATCATCATCGCTGCTTTCACCGATATAATCTCCAAACTAGCCATAATTTCCAATTAATTTTTCTCTAAGAATCATTAGTCCGCTTACCTTAGGTCGCTGACTCAACTCCGACGAAAGTATAGTCACGTGAGGACTTCTATCGTTCACGAGTTTGATCTAAGACATCATTATACTACAACACTAGGTGATATCAATCACTTTCCTCGGGTGCTCCTTCAATCTTTTCTTAAATAGTCTTCTTTCCTCCATTAATTCGCAGAATTCATCATGGTCAAGTTTTCCGTCCCTGTTCTGTGTGTTAACACTGAATATTTGCTTCCATTGCGAATACGTTACCTTATCCAAGTAGTTGAATAAGTCTCTAATCTCATGATCTGGTAATCGTAGACAGAGATAATCCAATCCTTCTTTAAATTCTGCATAAAACACAAATCCATCCTTCAGTTATTCAATTCAAATAGAAGGGTTTTAATAGTTTAGGCCGTACCTTGTTTGCATCAAAAAACCGATAGGCTTTGGTCATCTGTTTGAATTTATCCTCCACGCGATCGCCTAAAAGCACAAAATTCCTTTGGAGCTGCGTTTCGCGTTCCGGCATTTCTCTGACCATCATCTGTCTCCGAAACTGCGCCGAGTCGTTCTTGCTTTTCACAACTTTAATCGGCATGTACTTATACGCATCAAGAATCAACGCTAACACCTTCAATTTTATAACCCCGTTGTGAGTCATCACGTCAAGTAGTCTCTGATAGATTGTTGGACTGATAGTCCTCAGCCAGTAATTTGAATCAACTTCGAACTCTTCTCGAGGAATAGACATGTCTGTATCGTCATCAGGCCTCAGGAAATCCTTAAACAGAAAGTTGAGACTTCTATAGTCAATCCCTGCGAGCTGAAGGTCGTGAATTCTACAAATAAATTTTCATGAATAATTAGTTATTCGTAGCCCTATCATTTACAAATCATAAAGTTCCTGCTTCGTAGGCTCATCAGACTCTTTCTCCCCTTGGATAGTTTGGATAGTGCTCGCAGTGGTGGGCCTTACGAGTTCTTTGTTTGCTGTATTTTGCGGTCTAGAAATAACTGAACCTTCTGAAGTAGTATCTAACGTATCTTTTGCTCTCTGCAGTTTGATCAAACCATTTTGGTCTTGTGAAAGCCGGAATTTGTCCCTAACCGCGCTTTGAGGTCTTCTAAGCAGATTCGTGGGAGTCTCTGCGTTTCTTTCTTTCATTGCGCTTTGAGGTCGTTGCTGAACCCTTGGCTCATCCTTCAGTTTCTCAGGTTGATATGCCATGAGATTCGACATTTCATCTTTAGGCTTTTTCGGGGTGAACACGATCGCTCCTTTCTGTTTTGGAGTTTGTACATCAAGCCTTGGATGAGGAGATAGACTGTATAATTGTCGCGACGGGCTGACTCTATGGAAGCTTGAATTGCTCTTTTGCATAGTGAGCACATATGTTCATAATAAAGACGAAATACTTTGCGGAAAGGGTCTATAGTCTTGTTGTTAGGATCGAAATTATACAAATCAAATCCACTAGTGGCGATCTCTTTGTTTTTTGGCCGTTTGTTAAAGTATATCTTCCTTTATCAATCATGTGAGCCTATTTAACAAGATTGCAAAGAGGGGTTACAATAGTGCATTCGATCCGTCGATATCGCCGATGGATAGCCTTTCCAGAACCCAATCAATAGGTAACCGATTCTGATTCTCCATAAAAGCCTCTTTTATTTCCTGCTCGTTGATGATCACCGCACGGCAATACTTCAGAGCCTTTAGTAAGGTGTCGTATCTGCACTCTGTGAGAGAGTTCGTGCATTCGATGAGGGCTTTCTTTATGCGAACTTTGATGTTTTTGACTTTCTTCGATCTCATTATCTGCTGCGTCGAGCTCATTGACTATAATTTCACAGCCATCTTAATTCTAACAGCAAATGGAGTCTGATTACTCTCTCAGATAAGTTGTCGTTCCATTTGTCCTCGTTCGAGTGCATTGAAGTATGACGTCTTACGATGTTTTATGAGATAATAAAAATTAAGTTATGTATATATTTTATTTATTTTAGTGAAGGATTCAAAAGCGATTTATCGGTGTTCTCAGTAACTTACATCTAAGCAACTGCTAATTTGAGGAGGGGAATAATACACTCTAAGCGAATAAGCGGAGGGATTTAACAATCCTCGTTGGTTCATTTAATGGATGCTTTTTTGAAAAATCAGAGAACGAGTAGATTGGTCATGAAAATACAATGCAATGGGAATTAGCATGTAATTTGTTAATAATTGAATCAATGATGCGAGTATAGAGACAAATTTTCTTAGCTGTCCCCGGCGTTTTCATCGTCGAATTGGTTCTTGTAGAGCTCTTCTTGGAGCTCAATTGGTAAACTTTCAAGGGTCTCTTTATACTTTTGAGAGATTGCCTCAACTTCCATTTTCTTTTGCTCATAGGTTTCTCTATATAGCTCTCGTTCCTTCTTTGCTTTTTCGATATCCACGTCCATCTTCGCGATGTTCTCTTGGAGAGAAGCGATCTCGTTTTGTTGAGAGTCGATGATCTCGTCGCGACTCTGCGCGTTCTTTTCAAGCTCTTGGATGTACTGTAGCTGCTGGCTCAATTGACTCTTCAAATTCTCTAATTCCTTGGCTTCGAGAATCCGCTTGAAGTTTTTCTCGTTCTCAGCGTCTTTTTGTTGAACATACTCACTTTCCTTCCCAACCAAATGGCTGTTGAATGTGTGATGGCTAATATGTGAGAGCAGCTTTTCTTCATCAGCCAAAACCTTACTGAACTGCAATTTGTGATGTTCTTTCGCCTGTTTGAGCTGCGCAGGATCATTAGTATTAATCTTATAAACCGGTTTCTCAAAATCAGAGTGCACGTTCCCTAGCATTTTCTTCTTCAGCTTCTCGTTTTCAAACTGCAGCGCCTCGTTCTGAGCTACCAGCTCATTGTATTCCTGCTCCATCTTTTCCAAAGTTTTCACTTTTCGCTCTAACTTCTCATTATTCAGCAACAGCACATTCAGACGTTTAATTTTCGACTGTAGCTCCTCTTTGAGCTTATCCAACGCTTTCTGCTCCATTTGCAGCTTGCTTTGATTCGCGGAGTGCTTCTTCAGCAAGGCTCGGTAATTTTGCGAGTTAACTTTCGCTTCATCCTCTTGATCGCTTTGTTCGACGATCTTGCTCTTAATATCTTCTTCCAACTGCTGGTTTTCGCTGAGCAAGTTCTTCACGATTATCTGTGTTTCTGCCAGCGCCTCCTCTACAGCAGCCAGCTGCTGGTCTAGCTCTTCGATCCTCCTTTCACTTTCGATAATTTTCTTTTTGAGGTTCAGCTGCTCATTCTCCATGTACATTAAGTGCTTGTTCGATAGCTCGCATTTTGCGTACTCGTTCTCGAGGTCCTCAACGCCGACTTTGAGTTGCGATTGGAGTTCCTCAGCAACTTTCTCTTTCTCCTCGATCTGACGTTCGAGGTCGACGACTTGTGTGTCCTCCTCAGCGGAGACTTGAAGCAGTTGATTATTCTGCTTCTTTAAGCTATCGATTTCCTCTTCAACCTTCTGGATATTTTTTTCCTGGTTGATTTTTTCTTCTTCAAGCAGTTTCATAAGAGAAAGGTTTTCCTCCTCGATTTCAATTCGTTTTTGCTTGAGGCTGAGCAGGTGTTGGTAGATGTTGATAAACTTTTGCTGGAGTTGAGTGATCATCATCTGGGAATTGGTTGGAGCGGTTTTGCCAGTTGCGGGCCGAGAGGACATACCTGTTCGGTTAGGGTCTTTGAAGCTCGCGCTTGGGTTAGTTCCAGGTGTTTTTCTCATAGGCTAAGGTGGGTGATGGTTTTAGATGGGGAGGGATCTCAAACGTTTATAGAAATTCAAATGAATAAATTAGAAGTAAATCGACAATTAATTCAATTTAAACGTTGCTCAGAGTCTTTTGGATACACAGTAAAACTATTGATTAGGGAGAACCGAAAGTGACTACCTCGACATGCAGGGCTGTCTTGAAGAGATATTATATGACTCATATTGGTTTTGAAGCGCTTACCTTAAATGATATGCAGAATATTGATGATTATCTCTTTTAACGGTGAAGGAGTTTTTGCCCCTGTTGTCTGATTTTCTTAAATCATAATGACATTTACGAGACATCATTACGTTCCCTCTTTGCGAGTTGAAAATGGCAAGTGGCTATTATAGAATTTTGATAACAAGGCAATCTTTGACATGATGAATATGCAGTCCCTTCATACTTACAGTCATCTCCATGAGATAACTTCTTCTTTCTGAGTCCCACTAAGATGCAATGTTTGATTACCAATCAGTATTTCTAATAACTCAAATCTTGATTATTGATTCTTCAGTATCAAAAACATTTATAAATTCATAATGCGAAGATGATCCAAACAGAGTCATTCAACTCTTAAATGCGCTGTTCTCTTTTTAAACCGAACTACGATACCACTTCAGATAATAACTTTAACAAATCCATTGTTGATTCCACAATTTTACATTCGTAAGAAGAAAAACCTAGCTTCTTCAAGATAATTCTGTTCAGAGTATTTTTTCGTTTCCTGTTAGTTGAGTATGAACCTCTAAGTTAATTCTTTTCGAGGTAATAATCCTAGATTGGACCATGAAATTTTTATCATCATCATTATCATATCGTCATGATTGTAGCCTTCGAAGAAAAAGTTTGAACTAACAACTGAGATCTAAAAATATCTTAACGATAGCAAAGAAACTCAGGCACAAAGGAATCGTCATTTGGGATGTACGAATTGTTTGATATATCAATGAATGCGGAATTATGAAAACACCATTATCGGTCAATCTTCTCTTGAGAAATGTTCAACCAAAGTTCAAAAGTGACGTTGAATTAATGAAATAGCATCGATATGCTTCGTGAAACAGTGAAAGTACATACTCAATTCTTAATCCACAATTGTCTCATGCGCTCTCTTAATTAAACCTATTGAGACACTCAATTCAGCTCCACAGTTTCTTTTTCTCTGTATTTTGTAAAAGCAAAACATCTTCAATTCCCTATTTGATGACAACTATCCAGAAATATAGACTTTCTTCTTCTTCCTCTTCTTCCTCTTCTTCTACTTTACTTCTTTATGTGTTCAGTGTTATTTGCTTTTATCGCCTCATTTTTCCCAGCCGCTCTAAAGATATTCAAAATTTCTTGAACTATCATTAAAATTGTATTGAAGATGTGTGCTCGAGATAGAATCCATACAACGGATTCGTATTTGAAATCGGTTTAATATTGGTTATATCTTTACACTCTCAACAATTAGAACGACCCTTTTGAATCGCTGCTAATTTACCCAAAGGCTGTCATTTGGTTTTTCATCTCAGCTCTGATAGAAAATATATTCTTTTACCACCAATAGTTCGCAAATTCTTTCGTTTTTTGTTCAAAACAAAATTCTTTATAACACTGTAATAAAGACAATTTGATTGAACCGATTAATTTCCAAATGATGCAGCCTGTGACTATGAGCTCGAAAAATGCTCAAAACTTGAACTGAGATTCTCACGTGTCTTCCAAATTTTGGAATCAACCTTCAATATAATTCTTCATTGATATCCTACAATTTGAATTAGCTTAGCAATATTCGCGCTTAACAAATGGACAAGAAAGCTTCCAAAAGTATCATTTCCTTGACTGTCTTGTTTGCCATAATCTGAAATAACTTCGCAGCCACACGAAAACAGTCTTCGAAATCAAAAAAGGACTCGGATAAGCCAAAAAGAGGGAAATCATCGTTCATATACTATCTCGAAGATAAAATCGAAGCTTACAAAAAGAAATTTCCTAATCTCACTCATAAAGAGACTGTTTCTGCTGTGAGTGAAAATTGGCATAAATTACCGCAGGAAGCAAAGAGTAAATATTTCGAGCTAGCTGCCAAAGACAAAGAGCGCTTTCGCAAAGAAAATGAGGCTTATAAGAAGAAGTCACTTATTTCGAAGGAAAGTAACAAAGAGAATGAAAACTTGCAGTTCGCTCAAGTACTGAATAATAGCGAATCTCAAGAGCTAGACCCAAGTTTCTTGGATATCTTTGACTTTGATTCGCCCTGTAAAAAAGTGAAAAGTAATTAAATTTGGTGCCTAGTTTGTTTCATTTAATCAAGCTACTAGGGGATTAGAGCACAAGGATGAAGGTGTGAGAACGGCAGTAAGAATATGATAACAAATCTCAATTTGCATACAATTAATATTTTCATGTTCTTGCAGGAATTTTTTTGCGTTGTGTATGTATATGGAGTCAAAAGTGATTTATAAGAATTTATTGTGTTCAGTTTATGAGATTCAAGCAGCAGTAGCTCAATATAATTCACTTCAAATAAATGGAGAGGTAGAGTGAATATTCATTATTACTTCTCGCCTATGGATAACATTAGGCTTATTATTCTCTAAGATCGAGGTCTAACAGATCAAGTATTCCCTACAAAATTGACCTTGAGGTTGCTCTAATTTAAATAATCAGGTTGCTCCTCTGAATGTTCATATTGATCGAATTATCGAGTTATTTAAGAAGAAAATGATAGTATGTTACATTTACCAGTCCTCTTAACCACTGCTGCCATAATAGTGGAAGGAGTATCGTTTCATAATTGTCGAAGAAAATGCAAATTTTTATTACGAGAACAATCATATTTCAAGTATGGCAGTAAGCACCTCATTATGCTCTACTCAAACAATTGAATGGATTTTTCTGTTAGAGCGCTAAGCACGGGCTATTTAAGAATTGTGGGTAAAACAGTGCTTCAATATTAGTTAACTGCTAATTTTTCCACAGACATTTTTTGGATTTCTTGCCTGGACTAGGAATTCTTTCAGAAAGAAGGAGTTTTAGAAGGTGCTGAATTAAAGGATTGTTTGTAAGACAGAAAACTATTTATTATGAAGAGCAGTTACAGAACGCATAAGACCTATGATCCAGATTAAAAGATAAATAGAACAGTTATAACAGTCTTAAAGAATAATTAAAAAGAGCATATTTTCTTCGGAATCTTAATCTGAATCAAAATGTGATTTTGGAGCACAGAAATTTACCGCATATAGCAAAATTTGCTGCTAACTAATTCTATTCAAAAATTTGAATTTAGACACCGATCCAATTTATAAAAAAAATCATGGCTGTTGGAAAATGTTCTGGGAATTCGGTTTGATGACGTCTCAGACTAATCATAGACATCATGTTTATGAGTTAGCACTATGAGCCTTCTGCAGCAACTGCTTAGGTAAAGAGTGTTCTTTGCTCAATTCTAACCATTCCTTTTTGTTAAAACAGAGATTAATAACTTAAACAACGCATTCTGCAAACAGAATAAATTCGAAGTATTTTCAGAATAATCGTCAAACCACAACAGAAATAAATCGTAACTAAGAACAATTGTTCTATCGTTCTTCTAAAAGAAGCAAAATTTCGCTCCTATTTTCGTTTGGAAGTTAATCACTTCTAATCAAGTGTCACAGTGAGGAATGTAGGAATTTAAATACATTTCCAGATCCCGGTTGCTTGCAAGAAGAAGCTACAGCTTTGATAGTTTCCATGTAACTTCTCTAATTTTAGAGTTGTACAAATCGTACTTAACAATATATAAATAACAGAACATTTTTCCAGAATAATAATTCATTTATTGACTTTACTAGCAGCGTTTACAGAAGTTTTCCATTACCACATGGAAAGAGATGAAACACCTCGGTCGAGTGAAAGATCTCGTCTTTCTATGTACAAATCTCAGAGCATGTCACTTGCGTCTCTTGAATCAGGCGCTGCTGTTCTTCCAACCACCAGTGATTTGACCAAAGCTATCGCGATCATTCTCCAATCACAAGTCCAAGAAGTAAACCTCAAACTTATCTTCATTCAATTAATAATGATTTGAAATGAAAGGATACGAATAGCTACAAAAAATTATCTCCAAAGAGCCCCTATTACGTCTTTTGTGAAGATAAATATCTAGCGAGAAAGACCGATATGTCATTCGAGCAACTAGCTGCCTTGCGAGAAATCCCCAATGTTGAGGATATTCATGATTTCATCTATAATTTCTATGAATGTGGACAATTCAGGTAACTAGAATCACAGCCATCATATTCTGAATATTATCGTTGCTTAGTCCTGAGTGCTGCCTTACCAGTTTAATTTACATCAACAGAATGATTGCGCTGACCGGATTCCCTTTCCTCAATACAACATGGAGACCAGTAATCATTTGCGCGCTTCTTGTCGCACAGAAGGTAATATACTATTACAAAAATCCACGAATTTACCCAATATAGGTGTTGGATGATAATTATCTCAATAATGCAGACTTTGCTTTCATGTATCCCTTCTTCATTGTCGAAGAACTAAATAAAATGGAGAAGAAGTTTTTAGAGCTTATTCAGTAAGCTCTCTGTTCAAGAAGTATCAAATTAATGTTCATTAAAAGGTTCAATGTAACTGTGAAGCTGCCCATGTATTTGAGATACTATTATGACCTGAGGTCTCTGCTCGTTGACATGGTAGAGTTTTTCTGCTTATTCTTTCAGTTGATAAGGACCTTTGTTAGGCTTATGATATTGAAAGCAAAGAAATCGAAGAAAAAGCATCTGAGAAACTGAACAATGTAATTTTGTTTGTTTATTCAATGACTTTATCTACTTACTCATTAATTTTAGATCACTAAGAATTTCAAAGAGCACTTCGATGAGAAGATTTACAAATCTGTGGGAGGAATATGAGGAGATCAAAGCGAATTTCATGAGGGAAGCATGCATACACCAAGAGGAAAACTAAAGTATGAATGTATATGGGAATTGATTCATTAAATTATGAGATTATGTTCTGTAGTTACACTATATGGTAATTAAGTCAGCTTACATCTAAAACTTGGTCGGATTAATTAATTTTATTGGGATATCTAATAGCAAATCCATTCTTTTGAGCTTTTGAGGTTAAGAGTGTTACATATACGGATAATTTTAGAAGACTGTCCCATTGCTAATAATAAATACATAAAACTATGGCTTCTGAAGGAGAGAATTTAGAAAACATTATCAAGAAGAGCTTCCCAAATGAAACTCAACAAAAACGAGTAAAAAAAGGTCAGGTCAACTGGAATCTTTTGTAAATAAACTAATATCCATCAATTGGCACAACACCCAACAGAACTTGAAGCCTTATTTGCACTCGATCAGAAGAACTACAAATTCTCTTTACTTAACTCCAATCTTGGACTCAAAATCCTTGTAAAACACCTCTTTCATCTATATCTTGCTCTGCTCTTGTTTCTTTGTATGCATATAGCTCGGATCACTCATCTCTTGATAGGTAGAAGTAACCAAAGAATGTCTCTCAGCTGAGCTAGCCTCAGTGACCAAGTCTGAAGAATCTCGCTCTATAAACTTTGAAATCCTGCTAGAACCAAAATTCCCATATGTTTTTCCCAAAATATACTGCAGGACGAAGGTAGAGCAAATCTCGTGTTCTCTGATTGATAATAACATATTGGAATACTTAGTTCATTGAGCCAACTATTGCTGATGGAAAGGATTATTTAAGCGATATCCTTGGGAAAACTTGGTTACAAAAGTCCATTTCTTCTTTAAGTCAACACTTTCTTCATGAAACTAGGAGTCCTGGGGTTCTGCTAAGTGAAGTTGTTATTCTTATTCCGGCATTTTTGGTAAGTGTGATCAGATCTGCTGATAGCGTCTAATATGCGTAGAAAAGGGTTTACAAAGAAGCCGAAAACATTGTCAATATCCAAAAAATGGGGGCTTATCACCTGGGCCACGCTTATGATATCGATGATTTTTCAGTATTAGAAGGAATTGCTGTATTTTCCGGGCAAGAACTTATTTCGAAACCGAATAAAGAAACGCTGAGGTGAGCAAGCTGAATAATAAAAGCTCACTGAGTCTCCATGTGACACTATATTGCTGTTATTTAGATACCTCGTGGCCACCCCAATGAGCATATTGAATTTTGAACCAATAAATAAAAGCAAAACTCTTGTGCAACTGGTTTCATGGGCAAACATTCAGACGTTATTAAGCATCACACGCAAGAAAGAAGACGAGACTGCTGCTGTGTTTACTTGGAAAGATAAAACTAAACAAGTAAACCATTTTTGTGTTGTTTAGTAAAAGGTAAATAGGAAGGAACGATACAAACTTTTCTGATTGATGAGGCTGGTAAATGTGTCGAAACGATCGTGGATCTTAGGAAAAGATTCTCTGCAAGGGTTAAGAAAACCAGCAAATCTGATGTAACCTCTGAAAGCAATTATGGAGACGCCGATGTCCCTCGCGGTGGAAATATTCAGCCTGAATCAGAAAAAAGAAGCAGTAAATAAACAATGATATTGTATTCTTATCAGAAGATATAGAATCAAAGGAAAAGAGAGCAGGTGATAGTAAGGGCCCAGAAGAAAGCGCCTCTAAAACCATCAATAAGCTGCAAATCGAAGAAGAGAAAAAAATGGAAGAGAAGACCAGTCAAGGCGATATTAAACCTGGGAGGAGATTTCCGGGTAAGAAAACAGGATCAAGAATAATAGCGATCTTTGAAAAATTAATGTAGGTCTGAAAAAAACTCCTTCGAGTAAGTATGCGGAGTCGAAAAGCAAAAGTAAAATACAAGGTCAGAGCGAGCAGCAGCATCTGGAAGAGAACAAACAACCTATAAGCCAGGACAAATCAAGAATGCAATCTTCTTCAAAAATATTGCATTCAACAGCTCTTCAATCTAAAGAGAAAGGAGGTGATGATGTTGACCTTCCTCACTCAGAAGAGAAATAATATTTATAACGGTATAAACTCAATTTCTACTGCTCATATCTTTTAAAACAATTAACTCCATCATCAGAGCAATCCGTGATCCGTGTTGGCTCAAAGTGAAAGTAGCACAATCAGACTAATGAATTAATTTAAATAAAGTTGCTTTCTGCTTGATTGTTCTTATGTATTGGAAAATGTCATTATATCCTCGCAGAAGGAGAGGATCGGGAATTGATTATTCTTATTGCAAAAAATGATGCTTTATTACACATAATTGAGTGATGTATTGCTCATCAGTGAATTTGCATACTGAGAGGTCAATAGTATTTTTTCATTCTCTAAATGATGTCTTCACATCTCTAGTTTTCGAAGTGACATTTGAAATTCAATCCACCTTTGATACAGATGAAGGATTTATTTGTAGGATAAAGTCAGTTGATATCTAATTTTTATTCAAGTTTTTATAAAAGCATAATTAACATAAGTGCTTATGGGAAGAGTTATCAGAAGTAATAAATGGATCCCTATCATAAGATCGACTTATCGTTTGTACTTAAGCCCAAAGAAGAGGTAGACCAAACGGTGTGTTCAAATCACACACTCACAAAAGAGTCGCTGCTCCAAAATTCAGAGTTTTGGACTACGCCGAAAGAAATGGGTACTGCTAAATCTCTATTTTGGAATTCAGATCTTCTAAATTTTTTCATTCGCCATTTTGGCGCTTTCTATGAAACAGATACCTTAAGGGAGTCGTCAAGACAATCCATCATGACCCTGGCAGAGGTGCCCCACTCGTTGAAGTTAAATTCAGAAATCCATACAGATACAAGCACGACAC
>ENA-UOUE01000018-UOUE01000018.1-compost-metagenome-genome-assembly--contig:-NODE-18-length-106120-cov-10.194006_pt1 | contig 106120 bp, 84 predicted proteins | sample MGYA00238146_ERZ747223 | MGnify/ENA primary metagenome ERZ747223 (study PRJEB28781, sample SAMN06268865) | compost metagenome | isolation source: single cell | place: USA: California, Emeryville, Joint... | reverse complement strand
GGCAATCCGTGCTGTTTCTCCAGTCTCTTCTTTCATTGTAAAGTAGAGGCTATAGGGCAATAAATCAATGTTCGAGAGAGAAAGAATTTCCTCATATTTTTGCTCTAGGAGATCAATCGAGGCATTCTCAAAAGCAACATCTATCTTTTGTTTTATCTTTTCTTCACTGCTCATAAAATTGACAATGTGAGCTCTCATAATTGTAAAAATTTGGAGATGAAGATGCTTCAACGTCTGCAATCTGTCGACATAGAGCAATCTGCAAAACGATTTAATATCTGATCTGACATTTTCCCGAATTTCTTGATCTATTAAGATCTCAACTCTCAGCAATTTGTTTCGGTCGAAAGACTCCAGAGGCGGGTCCACTTGTGGATTGTGGATTTGATAAACAAATGGAAGTCCAATATTTGCTTTCAGGTTCTTAACGTCCAATCTAGATGTTTCATGCTCTATGATTTTGTGCTCACGAAGAAGTTTGAGCTCAATAGACTCTTGTGGCAGACTGAGAATTTGACTCAGATTTAGGAGAATCTCTGGAACCAAAGCGGTTGGAGGAAGGTTCAGACTGAGTTTCAAATGAGATTGCGTGGTCGAATCTTTGTATATGAAATAGAGTGAGAGGTTTTCAATTTTATAGGTTGGAATTGGGAGTGATAGCGAAGAAAATGGGTCGAAGGTGATTGACACTTTGTTGCAATCAGGGCAAACTAGCTTGGATTTGTATTGCCCATGCATAAGATCAACAATTATAGATCGATTTCTTTTGAGATGATTTTCCCAGCTTTCAGCGGCAAATTCCTGATCTGGTCGGTTATCATGGTCTTTAACTTCAACATATGGTTTATCTTTGACTCTATTTAGATCTTCATGTATGCCATCCAACAAATACGAAAGGAACTCTTGGGTATCTTGTTGATTATAGCCCATAAACTTTGATCAAATAATTAAATAAATCAGAGCGTTCATTGCTGATTGCTTTTTACTTGTGAAGCCACTTGACCGATTATTCTCTTGATATCCCAAGGGGAAATATAGGGTTCTGACCCATACCACAGCTCTTTCAGAAGCTCACCATAAGCAGCTGCTAATCTTCCCCCTATTCTGAGTCAGCAACAACTTCAATGAAGACAAGAGATACCTGTTCCGAGTTTGTTGCTAATGTTCAGGTCTTTGATAAATTCATTAGTAATGAAATAGTTTGTTAGCTCTCCCACATTGCTCAGACATTGGAGACAAGTATTCATGAAACATGTATTTCCAAAGTTCTGCAAACCAACTAGTCCATACCTGGATGTTGGAGTGAATTTGCCCTCTTTTGAGATTTTGAGCTGCTTGTACACTTCATTTTCCTTATTCTGCTCTCCTCGAATTTGGGCACATGTTTCTCTGTGAAGCTTCCTGTGGTTTTTTTGACAGGCTTGATTGCAATATCTTACCTAATTGAATTACAAATTGTCAGAATTATAAACCTTCGATTCTGACTTACTGCTCGGCATTCACAGAGAAGTAAATCTCCCTTTATAGCTCCACAATTTGCGCACTTACTTGAGGCGATTTCTTGATATTCACTCTCTGAAATGAAAGACCATTCGTCGTTCACTTTATATTCGCATATGATAACGTCATCATCACCAATTTGTGCGTCCTATATAGGTTTTTAATAGTGATAACTATCATCTAATTTTTTTTTTTAATCTACCTCAAGTATGCTCTTTTCATTCAATTTAGTTGCTTTGATTATCACTCTCCCTTGTGGATTCTGAATTTTCTGGATAGCTTCATTGTAGTTGTATCTTGGATCGAGTTTCCAGAGTTTGCAGCAAGAAAGATTAACTTTGGGAAAAATCTGAGTGTTAGCTTCATAAATTCTTGCTAATTTTTCTTTCAAATCTTCAACACTTTCCCGCTTGCTAATGAAAAGAGTATTCAACTTGCAATCCAAAAAGTTCTGGCTGAGTGCAATGGTAGGAAGCTGTAATACATTTATCTGTGAGAAAATTAGCACAGTGAGCAAGTTTTAGGTAAGAACTAATTAATTACCCTCTTTAACCAAAGTTCTACTGCGGTTTCATTGGTTTTGTCGTTCACTCGGATTGTGTATCTCTTGAGATCAATTCCACCATACTTTTCATATAAATAGTTCCACAATCTCTCAGAAACTATTGTGAAATCCTTATTCTCTTGGAGTCCTAGGCGCACTTGATAATTGCAATATTCTTTTGATTTGTCAGGATCAATCAAAAACTCCGTAGGGTCAATTAATTCTGATGAATCGATAGGTCCTGGATGTTCTTTTTCATCATTTCTGCTACCTTTAGTTTCGTCATTTAGAAGATCCAGTTGTTCTCCGCCATTTTCACCAGTAAGCTGATAATATCCAGAAAATTTTTTCCATTTTTCAAACCAACGAGCTGGCAATAAATGTGCACAGCTTCCTTCCTTCTTCAAGTAAGAATTCTCATCGGCACTTTGAAGAATCTGCCAAACTATTTTAGCTTCTTCTGAATTTGCATCACTCTGTGTTTTGCTGCTCTAGAAACGATAAGGGAGGTTAACAAATAATAGAGGGGGAATCATTACGGCTCGATCTGAAATTTTTCTCTGCAATTCGCTCACTTCGTCCCGCACTTTAGAAATCGTTTGGTTAAAACTTTCAAGAGATATTATCCTCTCATCAAGCATTTTCTTGAGAATCTCTTCAACCTTCTCGCTAGCCGTCAGGGCTTGTTCAAGCTCTTGCATCTCACAGCAAATCTTAAATTTTGCATATAATAGATCTAGCTTGTCATGGATGCTATCGGTCAGCTGATATTTTGGGTTCTCAAGTATTTCAAGTGCATGTCCGCAAACGATAGAAGCCTCAGATGTATTCTTCATTAAAAGATCGCATTCAATTTTGAGAAAATATATTTTTGGGTAAGGAGGTGTAATTTCTAGAGCTCTGTGGAGATACTGGGAAGCTTGTTGAATGCGACCATCTTTGAATGAGCATTCTGCCTTCCAATATAAATCAATAGCATCTTCGTAGGCTATTTCGTACAAACTGTTTCCACTCATGGATATTAGCCAGCTTCGAATAAATATTTGATATTGAAAAATCGAAATTAGGTTTGACTGATACGAATTTTCTCACGCAGGCAAATTAGAAAGCACTAATGGAATAACTTCAGTGCATGCAAGGGTCGGTTTCACAAGAGAACCCAACTAATAGCCCAATTTCTTCTAAATATTTCAGTCATCAAATTCAACAATTATAGTAAGGACAAGATGACACGCTAGAGTAGGCTGGCATTCCCATAGTCGCTTTGTCTTTTGATGGACAAGTTTCTTATTCATATTGTGTTATAAGACTTGTGAAATTACCTTTAACATACAGTTGGAAAAACCATACAGTTCAGTCTATCCTTTTCTCTTAATTGTACGAAATATCTCCTGCCTTATTTAACAGAAAATACCACTTCTACCATAATAAAGAATACAAATTCATTTATTTTCGAGAAAATTTTTTCATTCTTCTACTGAGAAACCAATTGAAAGTTTTGCATGATTCATAACCATCAGAAGTCACAATATCCAGCTCGATTGGAATGCAAAGTTCCGTTACTTAAGCATGCTCCCATTTATAGTGTCACCAAAAGTATCAGGCCGAAAGCTCACTCACTTGGATTGGTTTGATATGATTTGGTCATTAATGGCTTGCTCTAGAATCCAAAATATGCACACAACGTAATTTAAGTTGAGTGTGTCAATATACTTCTTATTGATGCTACCTTTCTATCAATCCAAATAACTGGATCACTCAGACCAACAAACAAATCTAATGCACTGCGGGTGACCAGCAGTGGCACATTCGATCAAAGCTCAAAGTTAAATACGATTTGAATGAAACTTTTCACATCATCTCCTATCACCAGTCCTTGATTTTTTGTTTTGTTTGCAAAGAATTTTTCAACGAATATACTATCGAATGTGAGATTTTCAGACTGTAGACAGCAACCTACCTGGCTTTCGTTCCTAACCTTATTAGATTATTTGCTAACATCCGCATGACTCTTTAATTTTCTGGATTTATACTTGATATAATTTATAAAAGAAACTTACCGGAGTTATTTTTTAATCTCAGTCTCATGAACTCAGAAGCTGAAAAGAGAGAATATATCAAGACCAAGGTCAATCCCATTCTTGAACGATTGGTTGTTGATCTTTTGATCAACAGACCTGATGATGTGGTAAGTATCTTTCAATTTTGTAACATAACGCGATTTTTTTTGTCAGCTCGCATTTATGAAAGAATGGATCGATGTTAAAGGACGTAAATTTAGCTCATTCATTCAACGAACTCACATCTTTTTCTTGAAGCGAAATATGCTGTAGCAGGTTCTCCACATCAGTCACCTGGAAAGAAACACAGAGAAAAGGAACAGAAAGAAGAATCTGAAGATGAAGATGACGATGAAGAGGAGGAGGAAGATGTCCATGAAATGGAACAGAAACTCAAAAAGGTTCAGGCTCGAGGAACAAGAGGTTCTGTGAGTGCTGAAGCTTATGGAATGTTCAATAAGAAGACTGCTTACGTGCCAAAAGTTATTCCGAAGGACGAGAGTCAAATAGAAAGAATTAAAAAGAGACTTGGACAAGCTTTTATGTTCCAAGCGCTTGATGAGAAAGAACAGCGCATTGTACTTGATGCTATGGAAGAAGTTAAATTCAAGTATAATCGAAAATATTCATTGTAAACTAATGATATTGATTGAATAACAAAGACAAGGAGATTATGTGATCCAACAAGGTGAACCAGGTGAAGTTTTGTATGTTGTCGATTCTGGTGCATTGGATTGCTTCAAAAGATTTAAGAAAGATGAAGAACCAAAATACCTCAAAACTTATCAACCAGGCGAATCTTTCGGAGAGCTAGCTTTGCTCTATAATGCTCCAAGAGCAGCAACGATCACAGCTAAGGAAGACTCTGTTTGCTTTTCTTTGGACAGAGAATGCTTCAATGGTATTGTTAAAGAAGCTGCTATCAAAAAAAGAGAGAAATATGAGGACCTCCTACAGAGAATTGATTTATTGTCAGAAATGGATCCTTATGAGAGGTCAAAGATTGCTGACGCACTTAAGCCGGTTAAAGTTAAGGCTGGAGAATATGTGGTCAAAGAAGTATATTTTAACCTCTCATTGTTGCTTGATTAACAAATACATTTTCCCACCATCGAAAACAGGGAGATAGTGGTAATACATTCTATTTTATTGAAGAGGGTCAAGCTGTCGCGACTAAAACACTCAAGAGCGGTATACTGAAAATTATATAATTTGTTTTTCCTCAATATCTTTTTCAATTATAAGGAGGACAACCAGAGGTAGTCTTTGAGTACAAGCCTGGCGATTATTTCGGTGAACTTGCTCTTTTGAAAGATGTTCCTCGCCAAGCTAATGTGATTGCAAAAGTAATGATAAATTATAGTTTAATTTAATTTCTCACATCGACAACTTTAACAGACTGATTTGAGCTTGGTTTACATGGACAGATACAGTTTCAAGAGACTGCTCGGTCCACTTGAGGATCTGCTCAAGAGAAACTTTGGAAAGTACGAGAAGTTTGCGAATCTATAACTACCCGAATCGAACTATCATTGTCATAGAGAATAAATAAAGAGTTAGTTTTCGTCATCGTCTTCTTAATATTGATTATTATTTGATCATATGGAAGCGGGTACGGAATTTCTATAAAGTCATAAAAACGCATATAGCTGAAAAACTTTCGATTAGTGCTTGATTCTAACTTTGTTCACAATATTCTGTGTAGCAAGAGAGTCGGATCGATCATCTAGGTCATTTTGTAGAATCCTGTGGTTCCTTTCTGTTGGTAGAAACCAGCAGTTTGGTCTGGAGAGGAGTCAGGGTTATTAAAATTGCCCATCCTTGCTTTGTTAAGTTTGTTCCATTCTGCTATTTCTGCTAAAAACCTGTTTTGAAAATACAATTCATTAGCTCATTAATCTCGAATGAGAGAAATAATTTTGTACAATTTTGAGTTTAAGATAGTTGTTCCTCCGAGAGAGATATTAACACGGTGGTCTTGACTCATCTGATTGATAAACCGAGCTTCTTCATAAGTGGCGCCTCCAACAATAAAGATGATAACCTCTTCGGGTCTATTATAATATATATGTTTTGAAATGTTCGGGGGAATATCAAAATATACTTTTCATAAAATGAATGCAAGCTAGTCGTCTTGAACTCAGTTTCCTTGAGTTTTCCCTGGAACAGATTTGCAAGTATGTTGACTATATATGGCTGGTGCTGGGTGTAAACATTTGGCACATTTTTCATCTTTTCATTATATAAAAGTTATGAGGCTGAAATGAAAAAAAGAAAATTGGATACCACAAGCATATTTTTCATCTTGCTGGTAAATTTTAAAATTGTTGCATCTTTAGTTCCAAATAAGTCTCCGGAACGCTCTTTTTTGCCAGCATAATCCAAGATTTGGCTCACAAATCCAACATACTCATCAGGGATCCCTGAATCCCTGAGCTTTTTCACTAGACTTGAAATGCTTGCCGTATCAGTCTCGTATCTAAGCGCAAAGAGAATGACCAATCGAAGTTTGTCAACTTTGTCAAAGTTCTTGTTGAGGATCTCATTCACGAGCTAGAGATTTTGGGGTCAATTAAAATTTGTGTACAACTGTAATTTACTCTAAAATGCTCATTTTTGTTGTCTTTGCATGCTATCTCCTGTTCAATCTTAGATATCTCCATTAAGTCACGTTCTTCAACCAATTTTGAGAGCTCACACGTCAAGGTCACGTGTTTTGAAACATTTCCGCCTTTTTGACGGAGTTCTGGAATGGAATCCAGCACTTTCTGCATTTGCTCTGGAATTATGTGAAAAATATTTAGAGATTAGAGAAAGCATCTCAGTTACCTAAAGTCTCAATTTTTTCGTGCTTCTTCTTGTATTCAGAGTATTCATTCAAGGCAAGATTCGTGTTGTTGGCAAGAACTCCAAAATCAGCATACATGTTTTCTCTGAAGAATTTATCATCATGACTAGAAAGAACGAATTCGGATTCTGCATCTTTATCCTTGCCTTTTTGCTTATCTTTTGATAAGTCAACTCTGTTATTAGTTAATCCAATTAATTCATGAACCATGGCCTACAGGATGCAAAATTCAGTGGAAAAATTCGCCAAGAAAATTACTTGATAGGTCCATTGATTCAAGAGCGGTGTAACAGGATCTTCGCGTCTGTCAATGATAATCACAGCTAATTTAGCTTCCTTGTCCCTTTTAAATGATGTTGCATTCTCAGAATATTCTTTCATAAATTCATCCTAGAAGAAGAGTCATTTCCAAGAAATTGAGAGGATAATCACATTAATTTTTTTCGCAAGGTCAGCGCAGACTTCCGAGGTTGCGAGGTATCGAATCATTGGAACTGTTCTTTTTGAATAGATCGCTGCCAGAAGACCAGTTGCCATTCTTTGAAATAGCTTTTCTTCGACTGGATTCCAGAGTTCCTTCGGCATCGCAAAAGCTTTAGTCATAAGAATCAGTTAACGACAGCTGAACAGAATATAATATGTTTTACTCAATGAACGCGGGAAGTTTAATGTGAATAGATCGTCATTGATAGCATAGTAATCCACGAACACTTCCTGGAAAAGTTGTGTGTTAGAACTGAGCTTAGATCAAGAGTATCAGCATACCACGACTTTTTTGATAAGATTATTGGTATCCAGCTCAGCTAATTGCTCAAGATGGGTCTTTAGAAGAGAGTTGCTGAAAACTAGATGGCATCATGATTTGAAACTAGATAAAAGCAGGCATCTCTTACACAGGTTATATTCATTGAACCTCCTTGATTCCAAACTTTTAACTTGATCTACGATTTTGTTAATATTTTCCTCTGTTGGTCGTATGAAGAAGACTGAATTCAAATGCAGCAGTTTTTCTGTGGAGGCTCTGTCAATAACTTCCATGTGATAGACATTCTTCTTGAGGATCTGGGATTGAGATACGATTAACGAGATTATTCCTTCATGATTGAACACATTGGTGATCGATTGTTATGAAGGATCAAATTTACCTTTGGTCTCTTCATCCAAGATTAGGCCCTTCATGCCAGGGACTTCCTCCAACATTCGCTCAAAATAATCTTCGATAATATTGAAGAAGCCGCGAGGATTTCTACCAGGATTCTTTGGTTCCACCATACTTTGAATAATTCTTTAGTTTGTATATCACTCTATATGAAAATTATATGTGTACTTACGAAGGATAATTTGATTTTTTCAAAATCGATTGATATCGTTGCTTTTTATTCACCAATTTATACACGTGAATAGCTATGTTGGATTTTACACTACACCGCAAAACTTCTTATTCATCGATCCGACTTCTTTCATGAAACAATTTTTCAAGTAACTTATCATATTAGAGGCTGATGATAACGTTTTCAATGTGTTAGAGTTTTGCAGAATCCGACGGACGATTGGCAAAGCGGAGAAGCTCAACTTTTAATTCATCTCCTCCCATTCAGGAAGCTAGCTTTGGTTCCTAGATATACCTTTTTCACTTGGTCAAAGATTGAAAATTTTGTCTTCTGGTAATTTGACATTATTTTCTCTGTTGAGTCAAGCAATCTGGATCACCAATGTCGCTATTTAGATACACCAATTTTCCTCGATTATTGTTCTCTTCTTCTTCCTTCTCTCAAAATACGTCAATCTCTTTGGACCCTATCTCGAACACAAAAGACAATACTTCATAATTTTCACCCTAATCACTCAAAACTACTTTGACTCTTACATTCTCTCTGTTGTTGAGCTAGTCATCGATTTACAAAGTATAAGCCTTTGAAAATATTAAAATACTTTCCTTTGTATTTGAAGCAGGACTGAAGTATCTTTATAGATGATTTAAATCCAAAATCTCATGATTGTGTTAGTTCGAACTTAAATGTTTTATCAGTTATTCAGATGAAAGCTGCGATTTTGCTTTTTGTTTGCAGTTCTCCGTTCTAATTCTCTTCACAAAAAGACGATATCAGCTCAGCAGATATGATGAAAGATTCAAATAACTTCTGAACTCTTTAATATGAAGACTAATTAACAATGTGGGTATAAAGGAGATGACACACGTAAAAACTAAACGCCCTATTTCTCTTTGATAGTTTTGCTTTCAACAAATGCTCCTACAAGTGAAGCAACAAGGAATTTCTCGCTGCAGTTGAGAGAGGCTCTATATCTGTGCAATAAAAGAGGGAATAAAATCAGTAAATAGTATTGAATAAAGGATCATTACTCTAGCTCCGCCATTCTCTTGATCAAAAATCCTTTCATTTTAGAAGGAAGATCGGCATTCATCAATTTAATTGTGAGCTCCTTAAGTATAATACCCATGGAGATACCTTTCTCCAATTTGATACTTTGAATGGCTAATAAATCTTTCAGCATTCACAATTCGGGACATGTTTTTACTTCCGAAGGCGATTGGTAAGTCATCGGTATTCAAAGAATCGTATATAGTTTGGATGTCATCTGGATGTACGTTACCGCTTGACTGATAGACAAAATTTCTGTCGATAACTTGTTTGAGTTCATTTGGTCCTTTGCTTTGCTTTCCGAGATTGAGAGACAACGACTGTGATAGAAATATCGTCAGATATGATTATCGTCAAAAGGCTTACCTGCAACATGTTAACAACTTTTCTCATATCTCCATCACAAATCTGAAATACTGCTTCGATTGCACTATTTTCGATTTCCAGTCTAATGAAATACATAATTCAAATAAATCCATACTAGGTGACAAACTGGTTACTTTTCACTTTCACAGATCTCAAGTATTCTTGGCTTTGCATCTTCAAATGAAATATTTTTGAATTTGAAGCGGGTGCATCTTGACTGAAGTGCTGGAATGATTTTGCTCACATAGTTACAGATGAGACAAAATCTTGCATTCTTTGCATATTTTTCGATTACTATAATAATTCAGATAAGTTGTTGGTGAACTGAAAGAAAAAGGATACCTCTTCTCAAAGCAAATTGAGCCGCCGATGTCATAAAATCTGCCTCATCAAGGATAACCAATTTTACTTTAGTAGGGCTTTATGTAATCAGCTTTGAGAAAAAATTGTTGGAATCATACCAATTCAAGGTTTGAGCACTTGCAAAATCTTTAATAGTCTGTCGAACTACTTCAATTCCTCTTTCATCAGAGGCATTCAGCTAATTTATTCAAGATTAATGAAAGGAAAATACAACAAAAACAAACCTCTAGCACCATTGACTTATAAAATTTTCCATACATCTGTCTGGCGCATGCCACAATGGTTGATGTTTTACCTAAACAAATTTGATTAACTCAAGAGCTTCTCTGATCGAAAACAAACCTGTTCCAGGAGGGCCATAGAAAAGTAAATTTGGAAGCTTTTTTTCTTCAATGAATTTCTCAACTATTCACAAAGAAACCTCGATTACATCCTGTTGACGAATGAAATGCTAACTTGTTTCCACGATCGATTTGTGTGAAATTAAGTTGGACAAGCTGCTTGGACGGTACTTTTCTACCCAAGGCATGTTTTCTTTATTCTTTTGGATTTGAGGTTTGGTCACTTCTCCTTTCATCTCAATCTGTCAGTGTTAGATCACTCATTGGACAAGGCTTACTTGTTGTTCCTCTTCAATATCCATTTTAGCTATTGCTTGTGTTTTTCGGCTTTAAAAAATTTTTTTTGCGGGAATATATATGTATATATCCTAGTTGATATTGAATATTTGAGCTCACTGCGAATTTCCCTCTAATTTGTATTTTCAAAAAATGCGCTTTATTAGATAACAATAATAATACTACCTCACTTAATTTATGCTCTCTTATGCATGTTTCTCAGAAAAGAACTCAGGCTTCAATTTTTGAGATATACGTTCTTTTTGTAGCAATGGATTTCTTCAGAATTTCGTTGGTTTGAAGCAATAGAAATTAAATGCAAATCTTCTTCCTTTAGATTTTCATGAGTCTAATTACCAAAAAAATCCCCTTAGAAATTAATGAATGTGTGTGCCTCTTTCTGTTGAATCTACTGCATTGATTTACATTCCTCTCCTTGAAAATACAGAAAATTTCTTTAAGGCAATGACCTTGATGTTGCTCAACCTTCACTTACTTCAACCCAAATGATAAATACTAACAGATTGAAAATTGTACTCTTCTGTTGCATATTAGTGAATATTTCTACTTCTACCTTCGCAATTTATTTCGCTATTAGAAAGTAAACACAACACTTAGTTCTATAGAGTTTTTTGACAAATTTTCTCCCAAGTTAACTTTAGGAAAAAACTACTATTTGTAAGTATTTTTTTCAACTGATCATGATAGCTTGCGATATTATGATGTCAAGACTTTTCCCCTTGATTACTTTACTAATTTTTTGGGGTTTCATTTGATGAAGTTATTTTAGAGGATAATGAATTAATTTTCTTTCTTTCAAGGTTACCTTTAAATTTATTATTGATTGCGAGTAGATGTTTAATCGTTTTCAGAATGGAGACATTTAACCTTAGTAACCTTATGATCAGTACTCAAAGACTACACTTAACCCAAAATGAAAGGGCGAAATTTAACATGCGAATCATTTCAAAACGATGAAGTACCAAATTACCATTTTGAGGAATAAATGAAGGATGCAAACATTACTTTAGATAATACCTGAATGTACATAAAAGTCCGTAAAACACAATAAAATTCAGCAAGCTTTACCATTACAGGTATTTTCAAAGAAAAAGTTATTTTTGGGGTATCTTCAATACCTGTGAAACAAAAACATATCCTTGCTTCAATACATCGGAAATTACCAAAACAAGTTTACAGATATTCAATCATGCCAAGACGAATCATTACCAACTACTTCAAAATTTCACATTTTTGAAAGCACTCAATTCAAAAATTATTTGGAAAATTATAAATTCGGAAATTGAATTAACTGAAATATTCGAGTGTAACATTCGAGAAGATAAAAGGAAATTATTTCAAAAGTAATTGCACTCAGAAACTTTATTCTCTCTGTTTCGATTTCAAATTTTTTCACACATTGGCCTGCCTCAATACAACTTCTCAGTTCGTTGTTTTTCACACTCACCAAGAGGTTCCTGCTCGAAGCCTTCATGTAAGTACATCGTTAAATATCGTCAAAATCCCTGAGTTAATTGAGAACTCATTTGTGATAACTCCAAATTCTATTTCGAGCCTCTTTGGATTATCTTTAGTTTCTCATGATAATTGAAAATGGAGAAGTGTTCTATTTAGATTAACTATATCATCTTCTTCACCCCGAAATTATAGCATATTAATTCTCTTCTCATTTCGAACTAAAATCATCGCTTCCACTCAATGTAAATTCTTTGTTTAGTCATATGCAGTTGAGTGGGAATTCTAATTGATAATATTTATTTGTTTTTTAAGTCATCAATCTTAGGCGATATTATTGAGTGTTTGGTGAAAGGAAATGCTGTTAGCAAATGTATATTCAAACGACTCTGCAAATCATTAACAGAACAGAATTTCAACTTCTCAGAAATTTCAACAATTTTTAGTAGCGATCAAAATTGTCTGTCAATTATAAGCCCTATTATAAATCGCTTCTTTTTTTACGAATCCAAGAATGATCAATCTGATAAGTTTTACAAATTCTAGTCATTTTTGCAGTAATGGAAAGCAATAGGAATAACGAGGAGTTCATTACCGCTGAAGAAGACATTTTGTATGATGAGTGGCTATCAATCACGCTACTTTCAAACAGAACTTATGGTAAAATAGAAGAGCCGGATTCTGAAGGACATGATGATAATGAGAGTGATGACGAGGAAAAACCATCGAAGGGATCAGAGAAATGGAGAGGAAAAAGAGGAGAAAGAGAAGGAAAAAGGGGAAGAGGAGGAAAGAAAGGAGGAATTGCGCTAACTCACTTTTTTTCCATCCCATTGAATCTGCCCGAGTTCAAAACGTCTGTTGGGGACTTACAGGTATTCTAGACAACTAAGCATGCATTATAGAGTTTGAAAGGCAATCATCCGTGCATTTCTCAACGAAGAGCAACGAAAACAGTTAAGGGCTCAAAATTTAGATCAGATACACATTACACTAGGGATGCTTCCTCTATCAGAAAGTATTTTTTCGCAGGAAGATTCAGCATTAATATAACTAAGGTGCCAGTAAGGAAGCCTGCAAAGCAATTTTTGACGAGGCCAAAGAAGATATCAAGAAATTGTTTGTGTCAAGCCCTTTGAAGCTTCAAATAGAAGGAGTTTCCGCTTTCTGGGCTAAAAAAAGAACAGGAAATGCAGTTCAAGAGATTGTAAGAGTTTTTCCCTCTTTTAGTTAAAATTACATTGTCTAAAGCCAAAAGTTATCTACTTGAAATTCAAAGAAGATGAACATTTTGAAAGAATTATCGACGCATCAAACATTTTACTGTCGAAATGCGTTGAAAAAGGAGTTTTAAAAAAAGAGCATCTTAGAAGCCTGAAAATCACAAAAGATAAGCTGAATAGATATCGAGTGAGCGAGTTCCATGTCACCGTTTTCAGAGTGAAGGGGTAAATGATTGCTATCGTGAAAACTCTTTATGAATCTCATATAGCTTTAACTTCGATGGTGTTGACATGAAGAAGGAGCTCGAGGCATTCAAGAGCTGGCAGATATCGCCGCTGAGTCCAATAAGTTTAGATATTTCTACCAGGTTCAAAACTGAAGAAAACGGTTTCTATTTGCCATTTGCAAGACTCTTGATTTAATGCAATCATTCATAAGATACATATGAAATATCCATAAGAAGATAAACTTCATCCAGAATTAATACTCCTTTAAGAGAGGAAAAAGTCAAAAGAGTCAGGGTTCGCTCTTATTATTTCATCATCATTTCCTCATCTTAACATTGTTTTGGAGTGTGTAATATATGAAGGATTCGAGAAGATTTCTTTGTCTTGTTCCGAACGGGCTTTTGTGGTTACTTGTTCAAAGATCTTTTTAACACAGAATTAGTCATAGATTTATAGATTTCACAATAAAAAACTTAAATCAGGGAATCTCTTATGACTGAAAATAAAACCAATTTCGGATACGCTGAAATCCTCTGGGTAATAGTTTCATGACCATAGAAAGGCTTATCGCCTCTGCAGAATCAATTCGATGTAGTAAATAAGAACGAAGCCGAGAAATCGAAGACAATCAATGATATTGCTAAATTTTTTGAAGATCTATTTGGAGCCGAAGAAACCTACTTGAAGAGTCTTGAGAAAGCCGAGAATTCTCTTCGGGGGATCAGCTGCAAAGGGTAAAGCCAGCTATCTTGCTTTTGCTTCACAACTTGCAACGAGTAGAGTCATTTCGCAAGCAGTAACTTATTTGAAATCAATTATGAAGGCAAAAATCGATACATATCGAGTCTTTGTTCAAAATATTAAGAATGAGATCTGCAATCCACTCAAAGATATGATAAAACATCAAACTGTGAACGCTGTACAATTCGCCAAAGAGCATAAAAGATTGGAGAAGGATTACAAAGTACATTGGGAATCATTGGATAAAGTAACAAAACAGAAAAGAAATATACAGCACCTGAATAATCTACAATGGCAGTTGAAAAAAAGCTATCAAGCTTCGTTCAAATTACTTGACCAAATTTACATTGAGAGAGACAGTCTCAATTCCTATAAAGATACAAGTCCTGAGAAAAAGGCGAGTCTTGCTAAAAAGGTGGCGAATATTGAGAAAGAGAGTAAAGAATTCGAACAGAAATACATGAACAAAGTGCAGGAATATAATGACTTTATCAACAAATACCATCGCGAACTTGTAAAATTCATGCATTAAGGCAATCACATAAATACTACCTCTTTTTTTTTTCTTCAGTGGAGGATATTCTCTGGGTTTGAAAAGCATGAGATCGATAGAGGGGCGTTTGTCAAGGATGCACTGCTAAAATATCTCAGCTACTCTCATTCTCTTGAAGTCGCACATGTATCTGGTTTAGACATGTGTCTTAAAGTTTCGACCACTTTATCATGCTGATTTCACTCATTTCTCATAAAACAGGCTACAAAGGAACTTGAATTCTATAAGGAAATTGAGCAATTCATGGAAGAACATAAGAAAGATGCGGTTTAATTTTTCATTTCTAGACCCCGTTTGAGTTAACTTTCTCATCAACAAAGAAACAATTTCATCAAGAAGAAAATTTCCTCAAGTACACGAGCTTTATTCAAACCTCAGTTGAAGATAGACACTTCAAATTCACATCTGATAATGAGGAATGTAAATTTTAATCATCCAAATTTCACCTGATATTGGCTTTTAGCTTGGATTGAACCATTCAGAAAATTTTATTGCAAGCTGATCACAGAAGGTGATCAAAAGTTAAATTTTGAAGTATTAATATTATAACAACAAACAAATTACTGATAATATTAAAGAACCAAAGCGTTGGGGATAAAGAGAGCCAGATCAATTTTGTTTCTCATTTTCTGCATCGTTGTTGGGAGGGAGAAGCTGTAAATGAATTTGAATTCAATTTGGTAAATTCTCATAAAATTGCTTAGAATTAATCAATTTCTCTTATCAGTTTGCAGAATGTGTGAAGATCAAGCAAGTTCGAAAAGCTTGGATGATCGCATTTCAGCAATACCGCGTCGTTGGAAAATTCGTTCTTTCTGAAAATGGATTTATGAATCTGAAGAGAATTCTCGAAACCGTTCTAGAATTAGTAATTTATTATTTTTATGTTTCACCAATTGACACTGAACAAATAGTGCCTGGAAGAAAAAGAAGCTAATGTTGCGAAGAAAATAATGATAATGTCACTTACCTTTTACAAACCAACGCCAAAGGAGGAAAGTATTAATGGCTTAAGAGAAGAAAAAACTTTTCTACAGACTTCAATTGTCGATCATCCAATTTGGAAAGATCCTGAGTTTTGGGAAAGCGCGATATTGAATTCTATCAACGAAGAAACTGCATTACAAAAGGGCTACAAACTCGAAGAAGGCGAATCAAATGCTGACACAAGTTTAAGACAACGAAATTTAGTCTTTGGACAACTAGCTAATTACAGTCATAACATGGTGCTGTTTAAAATGGAAAAGAGTGAAGTTCGGAATATCATGACTAAGTTCTGCAAACTTTTTTCATTGTCTGATTTTCAGTCAAAGGAGATTTTGGTAATCATGACATCATGTTTGTGCCGACAGATTATAATGCTTTTTTCGTCAGGCTAATATAGACATTTCGGAAAAAGGTAGTCAAGAAAAACAAAAGTTCGAAAAACTGAAGAGACAGATTGACGAATTGCACTCACAAAAGGTAAGAGGATCATCTACTAAAAGAATACTAAACTTTCTTACAATAAAGGTATTCTCTAATAAATTAAATAATCAGCCAGCAAAAGAGGTCGCTGAACATCCCTTCGAAGAGGAAAAATATTCAGTTATAAACAGAAGTAGATCAAATAAAATTTTTACACAAAAAGGAAAGATTTATCATGCACCCGTTTCAAACACACAAATGAATCAAGAGATTGGAGCTATCGAAAGTCTCAGTGCGAGAAGACGAACGCAAAGCGAAAGAGCAGACATTAAATTTGTTGACGAAGATAGCAAGTCTGACTTACCTTCAGAGTCTGACGGCCCTCCACAAAAAGAAGTTCCGACTTTAAAATCAGTAGCAAATAGTGTCGATAATTAGTTGAAACAATACCAGTTTAAATCAGCTCTTTCTCTCTCTCTTTCACTAAGAGTTACTCGAATAGAAAAGCAAGAATGAGCTCTTGTGGCCAAGTTCGTTTGAACTCAGTCTAGATTTTTATCAAAAATTCTCCCTCCCGTTTCTACATACCGTAATAAAATAAAAAAAAGAGTTACAGACTACTTCTATTCCACATAATTCGAATTTTTTATTGAAGCAAGTTGAGTTTGAGAATCCTCAAAAATACGAAATATCTCTATGTGAATGCTAATTGATCAATGTAGGAAAAGAAAAAAAACTTCATCGTTAAGGAAATCAAATATTCATTAGCACGAGGTTGTAACATGTTAGAGTATAAAAAAGATCGCTCAAAAAGCATGTCTCTTTCCAATATATTCTTGTCTCAAATAGAATGTGAGTGAAAATAATTGCTTTCAGACTTAAAATTCTTAAGCTATGAAATCATTAAATATCCCAAAATTTGCAGATGGATAAATTAAATCTTTTCTGACCCCTCAACTTTACAGAGTAATGAGCGCTAATTTCTGAGCCTGCTCTCTATCTGTAAAGAATGATTTATAATTAAATATCAGCAAGTCTTCTAATCCCATATTGCATTTGAATTTAGCGTGACTCTGTCGGAGTCACCCGTATTTGGACAGTATTTTTATTTCGCAAATTTAATAAAGAGATAGAAAACATAAATTCATCAAAATTGCTGTTTCCAAAAGATGCTGGAAAATCCCAATCCTAAAATTTTCAAAACAATTGACAGCCAAGCCAAGTACGATGAGATCAAGAAATTAAAAGACAGTGAATCTACCGGTGCTTCCGAAGAAGGTTTTGATGCTCTAGAAAGTAATGAGATTTTCTTATCATTCATAGCATATTCACATTACTTTTTATTTCAACTCAGTTTTCGAGATGATACGCCATATTACCGACCCTGAGCATCCTTACACACTTGAGCAGCTAAATGTTGTCGCGCTAGAAAACATAACAGTAGACGATAAAGAGAGTAAGATCAAGGTCACTTTCACTCCAACCATTCCTCATTGTTCAATGGCCTCGCTTATCGGACTCACGCTAAGAGTTAAACTTCTACGGTCCTTGCCTGAAAGATTCAAGGTGGGTTTCTCTCTCATTCTTTAGAATTGCTTACAAATTCCACGCATCAGGTTGATATTTTGATTACTCCTGGAAGTCACAACCAAGAAAACGCTTTGAATAAACAGCTCAATGGTAAATTCTAAATGGATCTCTTCAATTAATGTGCTTTATTCATTTGCAGATAAAGAAAGAGTTGCTGCAGCCATGGAAAATGCTCAAATTCTTGATGTGATCAATAAAGGAATCAGAGCTTCAGATTATCTTGATTAAACAGAGTAGTGATTGCTCCGGTACTACTTGCAATTTTACAGATTGCATTGTAGCTCTGTTGGTGTTGTAAATATCAATAGGAAAAATGCCAGGGAATGTATGAAGAATTTTTGTATTTCTGTAAATCACCATATCTGATTCATGGAATAACTTCTGCCATCTCTTCCCAAAAGTAAAATTCTCACAAGCGTGAGATTTATGTAGTCGAATTGTTGATCATTCAGGGCCTAACACAATTATTATTTGCGTTTTAATGTCAGTTCGGAACCAGATGAAACTATTTTCGTTCAGCACCTACCTTCATTAAAGTTCGTTTCGAAAAAAGAGAGAGAAACTTCTTTTTTCAACAAATTTAGGTCGGGCTTTATTTGAACATGTTGCTACAAAATTCACTCATATACTTCATTAAAGCCAATACATGCTTCGACTGCTTCAAAGGTTTTTTTTGAGGTTGTCATTTTGCAGCCTTTACTTTAACTCGCAAAGGTACTTGTGTTACTTGGGTTTACTTGTTTGGCACAAACATAAACAGAGTTGAACACCGGATAAAAAGTGTTACAATTACTGTACATCAATTACAGAGAGTTTTATAGTGTTTTCAAAGGCTCGACAATACACCTACAAGCAAGGTACTAAATATATCAGAATTGCGAAAATAGTTCAAGAACTGGTGATCTGATTCTTGACATCGAAGAATGCGCTTTCTAGAACTTACGAGCTCTTCTGTAAATTGGCTATAAATAAGCTTGCAATGAAATGGCATAGTTCTGAACCTCGAAATTGTATTCAGTCTCTAGTTTAGAGATCCTCATCACAAGTAGAGGTTCCAGCATGTGGTATTGAATAGAATTATAAGTCAGAGAGCGTAGATCTTTTGAGTTCAGGATAGCTATTGCCGAGATTGTTTACTTCGAAATCTGACCTCGGTAAAGAACTATCACTCTTAATCTCTTCCATTTGGAACATCATCTTCTTCGTTTTGACAAATCTCCCTTGGACTCTCTCTCGTTTGTCTGCTAAATCCTTCCGAACATTGTAACGAACATGTTTCCATCGCCGATTTTTCTTCTTCTCAAGATATTGATTGATCTTCTGCAGCCTCTCTTCTCTGGTCAGAGGTCCAACAAAGCCATTTTCTTTACTGAAGCTACTCTTCATCATGGAGCCAATACTAGTACTGAATTGCTCGATGTCCATCTCTGGAGCAGTATTGAATACATAAGGGTTCATAAAAGCTCCTAGCGTCGAAGAAAATGGAGAATTAAAGAAACTCGTGATGATGCTTGAAGAGAGCTTTTTATCTTGAGGTTTTACTGTTTGATTCCATGATTTCAGCTTATTATCGAGATCTAAATCAAGGTACTTGGAGATTCCAGACATATCGTTTTGGCTGATTTTCAACAATTTCTCCAAAAATTCCCCCTTTTCAGGAGTAGGTTGTGGTCCATCCTCTTGCTCTTCAACTTTAATGTCCGAGTGAGTTTGGACCAGTTTAACCGGTTTCGGAATTTTCAGCGATGGACTCTCTCTGGTAAATTCTGCCGAACTTGTTGGCAAAAATGAGGGTAAAGGTGTGGGTTTAGTAGCATTTCCAGCAATACTGAGGGCAGAAAAACGCTCTTGTAAGGATTCCTGTCGAAATGAAGGGACTGACTCAGATTCAGATCCATCCAAAGAAAGTTTTCTTTTTTTAACAAACCCAGGACCCGTTTGTCTGTGTACCTCTTTGAATGCTGTAGCTGAGCGTGAAAGAGATGCCTGATTATCTTCTCGTTGGTTCATAGAGAAATACTTTTTGCGTAATATAAGTTTGAATAAACTATATATTATTTTAATTGTGGCGATCAAAGCATGGCCTTCTAACAACCTGGCTCTCTCAAGTTTATTCAAATTTACAGGAAACTCTCGAGGTTCAGATAGTTCTCAACCTATTTCATTCTTGTTTACAAACAATGTACAGCTAGGTGAGGGAGAAAATCGTAAGCTATTCTAGGTGAGCTATTCTATTTGGAAATAAATAATTGGGAAGTGAAATTATGCTACATTGTTACAATGAATCGTATTGAGCAGGTGCCACACAGTATCTCCTCTCGTTAATACGTCAGTAACGGAAAAATATTATTGTATCGGAGGTTAATTTTTCAAAGCGAGTAAAATATGGAAGGGTTTTTCTCTTCATGTGGGCTTGACCTCTGAATTTTAGCATACTTAGGCAATACTCCGTTTTGTACTCATAGAATTTTTGAAAATAAGATTAGTTAAGCAAATTAAATTGAATTCAATTTTTTTTTTTACTCTACTAAAGAAATGTGAACAAAAACGTTAAGGAAATGATGATACAACAAAATTCTTATCTAAAATAATTCTGTTAATTTACTTTATCATTAAATGAGCTGGTTTGATTATTAATGTACTCAAAAGTGAGGTTGAAAACTTAGAACATCAATCACAAGACAAGATTAGTGATTTGCTGCTTTGCTCTTATTTTTGCGAAGAATGAGATTTGCTATGCTCATTTTATTGGTCCACAGAATGAGCCCAAGAAGTGTCATAACATCAGAAGATATCCCTGATGGCAGATAGAACTCGTAAACAAAGTATTTACACTGCTACGTAAAATTTCTCTGATTTCCTTCGAAATAACGAAGCCTAGATAAAAAATCGCATAACTAATAAGATAACCCTAAAATCTTCTTCGGTGTTTATCTCAGCGAATGGAGTCATTCTTAACGAAAAATGAAAAAGATTTTCATAGTAATTCTTTTATCAAACGATTAAATGTAATGCATTATTGCAATAAAATCAATCAAACTGAAATGAAAAGTAACTATCAACTGTCTTTCAATATTAGCTCAACAGGCCTTGCCCATATTGATAGGTATAAAATTTCTTATAATCCAAATCAGTAGGTTTTTTTCATTATTTCGTCAGCAGATTCAAGTTCGCTCGCAAACCCCATTTTTAACATAAAGAGCACTTTCTTTACAAAGAAGAAATCATTAATTAGGAGAAGTAAAAAGAATTGCAGTTACAAGCATCCATTCGGCTTTTTGTTACTTTAACTTTTCAAATCAGCATGTGAAAGTTCCATTTGAATTTATATGTGAAATAAAATTAGTACTCAATAAATATACTATTCACAGTAAACTCTCAAATCTGTCACTTCAGCAAAGTTTTCGAGGAAAGAGACATTAATTTCCACCGTTAATCACCACCGTTAATTCCTACATTGAAGCGATGATTCTTATCTACTACTTTGGTGAAGGATACATTCAGCTCACCGTGAGAGTTAACCAAGTGATTAAGAGTCAAATGTAAGGACTAGAACAGGGTTTGGCTCACTAGAAGACAAAAACGTCGCTTTAGACTTCTAAATCTTGAATGAAATTGAAGATCAAATTGTTTAATAAATCTTCTAATCCTGAGAGATTGCGTGTTAAAATCTGCTTTAATAAAATAAGTTCATATCTATATCTAAATCTTAATAAATGGCACCTACCAAGTGGATCCCTTATCAAACACCAGTCAACCAAGATAACTACGAGACTTATGCTTTGGTCTCTTTAGTTGTTGGCTTCCTCCTAACAATGTGGTTTTTCATGTAATGAAAATAGCACGTTCTTCTTCACTAATTCTAATTCTAATTTTCCATAGTAACCAAATCACATACAAAAAAGAAAACCGAAGCATTTTCACCGAGATCGCGATTGGGTTGGGCTCTTCACTCTTCTTGGCAGCAGGAACTCTCTTTGCATTGTTAGCAGTTGGCATCTATTTGTAAGCTCTATGTTATTTTATTGTCATTCTTGGATGATTGTTGACAATATTCATGGCTCAGTAGAAAAGAAATTCAATCCTTAATAAAGCCAAAATTTTCTTTTAGGAGTTAGAAAGAAGGAGCTCATGAAGTGATAAGTCCATACTTGACCCTTTCATTTCATTTTATTTTCATCATGTGTTGGTTTATTTATCCGACCAAGGGTAATCTAGGTTATCAGAAAGAAAGTGCCTGAAATGAAATTATTCACGCAAGCAAAATCGAGAAAAGTTCGGATAATTTAACTTTGTGAAACTTGAACCTTTTGCTTTTTGACCCTATTTTGCCAAAGGTTATTTGAAGAACTATGTAGCTTCACGAGATCACAGAGAAATCAACTTCTTTTGCAAGTGTTGGGAAATGCTCTTTATGCGTGTTTAACGAGAGGACAAGAAATCTAAAATGGGGTTGGAGTTGAAAAAGCATGAAGGAGAATTCCGTCATCATTTTTTTTCTGAACTTAAATCTTTATGAAAGTCTAACCTTAATAATAAACATATTCTACTCTGAGAAAGGTTTTTGTTGTAGAGGTAAGCTTAAGAATTCTAGTCACAGAGCTTAGTATGGCTTATAATATCTGTCTGCAGCTGAAGCACCTATAAAATTTGAATCAAAACGAAGGAAGACGTATTTAATTCTTACTTGTGTCACCTGCGCCGCCAGTGGTAGGTTTTGCTTGATTTTGAGGAGCGCCAACATTAGAATAATCTCCTCCAGGATATGCTGAAGGCATCGTTTGTCCTGGGTATCCTCCTGCGTGAGGCCCTGCTTCATAGCCTGGCATGTACCCCTGCATACCTGTATGACTGTCCATCGGACCTGCTCCATATCCTCCACCAGAGACGCCTCCGTAACCCGAATAACCTTGTGCTGGATACTGTCCCATGTACTGTGGGTTGTAACCTGCTGCTCCACCTAGATTAAATTGTTAGAGTCATTTTACTCTAACAACAAGGAGAAAGGTTAGATATTATTTGCGAACAAAGTGTGAAAGCAACTGCAATTTTGAGAGGTGTAAGAAAACAAAAATAAAATAGAAAAGTATCCTTGTTTCTCATGGGTTGCTGCGGTAATTAAGTGAACAGCTTTTCCCTGAAGGATTCGTAGCATTTAATAAAAAGGGGCTCAAAAGAATTTGAAAATCAGGTTCTACTTTTCAATTTCGGTCAAAATTACCACCCCAATATCCTCCTGCTCCTCTTTGATCTATGTTTCGACAAAAGTAGTTAAGCTAAAGCTAGCCAAACTAAATCTTAACCATAGTAATCTTGAGGTTGTTGATACCTATGTTTTAGAACGTTAGGTTTTTAGAATAATAAGGTTACGTTCGTAAATAAGCTAACTCAACGGTAAAAGAAAGAGCTATTCCTTATATTTCAATTTCTTTCTCTGGCTGGCGGTAGTGGGATTGATTAAGATTTGAGCGAGTTTTGTCTAAACTTAAGGAAGTCTGTCAATTAGTCAAATCGTTTCTCAACTCATCTTCACATGTTTTCACTGTATATCAGCTCGCACTCATCGAGTTACAGCCGGGCCAGAGAAGAAAGAAATAACTTAGGGATAGTAGGGAAAGTAATTTTAAAAAAGGATGCAGAATGAAGGCAAATAAAGACCCGATCTTACCCCGGATACGTCGACTTGCCATAGTAACCGCCATAGCCGCCTTCTGCGCCATATGAAGAGCTAGTATGAGTGTGAGCCTCTGAAAATTACAGGCGAAAGTTCTACTAATAAGGATCGTCTTTGCCGTAACCATATCCACCATATCCAGAAGGAGGGCGTGATTGATCACTGTCTCGTGAATATCTAGATTTTCCTCCAAAACTTCCACTTCCTCCTCGCTTGTCCTTTGCGCCTGTGCCAACTCTTGGGAAAGCCTTCTTACACTCGACCTATTTCGAAAAGATCAGCAGTTAGTCACCCTCTTTTTCAAGCTTACCCATTTCCCTCCAATTTTATTATCCTGATAATTTTCTACGACCTTCTCGACGGCCTCTTCCGTGTCAAACGTAACAAAACCGAACCCTGTTTTATATATTTCGTCCAAAAATTCGAGTCGGGTAGAGTTACCTCTTGACTTTCCAGTTTCCTTGTCAACCATAATAACTGAGTCTTCAATTTTCCCAAATTTCTCAAAATAGCCTCTGAATTCCTCTTCAGTGGTACCTTGAGGAAGTCCGCCAACGAAGACTTTTTTGGTTTTTCCATCTCCTCTATTCTCTTCGTGTGACCCTTCACCACGGCTCTGGTCTCTTGGGATGGCTAGCTTACAGTCCACCTACACGCAACTGTTATTCTAGTCAATTAATCGTCTTTACGGTCTTCCCGTCAAATTTATGTTCTTCTTTCAGAATGCCGTCAATTATGGATGGGTCTTTGAAAGTTACGAATCCAAACCCACGGCTTTTGCCGGTCACCTTATCTTGCATTAGCACACAGTCCGTGACCTCACCAAATTTGGCAAAGTAATTCTGTACATCGCCTGTTCAGCACGAAAAGACAAAAACAAAATCTCATCAAAAAATGATTATGATTGGTTGATTCTTACTTTGAGTTATGCTCGGAGGAATCCCTCCAACAAAGATTTTGCTACGGGATGTACATGATTAACCAAAATCTGATAGAGCAGAATATACCTTGATGAACTATCGGAAGTACTCACCATATTTTACTTACTCTTTTTTCTGAGCTACTGATAGAATAAACTGAGATAAAATACTTTGAAATCTCAAAAATATCAATTTCATCAAATTGAAAACGTCATTCAAGATAAAAGTGCAAAAAGTTTAAAAAAGTGAGGGAAAGTCAAAACACAAAAACACAAAATTCCTGAAACGGGGAAATAAATCTTGCCAACAGAGCGAAGATCCTTGCCAAGTTCACCTTGAGTTGAAGGCTAAGCAACAAACCCAGGGAACTTAAAGGTCTGACATGAAGAAATCCTCACCTCTTTTCAATTTTGACCCAAACATTGAACGATCGGATATCATAGATTTATTTCTCTTCATTTCAATTTTTTAATGAATTCATAACTCAATTTTATGCTTATTATTCATTTTCTCAGTTTTTCACCCGCTTATATGAAATTTATTATTAATCACCTCTCTAACTCTGAGCGTCTAGTGTTTTAAATGAGGTTTCTGAACGAGGAGCCTATGGTTCTCTTTTTATTTCAAGGTTAAAATAGTATTTTAATCGATGGGAGTTACTTGCTACGAGATTGTAGATAAGTCCAAACATTGCCAAGAACCCAACATAATACACGCTGATAGCAGTGTATTGATAGAGTGAGCTGCTGTGATTTTGGTCGAATAGACGCACATGCGCCACGTCAAGCGTCTTCTTGATGAGCACAGGAGCGATGACCATCTTTACAGTGGTTTAAATAGCAGTAATAATTTCTACTCTTACTTGGAGCATCATGAAGATGAGGAAATTAGAACTCTTTTTCTGATATTTTGTTTGTTTGGGGTTAAGTCTTCCCAACACCAAATCGATACAATCCTAATCGGAGTATTAGAGCACAGAAAAACACAAACAGAATGATACTTGATTGTATCCGTCATAGAAGTTGCCTTTAATAAATCGCTCAATAGAAGCTCTTCCGTCGTCGATCATTCCTTTAAAGGTTCTCTTGCCAAGTCTTTTTATTGAAAGTTAAAATTGCTCTCTTTCGCGGATAGAGAAGGTTACCGAGTAAAGTCTGTTTTTTGAGCATTTGTTCCTGTATAAAGTATGGACATTGCATTTGCGTTATTGGTCCAAGCTTCTCTAAAGATAGTTTCCAAAGTGTCGGGAAGTTTTTCGAAAGGTCCTATCTGCTCAAAATTAATTATCCATTATCAACGAGATAACAAACATTTTCTGAAGATTTGCTGAGTTCTGCGGCTTTCAGGCATCTGTGTAAAACTCTTCTCGCAATAACAGACTGAACAACGTTGGTTCTGTCGAGAGAATCAACACAGTTTGTTCGTACAGTTCCGTATTGCTTGCAGGACACGGAAATCTATTCAAATGAAATATCATAATAAATCGCTTGGGTTAGTTTGAGTGTAATTACGGAGCTGGTGCCTTTGAATGTGGCTTCAGTGTATTTCATATTTTCTAAATCTGTCTCAAATTGAGCAAGCAATTTAGAAAGATTTTCGTATTTCATTCCTCGGCACTCATAATGAAAATCGAACCAGATGTATTTTAATTTGGGGTTCTAATATAATTTGAGAATATTTTAGACAGAGGTACATTCCTTTGTATTTACATTTATGGCTTCGACAACTCGTTTATACTCTTCACCAAGTCTCTTTTGAGTTCCTTTTTTGTCAATGAGATTCGCCAGGACAACTGGTCCATAGTGATTAACGGTCTTCTCTAAATGCTTGCGAGCAACATCGACGTTATTTTCTGGAGTAGAAATAATCGCCTTGGGACTCCATTTGAGATTTGCAGTTTGTGTCCACATAAATGGCAAAGATCCTCTGATCTGAATGAACGAATATAACTTCGTTTCTCCTTGCATTTTTCTGTTCAAAACTAAAATTTGCTCAGTCTCTGCAGCGTTGGAAACATTGCCGTCCTATCAAAACATTAGAAAAGCCGTCTTATCTCCTCAGTTTTACAAGATCAGTTCCCCTGCTCACCCATCTCATTCCCGCTCTACTTTTATCTCTTCTTGAAATCAAGATGAACTGGCATTCTTGATTTGAAATGACCAAATCATGAACCTTACAAAATATATGAGTAAAGTGAGGAAAATTTTTCATAAGATACTTCGATATAGCCACTTATGACTGGTAGAACCCAACCAGTGCATCCAGCTTTAATGAAATCTTCAATAATATGGTGATTATAGAAGAAATGATTTCTGGAGTGGTTTCTAACATTAGGTAAGTAAATTTCCCGATGACCAATGGCTAGAGTACTTTGCGAAATTCGTTTCACTTGCGATTTGAATTGTTGTTGTAAGATCGTACTCATACGAGAAGTACATAAATCTTTTTTTGAAGAAATTGTTGAGCATTTCAATGAACGTCTGGTCTTCTGCTGGGATGATGCTGATATACTCTAATGTTATGTTAGAGACCAAATCGTTTTTACTTGATCGAGCTGATGCCGATGTCTTTACTTATTGGGATAATTGTTATTTGTTGCAGCTGAAACAGTTTACGAGACAATATCTGATGAATGCTTAGGACCATTGAAAGAATGAAAAAGATCTTACATCACCAACATGCCCGGCTTGAGTAATCACCAACAAATAGCTCGAAACTGGGAGATGTATGATCCCATAGACTCCAAAGATCTTTAATTTCTATTTGTAAAGAGTTCAGACCTTCAGAAAATATGAAAAGATACCAAGATAGGTTGTTCCTCTCCGAACCACTGTTTTGACGACACTTTTGAATCAATTCTAGATCTGATGTAACAAATCGTATTAGTAGTCAATAGCAATCAATATTTGTTACATGCTAGCAACATCCTTAGCAAGCTCATCTCTCAATATTATTTCTTCGCTGTAAATTTCGAGGAATTTCGTCGTTAGAGGAATTAGACTTTCCACCATGATTTTTTTTGAGGACTCTGGGAAGATGCTTAAAATGATTATATTTAATCTTGCTTTTTAAAGTTGATCAAAGATCTCGCTTGAGTCAGTCGACAGCAGAAACAATAACGTTATATTCGTAGTAAAAAGAGACACATCATGGATTGAAATAATATTCAAAAGGAGAAATATAGACGTCCAATTATAAATTTAGGTACTCTCCGTAATACAGGTCTTAAAAGTACTCGCGTGACCTTCCTATCGAAAAATTATCTGTTGCAACTAATATCGTTGAGAAATCTCACTCATTCATAGGCAAGATAATAGGAATAAAATTTCTCTCTATTTTGAAGTCTTAATACTTCGTTGCAGATACGATTAATTCGTTATTCTTTCTCATGAATTCCTTCCATTCAATACTATGCTAGTAGGCGAAACTTTCTCAACAGGTTTGCCAATACATGCAAAGAGCGAATGAAAATTGTCATTATTCCATCAATTTGAAAACGGTCTTTGTGTATGGACTTTCCTAACAAATTTTTAGTCTTCGGCCGAGGGTTTCTAAAATCTAAGCAAGATAATTTCAAAAATTAATATTTGAAATATTTAAACACGTTAACACTATGAGTAAGAACCCTTCTTTTTTCAAAGTAACTCTTTTTTAGGTCAACATTCCGACACTGATGACTTTGGATCGACCCAGATAACTCTCGATCCAGCCAACCTTGAAAATTTCATCAACGATACACCAAAGAAAGAAGAGTCCTCAGGTATATAGAATTGTTGATGATTTGAAATTCATTTCGAAAAGCCTCGAAAAAAATGTTTGCGACTCAAAACAATTACGAAGAAGATGTCCAAATCGATGATGAAGATGTCGAAAATGAAAAGTAATACCTCTAACTCTTATAGCCCAAATAATATGAATACATTCCGTTAGCTTACCAGAAGACATCCAGGATATCGAACAAGACGACAGCGAAGATGAGGGAATAGATGATTACAGAATTGGAGGATACCATCCAATACATATCGGGTGTCCAAAGCTATCTCTGCTTATCAATATGCTAATTCTTTTTGTTCAATAGAGAAATTCTACAAGATCGATATGTTGTTATTCAGAAACTAGGATGGGGACACTTCTCGACTGTGTGGCTTTGCAGAGATTTCAAATATGAGACCTATGTAGCTGTTAAATGCCAAAAGAGCGCTTCAAACTATATGGAAGCTGCTTTTGACGAAGTAAAGACTGTGATCATCAAGCAATTCTTAATACTTTGGTCAGGTTGAGATTCTCCAGACAGCAGCAAGATATACCAAGCATCCTGATTGGATAGCTTCTCTCAAAGAATACTATAGAGATGTAATACTGTCAGTTGAAACGGCCATAAACTATTGTCAATTTGTTAATAGGAAAATAGAACAGAATTTGATCAAGATGATTGTCACGTTGTGCAGCTCTTAAATGCGTTTATCTATCAAGGACCTTATGGAAATCATTTTTGTATGGTCTTCGAAATTATGGGAGTAAATCTACTAGAAATTATAAAACGGTACGATTATAAAGGGGTAAAGAAAGCTGAAAATACCTTGTTCTAAAAATCAACTTCTGCTCTTTAGGTGCCGTTAGACCTAGTCAAAAGAATGGCTAAACAGATCTTAATTGGACTTGACTATCTGCATCGCTTTTGTAAAATTATTCATACAGATCTGAAGCCCGAGAACATTCTGCTCTGTCTCTCTCAAGCCGAAATTGTAAGAAGAAAACCGAATCTGTCAAAGCTTACATTTTTCTCTTTAAATCAGACCGATATTGTTGAAAATGGCCAATTGAGTCGCAATAAACAGTACGAAGAGAGAATAAGACGGTATCAGAAGAAATATGGTATCAAAGTCGACAGCGAGAATGCCGATACAAAGTCATCGGTTGAAGCGACTAAGAAGGAAGGCTCATCCAATAAAAAAGCCAAAACCGGAGACGAAAATCATCATCATCAGGAAGAGCATAAGCATGGAGAACTTAAACAAAGTGAATATCTTTCAATGCATGGGGAAGGATCGACAAAAGAAGTTTTGAAAGAGAAATCCATGAATGGCGGTGATTCGACACAGTAAGAGGTTAGCCATGTTTGTTTTCTTAAACCTACTTGTTAGAGCCAAGAAAGATCTGAAGTTAAGCAAGGACTTCCAACTTAAGATTGTCGATCTTGGAAATGCTTGCTGGACTCATCATCATTTCTCAACAGAGATCCAGACGAGACAATATCGCTCACCAGAAGTAATTTTACTGCTGATTTAAATGGCTTGAGTTCACACCTTTAGGTTATTGTGGGATGTAATTATGATACATCTGCTGATATTTGGAGCGCAGCTTGCACCATCTTCGAAATGCTCACTGGAGATTTTCTCTTCGAACCTAAACAGGGCAAGAATTACGACAAAGATGATGATCACCTTGCACAGGTAAAATTGCTTGCTAGTGTTTTCATCTCTAATCTTTGTCATTGAAGATCATCGAACTGGTCTCCTACCCTCCCAAGAAATTTGCTCTGTCGGGAGTGAATTCAAAGGTAATTTTTTATATTTTGAACATTATGGGAAACTAACTTCCTACAAAATCAGAGATACTTTACGAAGAGAGGTACATTGAAACGAATCAAAAATTTCCATTTCTGGCCTCTGAAAAATGTTCTTCTAGACAAGTACCTTAAAAAGCAAAATGATGGAAGAAGTGATTAACATTAATTTAGGTATCATCTCGTCGAGGAGGAAGCTAAGGCTCTGTCTCAGTTTTTACTGCCAATGCTGGCTTACTACCCTTGGAAGAGGGCAACAGCGCAACAGTGCTTGAGAAATCCTTGGATATGGGCGCCATGTAAAGACCCATTCAAACTCACACCACAGCAAATTCAACGAAAGATGGACATGAAAGCGCTCTTGCAGGAGCCAGTCGAGTTCTCCGCTGCAGAAGATATTGAAACAGAAGTCAATGATGCGAGCAGCGAATTCTCAGACCAGGACCTGGACGCATCAGCTCTTTCATTCGATGAAGAACATGATAACTATGGCTATTCCAACACACTCAACAGAAGCTTCAACAAAACAGGCTATATCCCCTGGGGAGGAGGAATCCGAGTGGAAGAATTAGACCAAGACCCAAACTGGCAGTTCCATGACGTTGAATAATTTCGATATTAATTTAGATATGTCTCTATTCCTATTCACATTACTATAAAGCTATTCACACAATGTAAGTTTCATTTGAAAGAAAGATATTAACACATCTCTCTCTCTTTCCGCAAAAATTAGTCACGCAAGAACGAAAACTATTTCAGATTTTTCTTATTTCGATGAGTGATACATCGACGAATCCATTAATAATTTTTCGAAACGATATCAGATAGATTATTTCTGTCTCTAAATCACAAAGCAAATAAATTTGTGAACAAAATCACCCCTGATAGAAGGGAAGCCCATGGCTGTTCTGACAAATTTCACAAATTGTCAGTTTTACCTAAGATATCTCAAAAGTTAGTCTCAATAACTAAGTTTCTTAATTATACTCTTTCTCATACGAATGTTTTTTGACTTGGAATGTTAGCCAGAATAAAGATGAGGTTATCCATTCAGTTATCAGTTAAGCTTGTTTTTTAGAGGCTTACTCAAATGATGAAATAGCAACTGATGAAAACATCAAAACATTTTTGTTGTTATTTTGTTCAATATAGGGGAACAAAAGTCAATATGAAAATTTCCCTACGAGCCTCTTATTTTTTGCCTCCTTTCTTCAATTTCTTAAGCTCTTCATCAGCTATTTTCTGCTTCTCTGCAGGAGTCAAATCTTTATCCAGAGCAAGGTAGTTGATTCCTTTTCCAGTGGTGCTGAAGTCTTGTCCATTGTATGATATTTCAACTCTGATTGGATATATCTTATTATATTCGAGGTCTTCAATATCTGGAATAACAACTGCGATTCGTTTATTATTCTTCCAGTAGACTTCTTTGCTTCTAGTTCCCTTGTTCTCATAGATAAATTGAACAACGATGTCAGGTGACTTGATGAAGTTCTGTCCTTTAAGGTATAAGAAATCTCCTGCTTTCTTGAACAGATTCTTGATCTCATCATCCTCTTGTTGCATTATCTTATTGAGTTCAACTTTCTTCTTCTCAACCTCGGCTTCGTTCTTGCAGTTCGCAAATGGATCCACTTCTGGCTCTTCCCTCATCAGTAAATTCTTTCTGTCTTCTTCCGAAAGTTTCGCATCGAAGTTGGCAGAAATAATCCTTTCGTAGTCAGCATCATAGAAGTAGAACGTGCCGACATCGAACCATTCAATTCCGTTAAGAGTCAAGTAGATGTTCACTCCTTCAGTTTTAACTTCTGCCTCTTGTTCCGGAGTTGGTGAGTTTCCACCGAAGAGCCAGCTCAGTGGAGGCATTTTGAACTCGTAGCATTTCTCGTTCTTGTTCCAATCCAGTCCTCTTAACCTGTCACCAAATCGAGAGACTATCTTTACATTCTTGGTTTCACTGTCAAAGAATCCCGTTCCAATGATCTTCACGGTAGTACCTCCTTCAGAAGGTCCACCATCTGGACTGATTGTCTCAATTTGAATGTCATAGAATCTAAATGAAGAAGGAGATCCACTGAATTGTTGCCCATTGAGTGATATGTCGACGTTAAAGAATAAAGTGTCACTATGAAGATCATTAATTCTTGGGATTGTGCAAATGACTTTTTGCTTGTGGTAGATACCTCTGACACAAATCCAATTTTCTTTTTCGAGCTCTGGAGAGTTAATATTAATGCTCAATGGATTAACTGCCTCCTTTTTCACAAACTTTCTTTGTGTGCTCTTGCCAGTCCCAGGGTCTTGGTCATCCTGATGCTGGTTCTCCGCACCGCCCTCGTAAATAAGCTGCTTTGCTTGGAACCCAATAGTAAAAGTGTCGAGGTTCTCAGCTGTCTTATCATCAATATTAAGATCAATGATCAGCTTGGTTCCTCCATGAACGCTTGCATATCTTGGATTCATCGAGATAGTCTGGATACCCGCAGAGTATACGAAATATTTCTCTTCAGCGGGGATGAAGTTGATGCCATCAAAAGTTAGTTGCACTTCAATTTCTTGAGGCCATATGTTCTCAGTTTCATCTAAGTCGTCAAAGCGAGGCGTAATGCAGTTGATTGCTTCAGAGGTTTGGTTGAACTTACAGGTGGCAGTCCTCTGGAACTTTCCATCTCCATAAACGAATTTCACCATCATTTTATCAGTTTCAGTAAAACCTGTCCCCAGGAGAGATAAGATAGTGCCTCCACTAGAAGGTCCACTCTTTGGCAGCATCGAGATAACTCTGATGGGGGCGAAAAACACTGAAGTTTTGTAGCCACACAGCATTTTCGTGAACTTTCTATTTTCAGTGTAAGTATCGACTCTTCTTGGCGACTCATTAATTCTTTCATCCTTATGTCCAATTGATCCTCCTCCCCAACTCCAGAGCGCCCCGAGCTCATCGATTGCAAAGGAAGAGTAATATCCACAAGCAACCTCATAGAACTTTGGAAGGGCATTCCCCAAAATGTCAGAACTGATGAAGGTCGGCTTGTAAACGGTATCCAAATCACCGAACCTGTCCTCAGGTCGCTTTTTGAAGTCGTCTTCGTCGATATTCTTCTTTTTTCTCATTACTCTGCCAATACCAATTTGTCCCTTCACGTTGAAACCCCATCCATAGAGTTCACCATCCTCTGAAAGAGCAATAGTGTGTCCATAGCCAGCTGCAGCTTTTTTAAAACGAACAGGAACTGTTACGTCTCGGTCTGGACCATTCCCTTCTGCTCTCAAGGTGATTCTGGTGTGGATGATTTCAGTTGTCATTGGTTTTGGAACATTTTGGTAAGTTACAGGCACTTCTGTTGGAAGCTCAACTTTGAGCATCTTACCAAGACCACATTGTCCGGTTTTCGCTTCTCCCCAAGCATAGAGCTTTCCTTCATTTGTGATAGCAATACTATGGAAAGCTCCGCAGCAGATGTATTTCACAGGGTGGTCGAAGAAAGTTTTTATGTAGCGAGGGGTGGAAGACGTTTGAACAGATTTTGAGATACCCAATTGTCCTTCGAAGCCGCGTCCCCAGGCATACACATCTCCAAGATCAGTTAATGCAAGATTATGGTACTCTCCGCAGGCAACTTGGACAACTTTCTTGTCAGCCAGTGGTTTTAAGATGCGAGGGATTCTTGAGAAGGAAGTTCCTCCAAGTCCAAGAGCTCCAAACTCGCCTATACCATAGGTGTACAGCTTTCCAGCCTCTGTACGAATAATCAAATGGCGTCGCCCGGATTTTATTTCACTAATAGAACCTTTATCATCGAATGCGGTGACATATTCAAAAGGATCCTCAATGTTTGGTTGTTCATTTTCATGAGGGCTGTCATTGTCTGGATCCTTTTCGACAGGAAAATTGAAATTTTTCTCGTGAGAGGTGAAGTCAAACTCATCATACTCCGGAGGATGTAGTGATGAGACTATTCCTTCGTTCTCTTCGGTGTCTTGCAGGATGAAAAGCTTATTGAATCCTCCTCCAAGAGATGAGATGTACTTTCCTTTGAAAATGGGAAGGACTTCAAGGCAGCCTTGAGTTTCAGTGCTACACAGAAAAACTTCTCCTTGCTTGTAGTCAAGCAACTGTGTCAGTGGGACAAACCGTTGGCGACTCTTGACTTCATGAAGAGTCCATTGATGGGGCTCTGCCTCATCTATTAAGCCATTTGCAGTGGGAGTCTGATAAATTGGGACGTTTTTTGGGGCTCTGCGTGATCTAGGACGCTCTAATATCTGCTGAGGCGGCTGTTGTTGGGCTTGCTGTTGCTGCATTTATAAGCATGAATTAGCTGAGTTCAAAGAAAACAGCAATATACCTGGCCAATAACGGGTGATTTGGTGCTCTCATGTGTCACTTGTTTTGAGTGATCTGTTGGCTGCTTCTTACTGACCTGTATTCCTGATCGATTTGATTCTCGGGATTCGGGTTTCTTGACCCCTTGAATACCTGACCTGTTAGACTCGCGCGATTCGAGACGAGACTGTTCCGTAGATTTCATTTAAAACTTTTTCCTTATTATTTATTAAGTTTCAAATTTCTTATCTACTCTTTCATATAACTGAGGTTCAGAATCAATTTCTTTGGAAAATTTGGAAATGACACTCTTCTTTGAAGAAATAGTTTCCATACCAGAAATTCAAAAGTTGTGTTCATCTTGGGATATGTTCATTGAATCATTGTCATTTTTATTTTTCTCGAGGCAGCAAACCAAATACATATATATTAAAGAAGAAATTTGGGCTACTTCGAATTAGATCACCCCACTTTGTAAAAAGGAAGTGCAGGAAATTGACAACTCTTCATGCTGGTTTGATTGTTTTAAAAATCTTCAGGAATTGTGTTTTTTCATTTATTTGCATTTGGGCTTTCTGCTAAATAATAATACCGGGTATAATATTGTTAAGTCTAAACGGTGAAAAACGCATGGTTAAGCCTATTTTTTCTTTGTTTTGCTAATAGACATAGAGAGAGAGCAAAAAAGCTGCTTTAACATAATTAAGTTTCTAACAGTAACAATCTGCTGAAAACGTCAAGAAATATCTTTGTGCCAGTATTCGATAAAAATGTTTAATAATTCTGCAAAACAAAGGAATTGAACCTTGATACCTCTTTGGTGTAACTCTCTCAAAATTTTTGTTATCATCCTATTAGAAAATCTGAAAGACAGCACTTATGGCTTTAAAGAATCTTTTCTCTTTGATAATATCACTTCATTCTTCAAATATCTTTATCAACTGCAACAACATGAAAGTAAACAAAGAAACTTAGCAACTACATGAACCTGTTTACTCATTCCTATTCACAAAAAATTATGAACTTTCACCATAAAAATAAAAAAGAACGTCATCTCCCAGATATTACGTGTTATCTCAGCAGCACCCTTGTTCTTTCTTCATTTTTTCATTTTTCTTTGCATTGAGCAGCGTTTGGCTCATTTCAGCGCCCATCTTGATACCGGAAATCTCGTTCGAGGGATCAAGCTCCCCAGTTTCAACTTTTTTCAATATTTCTTCTGCTGTCGAGAAAAATGCCTATGAAATTGTGAATAATTAATTGCATCTGAATATTCGTTCCAAACCTGCTCAACGTTGTGTGCTGTTTTTGCTGAAGTCTCTAAGAACATGAGTTTGTTCTCTTTCGCAAACTTTTCTCCTTCCTCATATGAAACTTCACGCCTATTTTATATCCCCATTAAAGTTACTTCTTAGACCATATAGAATGGATTTGGCATACTCATTGGTAAGATCGGACTTATTCCCGATAAGAATAATCACCATATTTTCATTTGCATAGTTCTTTGTCTCTTCCAGCCATTTTGTTAAGTTCTCGAAAGTCTCCCTTCGAGAAACATCGTAAACAAGCAAAGCTCCAATAGATCTATCTTGGAGCTTATTTCAAGTTCAGTGAATCGTGTATTACCCTCTATAGTAAGATCTGGTGATCGATCGGAATGACTCTTGACCAGCCTAAGTTATTCATTAGTGCTCGCTTAGATGTCCATAAAGCTGTTTACAGTGTCCCAGATTTGCATTTTGATTGTCTTCCCTCTCATTGTCAGGTTTTTGGATCCAAATTCTACTCCAATCGTAGTATCATGATCACCTTTGAATCTTTTGTCCGTAAATTGAAGCAACAGGCATGATTTCCCAACACCTACTCGAGTTTTTCACCACAGCAGAGAATCCGTACATACCTGAGTCACCAATGATGATATATTTGAACAGGTAGCTATATGAATTCATTTCAGTTGAAAACAAAAATAAACCTTTCTAATTCTTTTATTTTTTGCTAATTAGCAGAGTGGATTCAATTACCATATCAACAAAAAAAAACTCGGATAATGTACAAAACATGAGGAAAAACTATGACTCGAACTTTTTGGTCACAGAATTATTAAAAATATTTACATTGTTACTATTGATATGAACAATTTGAATGCCAGCTTGATTACCGTTGGTTCTATTAGCAGCGAGACCTGTCAGCTGAATCTCCTGCGCCTGAGAACCGACCGAAGGAAGAACCACAAAAGAAGAATTGGTACCTTGACTCTCATTTCCCTGCTTAGCATTTGAGTGAGACACGGGAGATTTGTGACGAGTTATTGGCACCAAGATATTCGGAGACGCACGTGGTCGAAGCTGCGGTGCGAATGTATTATTTTGAGAATTCTGATTAATGAGAGTCGAAGGGACGTTGAACCGTGTTTGATAAATCACGGTTTTTCTTATAGATGCTTCGGTTTCAGTGTAGAGAGTCGTATTGACTTTACTCCTCGTCGACGAATCATTGAGAGAGTCGTTATGCAACAAAGAATTATTCGGACTTTGATTTTGGGCTTTCGAACTGCTTTTATTTCTGTGCTTATTCCCTGGTCTAATTTGTCTAGGCTTCCCTTTTTGTCCATTCAACATCGGCGGAAGGATCATATCTCCAGAGTGATTCTGATTCTGATTATTTGTCTTTTGCCATCAAAGAAATCATATTTGAGATTTAGCCAGTTCATTAATGCGAGTATACTTGGATTTTATGTGTGAATGTGGGAGTATTCGGTTTCAATAGTAAACTTGCGGGTTCATTACAATTTAGATGAGCATTATCGAAAATTTTCTGAGGTTCTTTTTCATTTGCAGAATTAGTCGATTCCAAGATTTCGCTTTGTAACATTTCTCATGAAGCAACGAACAGAATTTAATTGTTTACTCGCTTATCAGATCTGGTGTTAGTTTTCCTTTGGTAGCATGTGTTGTAAATTTCATTGCCGGCTGATCCTTTTTATCCTTTGCGTAAAACTGAGAAATAATGAGAACCATAAAATTATCTATGTTACTCTGGATGTTGACATAAACGGATTCGTTTCAAAATTAGTATAAGCTTCTACCTATGGTGTATAAGCTTATATTTGATTCGGCATTTCATTACATTGATATTTAAATGCATCGCAAGTTCACTGGCTGCTTTACTGAACTTTGGCTCAAGGTATTTGCTTTCTTCCATCTGAGTCAGACCTGAATACAGTCTTCCAAAAGTTTCAATCCACTTTTTTTCGTCATGATCCTCTGTGAAATTTAAAAAGTATATGATTCCCGCATGTTTTTAAGAGGCTACCCTTTTTGTCATACCAAATGATCTTCTTTTGAAGCAAATAAATGAGTTTTTCGGCGCTCTGATTGTAATAAGTTTCTTGCTGCCGCGTAGCAAACCCACTATAAACTGACATTCTATCGTTTTATTTCGGACTAAAATGTGAATTTATCTACTTTTATTTAATATTCAAGTAGTTTTTTAATATCCAGAAAGAATAGTTCAACTCTCTCCTTTGATTGGCACTATCCAAAGTGTTCTCTGAAGCCTGAAAAACTGCTTGTATGAGGGGGCTAATCAATTATAGATCAATTTCAAAATGAAAACCATATTCTGAACGTAAAGACTACAATGGCTAATAATTATTTTCTATAATAACTGTAAGGATATGGAAATTGTATTTCACTGATATTGCGATAAATTGAGAGCAAGTGTGCAATTTATTGTTTTGAGCCAAAGGAACTAACAATACACATTCGGGTATTTTATTTTTGTCATAAATTCATTTTAAATAGAACCGGCCGATAGCTCTCAGATATTTTATCTAATAACGAATTATAGTAGTCCTCGCATAATCAATATATCGGAGTAAGTTCTTGTTGCTCTTACAGAAAGAGATTTCTATCAGTCTTATATTCAATGTTTAATTAATGCATCAAATTATATGCCCAATCATTCTTGTTGTTTTGGAAACCATTAATTAGGGCTTTCGGATGTGAATATGCTGTTTTCAGATCTCGATCTTCAATTCATTTATTAGGATTGAATTATTCAGCTTAAAAAAGTCTATCTTAAATGAATTAAACTACGTTGCCAAGCTCAGAGTCGTGTTAGGATACAATATTTAAGTGAATTTGAAACAAAAAAGAGAAAGAGTTAACCTTTTAGAAATAAACCCAAAAAATGACCACGAATAATCGAACCGAAGGAGCGAAAACTTTCGAGGATGCTTTGAAGAACGCTGGCATTATCTTAGAGCAACGTTTTTTACATTTTTCCTTCGCCTCATTGGTATATTTCTGAGTTTCCAATACATAGTTGTTCTAAAATGCTTCTGCTTTTTTCAGGGCCACAGAGCCGAAATTAAGCTCGCTGACGGCACCAAGAAGAGTGGGATTTTTTACACTGCCAACATCGGAGAGGGTGGAATGATATTGAAGCACTGTTCTCATGATCAGAATGGACATGGTGAAGATGAGATTTTTAGAAAGGAAGACATCGTGCATGTGCTGATTCCTGATGTTGAAGATCCTCCATTCAAGTCTAAAAAAAGTAATTCAGTCGACTGGTCTCTGCTGTAACTGCGGAACTTTAGAATCGCAGATCAAAACGGATGAAGAAATTTCAAAAAAGAAAAATTTGAGCAATCGTCAACTCGTCAAGTAACCTCTTGATTTCTTCAAATTTAGAGCTACTCAACTAGATGGGACGGCTCAGAGTATGGGACAGGGAATGACGGTGGGTTAGAAGGACCACTCGAGGCAATTGCAAAAAAAGGAGACAAAAATTGGAACCAATTCGATATCAACCAACAGAAGTTCGGTATAAACTCAGTCTACAGTGATGATCATTACACCACCCGCCTGGATATGACCGCTGTGGATAAAGCAACGTTGGAAAAAGCTATTAAATATGAAAATGTCCGAATATTTTCTCATCGTTGATAACTGACTCCTACTACAGGAAATTTTGAATCAAAAAACTGATCTCCGTCATATTGCAGAAGAGAGAGGTATAATAGATATAAAAGACGAGAATGAAGACGAAGAGACGCTCTACTCTGCCGTTATAAGTACACTATGTTCTCAATGGATGTTGTAACATTTGTCTGTTCCCAATAAAAAGAAGAGGCAGTTGATGAGAAAGGAGACAAGAAGAAAAAAGACAAAGCCGAAGAAGCAGCAAATTCGAAATACACAAAGAAAGAAGGAGGAATTCCCAAATTTTTCAATTCAAAGAAAGAAGGGCAGTCCCAAGCTACCCAACCTGGAACTAAAACCGAAGATAAAACTACAGCCAAACCTGCAGAAAAACCAACTACCAGCGCTGATACCAAACGAGATAATAAGCCTGAAACTAAAGAAGACAAACTCCTATCACTAGAAAAATCTCAGTCTGACAGAAAAGAGACTCCGAAAGTTGAAGTAGAAAGAACAAAATCTGAGAATGTAAAGGATCAAGCGACTCCTGCAACAGGAAAAGATGAGAAACAAATTGCTCAGGATGACGCGAAACTCGAAGAAGCCAAAAAAGCTTCTGTATCCTAAATATTTTTTCTACAAAACACTTAAAGCACTATTTCAAAAGAAACTTTCTCAAAGCAAAGAAAGTGAGACATCCAAAGCTCAAGAAGGAGGATTTAAGAGAATTCATCTCGAACCACGTAAACTTGACAAAACCATGTTGAGCGACCTTGCGATTCAAAAGTATTTATTCGTTTCAATCTCAGGCTAATTCTTTTTCTGGCAGATTCAAGATAAAAACGGGTGAAAAAGACCTAGCAAGAGCTTGCGTCACTTTTCAAGAGTATGTGCTCGATAATTGGGAAAAGAAACAACTTGTCTCTTCTCATAATCCAAGCACCTATGATCCGAAATGGGCGGAGCAGAAAATTAAGAACCAGCAAGCGGCTGGAAAGCCGCCACTTAAGGTATTACAATCAGTATGAGCGTTGCATTATTTTTGCGATTTGCTAGTCTGGAGCTAAGCCATACACCACACCCCAGACCACTACGACCGCTCCAATAACTAACCAAGCTTACACTCCTCCATATAATAATATGCAATATCCTATGGACAGCGGTTTCACCGGGTCGTATATGCCGCAGCAAAATATGATGTACCCTGGCGGAATGGGTTATTATCCTCCTCCCTCTTATCCAATGAACCCTATGGGTATGGGTTACTATCCTCCAATGGATCCGAATATGGGAATGCCCTACGGTCAGAGAGTAACCTAGAACTTACCTGTGAAATAGCATGACTTACTTTTCACAATTTTTATTAGCCTCAAAGCGGATATGGAAGAGGAGGAGGTCCTGGAATGGGAAAAAAACCAAAGTAGACAGGTATTTAGTCAAACTCCAACAAAACTGAGGGGATAGTAAATATTGATAAAGCTTCATTTCTTACAACTAGCATGATTGATTGAGAGTGCATTAAATAGGAGTGTTTGATTTTATTCTATCTTGGTTTCTCATCAAATCTCCTTTTCTAATTATTGTGGAGACTAAATGTTAATGTAGCTTGATCTAGGTTTCACTAAAAATAGGTTCAGTATGACTGCTTCGAGAAGCCCAGTCATTTGGAAAAAGAAACAAATTAGCGATAGAATGAATCAATTATACCCAAGATTTCTTACTCAAAAAACTCTCATAGATTCATGTGGATGTGAAACTTCTATGTTTAGAGAGAAAAAAAAAAGTTAGAAAGAAATTCTTCAGATAACTTCCTTGAAAAAATCCTTCTGAACTTCAGTCGAGAATTTGGTAATTATAAATTTTATTATTCTTAATTATTTCGTCGAGTATCAAAATCCAAAGGTTAATGCAACTCCAACTCTTTCATATTTTCATTCTCTCTCTTTTATTCATATTTGCCAAAGCAACCATTTACAAAGAACACCTAAACTTTGGTGAAAAAGTGTCAGTCAAAAGAAACCAGACTATAAGGTTGGAATTCGCAAGCTCACCATTCAAAAGTTCATTCTTTTGGAATTACACACTCAGCAATGGGTCTGATGCAGAAGCTGAGAACCAATTTTGCCAAGCAAATCCAAGAGAAATGGCTTCTGAGTTATTGTTTAAGTTCCCGACTCCGAGAAGCAACGAAGCCTATGGAAAAGCTGCGTTTTTCGAACATCCTAACGAAACATTGATCTTCCTGTCTGATATTGCTCATCACAATCTTAATTTAGTCACATTCAAAGAAGACAGCAATGATCCAACTATCGGTGAGGTTAGATTTACTAACAGCACTGATCCAACCAAGAGCGACTTTCAGTACGAATTATCGAAGGTCAAATCACACCACTTGTTGAAGATTGACAATGATAAGCTTCTGTTGAGTGTTAATTCGCAGGTCAAAGTTTTTAAAGTAACGCCCACCGAGCGAATGCAGCAGATGATTTGGGGTACCCTCAATACAAAATACCCCACTGCAATCATTTCTCACAAAGAATATCTGTACGTTGCTTCAGACAAAATAGAAGTCTACTTGCTAGCCGATTCAACTCTCAGGTTAGTAAGTACCATCAGTCCGGAAGATTTTCCTTTTTCTCCAAAAGAATTTAATGTGGCAAGCCTCGCCGTCGATCTAGCTCGGCAAATTCTTTTTGTAGCAGAAATAACTAATGGAATCTATCTCATTGACCTGTCAAAAAATCTCACAAAACCACACCATATTACCCAGATGAAAAGTTCGATGTCATTTGCCAATGCAAAAAGAATGATATTGAGTGAGGTGGGGATATTGCTCGTAGAACTTGGCGAAGATTCTGGTCACAGCACAATCTATGAATTAGCTCCAGACGATCCTGAAATTTTGAATGCTGAGTTCAAAGTGCTCAGAAAGCATGGAGATCTTCCGAATATAAACTACATTACCAGCGACGAGAATTTGGGATTTGTAACTTTCACTAATCTCGTCCTAGTATTTATGCTTGGAATTCCGGAGCCTGAAAATGTAGAAATGGAAGCAATGGCCCAACAAATTTCTCACTATAATGTTCAATTTGCCATGCCGTACCATTTTTCAGGTGGCACTTATTTGTTTAGCGCATCAAAAAATCAATTCGAAATCCATGAGATATCTTATAGACAACCAAGTATGAGTTGCTCTCCGCCAGCAGACATACCAACACAAACATACAAGATGGAAGGCATGATCTATTCGTTAGATTGCCAAGCAAAGAGTAATAATACTGACAATAGTCTTTTCTCATATTGCGAGACACAAACTTTGATACCTGTGGAAGTATGGGATGACCCACTAATAAGCACACCAATGGACTTTTCTAATATTATGATCGGAGTGGCAATTGGGATATTTGTATTTGTATTTCTTTTAGGATTTTGTGTCTATTACTACTGTAAGGCAAAGAAGTACCAGCGTCTCTTCGACCAAGACAGTGCTCGGGTTAAGAAGACTCAAAACGAAATGGAAAGCTTTTCGATCTAATCATCAAGATCGGACTCACCAGCACTGTAATAAGCGTTTGATAATATTTACATGAGCTTTTTTCATATTGTTGCAATTCTTGTTCAAAATCGCCTCTACAAGTTATTGATATGCATCTGTTAAACTACACTAAAGTTGTTGATTTGTTCGGAGCGGACTGAAGAGAAAAATTATTCATTCGATGTTATTAATGTCTGTGTATTCATTAGTCATAAAATCTTATGTATCAATTTTTACGTTGACACTAATATTTAGCAAACAATCCTTTAAGTTGCTCAGAAAACATCAAAAATAGAATTGAATGTGGAGCAAGCCTACCCCACACTGCTGTGAAACCCTTGTAGAGGCCAAGAGGCCCTTCAATTTTTACGATCTTTATCATACAATCGATTGGACCTTTATATAACTCTCCACTACCTGCATTGCTATACTTTTGGTTGTAGAGTCGGGTGCTCACCACGTCAAAAGGACTCATAACCAACGAGGCTGAAGCAGTAGCTACCAGGCTTGAAGCTAAGTAAACGAATTGGTCATCTTTCAGTCCTAAGTTGTCTGTAGCAAAGTGCTTGCACATGTCATAGGTACTGAGCTGAGCCCCTCCTGCCATGGCTGTTCTTAACCCAAATGCAAGTGCTCCGTGATAGAGTCCTTTAAATCCTTCAGCTCCGTAGATAAGAGTTAATGCTTCCCAGATGCCTTTGTAATTATACTTATATCTCTCAGCAGCAAAACTATTGGACTGCTGTCGGGTTTTTATCAACTGAAATGGTGAAGCAACGACTCCGCCTGTGAACCCACTAAACAATCCTGTGAAGAGGTTCAGAATGGCGCTCTTTTGGTACTTTTCAGGACGATATCTCTTAGAGCTCTCATAGATTCCGAGTCTGAGACCATTCATAATAACTTGGAAAACATATGCAGTGATTAGCCCTTTCTGCAGACCAGCAACCCCTTCATGAGTGTATGTCTTGACAACAGTGTCGATTACTCCGTTAAAGACTTTTTTATATTCTCCAGCTCTGCGGAGTTCTCCTTGAAGTTGGAGTCGAGTCTTTGCGCAATCCATTGGATTGCTCACGGTCACAGCCCCACAACCGGCAATAGCGCCAATCACGAAGTTTTTCATGATACTCTCTTCTTTTGACAGCATTTTTTGTTTTTGAGAAGGCCAGACTCCCTAATCTATAAAAAAAATTTTAATTTTTAGTCCTTAGAAGTAGCATTTTGGCTATATAATGGCTCAATGGTCGAAAAAAAATACCAGGCTAATTTCTTGCCTTTTATTGTGCAAGAAGAGACTAGCGGAGACTGCGTCTAACCAAGACGTTGTTGCGCCGGTTTCTCGACCTAACTGCGTGTATATTTTTCACACCTGAGAAATGATTGAAATGTTGTCCTCGGACTAATGTAGAAAACCTAAAAGCTTTCTCGTAAGTTCATCTTTCCACAAGCTTCTGGTCCCAAAATATTTTGAACAAAACTCACATATGGCCTGCTAAGGCTGCTTTTATTAAAACCGTTCAATGGTCCACTTGCTAAGACGATTTGGTTTGAAGAAGATCATTTCCTTGAAATTCCACGATTTAAGTATGATACAAGGATATAAGAGAACTGACACTTACAATTTATAAATCATAAAGAGGGGATTGACTGTTCGGCACTCGCACTGAAAATAAAAACCTCATAAAGTGAAGATAATTGCGGTTTCTCCTTCTTTTTTTTTTCTCCTCTTAATAAAGCATCACATCAACAAAGAACGTGAAGATCGAAGTTCAAACAGATAAATGATAATCTTCCCGACAAAAGGAAGCTTTGGAAATTGGCAGTCGAGCAGAGGATCAAGGATCTTATTTCTTAACATTTCGGTATAGAATGGCCTCTGAAGCAGGTAGTTAATCAAAATATCTTTATTCATTTTCTTAAACTCTTGAAGTTCGAACAAACTTGTGAATTTGATTCTCGATTGTTCCAGCAGCAGCAGTCGGATGATATCAATCATTATAGAGATAAAATATGGCTTATAAGACCTTTGGCTAAAATAGAGCTGAGAAAAGCAATAAACAACTGGTCTGATAAGATGTAATAGCATAGCAATCTGGTTGGCAACAATTCTTTTTTCACAAATCTCGCTCTCTTCTTCGATGCTGACTGGAAGCTTACCAATTAACCCAAAATATTTATCATTCCGTTTAAGTCGGTCCCTAAATCCACGATTATAACCAGAAAACCCCTTAGCATCACGAATTCTCTCCAATAGGTCCTTCATTCTCTTCTTGAGATTTTGTGCTTCTTGCTGAGTGAGAGTCACTTTCGTCTGTGCGTACGTAAAAATATTTCATATTTGCTCTTCCTCTTCAATCTTGATATTCGTGGGTGTATCAGAGAGATACAATTTCGATTTGGAGATGTAATATTTTTTAAGTTTATAGAACAAGAGCCCAAGTTCAAATGCACTCAGACATTCTAACAGAAAATTTGGTCCGAGGTTATTCGTGATATAAGACGCGCTTATCTGTTCAAAAAAGCACTCTGCTTTGGAAAGGTGACTAATGACAGAACCTAGCTTGTTTACTTCTTAGTGATGGAATCTCATATTCTCGATCTTTATCTAGTTGAAATTTAATTCAGCTTCAATATTTCATTCTTTAATATTATTTCGAAATCTTCTGATGAATATTCTTTAAGGTTTGTTTTTTTTTTGTATAATTAAAGTTGCTTACGATCAACTGAATACAATTCTTTTGAGTTCTGCTCTCATTGGCAGTAGCACTAAGAAAATTTTGGCTGAAGGGAAGGAATTTAGTTTTCTACTAATAATAATAAAATCGAATCCAAGGCTAAAGCTTTACACTTTCAAATATATTATGAATGAAATTATTCACAGAAAGAGAGTCTCAAAAAATGAAATTAATCCGAACTTGATCGGATATTAGTCCGACTACTTTTTATTTATCCAAAATTGAATAAATTCAAATTTTCAATATTTTGTAAACAAATGAGACCTTCATCTCAACAATCCAAGAAAAATCTTACAAAAGCTTCGGATCCTCAAGAGCTACTCTGTGAATCTCTAAGAGTCAAGTATGAGGAGGCTCAGAGAAACCATACGCAACTAAAATCAAAATATCTTCACTTAGCTGATGCCCTTCGCAATGGTCTCTCGATTGTTAAAGCCAAGCATATCCCTGAATTCCAAAAGCATAAAGAACCTGAACCAGTCAACAAAAAATTAGAGAAATGTTTAGATCAACTTGAGCAGTCTGTCCAAGAAAAGATTTCTCAAGCCGAATCGATCCTCACACAAAAACCAGTCCTTGAAGAGACAAAAAAGGCAGCTCCTTCCGTTACAAAATCGCATTCGAAGGATACTTCCACAACACAAACTGCGGGCAAACCTTCGAGTCAGCTTTCTGCTCGTTCCAAGTTGCCAACATCCACATCGGTGAGCAGCACTAAATCGACAAATACAACCTCGGTCCAAAATTATCATTATAAAGACAAGAAGGCGCCTGCTCAAGAAATTTCCAAACGTAATTCGAGTCTCCCTGGGAAGCAAGCAGGACTTTCAACATCGAAACTCCCACAGCCCGTGACTGTAAAAAATGACAAATTGTCGAACGAAGTAGGCAAAGCTCCGAATTTGAAATCACAAGGAGAGACTGGCACTAACTCACAAACAGCAACAAATGCTCTCCAGACTAAACAAAATTCACAAATAAATGCCGGAGCTCAGCAGCCGAATCAACTGAACGAGCGGCAAGGCGCGAATGATGATCAAAATTCTAGCCAGAATCTAATAGTGTTTGCTAAATTTGAAGGGGCCTTGCAATCAAAATCTGAAGGCGAAAAGAGCCATAATTTAATTTCTATTTATGCAAAACTCAAATCGAACCTTCGCTCCCAAGAAAATGAACTGAAGAACTCTGTACAATACTACAAAGCAAATGAAAAGAAGAAACGCAATGCAGTGATTTCCCGCATGCAAAAGCACTCACTCGTCATGAAATCGACATGGATTGCTGAGGAGAGAAACAAAGCTAAGAACAAATCAACAGCAAAAGATGAGAGTGAAGAAGAAATCGAAGAAAAGGCGTTAATCAGGGCATCCTTACGCGACCTTCGTTTCGAGTCGGAAGCAGTAGCACTTATCAAACCTATTTCGAAAATCGTAGATTTAATGAGCCGATCCATTAACTCTTTTAACACCGAATGGATTGATCTTAACCAGTCAAAAGAATACTACGAAAAGCTGTTTAGCTCCGATCCTGAGCTTTACCTCAAAAAAACCTTCAGTGTCTGGTTCTATCTGAATTTCTTGGAGGGAGGGTTTGGTATGGTTAGGAAGCAACTAGAAAATATTCTTTCAGAAGAAGGGTACCGAACAGGCTTGAAAGCAATTGCAAAATTTACAGACTCAATCATGCCTTCATCACTTGCGCTTCCTTCAACAGAGACCCACCAGGTCACGATGAAGCAAGAGTTTATTTATTCAGATCCAAGTGCTCCGACGAAGTTGTACTCTAAGAAAGAAGAGTTTTTGTTGCCTAAAGGCTGCAATTTAAAAATTAAACTCAGAGTACAGAGCTTGCTTGATCGATGGAGCTTCGTTGATTTTCGAAACTGCTTACTCAATCTCTTCTGTTCGGAGTTGGATGCGCTAAATAAAGAAATGTCCTATAAAAATTCTCATGATGCGAAGCAGGCGTTGTATAAACTCAGGATGATAGCATCAATCTTGAATAAATCAAAAAATTTCCCACGGTTTTGCATAAAATCTGAAGCTGTACTCGGATAGAATAACAACAATATTTGGTCATTGTTTTTTCGATCTAGAAGGTTACTTTGTAGCTCATTCTGTGTTTGTTTTTATGAATTGGTATCTAGCTCAGATAGTGTATTCAGTTAAAATTTCAAGAAAAATATTTTCTCTCATTCAATGCATTCTGTTTATTAGCAAACTCGGATACTATTATTCTTGCCATTTCACAGGTGAAACAAAAGTCTGAGAGGTAAGAGATTTCCTCTATTTTGGATATTAAAATTTCGGTTTCTTTTATAAGTGAGTAAGTTGGTGAAGTTTATCGCGTGCAGAGTCATGAATATTTCGAAATCAAAAACTTGCAGACTTCGAAGATAGAAATCGTTATAGATGATCAGTACTATTCCTTCTTTTATTGTTGTTTATGTTATTTTAATTAGTATTCTCAAATTATTAAAATAAATGCACGTTCTTCTAGAGGTCTCAGAAAAACATTCTCAAAGCTGTCACTTGTTTGATTGTATTTATATTTTCCATCCCAACTAAATTTCTTTTGAAGCATTTGCTGCTTCTCCTGAACCGTGTCCAGCGTAACCTCTAATACTTTCTGAACTTTGATCTTATCGTAGGACTCACTCAATAGTTCTTTAAGGGCGTAGCATACTCCACTTTCCTTACTCCAAAATTTGAGTGTCACATTCTTATCTTCCAGAATGTTGTGGAGCCTAATCAAAATTTGATTATCTTCATACGGCCTGACATACAATTTGACGTAATTGATATCAGTCATTTCTTGATCTCTTGGTTGTTTAGTCCTTAAAATTTTATCTTCAGCTGCTTTGGCTAAGTATACAAGCGGTTGCGTGTCGAAATCATATTGCAGTTGACGCTGCTTCGCCGGTCCTTTTGAAAAGAATAGCCAATGTTTTAGGGAAACAGTTATTCCTGTTCCATCTGGAGTTGTTTCATTTAATGGTTCCTCAACACCTCTGTTATCATCATGTAGGATTCTCCTATGAATCATCACTTCGACTGATCCCTCACTCAAGCTGGCTCCTCCTTGGGACCGATCATTCATAAGCGTCATTCGTTGTTGAGATTCGACGTCTTCAATGTAGATAGCAGAGTTAATAGGGTAGTAATTGCCAGCGACTGGTTCCAATACGTCAACCTTATAAGTTGGTCGATAATTGAGGACTCTTTTTTGCATCTCTAATCCATTAGAGTCTATGTAGAACGTGGCTTGATTCTTTAATCCGGTACCTCCAATATTCATGGTCAACTCCTTCCCAATCTGGTCGTCAATAGGTACTGGGTGTAAGAAAGTTTCGATCTCGATGGTTTGAGGCAGTGTATTTTTGTAGAACCGAAGACGAGTCACAACTAATTCTCTTTCTATTTTAACTTCAACCACCTGGTCTCCTCTTTGAACACTAACACTTTTTGGTGGCGAGTACTCAAGAGAGGTGTTTTCGTTGGGCCTAAAAATATATACTCCACTTGCTTGCTCGTTCGGGACATAGTAACTTGTATAGTATCGGTAATCTAATGTGAATGAATTCTTCATTCCTTCCGCCACATAGACGAACCTTTTGAGATCTGAATCTATAACAAGCATCTCTCCGTTGAAAAGGTCAACAACTTGAGCATCACCTCTCTTCATGGGAAGTTTAATGCTCTCAATAGCTCCTTTGGCGCCCAATTGATTTAATTGAGTTGGAGCCAGAGTAAACCTTGTTAGTTTGTTAGGAGCAATTTCGGCCGTGAAAAATGCTTCGCAAACTGAATCTCCTAATACAAGGTCCTTGAAAAAACTTTTCGGATTCATTTTCAATTTTGAGATGAAAGATTCCAGCTTTTGGATATAATCATCACTATCTGGACGGGTTGCGGGCTCACAAAACATATCATGGGGAATCTCGTTCCCCGACTCGTCCTTTATGGATATTGCCTCACTTGGAACTTCAATTCTAATATTTCTTGTTGCAATTTGGGAAGGATTATAGACAAACGCAGTAATCACTTCATTTCCGAGAGTTGATAGATCTCGAGTCAACTCACAATGCGTTGATGTTGTCCTGCAAGCAGTAAAATCGCCGATTTGTGTGCCGAACTCCTGCAAAAATTGTTCCTTTAAGAGTGGAAACAGTAAATCATGCGTAGCATTATATCCTTTCTCAAGGATCGCCGTATAGTTAAGATCCACTAAATGCTTGGCGGTCCCTGTTACAGCGTCGTGATGTTGAAGGATAGCCAACGCACGTTCAAATTCATAGGCCGCTTTATCAAAATCTGAGTAGGTGATTTTTTTCTGCACTAGGAATTGGAATAACATTTTTCTAACTGCTTGAAGATATTTTGAAGCCGTTCGAACCATGCCTTTTATGGTGGGTTTACTTGTAAAGAATCCTGTCCAATAGCCATGAGGAACATCTTGATAGGGGAAGAAATCGTCTTGTTTTTCAGAAAGTGTGATATTTTTCTTTCGGATCTCCTCATAAACAGAAACTGTATAGTTGTGGGGAGTTGAAAAATAGGCTTTGACACCTAAGTTTGGATGAGAGTTTATGAATTGTATGAGAGTTTCGAGACCTTCGTAATGTCTCGGAGTGTTGCCACTCCATTCGAAATCACCTCCTACGTGGTGGAGTATGTGTTTGGTTGGGTAGAATCTTGTTTGGTTTTTCACCCAGTCCACATAAGCAAGTGCTTTGCGCACTACTTCTGCGAGATTTGGTTCAGGATAGCAGAGCATATCAATGCACCAGTTGAATGGAGCGAGATAGTAAGACATGTAGTTAACGTGTGCAAAGATGAAATTTATGTTGGTATCATATGTTTGGGGCCGCCAGATTGTCTCTAGATTGCGGTTGCGTAGACGGTGATCAAAATCTTGGAAATCGATCCGTTCAAAGAACCAAGCATTGAACCCCATTTCACTGAAAAGTCGAGCTTGTGCTGCTGAGTGTCCGAAAGGATCTATATGCCAAGCTTCACTCACAATTCGGTTAAATGTAGACTTTATGAACCTATGTCCAAGTGTGATTTGTTCGATCAGGTCATCATAATAAGGACATGCCTCGTCATTCATGACGTAACCAGCAAGTAAAAAGTCCAGCTGGCCATTATTGAGAAGCTTCAAAACTGTCTGACGGGTGCTGTTGGAAATTTCTTCCCACCACCTTTGAAAATACACTTGTTCTACATAAACGAATTTTCTTTCAGGATTGACTTGGAGCGCCTGCGTAATATTATTCAAGATGCATTCGACACATCCTCTTGGGTTATCGCCTTTATAATAAGAGTCTACGGTGTAGAGCCAGCCCGCATCATTGTGGGTATGGGGAATTATGTGAAGATGGATGAATTCATCATCATCTGTGCTAGGCCTCTGATGAGCTGGATCGGCAGCTGTCAAGTACAGGATAAGCCCTCCCAAAATAAGCAGTTTCATTGTCAATGGCTGAAATCTCATACTATGATGTATCAGTTGTTGGTGTTATGGAATAAACTGGGTTTATGAAATGATTCAAGGATTCGAATAGAAAATCATTTTGCACTGACAGAGAAATTAAGAGGGATCAATTTGACTCGAGTAAAATTGAAAAGTCAAACACAAATCATTTTCTGAGGCTGAGTAATATGAGCGGAAATTCGATCAATGCTCTTGACACTGATAAATTAGAGATTTATTTCTTCCCTGCAGAACCTATGACACATTTTCTTCCAACATCTTGTGCCAATGAAGAAGTAGATCATTATTAAACAAAAATAGCTGTGAATATCGAATCTTTGCCGTGTTCAATACGAATGTATCTGAAACTTTTCCTTTGTATCAGGTGATGAGTAGCTAGAAATTATAAAATTTTTTTCACCTTTGTTTCTACTTATGCGAAATGACTTGTTCACTGCTTGATAGGTGTGGATACAATTCGCTATACAACAAAAAATGAGGGTGAGCTGATTTCAAAGTATGGTCCTTAATTAGTCGTCATTCTAACAGCAAACAAATTTTAAAGAATTGCTGGTGTAGTCTGAACTATTCATAGCTTCATGTCTTAAACCAAACCTCTCGTCCGTTTACGAGCATCCCAACAAATATGAGGAATTCATTTACCTTGCTATAGATGAACCTTTGATTGTAGCCAAGTCAGTAGTTAATGCAAGCAGTTGTTATCAGCAATAAATTTTATCAGATGCAGTGATAATTCAAGAATCTAAAAATGTGAATTTAACTATTACTTCTGTTCATTTCTTCCTCTTTCTGCCCTTTATCATTTCCCTTTCTTCTAGCGTTTCAACACCTGATGATGTCGCTATCTTCCATCACTGATAGTAAAAATTAACTTGTGTTATCTTTTTTGATTTTGCTTTCTAAGAGGCAAGTGTAAAACCTCCATTTATGCACACTCTACTTAAAATAATGTAAGACTAATTTGCAGCCCATAAACATTTGTTTGGGAGATCGGGCTATTCTATATTCGAGAGATGTAATCTGATTGAGATCAGAAATTTGTGATGTTGGAAGGCAAGGCGAAGTTACAAACAGATAATTGTGATTATCATCAAATTTATGCATTGCTCATGCTGGTTAGAACTATTGTTCTGGAGCATGGATTCTACATTATTGAGGGTCATGGCTGTAATTTTTTCAGTCGAAGTGAAATTCAAAAACTTACAATAAGTTTGCAAAATTAGAAATATCCCAAATAAAGGAATCAAAAAGTTGAACATGATCAGGACCAAAAAGAAAGAGCTCGAAAGATTGAGTCGATTGATGGAGAGGGAGCCTCGCAAAAGAGTGAAATTAGCAAACGAGATGAGGGACGAAGAGGAATTCGAAGAAATGAAAACAAATGACACTCCACAGATGGATGAAGAAGGTGATGAAGAAGAAAATCCTGACAACCTCAACTACGAGGAAGCATACGACGATGAATATGGTAACTACGATGAAGCTCCCATTGTTTGATTATGTTTAGATAAGGAGGATATTATCAACGCAGACGAGCCAGTCGATGCTGATAATGAATGGGAGGATATGGATGCCTCCATGCAGCAAGAGGATGTAGAGGAAGAAGTCGAAGAGGAAAAAATGCCTGTTGAATCCAAAAAGTCCAAAAAAAAGAAAAACAAAGGAAACATTGAAGAACAAGAAAAAGAACTGACTGACTTGATGTCAAAATTGGAGTTCTCTGATAAGCCTGTGATCTATGAACCTCCAGAAAAACCAAAGAAAAAGAAGAAAGGTAAAGACAAAGAAATTAAGCCTTTCACAGGCACCACCAAGACTCTTGGAAAGAACGAAACACTAGACTATGACAATCGCGCATATGAGATGTTCCATAGAGCAACGACTGAATGGTTGATAGCTTCATCGTTATGACGATGTACTAATCTCTAAAATGATATAGGCCTTGCTTGAGTTACGACTTCTTTGCTCCAAGTTCTGTCTATGGCTCACTTGACAGCAAGAATCTACAATACCCACTGACTCTCTATTTAGTGGCTGGTACTCAAGCCGAAAAAAAGAACCAGAATGCGATTTACGTCATGAAATGGGACGAACTTTGCAAGACCAAGAATGACGACGATTCAATTGATTTTGACTCAGACGATTCAAAAGACGACGGAGAGCCTGAGATGCACCTGTTGACCATCCGACAGAACAGCTGCATCAATAGAATAAAAACCATGAATAATTCTCCAATTGTCGCCTACTGGAACGAAGACTGTGAAGTCGGACTCATTAACACCTCTGAATATTTAGAAACTTTGATTGCTTATGAAGAAGACCCAGCCACTGGAAAACGACCACCACTGAAGGCTCCAAAAGGAAATGGTTTAATCCGAACCTATAAACATCCAACAGAAGGGTTCGCTCTGGAATGGAGTCCACATAACAATGGTTGATATTATTTTCTTTATGCTCTTGCTAATAATTTCCAACAAAGGCATTTTTGCTTCCGGAAGCAACGATAGAAAGGTCTATCTCTACCGCCCATTGGATGGTTTCTCTGACTGGGCGAAAGATGTAACACCATATCTCTACCATCAGGGATCAGTCGAAGACATACAATTCTCACCTAAAGATCAAAATTTGTTCGCTACATGTACAATAATTTTTTTCATAATGGGGGGAAATCTGACCTGACTGTTATTTCTTTGATTAGGCTCATCTGACGGAACTCTTTGTATTGTGGACATGAGAGACAGTAACCGCAATAAACCAAACATCCTGATCAAGGCTCACGACTCTGATGTAAACGTACTCAGCTGGAATACAGTCAATACGGATTTGATTGTAACTGGCTCAGATGATGGATCATTCAAAGTCTGGGATAAGCGTTTCTACAAAGAAGCAGAGCCTGTGTTTGAAATGGCTTGGCATACTGAACCGATCACCTCGATAAACTATCAACCTGGACAGGATTCTGTCCTTGTCGTCTCTTCCGAAGATAACCGAACTTCAGTCTGGGATCTTGCCATGGAGGCCGAAGATGCTAACGAGAAGAACGACTTCCCAGATCAATTGCTATTTTTGCACCAAGGTCAAGAAGAAGTTAAGGAAGTCAAGTAAAATATCTTTCTTTTAATGCGAATTAATTGATTGATCCAATAGGTTCCATCCTAAGTATCATGATTTGATCGCTAATACTTCGGCGTCAGGTTTTAATGTGTTTAAACCTAACGTTGATGTTGATGAAGATGAAGAAGATTGGTAGTGTGCAACGTGCATTAGGATTGAGAAGTCTGCATTAGGTTCTTCAATTTGATATTTTTGTTCATTTCTTAGTAGTGTTAGTATTATTCAAATAGTGTGTCAGTTTCCTTGATTGAAAAGAGTTAGTGCAAAAGAAAACACACTATTGATTCGAAATAATTTTTTCTCTGTTCTCTAAAAGGTATCAATTATCAGTGAGAGAGTTTCCCGATACGGGTCCTTGAGGAAAGGTTAGAAACTTCACAATTGAAAATACTTCCATGAAAACAGTTATTCATCTTTGCACTTATAATATGCTGCTTGTTGAGAGATGGACATTAAATATATGCGTGTTTTCATTTCAATTCACAAACCCGGCTGAGGAACAGTTCCCAGCCGTCACATTCAAACGGAATTCTTTGGGTATTGCCGTTTAGCTTCTCAATAGCATCTCTATTACACAATCGAAAACTAATTATTATATTGATGATCGTAATTCCTGAAGCATTATTTCTGTGAAGCTGAGTAGTTTCACCTTGCACAGATCTGATCAAGCAACTAAGAGTTTATTTTCTACTTCTAACTGTCTCCTGTTAAATTTAATTTCCCACCAACACTGTTTCGTTAACGTTTTTGGTTTTGAATTCAGACAAACGAACAAAATTTCATATATTCTGTAATAAATCAAGAAGTATAAATCGAAACTTGAAAGATGGAAAATTACGAAGTCATATCAAATATCGGAAAGGGTTCGTTTGGAACTGTAAGCAAAGTGCGTAGGAAAGCGGATGGCAAAATTCTCGTCTGGAAGGAGATGAATTACGGGAAAATGAGCGAAAAGGAAAAACAGCAGCTTGTCGCTGAAGTTAATATTCTGAGGGAATTGAGACATCCCAACATCGTCAGATACTACGATAGGTAAACACATCTATTTTCAGTTTTCTTTATTGATTCCCTTCTAGGATAATTGATAAGAAGGAGGCTAAAATATATATCATCATGGAATATTGTGAGGGTGGAGATATGGGCCGTCTCCTCAAGAAATGTAGGCAAGAAAAAGATTATATAGCCGAAGATGTCATTTGGAAGGTCTTCTCACAAATTGTCTTCGCATTACAGGAATGTCATAACCGCAAGAGCGGTAAAATTCTGCATAGAGATTTAAAGCCAGCAAACATCTTTCTTGATTCCCAGAACAATATTAAACTGGGAGACTTTGGGTTATCTCGAGTAATGGGTGATCAATCCGTTTTTGCATATACACATGTGGGAACTCCCTATTATATGTCACCTGAGCAGATAAACGAGTCGAAGTATAATGAAAAGTCAGATATCTGGTCGGCTGGCTGTCTTTTATACGAGATAGCAGCTCTCAGACCACCTTTCGAAGCTACGAATCATCTCTCTCTAGCGATTAAGATCAAGGCGGGCAAATTTGATCGTATCCCTGTCAGATATTCTGAAGAGCTCCAAAAATTAATAGAAGTTATGCTGACAGTAGATCCAAAATATAGACCAGGTGTTGAGGATCTTCTGAGACATCCCACAGTGGATCTAAAAAAGAATGAACTGATGCTTAAAGAAAAGCATGAGTGGCTGAAAAAGAAGAACGAAGAAATTAAAAAGAAAGAGCAAGAGGCGAAGAAATGGGAAGAGGCTCTTAAAAATAAAGAAGAGGAACTTAAAAGACTGGAGGCAAGTATCAAGGAGACAGAAGAGAGGCTTCAGAGAGAGGAAGCAGTCACAGGAATTTCACCTTATGCATTCAAAAGAATTCCGAAAAAACCGACTGACGAAAAGAGCTCAGTCAGCACGACACCAACAGCAATGGATCTCAAGGTAGCTACTTCAAAAACAACATTTAAGGACTGGAGTATAGATGCAATTTCTCCTATCTCTCGAAACCTTGACACAAAGGGGATAGCAACTCAGGGAGTCTACAATTACAAACCTACTGAGAAGTCGTATGGAAGAACCACAAACTCCATCTCTGGAGATTATGAACTCTTTAAAAACGCAAGGAAGGCAATCAGTGATATGAACTATCAGTATCAAAAAGCTCCTTAACACAATTTATAAAATAACAAGCTTTGAAACTATTGCTCGAGATCGTCTTTTTTAGCTTTCGGGTAGAATGATTTATTTAATGTTTCATTATTTATCCAAATACTCCGCTGAAATTTCTAGAGGCGGATGCTTCTTAGTTTAGCTTCAGGAAATGCATGATGGTTATTTATGTTTCAAAGCAAGCCCCATTTCTCAGAAATATAGTCTAAATATACTTTTATCAAAAAGCAGCAAAAAGAGAATAAATTGTCTAAACTACTTCATCAAAGGTCACTATTGTTGTAGTAGAGAGCAACGTCTTTGTACGTTGCAGAATACGCATTCTACAAAACAAAATTTCTTCCAGTCAATATTTCTTTCAAACTCGTATGATTCACATGCATTTTGATTTAACGCGCAGACTGATTATGGGATAAATGTGGATCCTATATTTTTAAATTTTTTATGTTGTTGGTCTCCTTGACCTCTCTACTATGAAAAACTAGGTTTCCAATGGTCTAAATCTTCGAACTTTGAAAGAGTTTCTATAACTTCTTCAATGGTCTTTCTGAATATTGGATTGGGATGCTTACACCCTTCAAACAGAAGCGACAAGCAATTTTTCATAGTTTCGTCCAAGTTAGCCATAAGATCTGTGTTTTGTGTGATTATTTCTTCCAGTATCATTGAGAGTGAAAAAATATCGCCATCTAAGCTGAATGGAACTATCGAGAGAAGATTATTAATCAGTTTTTCAAAAATAGAATCTTTACATTTCGGATCTTGATATTTTTTAGAAGCACTGTCGACATCATGCAAAAATTTTCCAATTTCAAGAAATTCCAAGCCTGCTAGCTTCATCGATGAATTTTCACCAAAAACATCGGAATGAGACACCAAAAGGACCTCAAGACAGAGGTATCCGTGCGGAAAGCCTGACTCATGTAGACTTTCGACACACCTACATAGTTTTATCATAAACTTTATCATGGCAACAAAATTTGGAGCTTTCAATTGATTTGCTACATCTAACGGTTTCCAAAATCTGTCAAGGGGTTCGATCAAGAAATAGGCTGCGTTCGCGTCGGCATCAATGCCATAATAATGTAAGAGATGATCAACATAATAACTTTTCAGTCTTCTATAAGTTCTCTTTTGGAAAGTGTCTAACAATTCTTCTTTATTTGCCTGCTCCTTTAAAGTGAATTTTATCATCGAGGTTTGAGAGAGATTTTCTATGAAATCCAAATAGATCTGCTTTCCAGACTTCTTTCGCTGAGGTTTCTTTTTCACGGTGTACACTTCTCCACTCAGAATCTTGCATGCTGATAACTTGGGAATCGTGTAATTTTTCTGAGAAAATAAGGGCAAATTGCATTTAGGATCAATAAACATGATTTGCCCAGTCTTTTGCTTCTCATCAATTTCGCTAATGTACTTTTCAAATGACATTCCTGTATGCGAATCGCAGATGCTCAGAAAAGGATTTCCACTTAAATGGAATTGTTTCACCATTGAGCTCTTTTTTTTGCAAATGGAGCATTCTGCTAGATACGCATCTGGTATATCGCTTTTATTCTCCTCGATCAGATAATTCAGCACACTGAATATTTCCTGCGACTTATTGTATCTGGGATCTTGAAAATAGGGGAAGTCGATTTTTAGATACACAACATTGGTTAGAGTTGATTTCTCGGTTAATTTCAAACGGCGGAAGCATACCGAGCAAAGATCAACAGCCTCACTTTTATCGAAAGAGCTGAACCTTGTACCTGAGAAATTGGTTTTCTTGCAGACAGCACAAGCAAAGTCTGCATGAGTAACTATCTCGGAGGAGTCCTATTAATAATAATTTCGTTATATTATTCAATCATCATATATGGTAATAAATACTTTGAGTGATTTCTTGAACAGAATTACTGATGTTGTTTCGAGTGTTCTGTTTTTATATTGCTTTATATCTTCTACTAACTGAGAAGCATCGATGGCATCAAATTCTCCAATTCTGAGAGTTTTTTTGAGAATTGTCTGCGTTTCTTGGCTCACATTCGACTCTCTAATTAATTCGGAAAATTGATCTTCTGTAATGGAAGGAGGAAACATATCAGTCCCGATTGTATTTCCATCCCAAGGAAGCCTTCCAATTAGCATTTCAAAAAGAATCACGCCAGCGTTCCAAAGCATTCTACTCAATGGAGTTCCTTTTGATACAGGGCACGTATAGGCTCTACTTCTCCAGTCCTCGTCATTTAAAAAGATTACAGGAGAAAGTTTGATATCTCCTTTTAGATCGAGCATTAGAAAGCTCGGGTGGAGCTGACTAAGAACTTTCTGCATTTCTGCAATTTGTTCGAGAGCGCGGACCAATTGTGCAAACATTTTAACAGCTTCAGTTTCAGGTATTTTTCCTTTTTGATTAAGGATGTGCTGGAGACTCGTGTTTTTGATTCCTTCAGTGAGCACTCGGAGCTTTTTTCCTTCTGAATCGACTTTGATCACTTTGTTTATCACAAGCAAGTGATTATTTGTCGGCGGATCCTCTTCTGGGTCAAAGAAATCCTCTTGATTCATATATTTTCTGAATATGTCATTCATCTGGAGGTTGGGTCTTGGTAACCCTTCGGAAGAAATTTCGATACAGCATGCTCCACCGTCTGGCTGCGCCGGATCGATAGCATGTGCAACTTTTGCACCCAAAAGTTGGGTTATTCCAATCTGATCATAAATCCTTTCAAAATCTACAAGATACCCTGCATAGAAAATCCATTTGATTTTACTCTTTTGCTCCTGCTGCCGAGGCTCCATTCTTTATTTTACACTCAAAAGATGAGATAATTTATCTATTCTGAAATTGTCGTGATTTTTCAATTAATCAAAAACGACCTAGAAGAGTGTCTAATTGCATAGGCATATACGAACTGAGTATTGTTCCGAAAAATACAACCAGAAAATAAGCAGTGTGACTGATTCATTGCAGAACAGATTAAGAATGCCCTTGAAGAATGCATGTGGACCCATGTATATATTAATAAACAATGTTTGCTCAGCAAAAGAGACTCAAGGTCTTTAAGTATGTCCCGAAGAAAATGAATTTGGATCAACGAGCATTCAAGAGAATGTCGGTAGTTGATTTGAAAAAGACAAAGTTTAAAGAGACAAAAAAGATTGAAAACATTCTTCAAGGGATTACTTTCGTGAGCGCATTGAATGTGGCTTGTTTATTGCAAACACATTTTTTTTTAAACGCGTCTCTAATATTGCTTAAGCGTCCATGAACAGAAACATCCCAGATGCTCTGAGAATAACTAATTATGTTGATGATCAACCTTATTGTCAGAGGGAGTTCACTATTGAGGATCAAAGCTACAACCGTCTCCAAGGAGAAAGGAAAATAACCCACTACCCATATAGAATAGGATAGAGAATTAACTCAAGGCTTTATTTATTTGAAAGTGACGCAAAATCTAGATTGAATGTGAGTTAAAATCTAAATGACACTGGTATACGAGTCCCCCAAAAAAGAAAATTTTCTCCTAGCAATGGAGCTAGAATCGTTGCTAAGGCTTAAACTGAAATGCCAATAACCAAACCAAGTCAGTAGTTACCATAGAAAGAGTTTTGTCTACAAGATGCCATGCATGATTTGGAAAGTGCAATTTTACCTCTTTTAGATTATTCCTGCCAGTCTCTACCTTGCGCTGCTTGTGAGTATTATTTTTTTGAGGATTATCCAATTTGGGTTTTATGGAGAGAGCACTATTAGAGAGTTTTGTTGTTTTTGTCCGCTTCTTAAGCAATAGTAGCCTAAATTTTTCTAAGAAGAATAAATTTCCGCATTTATTTATTCATCAGAACAGAGGTATGGAACCTGAAAGCAGACGGTTTAAGGACATCACGACATTTGAGGAGCGTCGAAAGCAAGCCGAAGAGATCCGAAAAACTAATCCTGATAAAATTCCGATTATATGTGAAAAGCAAAAAGGCTCTAAGCTTGAATGTATTGACAAAAGCAAGTAATGTTGACAACAAAGTTGATTGTTAAACTGAAACTTGTTTTTAGATACCTTGTCACAGATAAGTTTAAAGTTTATCAATTTACGCACCAACTTCGCAAACGGATCAATCTTCGTCAAGATGAAGCGCTTTATCTATTTATTAATGGCAAAGTTTTGTTAAAAAGTGGTAATTCAACAATTTTCCATGTTTTCTTGCTCTAAAATATACTCACCAACAGATTCAAACCTATTGGATGTTTACGAAAAGTATAAAGACTCCGATGGCTTCCTCTATCTTGAATATTGCGAATTCTCGTCGTTTGGATCCAAAATTCTATAAACTTCTAACTTTGTAAAGACAGCAGACTACGATAATTGTTACTATACTTTGCATACTACCGTTTGTTATTACTCTTAGTTGTAATTCACTCATTCACTGCAGTTTTGATTTTTTATCTGTATGCGCTCTACTATCCTACCAAACTTGCAATGAATGAAAAAATTGTACTATGGCTTAAGTTCTGCAATAACTATGATTATTGTTGACTTATTGAGAAAAATAGTACGATTGCTTTTTCGATGAATATGAGGATTTATTAGACTTTGCGATTGTCAAATTTTGGGACACTCACTACCTATCTTCCTGGTCAAGTAAGATAAGTTTTCTTCTAAATTTTCTCCACCGTAGCGAGTCAAATTTCTGAATGGGATGACAAAACTATTCAGGAAGAAATCTAATCTGATCCCGCAATTGGATGTATTGTTGGAACTTGCTCAAAGAAGATGAAATAATTTAGTTGTTTTATTTAGATAAAATTGAAAAATGCTTGGTTATTCTTTTAACTAAGGTTTTTTGCTTTTTAAATTTTTAGTGAAAACTGCTTGAAATAGTCACTTCAATCGAATCAACAAAGAACCGAAGGCAAAGGCCTCATTGGAATAATTAAAGATTGTCTTGAGATCTGGAATACTGTAGTTGTTTTATTAGTGAATGTACCCTCTAACAATTCGAAAATGCTTCATAGGAAAAGACCGAGCTGTTGAGAAAAAAATCTTGAAAACAATATAACGAGCGGATTTGCTCCTTTCTCATCAATCATCCTCATTCATTGTTAATAAAGCCACCAGAGCAAAATCAAAGCTGTTGTATCACTGAATGGACCAGGCAATTTTCTGAGATGTCAGCAAAGTTTGGAAAAAAATTTTTGGAGTTGGCCAGATATTTCCACCCATGACCCCACCAGTTGCTTTTTTAGAAATTAACTAAAGTTTAAAATAATGCAAAAACTCTGCCAGTGCAATTTGCCACCCAATTTAAGTAGATTTAGCATGTCTCAGTTGATTGGAAAGGTTACCTTTTTACAACGAAAACGCATTAAAAGACCCATAAATCCAGCCTTTGTTGTTGTTTCGCGTTAAGGTAGAAACTAAAGATGCTTCGAAAAATCTATTTTCAAATTATTCGAAATCGCTCAGTCTGAAAATGTGGGTTCGGTTCATATTTCTCGGAGGGTTGCTTGCATTTTAATAAACCTTACCTGGGATACATGCAGTCATTTCTCAGAGTATTTTGAAACCTTAACAAAACAAAGAGGCAAACTTGTTAAATGACAAAATAAATTTGAATCTACTGGTCTGTTACACTGCACTGAAAAATTAAAGTTAGCTTTTCGTATTTCAGTTAAAGAAATTATCAATTAAAACAGTGTCTTATAATCAAAAATTTCCCTTTATTTCTCAAAAATTTGACTTCAAGCTATGAAATCTCAGATTCGGAAGTTACTGATAATTTTCATACTTCTCATATTACAGACATCTGTGAATGGCGGATGTTCCGACGTTATCTTGGCTGCAGCAGGACCCTGCACTGGTTGCACTCCTGATGGCACTGATTATTGCTCGTCTTGCTCCTTTTCAGGTGCTCTATTTACGACTGAAAATATCTGCTTCGCGTATAATTCAGCCACGACAGCTTACCCATCTAACCCATTGGCATACTTCAACCCCCGTCTCGAAAGTAAATATTGATTCTGTTTTGGAATGTTAACACATTTACAGTGTGCCATTTTAGATGCGAATCCAATCTCGTAAGTTGTACATTTACAGATACTACAAATCTCGCACTTGGCGTGACTTGTGCCAAGTGCGCTCCAGGATCATTCTTATATGGCCTAAATCACTGTACTTGGGACTGTAATGATGCCCCAGGCACTTTTGCAAACACAGCAACGAATACCTGTACCGCCTGCTCTGCATCTGAGAGTTGCAAATCCTGTTCAAGCACATCTTCAAGCTGCACAGAATGCTCCTATAGCATCCAGAGATTTGGCAGCGCCACGTCATCGATTTCAGACTTTCCAAACGCCGTTTCGGGATCTACCCTTGCTTGTGCCGGCCAAAGTAAGAATTTTATTGTTTGATTCTCGAACATTTATAATGGTACTTAGCTGCTCGATCGAGTACTCCACTTACATTGACGTATTTCGTAACTCCTACATTTACTTCGAATTGTCCTGGCTCATGTGATGGGAGTTACAGCAATCCCTTTGATGACATTACACAAGTTTTTACTGATGTACACTCATTTACTAGCTGAGCTGATGATTTTATTGACTTCTTCTGTAACTAGATGGTGTCAAAAATCGACCAAGTTTTAGAGGCAACTGTCAATATTTATCTGCTTCAAGGAACTCACTACTGGGTAGACAGCGATCAAACTGACACAAGCAATCATGGAATTGACTTCAAAAATCTAAATGCGTTCAAGTTACGAGCTTTTGAACGGACCTCAGCGACAGTGACTCTTAGTCCTCTATTTTGCGACGATACCTACACTGACACATCAAAATGTGTATCAAGCGATTCGAAGATTACCATTAAACTGAAATCCGATCTTATCTTCCTCTTCGTGACAAAATCATTCACAATGCAAAACATAATCTTGGATGCAAGTGATCTCGTTGTCTATTCGTCCACAACCTGTAAAACCTCCAAGCAAGATTGCTGCCAGCAAGATCCAACGACGCTTCTTTACTCTGCAACAGCCGCCGGAACAGCAGCAGGAGCAGATTGTACCATGAATAATGGCGTTCCAACCACCACGGCCAATAGATATCTCTCACCAACATACAATGATAGCTCATATCAGACGTCCTATCTGCTTAACAAACCGAATGGGTTCTTCAATTTCCAATTCCTTTCTGATTACACTGAAGCCGCTGTTCCAACCCTCAATATACTTGACTGTGAGATACGAAACTTCTTTTACCACAAATACGCCTCCTCGTTTATTTCTCTCGATCGATTTGGAGGTAAAGTCAACATCCAAAATACCATCTTCGACAACTTTATGCTTCCTTATGGGCTGATCTCGAATGGATTCACTGCGCAAGATAGAGATCTGAGTAACCAGACGAGCTACTCTGGGACACATTGCAAGATTTTAAACCCATCAGCGAACTACGACTACTGTCACTCTATCACGATACAGAACTGCGCGTTTTCGAACTACAACAAGCAACATTTCCTTCTGACAGAAGTGAATGGGTTGCCCGAAATTCTTAACGAAGGGATGGTTTTGTATCTCACGGACGTGTTTGGGCCAATTCTTGTTCAGAATAATACCTTCCAGAACATGGTTTCGATCCTAACTCTTCCAACCACTGGGACAAGCTACCAATGTGCCGATATCTATGCGACAGGAAAAGGAACAACACCAAATGGACTGGGCGCAATGAGAGGCAGCAGTCCTTACAAAGTCGACATTGATAGACATATCGACGCTTATATTGAATCTTCCATCAATTCAACCGGTTCTGTCTTTAACATCAGGAATGTCACTCAAGGACTCACATTTTACAATAATACATTCGATTCCATCATTGGGATGACAGGCTCCGCTCTGTATTTGGCAGGGTTTAACAACACTCTCTCAATGCCAATTATCATCCAGGGTAACAATTTTACTAACAACTTTGCATACATATTTGGCCTCACACTGGTCATTTGGTATCAGCATAAAAACTTTCCAGGCTCTACTTGTCATGGCATCCTTCTACGCGAGAATCAATTTATCAACAACTTTGGCTGCCCTGGAACGTACGGAAATGTCATTCTATCGTGCATGAACTGGCCTCGAAGAGCAAGTGGGATCAATTCACCGTCATTCCACGAAGCGAGTTACTATGGAAAATTGAGTGCTGGTGCACTTAGGCTCGAAGGATTAGGTAATGGTATCTTTTTCTTACTTTATAAGTACGAATGGGGAAATTATACCTCAGGGTTAACCTCCTTCAATGTGAACAATCCCATTGACGGTACTACCATAAACGCCTACCAAATCTCTGTAATCGACAACACATTTGTGAGTAATTTTGCTACTATCAGCAATTCTCTTGCAGTTATTGGAGCCAAAGACCTGTATATCTCTGGAAACTTAATGAGTGACAGTTCTACTCCTATCTTAGAAAATTACCAACAGGATACATTTAAAACGAATGCTTTCTACACTCTGCTTGGAGGAACAACTCCAAATATCCCACTTGAAAATCCCTACCGATTTACGAGAGAGAATTCTCCACTCTTACTGAAAGCGATTTGGAGGGTGCACGTGATTAACACTACTTTCTCTAACAATTATGCTGCAGGAGGCATAGATTTCTACATGGGTTCTGCCATCACAATAGACAGACACCTTGCCTCCACTGATATCATAATCTTCAACTGTACTTTCCAAAACTATCAAGGGTTCCCATCCTCAATGGTCGATCCTACGCAAAATCTCTATGCCTATAACACATATCCCATGATATCGGTGAATTTTGGGTCAGCTCCATTCGATTCAAACTCGTATTTGTGGGTAGGGCCAGGAGCATATGGATCTCCCAACCCCAATGGCAACACGGTAACGAATATTAATATTACGTCTTGTACTTTTCAGAACATTACATTCCAATTGACCACCGACAACAGTTATTATATTGCTGATTCCATGTATCCTGAAAAGATTAACTGGTTTCTAAATTATTACATGGATAACACGAGAAATCAAGCCTCGATTCTGAGTAATTTGGCGAGAATGAGTGGCACCGCGTACAACAGTTTCTACGTGGACGCTGGAGCTATCTTTAATCAAGTCAATCTCGTCAATATTACAGATAATAATGGTACATGCTGGTTCCACCCATTGCTATATAAGAATTACCAAATCTCGAAGTTGACCTTTCAAAATATTGCCCTGACGGTTAGCAAAAACTCTTTCACAGGAAACCCCGCTTCTATCATATGTTATGCAGAAGTGAACATATTTGAAGGTTATACAAGCAACAGGAATCTTCAGGTGTCAGGTTTCTCCGGCTCGAATTTGACAGGATCTCTGCTATATGTCTACAATCGTTATCAAAATCTGGGACACGAGCCAATGAAATTCTCAGATTTGGCCGTCCACGGATTCTTCACTAGCAGTGCACCACTCGTAACGCTACAGAACTTTGATATCGCGGTGACTATTAATGGCCTCACCATCGATACTGGTTCAACAACTAACGGTGTACTCCATATCTCGAATCTGAAGAATATCGCTCTTTCGAATCTAAACTTCAAAGATATCCAAACGACAAACTCGGTTGTACAAATATTCGACTCCCAGTTGCCTCATATATCATCGATGAAGTTTAGAGGAATCTCCCATGATAGCAGCATCATGACAACAGTCACATCTCAAGATACTCTGACTCCCTCCACAATGTACGCCATTGTGAACATATCTTCTTCTACCGTCGGAATTTATGATCTAGTTGTTATGGACACAAGTACGATCAACTTTTTCTACGCCTTCACCTCGACGGTTCAGTTCAAAGGAGGCCTTGTTCATAACGTTTCAGGCACCTTTGACTTCATGGGTACCAGAGGCTGCGAGCTTCACGTGGCCAGTATCTACTTCAATCAAATAGATTGCACTGTGAGCACTTGTCTCTCCGGCATCTTTTCAACCTTTAGTGACACTTTAAATATTGGAGGATCGGTCGTCTACAATAGCACAATTTTAGATGCGATGCTGTTCTCGAGTAGTCTGAGTTCTATCACTCTAAACAGTCTGGTTATTACATCGAATACTGCGAAAAAATCTGGAAGTGTCTATAGCTCTCTTGTTGGAGGAGTGACGATCAACAATGGGATCTTCTCTCACAACAATGCCGAAGGATATGGCGCTATTGTGAGTGTTCGAACTGCTTTGACAATAACGAATTCACTTTTTTACCAAAACGCTGCCGCGAACCAAACGAAGAATATCTATGGGCGTAGTGGAGCCATTACTATCAACAACTCTAAATTCATTAATTACGCTGAAAATAGCTCCACTACGACTGACTTTATACTCTCGCAAGATGGCCCTATCACAGCCCTTAATAGTCTTTTCTCTGGAGGAATTGGATATGCTGGGGCTATACATTGGACTGCCGATGTTGCGGTAGCGAACTTTACCAATTGTATCTTTGAAGACAATCAGGGATATCGTAAAGGAGGAGCGATTTATCACAATGGTAACCTGTACGCGACCAACACTCTTTTCAGGAACAACTCAGCTTTGGTTAATGGCTCCCATATATATGCTGAGAAATACTCCAGTGTCATTCTCACCAATGTGTCTTTCGACAGTTCGGCTTCCACAAAAGCGGGAGAGATATCGATTTACCTGGTTAATGTGAATAATCTCACTGTTGATTCATCTTCTCTTAACGGTTATGGAAAAACTCAGGCTATTTATTGCGAAACTTGCACAACCGTCAACTTAGTGAGAAGCGATTTCACTAATTTTATCGGGAGTACTTGTGGCTCTGCGCTGCAAATTTACCATCCTTCATCTTTAGTTACCTCGAGTACATATTCAACGACCACCATAGCAATTACCCACACAACTTTCAACTCCAACAAAGCGAGCTCAACACCATCTAAAGGCGGTGCAGTGTGCATCCACACTGAGGATCCAATGATTCTATACCAAGGAACGATTCATAACTCCACTTTTACCAAAAATACCGCAACCTCCCAAGGCGGAGCGATCTATTATAAATGTACCGCGAGAGACTGCGACGTCAAGATCACAAGCAGCACCTTTATCGATAATTCAGCCACTGATCAGGGAGGTGCATTCTCATTTGATATTCAGCCTCTTTACTTCACTAAAGGCGATCTTACTTTCTCTGGAAACACTGCGTTCTATGGCCCCGATTACGCAGCGTATGCTGTTGTGCTGTCTCTTCTTCCAGCAAATGCCGATTCATCAAGTAGCGATAGAAGAGTTCTAGTAGACACTTCAGGATACGATTTCGTCAGCGGGCAATATATTACTCCAGCTCTACAGTTTGAGTTGCTCGACGAGTATGGCCAAGTTTATACTCCTGATAGTAGCAGCACTTTGACTGCGTCGCTTTCGAATTCATCAGCTCAGTTTCTCAGTCAGCGGAGTGCGAGAGCTGTTGCTGGAAAATATAGCTTGAATCTCATGCTAGAAACTGATATTAATGCAGATTTCAATCTTATATTCTCCACAGATGGAATTAAAAGCTATAATCGAACTCTTTCCACAGCTCCATCGATCTCCTTTGTCGCTCACTTCAGAGATTGTCGCAGAGGAGAGAAAGTATCAGATGATCAGCGCCAATGTCTAGCATGCAGTGCAAACACTTACTCGTTGGCAAAGGGTCACAATACGACATGTACTAATTGTCAAGCCAACCTGAATTGCTATGGTGGTGATCTTGTTGGTCCTGAACCTGGTTATTGGAGATTCGACTCTTGGACACAGACACCTCAAGAATGTCCAGGAGACGGATGTGTCGGATATAACAGGCCAATTGACGCAGATTGGGAAGGATGGTGTAAAGAGCAATACAATGAAACTTTTTGTTACACTGGTTGGTGCAATTACTCTGCAGGCACATGGGGAAATCTCTGCAGTGAATGCAGACCTGGTTGGGCGCAGCAAGCTCTTACTGGAAACTGTATAGATTGTGCAGAAAACGCTCTTAACTATGTCTATACAATTGGCTATCTCTTGGTCGCTGTTGGAGTAATTCTCTTCATCATCCGAGAAGCAACGAAAGAAAAAGATGAAGAGGAATTGGGAGAAGATAAAGATGAGCGACTTGATACCATTCTTCTGAGAATATTCACGAATTATTTACAGATGATCTCGATTATTTCCAGTTTTAACATGGATTGGCCCTCTCAGCTAAATACAGCATTCCAACAGTTCAATCAAATAAGCACTGCTGCGAGTCAGATCTTCTCGTTTGACTGCTTCCTCCAAGGAGCGGTGTTCAACAAATTTAGCATCAAACCGTTCTTCCTTAAGGTTGTTGTGACCTCAATCGTACCAATTCTAATTGCAATCGTCTCAATACTTGCCTGGATAACACTCTATATTCTCCGCTTCAAATTCGAAGGCACAGAAAGAAGGCTCAGAAAGTTGAAGAACAAAATCATCACTACAATCATAGTCTTACTGTTCATGATTCACTCGGATGTCGTTTATGTTTCGATTCAAGCATTACGTTGTACCAACATCGGAGACGAAGAGTCTCTTGCATACTCTGTCGATCAAACCAACGAAAAAATGTACCTTGCTGAAGATTATTCAATAGAATGCTGGACCGATGAACATAAGGCATTCGCTTATGGGTTTGCACTCCCTTCATTCATCTTTTGGGGTAAATTTGGCACTCATGAACTCTTTGATAAAATGCGAATTTCTAATTAGGTGTTGGTATTCCGATCTTAGCATTCCTCATTATACGTGCAAATAGACATCAGCTGCGTGATCCTGATGTTCTTGGTCGATACGGATTCATATACGACGGATACTTCTCCAAATATTATTACTGGTAAGGATTATTAGTTCTTCACTGAGATGCTCATAAAATGATTCCAGGGAGTTCGTTATTTTGTACAGAAAGATTGGTATGCTGTTCGTATCTATCTTTTTAGAAACCTACGGACTCCAGATTCAGGTAATTCTTGATCAAGAGCTATCCATTTCTAATAAATTTGTGCTTCCTCAGGCACTGGCTATCATCGGCATTTGCTTCCTTGGGTACTTCCTCCAAACAAGATGCCGCCCTTACGATGATCATCGTTTCGCAGCCTTAAATGAATTAGAAAAGAAATCGCTAATGATTTCTGGGGTTATCATTTATTGCGGATTATATTTCATCTCGGAACAGTTGAATAGCAATTGGAACAGGCTACTACTTGTCTTTATTCTTGTAGGAAATATTTGGTTTATTGTTTACTGGGCGAAACACTTTTTGAAGTCGAAGATACATATTGCGAGGAGAATTTGGAGAAAGTTCACACGACTCCCATTTGTACAAAAAATTACCACCAAATTATCCAGGAGATTCACCAAAACAAGGACTTTCTTTACAAAAAGCTGGCGAATTATCAATAAAATTTCAACTATTAACAGAGCTGGCACAAATATCGAAGATTTCTATGACGGAATAACTGGTGAAGAAAATGAAAACGACAATTCTGGAGGAGATTCGTTTGATGCCAATAGTAGTGGCTTTAGCAGTATAGAATTATCTCGAAGAGAAAATTCAGATCCTGCAGGAAAACCTTCTCAAAGGGTCGCCATCAGAACAGAAGTCAAGGACGGAGATGACAACGAGCCTAGCAATTAGAGGGAAAAAAATATTTTGTTGATATGAATCTTCTCCTTCATTATACGCCATTTATATATTGAAAATAAAGGTTATCAATACGTACTAAGAAACAGTTGCCATTTCATACAAAGCAATCCTTGAAATTCATAAAATGTACTTCTTTGGAAGGAAAAATAGCTGGATAGTAGCAGTAGTATCACTTCAGTACTCAGCAGGTCATCAAATCTGTTTCTTTTCATTTTTCTTCTGAGGAAAATTTGATTTGCAAAAAAAACACTCTTTTTATATTTCCACCTCTGTTTTCCCAACATGAGATATCTAAGCTGATTGTCCTACATATGTAGGTTCTCAGGCTGCGAATTTGAAAACTTCTGATAAATGTAATTTTTGAGAACTTTTTGTTTTAGTGAATTTCTTGTTAGCATCAAAATTTAAGAGTTTTGTTAGTCCTATGAAATTTGCATGAATTTTCGTGTAATTGTTAAACTGATAAAATTATAATGAACATGAAATTCGGCTTGTGTTAAGGCTTCTCTTCGAATTCTTTACTGAAGCCATGCTTCTTGAGGAATTTTGCATCTTCAATTTTTTCGTTTTCTTCAGTAGTAAAGAGCACCTTGGTATTTTTCACACCAGCCTCTCTCATAATCTTCTCCATTTGAGCCAGATCTTTCATAGATTGCAATTGCATCCTCTTCGCACGCTCCGATTCTAATCGATAAATCATGTTGCAAATTTTATCTTATAAACAATGCGTTTTTACCTTGCTCAACGAGAAGCGGTCTTGAGGAAACTTTTTTCTCAATATTACTCTTCATTTCATTGAATTTTTCTTGATCAGATTTAAATTTAGCTCTGACTTGCTCACGGATTTTAGCAGCAGCTTCTTTATTTTCTTTCGTTCGATCTACTATCGCGGGGGACTGCTGAACAATTGGCTTCATCTATTCAATGTTGTTAGAAAAAATAGAGCCGTTATTTGTTTTTTTACGGTGATCCTTCTTGTTTCCCGTTCCTCCTGCTCCTTGACTTTCTGTTGGTACCTTCTTTCTTTTTCTTCTCTTTCTTTCTTGCGTAGATCGAGCAAGGCGACCATCTTCTTCGTGGTTGGAGGCTGGTATTTTGGTTGGATGGACTTTAGCTTTTCGACTGCTTCAAAAGGATCTCTTTTCATTTCATCCTTTGTGTGCTTGAGATACTGATTTTCAATATCCAAGTACTCACGCGTTACACCACGCTACATATTATTGTTAGACAGTTGCTCTGAAAAAAACTTTCATTACTCGAGATTCTTGGAACGCAAATTCAGTGATGGTGGTAGGGCGCTTTGATTGCTTTTTCCTATCAAGCAATTCTTGGAACATTTTGTGCGCTCTCTCAAAGTCTGGCACAGGTTTTGCAGTGAAAGGCCTTTGAGTTTTTAATATTTTTTCTCTCTGCTTCTCTTCAAGTTGTTCTTTCAATATTTTTTCCCTCTATAAATAAGTTATGAAAATAAGCCTCGTGCTTTGTGTAAATAATAATGTACTTTTTCTTTTTCATGCTTAGCCATTCTAGGTGGAAGAGAAGCCTTGATTAGATTTTCTTGTGCGCGTTTATTGACTCTCTCTTTTCGAGCAATATCTTCTTGCTCTTCCATTTTCTTCCAGACATCAGTTATTTGACTCATTCTAAGGAGCAAACAAGGATCAGATATGACAATTCCATCACAATAATTGAATACTGAGGGATAGGGTTTGCCTTAAATCGAATTTCAAACTCCTTATTAAGAGGAGGCTCCGCATTCTTTTTGGTGAAGTACTTTTCCAGATCACGAGAAAAGAAATTGAATGGTTTTTCATTCATTCTTGTAATAGCAATGGAATTCTCCCGTACATGTCGTCTTCTCTCTTCTTGCTCGATCATGGTCTTTTCGAATCTATAATAACGTGAAATGTGTTTAGATAATTTCAGAAATAAGATTTAAATACAAAGGTTCCTTCGTGGTAGCGGGAACAGACTTGGCTCTAAATACGTGTTTGCGCATTTTCTCTTCTGCTTCTCGAATTGCTCTCACATCTTCCTCAATTTTTCTTTCTCTTATCGATTTCTTTTTGCTTTTCTCACGAACATCGAACTCAAATGGTTCAGGAACTGTGTATTTGTGTTCATCTGCATCCTTATAGATCGCTCCGAATCTTTTATCCAAATATGGAGCAGTGTGACCTCTGCTCAACTGGTGACTTACGGTCGCAGGTCGGTCAAGTTGATAGGAACTGTCCATTCTCGGCTCTGCTGAATCCGAAGTACGGGCTCCCTTGCGAAGACGATCTTCATCAATTTCATACTTCCACCGCGTTTTTCCAGGCTCCAAGTCAACTGTGCCTCTTGGAAGTTTAAATTCATATCCTACCTCCTTACTGTAAGTATGAAATTCGGGATCTGAATCATAGCCGTCCCTTTGATAGTTGTAGTTGACAGTTTTTCCGGTGGTCTGTGCGGCTTTATCCTCGGGATCGCTACCAAGAGCAACGTCTATCATGTCTCTTTCAATTTGGTCCAACAGTTGCATAATAGCACGTGGTCTGCCTCTTCTGGTGAAGAAGTCTAACACATCCTGCCAATCAATGTAGTTCTCAGCCTCTTGCTCCATTCTATCAATGACTTCAGCAAGGTACTCATCTTCAAGTTCGAATTTCTGTGCTTTTCTGCGTCCAATATTTCTTCTTAGGTACTGGAAGCTAGGATGCTTTCTCACAGCATCAACGAATTCAACAATGTCAACGTAAACTAGACAACAGTTCAGTAAGCGAACCAAATAAATTTTGATAGTATCTTACCATCGGAATGTTTGGGTAAGGAGTCAAATACTGTTTTCAGCAGGTTTTCAACTTCGGGAGTAAAATCCACCAAGTCTTGGTCATCGTCTGCTTCTATTTGAGCAACTCTAAAGTGAAATAATAGATAAGGGTTTTATTTTCTTAATATGAAATTACGGTTTCTGTCGTGCTCGATCTTCCTGCTGTTTTGTTGGGGAAGCATGAGGGACATGGTAGTTAGTAAAGTATTTCATAAACTGGTTGAGTGAAAGATATTCCTTAGCTTTCTTTTGGTCACCTCGAGCTCCTTTTTCCTCTTGCTCTATTTGATTTAGCACTCTTTCAAGGGTTAACTTTTTGTCCAAATCTGGAAGGTAGACAGCAGGTTTGTGCAAATTTCTTATGATTCTAACGTCTGCACGAGCTTTTGCCAGGACTTCAGCTCTTGAAACTACAAAATCTCCATGTTGATCAGCCTCTTCAAAAATTTCTCTCAGAGCATCAAGGATCTCATTTGAGAGTAAACAAGGGTTCATGGGCTCTTGAGTATCATGACTATGAGGAGATCTCGTTGAGGATGGTCGTTTTAAAGTATCTGCGGTTGCAACCATCTTGATAGGTTCTTCTGTGCCTGCTAACTTGAGAGTTTCTTTAGAGAATTTCACTTTTGGGCTTGATTTCATGCTTTCCATCAATGCATATTTGGCCGCTTTCGGATTTTTTAAAAATGCCAGAAATTCATTGAAGCTCAACGATTCTCGAGCTTTTGAAGGGAAGCTATAAATGTCAGATTTTAGGGTTCCAGGATTGAGATCATAGAGTTCAAGAATCTCGGGACTTTTGGCTATGTAACTTATTAGTTGATCTTTGGATACCGCTCCATGTTCATCCTTTCAAAAATATACACAATGAGTTTCTTGAAAATCACATGATTATACTTTTTGCATCAGATTGAAGACCCACTGAAGCAACCTTACTTCGCTTTCGGACATCTTATCATCATCATATACCTCTTCTTCATACTTGGGAGATTTCAATTGGGAAGCTTCTTTATCTTTCTTTGCAGACTGGACTTTTCGAGTCTCAGATTTTTTCGTTTGCGTAGCAGTTTCCAGCCCATCGCTGCCCCAAATTGGTTTCTGCTTCTTTTCTTCGGGAACTTTGGGACTCTTCTTATCGTTCTCGATAATATTCGCGGCGTCCCATTTGTTAGGAGAAATAGCCCTAACAGGATTAGGTGAAGTGCATTTATACAGTTCAAAATTCTTGGGCTTTTCTGCTTTTGGTGAAGGGTTTTGAATCTCTTCGATTTTTTTCTCAAGATAAGCATTAAACTTCTCCTTATAACTTTTCTTCTGCTCTTCCTTATTAACTTTTACTCTCTTTGCTTGAGCTCTTTGGAAGGGAACTTCGTCATATGCGCCCTCCGGACTTCCCAGTCCATACCCTTTGCTTGTAGTTTTCTTTGCTGCTGCTCCCTTCCTGATGGTAGGAGCGACCTCAATTTCTTGAAGTCTTCTTTGTCTCTCGTGGTACAATTGTTCCAATTCCCTCATCTTTTCTTCATGTAGCCTCTATGTATAAAAATTTGAAGATTCATTAAAGAAGAGGTTGCTTATTTTACCTTCAAAGCTGCCACATTTTCGAGAGTAGGCTTCTCCAGAGAGGAAATATGGTGAACGAATTTTTGGATTCTCTCGGCTCCTTCGTGCAAGATGATGTGTTCATCATCATGTTGAACTTGTTCTTGGATACGTCTTTTGTTGATTTCAGAGTTAGAACTGTCTCAATGAGATAAAAATATGAACTAACCTTTCGAGTTCTTGTCTCTCCATTTGTATTCTCTCCTCGTCAATAGACTCTAATTTCATTCGCAGCCTTTGAACTTCTTTATCCAAATTGGTGATGATGGTGTTCTGGATGTCCTTTTTATCTGTCACAAATGTGCCGCCGCCTATTCCAAGGTCGTTGTTGTGGGATTTTGATAGTTCAAGCACATTCTCGGTCTCGGGATTCGTGATACCAATTCGAGCTAAAATCTCGTTTTTCGACAAGGTTTCTTGGTGACGAGTCTTTTCTTTCAGAGTCTTCTCCTTTTGAGTCTTAGGTGTTTGAGCAGTTTTCATTATATTTTTTGTAGATTGTGATGCCCTCTGCAATTTGGCCATTTGAATTGCCTTAGGAGGAGAGGATTTACGGAATCCAGGAAATCGATTTTCTGGCTCCTCGTTGGGATCTTCAGTGAAAAAATTGAACGTTTTGGTCCCTTCATTGGCATTCTTAGCAGATTTTGCTGGGTCAAGCCTTTTCCCCGAGATGCTTAGTTGGGGCTCTAACAAAATAAGATGTGTCATTGAATGCTTTTACGTAAAATTCCGGCGTCTCTTGAGCTCACGACGCTGACTTTTGGACCTTGTTTTGACATCTTTGAAAATTTTAATTGTTATCAAATCGTTAGATTTCCTATCTATAATATTGATTCGATATCTGAGATAATATTAACTGTGAATTTTGATAAACACAGTGTTCGTTAACACCCAAAATCTGAAATAATCGAATAATTTTTTCTCATCTCTTGATGAAGGAATTGTCTTCGTATCCTTAATTTTCCTAGCCGATCTCAACTGTTGCACCCAGAAAGACAAGGGTGCCTTTTATATGAATTTCTTCACTCACATTTCAGAGCATTCGCTTTTTTGTCTTCAAAAAACATTCGGCTATCTCTCTAGCATTCTTTTCTTTCATTAATGAAATCAAGGTATTCAATCGCTGTGAAATCATCTGACGCAGTTAAAATTAGTCATGAAAAAAACCCACGAATGATAATCTGAAAATATCAAGGGACACTCTCTTTTTGTTTTCTCTCTCTTTGGGTCACTAGTTTAACATAGTTTCAGTAATAAGTTCTTTTCCAGATGGAAACAGAAAGAGCAAGTGAATCAAGTGTGTCGTGAGTGCTATATGCAGCCCTAACCCAATTTTTCATGGACTGGCATGAATATTAAACATTTCAGATGAGTGAATTGACTGACATATTAAGTCAACCTCTTTATTATGTGCCAAAACTGTCGAAATGTCGCTACCAGAGAATGTGATGTGAATCTTTCAACAACCTATTTTTCACAAGAAATTATGAGAATTTTCATATTCAATTTTATGTGAATTTGCTCTCTTGTAAAGTTGTACCTTGAAAAGAGATATATATTCCACAGAAAATAGTGAAGAACATCATAATTTTCTTTCGACCATGACTTCAACTGACCCCTTTCAAAAATTCTAATGAGTTGGTTCAATTCGAGCTTGCTTGCATCGAAGCAACTATATCCTATCTAAAGTGCTTCTGAACTGCGAAAGTTCTAAAATCCCTCATAGGGTTTTCGAAAAAAATAGGCGTTTGAAGTTTTAATCTATGACTTCAGTGCAATGCGTTTGAGGGTATTTTCTTTAAAATTCTGATAGAATTGTTCGTAAGTTTCAGTTCTAAAAATTCAAATAAGTTAATAATTCGCACAATTTTCTGCTCGACAAGTCAGACATTCTCTCACATATTCAATGCCAAAAGTCCTAACACAAGAACTAATAAGAGTTAAAACAAAGACTGACAACCTTCAAGCTATTAAAAATCTGAACCTTTGGGGCAACGAAATAGAAGATGTCCAAATTCTTCAAGAGATGCCACAAGTTGAAGTTCTTTCTCTTTCAGTGAACAAGATTTCAAGCCTGAAAGAATTTTCGAACTGCTATAAGCTCCAAGAGCTCTACCTGAGAAAAAACGCCATCGAAGACCTCTCAGAAATCCGTTACTTATCTGACCTTCCTGAACTGAGAGTCCTTTGGCTTTCTGACAACCCATGCGCAGAAGTGGAAAATTATCGAGAAATTGTGATTAAATGCCTGCCTGAGCTTCAGAAACTAGACAATATACAAATTACTCCTGAAGAAAGACTCAGGGCAGAAAGCAAAGATCTCCGATTTCCTACTAAAGAAGTCAAAAGAGCCACAAAGAACACCATTCCTGAAGTGAATAGAGTCAAGAAAGTCACTCGCACGAACGATGAAAATCTATCATATGTAAGCCTTTTTCAATGGTTTTGGCTAATTTTCTGCTAAAGGAAACTCCATCTAAGTGGTCTAGCAAAAAGAACACAGAGACCACAAGCTCAAGAAAGAAAGAGTCTTATGAGGTATAATTTCTTCCCTTGTCCTCGGACTTCTCTTACTTTTTTTTTTTCTCAGGAAGCTCCTCTGAGAACCAAATACGATTCAAAGTATCAAGTTGAACAAGCGGTGAATGAGAGAGATTATCCAGCATTTAGTTCTCAGTCTCGTCGAGATAAGGTTTCGACCTCTGACCAGCAAAAGGATAATGTGATGTGTGCTATCATGACACTTATGAAAACTTTGGATATCACTGATCTTGAAATTCTCAGGTCGACGATCGACAAAAGAATTGATACTCTTCAGCAAGACTATGAATAGAAATCTTTTGGAGAATATTTTACATTCTCGGCCCTCCACGTCTGGAAGTTTTATTGTCTGCTAATCAATCGAGTGCTATCTTAAATATTTGATGGCCTAGATGTTTTTAAGGAGTGTCTTTGTAAATGACAAGTTGTTGTAAATGCCTATTTGAGTAATATCATATGATTTCATTTTTTTATCTTTCACATCATGAATTCATCAGCTTTTATTTTTTGGAAGATTATTAATTTGCTTTCGATAGCGTAGTAATGCTAGTTGTTTAAGCCGGAAATAAGATGAGTTAAATTTCCAGGTCTTTGAATAAGATTTTTTTCTAGATATTCCTCATAGCCCTTATAAATTTGTTGTTGTCAATATTTTATGTTGTATATGATTCGCTCTTCCTCATAAAAAAATAAAAAGAGGCTAACAGATACTCGATCTATCTTAGATACCAAAAACCAATCCGCTCTGCTATGCTCTTTACAAGATAGTTGTTGTATGAAGCGACCTTTAACACTACGAAGAAAAATTTTAATCAATAAAAAAATTGACACCGATACTACGCAGAATTTCGATGATTGAAGGTTTTAAAAAATATTGCATATATATTGATAATAAAGTGGTAGTTGTAAAAGACAAACACTCAAAATTTCACGTCGAGAGCCAATAAATGAACGACAGCAAAGTGAACGGAATGGTAAGCAACATCAACCATACCACTATAATTAACTCAAATGAACTAAAGTCAATGGAGGGAAAAAAGAGAAAGAAGAAGCCTATGCACATGGACTCAGTAGACCCCAGTGAGAGCCTTGAAAGAGTTTCCACTGTAGGGGGAAATAGACAACACACGATAATGTTGTTCCCAAACGATAATATCCTGTATTTCTTTCAGAATCTGCTTGAGAATAATGCTTTGCCTTCAATATCTTGATGGAATAGATCCACTGATCAGAATCGAACATCACAGCACACATCCGAAGAGACAAAAGGTAGTCCAGGAACAAACCATCATTCCTCTGATCAGAAGATGAAGCATAATCAAGTAATTTATTTTGTGTGGAAAAAAAATTCTCATTAATTAAAGCACCAGAAACAGCACATGCACCCAAATCAGCAATTTTCTTCTCAACCGCAGGAGCAAATGTATTCGATGTATCCGCAGCAGGGTTATCCATATCAACAGCAGATGTACATGCGCCAATATGAAGAGCAGATGAGGCGAATGGCGTATGAGCAAGAGACTCTCAGGAGAGAGTTAGAGCAGCAGAAGAAAGAACGCCTGGAAATGGAAAAGAAAATGCAGAAAAAAAGAACTGAACTTGATTCGAGAGATAGAGAACGAAATGCTCTAGCAATGATCAATGCTTTTGAGAAATCCGCAGGACTTGGCGGAGATCGTGGTTTCGGAGATTTTTTTAGAGAGTTTGGAGGAGCTCCTCCTCCTATTAAAGCTGAAACTCCAATAGCGACTAAAGGTATGAGAGGATCACTAGATATAAATCCTTCTCCAAACACCTTTCAAAAAACAGCAAGCATGATGATAAGTCCCAATTATGGTGGAGGTCCACAAGGAATGGGAGGTTATCAACCCTTTCAGCCTCAAGCAACCCAACGGCAGCAACAGCAAATTCCAGCTAATAATAATGGGCTATCTGACCCTAATTTTATTTTGAAACTTCTTGAACTCGTGAAAAAAAATAAAGAGCCCCCACCGCAAAAAAGCCATCTTTCTGAAATGATATCTGCTAGCTTAGAGAAACAGAATATGATCCTGTCTGCTTTGGCTAGAGGTGTGGCAGGCGGTGGAGTAGAAGATGAAACTTCATATAATGAGAAGAAAAGCCTTGAAAGAAAAATTGCACAGTTGGAAATGGAACTTGAGTTGAAGAGGGGTGGAGATTCTTTGGACCTCTTTTCTCGTGGTGGAGGTGGTGGAGGCAGCAGCAGTAGTACTTTCCATTATTAACGAGAAATCAAATAATTCCTATTTTTTCGAATTGAAGGACTTTTCCCACCAGCAAATCCTTATCAACAACAGCCCTATCAAGACCCGTATCAAACTGCGCTCTTTCTCGGTTCTCACGTATCACATAGGTTCGGTGTAGGAATGAATATGTTTCAAGCTGCGAATCCGTTCTCGATGATGAAGTTTCAGCCTTTAATGATGCCTTATGGTTTTAATCCAAACGCTACGTAAACTCATTAATTCATTCCAAAATAATTCTTAACTAACTCTACAACTAGTCTTGCTTTCCAGAAAGAGGGTACAGAAGAGCCACAGCCTTAGATCTTTAATTTTTTTGTTTGTTCATAGACAAGAAAAGAATTTCAAAAAGCAAACAGGCGCAACTTGAAAAATTACTCATGGATTTAGTGAGATCCCATTATTTGCTGTGTTTTTCATACCGTACTAGGGACTTGATGAAGATGATGAAGAAGATGACAAGGAAGGTTTCGACGACCGCGATGATTATGATAGAAGGTCAATGTCTATCAAGCGAGATGGCAGACGACCACGTGCCGACGGAGGTCAAGCATTACATAGTGTTTCAATTAAATAATTTTACTTTGTAACTCAGACGTCACATCTCGCAAAGGAACAGTTATCAAACAAGATAAAAATTCGGAGGCTGTGGAAAAAGCTCTCGCTGAAGAAAGAGCTCGACAGGAAGAGGCAAAAAGGAAGGAAGATGAAAAAATTGCCAAGTAGATAACTAATGATTGCATGGGTGACCAAAATTGAAATTGCTGATAGACAAAAGAGAATAATGAAGCTCCGTGCTCTGCTCTGGCTGAGGATGTGGCCACTCCTCTTTCAAAATTTGTCATTTGATAAATGTATTGACAAACGAACTCTTGCGATGGAAGTCCATAATAGCGAACTTGGACTCGTCATTGATGTAAAATCGTTCATTTTCGGCAGATTTAATTTTCCCTTTCATAGTCGATTTTTAACTGGTGCAAAACTGCTTCAGCAAAAGGGATGCAAATGGTAGCACTTTCTGCTGGATTTCTGATTAATATTTCTTCTAGATCATCACTGATATTAAGAAATCCCTCGTGATCTCAGATGTAAATGGGAAAAAGCCAAAAGAAACGGAGACTGCAACACGTTGTCAAGATATTGCGGTTTGATGTTTTTAGGCTCACAGTGCATCTAATTTGTTGTGAAATAGGCTAAACTTCAACAGATTATGAATGGAATGGATCAAGTTACAACTGAAGAGATGCTTCCAAAGCAAGCCGTCAATTATTTATGTATCCTCTTGGAAATTTCATTTGTTTACTGGAAACTCATGATAGCCAAAATTGCATTCAACCATGGTTTTCTCCCACAGACATTCATGTTTGAAATGGAACTTCAGAGGTTCGCATATAATACATTTGGTGGATTGAAGTAAGTTCTCTAGGAATGCTTCCCAAACAAATCCATAATATTTTAATAGAGAGCAGACTCCTGAAAAAACAAAGATGATATTGATGTTTTTCTTCATTGTGCGGATAATGGTACAACGTATAATCTTAAATCCATTTGCGATTGAACCAAAGCTCAAAAAAGATGAAGCCACTAAAAAGTTGAGTTTTTTATTTTTTGTTAAATGTTTCTTATCAATTTTTCTACACTCATAGCAATCTACGCACTCTGGCTTCGGTCTTGGTTCATGCAGTTTGTGATTGGGTCCGCCAGAACGCTGCTGTGGTGAATGGGAATACGAACCATCTTCCGAATGAATTGAAAACCAAACCAGGCAACCCTCTCAAAGCATGTAAATTCATTCAATTCGTGAATTTCTCTGGATGATTGATCCATAATCATTAGTTCCAGAAGAGCAATTGGACCCTCCTAAGAAAAAAGATGATGTAATGAGTGTGATGTTGGGAATATTTCCTAAAGAGCAGATTAGACCCTGGACAGAGAAGAAGAACTTGTAATTTTGCTTGCAAATTAATTTTTCCTTATCTAAAATTCAGGGAATCTGCATTGAAGGCGAGTATAGAAGGTTGGGCAACCAAACTTTATGGAATTCTTTCGAGAATCAACACAGAGAACACCCAGAAAGAGGCTGCAGCCTCTAAGGGTTTGGTATCTAAACTTATAAACTTGCAAGCCTTGCCTTAGATAAAGTTGCTGAGTTGAGAGAATAAGTGAGATTGCACAATATATATGTCTATAAAGAATGCTCGGTAGGATGAGTTTCTTCTTATCTCCCCCAAAGTTATGAAATATTTTTTTTGTTGGAAATGTTATTTTCACCTTTACTACTAAATTTATTCAAATTATGTTAATCTTTCTCAGGCAGTCGTCGAAAATAATGGTTTTTGATTCATTTGATCTTTCTTTTTTGGGAAAGCTAATTGGTTTACATTGGAGCATATTTTTTATTATTTCATTTCGAAGCATCAAACATTCCTTGAAACCCATGAAGTTACAATGATGATGAATTCTTCAACATTTGAGGACTTGGACAGGCTATCTTATTTTCGAAGTTTATGAAAACAATTCCGAAGATATAACTGAATTCACTTCGTAAACTAGCCTTTTCAAAGAAGTATCAAATCCGACAGATAAAAGATTAGAAATATATGCTATGTAGAATATAGAGGTGAACTAATAAATGCAATTCAATGTTCAAATATGAATGTTTCTAGAAGATACGACAAAGGAACATTTGTGGAATTCTAATGTCCCCAACGATCTCATTTTGTTCCAACACCTGGTTAAACTCTGCATGCTTCTTTTCGATGACCAAGTCTACTTCTCCATTCGCCTTCACCTATAGCAGTAAAGAGTTACTCTTGACTCTCAATGGTTTTTACTTTATTGTTTTTAAAATCTCCTTTGCACTTGTCTCGAACATAGATACCAATGCACTGATTCTTTGTGATCTCATTACCTTCTAATACAACTTGTGAACTCTTCAATAGCATGATGCCTGGCAAAAGGAAAAATTTAGCTCGACCTTACAACAATGTTTTTAGTTACCGTTAAATTTGTTACTGTAGATCTGATTTTTCACAATATCAGGCACAGAAACGACGCAGACAATTCCATGATGATTGTCGTAGATTCTGTTTCGATGGATTCTAGATTTTCCACCGTTAATGATGAATATTCCCTCGCATCTGCCCAAAAAGATATCATTCTCGATAATTGACGTGTTGACACTCTCCCTTCCTCCAAAAGCGATATTTGCTTTGATATTCTCTGAGATAGTGTTTCTTTCGATATGAGCGCTGGAGGTTTCAACAACCAGAATACCCTAATCCATAATAATGTCTCTCTGAGATAAATCAGGATCATACCTGCATCAGATTTTTCGTGATCGTATTTGACGTGATAACACAATGAGCCTCTTTGTCGACTCTGATTCCAGCTTTCAGATTGTAAGCAATGTTTTGATTCGAAATAATTTTGGTATAGTTATGGAGTCCGAAAGCGAAAACACCGTAGCCTTTATTGCATGAAATATCGTTCTTCTCGATTACTCCATCACATCTATGTATTTAGCACACTCAGTTTCAAACACGTAAACAACTGCTGCCTCACCTCACATCAGAATAGGAGTAGGACAAAATTCCATCCGTTCGATTTTTTTCAATCTTGTTTTTGATGATAACTGGATCGCTACTTGCAAACTCAATTCCAGGTTTGTTAAGGCGAATTTCATTCTTTAAAATCTAGAGGTCAAGTTTTTTTTCATTGTAGCGTCATTAAGATTAAGATAACTCATACCTGAGCTCTGTTTGCCATACCGATCTTGATTCCAGCGCCCTCATTATTCTCTATTTTGCATCTGATTAAGAAAAAGAACTGAGACATGTGTTTAGTTTTTCATTTCCTACTTTTCAACTAGAGGTTCGAATTCTTCTCCGACCAAATGGATGCCGACCACTCCATTGAGATGAATCTTACAGTCTGAGATATTAACTTTGTTCCCATTCTCTCCCTCGATAAGAATGCCTCCATTTCTGTGGTTATGAACTCTTGTTAAGTTCTGAATAGAGAGTTTGGCTGCCTTGCGGGAGATAATACCTGAACGTTATAGGAATTTAAGTATCACACATGCAAAGTTAATTCTTACCAACAGTGTCATGGGTCTTGTTGCCTTTAATTTCACATTTGTTTATGATCACTTCTGTTCCCGCATTGCAGACGATTCCTGGAATCGTCTCTTTTTGCATCTTTACGATGAAACTATACGAGGCTTTATTAGAAGAGAAGTATCATAAAGATTTACTTTAACGCTATTAAGCATTCATCTAGATAAAGCTTGCCCACATTGACAAGAACAACTGCATCCATAGTAGGTTCGACGGGAACCTTATGGATGGGCTCGTTATATGGGTCTGCCGTCGCCTTAAAAATATCTCTAGCATCTTTGTTCCCTTCGTCGTTTTGAGATTCGTCAACTCCAGGTCTGGCCTCCTGTTTTTCTGTTCTGGAGAGCGTTTCATTTATTAAAAGATTGGGAATAGAAGTTACATCGTTGGAGCCTTTCCTATGTGACTCATCTTAAGTCCGGTGATAATGCAGAGTTCGTTTGATTTGATATCTACAAGAACTGCTGGTCCTTTAGAAGCGACAATAATGACGTCTCCATTTTTATCTCTGGGCTCTAATTTGACTGGTTTGCTGTAAGGAAATAGGAATAAGTCAATCGAGGTTAACATGCATGCATGCAGACTTGATAACAACATTTTCTTGATAGAGCCCATTGGAAATTCTGATTTCACATCCAGGCTCTGCCGCGTCAATGGCTTCCTTTATCGTTTTATATGGTCCATGCTCACCGTCTGGTTAAAAATTAAGCATAACCTAAAATAGGTTCATTTTTACCAACTAAGAATACTTTCTTATGGCCTTTGCCTTGGAAGGAGCTGTCACTCCTTCCAAACATTGACAGTTCACCACTATCCATAGGAAATTTGATTTTATTGATAAAGCGAAGTAGGTAAATATATTCTCAGTATTAAAAACACAAGTTAAGTATCGCTTGAATATTTCCTTTAAACAAGGTCGCGGCTTAATAGACCTGCTGAACAAAATTTTTCGAATATTGACATCTGAAGGTAGCGTCTGCTTTCTCGCCAATTTTTTTCACATGAATTATTTTGAGTAAATTTCTCAGAGAATATCTACAATATGATGAAAACAAAAAAGAATTTGTGAAATTATTCCTTCTATGATAAGGTGACATCTACGAAACGGCCCAACGGAATCAGCTTGTCGCTCACTTCGAAAGAACTTAAAAAGAAAATCTTTTTTATTGAATAAAGTATTAACTAACTCTTTATTGCAAAACTCAATTTCGTAACTCAATCTCTCCACAAAACTCCTCAAAGGACAATCGTAACAAAAAAGATTTTGTTGAGCTGGGAGAGAGCTTCAAGCAAGGACGACTTTTATTTTCACTCTTTTCCATGGTAAGACCTAGTCAAAGAAATGTTGTTGCTGTTGTTGTTGCGGAATTAAGTATGGAGACTGGTCGCTGGATGGTTTTACATACTTTCAACTGCTGTATACAATTGAGTTTTCTATGTGTTCATTACTGTTTTACAAGAATAAAAACGTTAAGCATTGAGTATATTGTTTAGTTATGAGCTTCAGCTTCTTTCTTTTTTTCATATTCCACCAAATAACTAGAGAGCAATTGCTGAGCTATACTGTTTCCTTCGTTGAAGCTTTCATAGCACTTGACGAGGCATTTCTTCTCGACATCAGCGAGATCTTTGTATTTGTAATCGGTGATACACTTCTTGGTGCAAGTTGCGTAAGTTTTCTGGAACTGCATCTTCATCGTAAGCTTTTGAACACTTTCTTGGGTTTGGCTGAGCCCTTGTCTATTGAACTCCATTTAGATTCAGTTGTGTTCTTTCGAGCTGATTTTCCAATCCTAAAGAAATAAAAAGTTTAATTTAGGGTTATTGTAGGTGCAAAAACTGCCCTCTGCCTCTCAATCATATTGTAACAACAATTTTCGTTCTTTATTCCACTCAGGAGTTTTTTGATTACTCTTTTTGGGAATGATTTTGCAATGGTCACAGCCATTTTGACAGTAATACTTTTTTTTTGAAAAACTCATTCTACAAAAATTATTTTGTGAATTAGGAAAATAGGTGTTTTATCAACGATCAAGCACATATTCATCGGCTTTAGGATAGCTTTAGGATGACAAACAAAATATCAAGGTCATAAAGACATATGAAAAAGCAAATTAGAGGATACTAAGAATTTTTTAAAATTGCATTGATTCGATTGTTGGAATGGGAAGAGGGAGAGAGAATCACTCTTCTATAAACTTTTGTTGTGAAAAGATAAATTTTGAAGGCTTTCTAATCTCTACTTTAAGTGACTTTGGCTGTAGTATTTTGTGACCAGCGTCATAAAGATTGATAATAAACATCTGTTTCATGTCATGTCAAACTTTTGTAAGGCTCTGTACTTTACAGGGAGCTTCATGATTGTCATGAATTTCAAAAAATCAAAGCGAATAAAATTGGATTCAAATTAACATTCAAGAGAAAATATAGACACAAAACCGAAAAATTTGAACTGAATGGACAAAGTGATTCCTTGAATGAATCATTTGTTTTCAATTATTCAGTTGCTTCTTTCTCGGGCTCGTCATCACCGGCATTGTCCTCACCATCAACAGTATTATCTTTCTCTTTGGTCTTTTTGGCTTTGACGATTACTTTCTCGAGAATTAGCGGCTTTATCTTCTGACTGTTGATGAACCTGACATTTCCGTCAGCTGTGATCATATTTGTATTCGATCCGGTCTTAGGATAGACCACGAAAAATATCCATCCATTCCTGAAATGAGAAGTAACCTCCTTTATCTGAATCTTTTCGAAACTCGTAGTTCCATAAACCAAATCTTTTTCAGTGAGCCCTTTCAAAATTTTATTACCTACAAACAGAGACTTTAAGAATCATGAGAAACACAGAATACGTTACCAGCAGTATTAGTATCAATATATTTGGGAGGGTTCTCAGAGCTGTATATCCCTATCGACAGAGGAATTCTGTTCGTATTTTCCACTAAATTTCCATTCTTGTCTACCAATAACACTGTGAATCTGCATCATAAAGCTGTTAGTTTTTGTAATTAGACTGCTTGATTTACTTGAAATTTCTCTCTCTATAGAGCGGAAGAGGAAGGTCCTTCTTCAGTACAAGTTGATATTGGAAGTCGGGATTCGGTCCGTAAAGATAGGATAAAAGGCTGTCGGTGTTGATAGTATCTGATGAATTCCCGATCATCTGAGAAAACATTGCCGAGTTGGTTGTTGCAGCGGGCATTCCCTCAGGCAGAGTATTTTTCACGTTGCTAATTAAATACTCACATTTTGAAGATCGAAATTTGAATTTACCTTTTTAAAGTTGCTACTTCTGTTATCAAGCATTTCAACGCGTCTTGAAGCAAGTCATTCTTTTCTTTTAACTCCATCAATATCTTATTTTGTGTAAGAATCAAATTGAATAGCTTGCTCTGAAACTCTTTGATATCAGTAGATTGGTTCTGTTCAATGCTTGTTTCAGGTTTTTGATTCTCATTGATTTTTGGCGTATTTGTCATTTGATTCATCATTGTATTTTGATTCTTCAGTTTAATCATCTGAGCCAAATTCATATTTGACAGATTTTGGTTTGCTAAATTGGCATTAGAGAGACTGATCATATTTTGATCAGACATCGCTTGCAGGCTAGGCTGCATATTTTGTTGCTGTGCAATTAAAGACAAAAACATCCCTGATGAAGGATTCGGCATTGGCAACTCCTGTTTGATTTGCGGTTGCATCATTTGAGTGAAAAGCATGGGGTTTAAGCCAAAGCTCTGATTCCCTGCAAGTGTATTCATCATTGGCATCTGCATATCTCTCTCTTGGCCGCTTGATTTAGTATCATCTGCTTTCGAAGAAAAATAATGAAATTAATCGCTGGAAAAAACACTCACGCTTACTGTCCTTTTTGATTTTCTTTTGTAGCAGATCTAATAAGTTTTGCTCGTCTCCTGAAAAATTAGTGGGTTTGTTTGCTTTTGTATTGGCTCCAGCATCCGTTGTCTTTGGATAAACACAGGTTTGCCTGTTGAGTAGATAATAATTTTTGCACTCTTCATGAGTACAGCTATTTTCTTGATCGTCTTTCTTGAAAAGACACATGAAAATGAAGTTTGACTGAGATAAATAATTAATTGAATTGATTATAGGAAGTGTCACCTCTTTGGTTTTAAAAATTTCTATAAAAGACAAGTTTCTCACTGGCAAATCTCATTCGAAACTTTTTTTAATTCCTTCTTGGAGCTTCCACGGTTTTATCATCTGATTAATTTTTCATTGTGTTTTGCACTGGGCAAATTATACCATCCAATTCGAAGCTCCTTGGGTTGCTTTCGAAAAAAACTTAATTTGTGGACCTCCTTCATGATATTTTAACACCTAGCAGAAGCAATATGACCGCTCTTAATAATGTATCTAAAGGATTTGATGTATTTTGTAAACCGCACCGAAAAAGTAATGGAAGTGCCAAGAAAGGCAACGAAAACCATTTAATTTCTCGAATTATCATACGATCTGCCTAATGTTTTCCAACAAAAATGCAAACTACGAACTGACCTTCCTAATGAAAAAGCAATCTACTAACATTTGTTTTCATGCACTTAGAAGCAGAAACGCTAAATATTTTTCGAGAAGAGATCGACTTTTTATTCTTCGTAGTCCGAATTTTAATTTATTCCTTTCCAAATTTTGTAGATTTTGAAAGGTTCCTACATTCCGTGAATGGATGAGATCGATATATTTAGAGATTAGCTAATAAATTTGGAGCTTCTGAAGCATTTTCCACCAAAACGTTCTCTGAGCTTACTTTCAATATAATGCAGCCAAAACCATCAAATTGAGCCTTTCTTTTGCTTGACCAAGAATTTCGGAAGTTTTCATGCTATAATTGTCAGGAACGATCAATGAAACAGATTATCAAGACAAACAACAGCCTTGATAAGTCTGTGAAATTTAAAAGTATTGTCAATGGCAAGGACAGCCCTTGAGAAGTAGTACTAAAAAAACTTATTTCTCGAACAAGAAGGAACACTATCAAGACAGATTTGAAAAGTATTTTTATAGCACCATTTAACCCCACAATCGAATTCTTAGGAAAAATTGGAACAAATTATTCTCTTGTTTTTGATACTTCCAGAATTAATTTCGTGAGATGTTTGATTCGCAACATAATTTCAATTTTTCTGTTTTTTTGAGTCGCTGAATTCAGAATAATATAAAAAGTTCTTTTAAAAAAATAAGTAATTCGAGAGAAATCAAAAGGATCTCTCTGCCAGGCTCTGTCTTTTAACATCCGTTCTCATTAGTTGCTAACGAAGTTCTTAATGATTTCATAGTTATTGGAAATAGCATGTTTCGTATTATTTAGATTTCTTGGGATTAAGATCTCGAAATAACAAAATGGGGTTTTGCCCTATACATTTTGGTCACATCAATCGACAATCTTTTTCAATTTAACACTCACTAGTTACTGCTCTCTGGCGTAGGTAATAAAGCATAGTGGTTTCCTTGTTTGTTGAATCCAACTGTTTCCAAGTAGCTTCATGCTGATACCAATAAATTATGCCAATTGTCTAGACCATTCCATCCCGCTCAATGATGGATATTAAGAACACGAAGATGGTTGTACTAATACATGTTGTCAGTTTTACAAAGTCTTGATATTATTAGAAGGCTTTCTGCATTGATTGTGAGACGCAGAATTTTTTCGGTGGAAAACCGATTGTAGAGATGAGGAAATATTACATGAGTGAATATTCTTACAGGATTTTTTTCTTTGATTAGCAGCAGGTTGCTGCTTTATAAATATTTCCAAACATTTAATTCAGAGATTGATGAGTAGGCTAGATGTTGTCTTCTGCTAGAGAAAATCGTGCTCTCGCAGTTTACTAAAATATATATGAGATAATTCTTACGACTTCTAACTATGTTCTCATGCATTTTTTCAAATATTCTTTGGAGTATTTCATCACATTATGATTAAAATTCTCTCATAAACCCATCTGCTAAACTACTATGACTATTTTCAATGAACAAAGCAACAACTACTATTTTTTCAAAATTCACGCTACGTCTCAGAGCTGAAATTTGATTGACCTTTTCGTCTTCACTGATGTTTCCAAAACGAATGAAAATAAGAATATTAGAGAATCTTTTAAACTGGAAAATTCAGTTCTTTGATTTATCATGAAAAAAGCTTGCGAGATTACTTCGTCACAAGATTTGTTCCAATAAATGCTAGCTCGGAACTCAATGCCAACAGATCCTCAGCTCCGTACTAAGAGACCAAGAAAAAGAAACAAAATTTCTCAGCTCCAAATTGCAGAGACTCTCGAATATTGTCGAATGAGACCTTGACTTTATTGGATTTATAATTTTCAATTCATCTCGACGGATCTACCCGTCTCCACGATCTCTTTACTCAAGCGAACAGAAAAGCTCTGCGTTCGGAGGTAGAAAGTGTACTTTGACTTCTCCTATCATTAAGAATAATCGAAAAAGTATTATTAATTGATTCTTTTACTCCCTGTGATCCTTCCAAAAATAGCTTTTGAAGCACAGCCCTCCGGTTCAATCTCATTCATGCATCCTTTCTTTCCCTCGTCTTACTAAAGAGGGTCTTTCTAAAGTGATTTGTGTGTTTCAAGTGACTCGCGAGATTTTTCACTCTCTATGTTTTCAAACTCTCCTAACGCGTGGTTTACTTTGTCACGAACTTTCTCAATGAACCTAACGACCAAAAAGAAAATCATCGTAATCGCATCGTATGAAGGGTTCAAAACCAATCAATTACTATATGAATGAAGAAAAAAAATTTTTCCTTTATCATCGTGAAATTTACCGAAAATGAAGGTTTCTCCCCTTTTGCTATGAGCTCTTCCTCACTCACGATGCAATAAATTAAAGTATTGTGACTTTTACAAAGTCATCAGTATTAAGAACAGAATATTGAAATAACAAAAAAATAAAACTTCTTCGTAACGCTTTTCGGCTCTTCAAAGGGTGCGAGTGGTATCATGCTTCGTATGCACCAAACTCTTTATCTCTCTCTCAGAATAAAGTCATTATGCTTATTTTTCGAAAAGCTCTTAGTTCAGAGGGTTTTTTGTGGAATGATCCTTTCAGCAAAAAAAAAAGATGAGCACACGTAATCTGATAATTTTAATAAATATCTTTGCGTAAAATAGTTAGTTAAAATTCAGGAGTTAGAAGTGAACTTGAAATTTCAGAAAAAAAATAGGGTGCTTTTTGCTCAGTGAAATTATTGCCTTGTTCCTTAGAGTCAGCTTTAAATCAATGAAAAATTTGCACTTCTGAATCTATAATTAATATAATTTTGATAAATAGTGCTCTTCATGAGTTGAAATCTACTCCATTTATACACATAGTCTGATGACAGAGTCTCAATTCCTTGAAGCGACAAAAAGAGTCTTAATCATAAGATGAGTTGTCCTGAAAATTTTCCTTTGCTTCTCATTGCGAATTTCAGGATATTTATTTTGATGGTATCAGAATCACCAGAAATCTTTTTAATTTAACGCCAAGGAAAATGCCAATTGTGAAGGCTCGAATCCGGAGCTAATGAGGGATCCACCTTTGGCTTCTCCTGCCCCTCTTAAGAGTTGAACTGCCATGACTTTCTTTCACAGCACTGTAGGAAACTTTGAACATTATGTAGTTAGAAAGATTCTCTCTTAGGCTTGGTTGAGAAATGAACGTAACTTTAAAATTTACTCTCTTCACCCGTGTAATACACATCCTGCACTCAACATATTTATTCTTTCCTAAGGCGTATCCATATGTTTAAGATCAAAAATGCGGATTATATGATATTTCATGAGGTATCAAGTCCTTAGCAGCGATTCCGCCTGACTTTATGCTTTACTTTGTTCTTGCAGAGTTGCAGAGGCTCGGTTTGGAGCAAATACTAACCCAATATTTTGTCGGTTTAGCAGTAATTGTCGGTTGCATATTTATCATCGGTTTCTAATCTCTTTGACTAGAAAGAGAAATTCCACATCTCAGATGTTGATTCAATGACGATGAGACAATGTAATAGACTAATGAATCTGTACTAATTGTGAATTATTCTTGTTTTTAATCGATGAGTTGCGAACGTTCCTCCAAATTTTTTATGATGGAACGAGTTATCTGCCTTATGTGACCCTCGATTTTCAAGGGGACTTCGATATTGACGTCCAAAACACAAAATATATTCAGAATCATTTTTTCTCCGTTGTGCTCATTTGCCAAATTATCAGAGATCGATATCATAATTAGGCTTGATTCGATCTTTAAAATCTACAAAAAAGTTAATATATCAATTGTTGCCTATTTAACACGCAAAAATTATATAATTTAATAATTTCCTGATTTTTAAAAAGATTTCCTCAGATACATAAGCAAATGGTAGAAAGCACTCAAAGCCAAGAAGCTCTTAAGAAAGTATTCGACTCATTCGACAAGGACAAGAATGGATTCATCGATATCAGCGAGATCAAGGCCCTCTCAAAGGAGTTAGGTCACGAAATTTCTGACTCTGATGTCCAGAAGGTAAGAAAAAACCGATTGTTTCCGGAATCTAATAATTTTTCAATAGATTTTCTCCGAAATTGACGTCAACAAGGACGGCAAGATCTCCTTCGGTGAGTTCTCCATCTGGTGGCACTCCGGAAAGGCAACCAAGCTCGAAGGTCTTGTGTATTATCAACTTAAGGCACACAGACTCCTCACCAAAGCTCACACCGAGATCACCAGACTCGGCCAATCCCTTGACACCAAGTACGACACCACCGTTGAAACCCACTACTTCGGTATCCAAGCTGGAGAATCCGAACACAAAACCAAGGTCGATATCAAGGCTGCCTTCGGAGGTAGTGAAGAAAAGAACCTCTTCGACAGCACTTTGGGCAAGCTCGGCAGACCATGGGACCAAAACGCAGTCGTCCTCTCATTCAAGAGCCCTAACCCTGAAACCGCTAAGGACGGACTTAAAGATCTCCTTGACACTGCTCTTCAATTCGCTGCTTTCCTCCCTCCTGAAGCCGGCCAAGTTATTTCCAGCCTTAACTTCGACTACTTCACAACTGCTGACACCGTCGGTGTTGCTATCACCACAACCGATTTGGCAGTTACTTCCCTTGCTAGAACCCTCTCTGACGTCGGTAGCTCCGTTGTTGGTGAAGAAACTGGCGGTCTCTTCCACCTTCATCTTGGATTGAAAAATGATATTGCTTCAATTTTCAAGAACTCCCAAGATGGTGTCAGAAAGAGCATCGTTGAAGAGTTGATTGAAAGTTTCTTGTTCGAAATTAACGCTAAAATCTCCCCTGCTATCCTCGCATTCGTTAGACAACAATACTATGCTTCAAAGGCCAACGGTGGCAAATCCGGCCCAGAAATCATCCCAATGCTCTTGAAGGGATCAAAGCTCTACTTCAAATTGGCTGAACTCAAGGCCGAAACTTTACTTCCAACCCTTCAAGGCTTGGGATTGGGCGGCCCTCTCAGCGCCATCCCAGCTCTTGGAGATCTCCTTGAACTCGCCAAGGGAACAGGTGTTGACATGATGGTCCAAGGTATCCCACAAGCCAGCCAAGCTTTGGAATTCTTCAGAGACAATATTAGAGCCAATTTCAATCTCACCGTCAGAGTTGACAAGACTGTTGCCAACTTCCACTTCCACACCTCAGGAATTAAGGAAGTCTTTGATTACCTCTTCAACAGAGATTAAATAACCTCCCTAAACTCATAAAAAACTGGACGGCCTAAAATAAAATCTCGACGGTAGAGAAGATTCGAAGTAACTTTAAGGTAGAAAAAGAAGAAGGAATTTAGACTAGGAACTAAGCTGCTCTATTCCAACACGTTTCTTTTCTATCAAATCTACATTAATCCTATAATTGAGTATCCATATATTCTCAGATTTTAAAAAGATTGGACCGTCAAAAATCAAAACTACAAAGAAAATTAAAACATTCCCAAGAGTTCTTAGGACAAAGTAGATAGATAAGTGAGGTGAACTATTGCCGAATACCTTGCTTTCACGGTCTAAATGAGCAGAAAATTTAGATATTGGCATTAATGCTAATTCAATTGAAATATACCACTTTGCAAAGGTATAAGGATTGCATGTTGAGTAGAATGAACGAACTTCAGTACAAAACACCATTCAGCAGAGGTGCACTATCTGTGCGCTCGGGTAGTAATCTTGGTTGGTATAAATGAAGATTACAATAAATTTTTCTCAGTTTAAGTTTATTTCAAAAAGAAGCTTTGCTATAAAGACGAACAATGGTTTGGCAATCTACTGAGCAAAGGCTGTTACGCATTTTAGTAGCTGGTTGGGCACTCAGACAAAGGATTCACCTTTGCGTCTGAATGGATGAGTATTTAATTCAAACAATGCCCTTAACTTCAAATTATGTCAGTTATGGTTTTTTGACTTGGAATTTAATCGGTTTAAAACATCTTTTGTCTAAGCAAAAACATCGTGTAGAAACATTAATTAAATAGCAATCTTCACATGTAATGAATAGACTTCGGATTTTCAGATATTATTATCATTTAGTAGTGACAGCTTTCCTATATTTTTTGATTTTCTTTTTTTTTTTGAAACTTGAAACTCCTCACACTGTAAAAATAAATTTTCACGGGAGTCAAAGAAAAAACAAGGAACAGTTATTTGAGAGTTTCATAATTCTTCTCGCTAATTGTCGTTGAGAAAACAGCAGTACAAATAAGGGTTGTGTTTGTTATTAGATTGCCAAGTCTCTAATAATGCTAATCGTCAAATCAAAGCGAATACGTGACGATAAGAATAATAACTGAAATTATATATATTATTAATTCACAATTAGAAGTTTAGTCATCATCATCGACTTCCACCAATTCTATTCTTTTCACTTCATTCATTTCCTTCTTGACTTTGAGGAGGTATCTTCCTATATAGACGGCGCCAGCAAGGAGCAAGCTGAGCAAAAAGAAAGAAATTCTGTGTCTTTGGGCGTAGCTGGGCTCATACTGGACGTTCTCAATCTACATCACAATTCATTAGACGATCCTTGGAAAATAGATTTACATTCTTCAGATAATTGAGAGCATTATGCTTATTAAATGTAGTGCCTTGGTATTCATATTCCTCATACGTCAAGTCCTTTTCATGGTAAAATTCGAAGGTAGTGCTCTCAAAGCTGAGAAAAAGTGGAAGATAATTAATTCAATCGCATTATCGGCTCATTTTACTTATAGGTTGTATTTTCAGGAATATTCTTGTATGAGAGGTAGTCTCCATTGAAGCATCCCTTGACAAATCCGACATTACCATCCGAATCTTTAGAAAGCACAGCGCAAAATTGAGTCGCGACCTTTGAAATTTATACACTCAGTTTGCAATAATTGAGAGGAGTGGTACCTTCCAGGTTGTGCATTGAGAATTGGATCCATCAATAGTTGGGACTCCTGCGAGATTGAGGCATCTGTTCTTGAAAGCTTCATTGATTTTTTCTCTATTGAAACATGAACTCCTGTCAGATCAAATTTATTTTTACAAATCTTCAGGAGCAGCTTTTGAAGGAGACCATGCTGTCGCAAGTATTTTCATCGATGCTGGCTTCAAATAGCATTTTGTTTCTTCTCCAACTTGTGTCAGGATGCCATTATTCTTTGCGCAGAGGGCTGCCTTAATCTGCTCATGTTGAGAACTATCAAATGTGATTCATAAAATCATAGTTCACATATCAATATTCTTACTCAGGAAGGTTCTTCAATTTCTCAATATTAATAGAAGTCAGACGAAGTTCACTGCTTTGAACCATGCAAGTCTTAGTTTCAGTGCTCGTTGAGTGATGGCCACCGAATCCTCGGCATGTCTCTTCATCAACGCTGTTTCTAAATAAAGCGTGAGCTGCGGACAAGAGTCTCATTGCTTACGATTTAAGGATATACAGCGTAGGAATGGCCGAACTGAGGTCATATTCACATTTTTCTCCGTGGCCATAATCGTTAGGATGACCATCCATGACCTCACAGATTCTCTGGAAGAAAGCATCACAGCTTTTAGCTGACAGGCCACCGCATTTTGCTGATGAATATTCATAGACTGCACTTCCTTTTGGAGAGGTGAAGCCGCAGAATACGTATCCTTGATTTTCAAATACGCGTCCTCCATAGTATTCTTTGCAGACAGCACTGTAGTACTCTTTTCCTTTCGCTTTATCATAGGTGATGTCATTGAAGTCAGACTCACTGAATCTGGTAGCGTAAACTTTTGTAGCTTGGAGAGTTTCGTGAGACTCACTGTTTACATATAAAATTAGTCAGTGAAGAAAAAAACTGATTAGTTACGCTGATAGGGCGCGTAGACCAGGTCTAGCATTGTTTAAATCGAATTCACATTTCTCATTGTGGCCATAATCGTTCGTGTGCCCATTCATAGTATCACACATCCTTTGGAAGAAGCGATCGCAAGTTTTCGATGAGAGTCCGCTACATTTTGACGATGAGTATTCAAAAACGGCGCTTCCAGTGGGAGAAGTGAATCCACAGAATAGACCTCCTTGATTTTCAAAAACGCGTCCACCAAAGTATTCTTTGCACATAGAGCCATAGTACTCCTTGCCTTTTGCTTTATCGTACTCTATGTCAAAGAAGTCCATTTCGCTGTACTTGGTCGCGTAAACTTTGGTAGGTTGTTGCAAGTTTTGCTCAAGACTGCAAAACTGGCTGTCCACTAATTCTCCATTCAGTTTTTTGCAGCTGCTCTGGAACAATTTCAAATGTTCATCTTCGTTGCCTTTCAGTGGGAGTCTGATCTTATCGGTATTTTCGTTTACAAGCGCCAAGCCAAGTTCTTCAGATTCATACCCTCGTCCGACGACCACGAAGTTCAATCCTTTCGAACAAAAAGTAAGTTAGACTCCCTTGCACCTTAAAAGCATTCACCTGTATCCTTTTCGGTAAAGCAGTAACTATATTTTCCATTGGTTCCGATACCTCCAGCTTTTGCGCACTGTTGTAAGAAGGTTTCTCTGCAGCTTTCTCTTTAAAGCAAATTTATTCAGAATTCAATATTGAATTTTCAAAATTATACGAGTCTAGGTTCAACTTTTCACAAATCGAGTCTGTGAGGGTGTATGCATGCAACTTGAGAGCTTCTCCATGATTTAAGCAGTATAAATGCTCTTTATCCTCTAACATGACTCCTTCAGCTCCAAGGCAGACTTTCTGATAATCGACTTTGCATTGTTTTCTAGTGGAACGGTTATTCTCATGGGAAGGCCTTTGTAGAAAATTACAGATCTGAATAGCCAAAATCTTGGCAGAACTTGGTGTCAAGGCTCAATGCATCGGTTGACGTACGCTGAGCAAGAACCAGATTCAATCCGGTTGTTGGACTTTTCATATCCCATGAGTTACTTCTCGAGCAAGCTTGCTGCATCTCAAGGGTCTGAGTCTTGGCTCCTGTAATTGATCAGCGGCTATTGAATTGAATGCACAAGGAATGATTTTTACCTTTGTCATCTGCTGCTGAGAAATGGAGGCATTTATTGATATCGAAGGAATCCATGTTGCTTGAATATTCCATAATGATATTTCCCAGATCATTGTTAGTTTCTTTGAAGAGAGGAGATCCTTCTGGGTTCAGACTGAATAGCATCACATTGTTTTCGTTTTGGGTAGGCATAACAGTTGCTGCCAAAGAAAGCCCTTTAAAGTCATTGGCAAAAGTTGCGTTATTATCTATTTTATGTTCTCCCAGCCAAAAGTCTTTTGCGTGCTTGTAGAATCCGTATACATCTGCCTGACGGTAGAAGGGTGTGAAGAGAGCCAACCCAAGAAACACGATAGAAACTATGATTTTTTAAATCAAGTCATTTTAGATTGAGAAAAATGAAATCTGTTACGCATCGAAGCTGAATAAAGACTGATAGCTAACTTCTTGCCTCCGAGACGCCTGAAGCCAAGCACATCCATCCTATCGAAGCAAGATCTGTCGTGAAAGATCACCGTTGAGGTCATTTGAAATTTGTTTAAAGGAAAATTATTCTTGAATAAGAGTCAGTTTGATAAAAGAACTAAATTTGAATCTCGTTTAAAGAGCTACTGAATCCACCTGTAAGCACAGAGATATGACTCTCTCCAAGCAATGTAGTGGAGAATACTTCGGCTGCAAGGACAGCTAACTCATATTTTACCAGCCATGTAATTTTAATTTAACAAGAATCTCAATAGATTTGAAAAAATAAAAGAGGTCATCTTCCATACTTTATTTGTGTTATTTCATATCTATCCATCAACAATTTCATTGAAAATAAATAAATTTCAGGCTGATTTTATACTGAAGGAGCAAATAAGGATAGTTCTTTCAGTTAAATTAGTAATATTACTTTCTTTCGGCTGTAACTAATTAAATAGACGTAATCTCTCATTTATGAGAGCAAAGATGACCCCTTTATATCATTATTAATGGATGACAGCTAAACAAAATTTAATCATTTGAGATATGTTTCTTATTTCGAAAGTTGAAAATTTCTTCGTGTTATCGAGAGCTGCTCTGGATCATCCACAAATTCAAAATGGAAAATGATAATTTCTCATTTTATTCCCAGTTTTTTTTTGTGAAAATGAGTCTAACTATATTGAAAGGTCTTTTTCCTTGGATTAATAATTTACCAAATAAACAAATAAATATCCAATTCTCTATATGGAATCTTCCATCAAGCTCCAAGTTGCAGAGTTGAAGCACTCTGAACCAATCACCCAGAGCCAGATTGAGATGGCCAAAGAAACCGAAAATAAGGACTTGAACCGTGAAGTCGTGACCAGAGCTGTGAAAAAGTTGATTGAGAATCCAGTGTACGGCTTTTATCTCGTTTCCCTGGACAAAGAGGCTGTTGCTGCTAGTCTGATGATCACTTACGAGTACAATTACATCAAGGATATCACGATATTCTGGTTCCAATCCGTCTACGTTTACAAAGACTATCGTATGAAGGGGCTCTTTAAGAATATGTACCAGTACGTTTACAACAAAGCTAAAGCTGAGAAAGCCCACTCTCTCCGATTATATGTAGATTTGGACAATAAGGATGCCATGTCAGTATATTCTAAGATGGGAATGAGCGATACCGGGGAGAGCCTGTTCGAAGTGGATCTTGCTTTCGACCCGACAAAGAAAATCGAATTTGAAAAAGGATACACGGGGTTATCAGATGCATCTGAGTACAGGATCAGAAAATTTACATTAGAAGACCTTAAAAACTTGAATTTAGAAGAGTTTACCTCGATTCTTGATGAAGACAAGGATGTCTCGAAGGCACAAGCAGGTGTACTCCTTTCATTGAAAGGAGATAGATCTTCCGAGGTCTGGCTGCTGGTTAACAAGGAGAAGATTGTTGGTGTTCTCTCTGTGTTTTACGAATTCAGTGACTGGAGAGATTCAGTTATGTTCTGGGTAAACGATCTGAGAATCAGAAATGGAATTGAGAAGGAACAACAAGAGCACACGGCTCTTACTTTCAAGTTGTACTATGATATGATCCTTGCTCAAAATGCTTTGGTGCTGAGGTTCATTCTCGGCAAACCTCAAATCTGGGTTAAGAGTTTGTTAACAAATTGTGGCGTACCTGAATCACATTACAGAATATATGAGCAAATTATAAGCTAAATCCTCTTGAAAATCAACTAAGTTTGAAGGAATCTCAGCATCTATATATATATCTTTCATGGCTATTGAAATTGTTAAACTGAACTGAAAAGCTCTTCTTATTGAATAAATCAAAAGCCAATGACTGAGTTTTCAAGCCAAGTGTAATAATTCCTGGCATCTACTTGCCTTAGAATCATATTTAGTTATCAGTTATAAGGAACAAATTCCTTTTAAGCCAGACAAGGCAACTACCGAAGCTAGAAAGAACATACCTATTACTTCTTTCAAAATGAACGTAAAATAGTGAAAAACTTCCAATTTTCTTCGGTTTCTTGATGTAAAAGTTGTCAATTTACCAGAGAAACGTTAAGATAGAGAGCACTTTGAAAAACTGATGAGCACAGAAGGTTATTAATGAGATATTCGGCTCACTAAGCGCGTGGATTATCAGGGTCTTTACGATGTTCAATTCAAGGAGATACTATCTTAACGTTTGACTTCTCATTTCATTCACACTTTCAACTCAAAGAATAAATGTAGATTGCTCTTTTAGTCATGAGCTATTCTATTAATACTATGTATTTAACTTTATTTAGAATCACTTTGAAACTCCAGCGATTCGATCCACTGATTATTAACATTATAAAATAAAACAAAGTCATCCCCATGACAGACTTTTTCCCCGATATCAACTTCCAAACTGAGTCAGCCACATCTCTAAAAACCTCAAAAGTCAGCAAAAAACTCACCAGCGAATCTATGCTTGGAGAATCGCCGACAGCTCGCCAAAAATTCGATTTGTACTTTAAGCGAGAACTAATTGGGACAGATTTCACTGCAGCTGTAAACAAATTTTCAGAAATGAACAGATCTATTGACAGAGAAAGCCCAAGAATCTCTCTTCGAGAACAAAAGGTCATCCAAGAAAACATCCAAAATATCGAAAGAAACCTGAGATCGCATATGATACCTCAAAACAGAGAGATTTCAGGCCTTTTGCGAAAAAGAACCTCGATAAAGAAGATCGTTGATGTGAGTCCATTAGTAAGCAGGAACAGAAGCAAAGATACTCCAAGGCAGCTCGCTGAATCACACTTGTTCAAATACTCAGCGAGCCCGACTGGCGGAGCAAGTAGCACGAATCTCCTCATGAGTCAGACGTTCTTGAAAACCAGCGTCGATGAAAAGAGAAACTCCTCTCGAGACGATTCTAAACTAAAATCCAAGGATCTCGTTGTAATGCTTCCTTTTGAACACTTGTGAAATGCAACTCAATCTAATAGCTACAGCTCAACTTTTACAGCAAGCGACTTCATGATCTCGCTAAAGGAGGAAGCTTTGAGCCGAACCTCAAAAAATTGAAACTATGTCTCAAGATTCTTAATCTGCTCGCACAGTAATTTAGCCAGCATTTGGTGCCTTATTCAAAATGCAATAGAGAAGAAAGCGCATACCCAGGACTCACTCAAAATCTGCAAAAAGAATTGACAGCTGGTATATTTTGTGGAAGTTCCGAAATAACTGAAAAAGTGATTCGTCATTGTCCCAAACGTAACCACTCGTTAGTATAAGGTGTTATAACTATTTCCATACAAGTGGATTGGGATTTCCTTCTGCAACCGATGCCCTATTTTATGATTGTCAAAGGACTTTTGTCACGGGTTGAGCAGCTTGAACAAGAAAAGGAAAATCTAATTGTCCTCCATGAAGCCACCGAGAAAGAACTCTATGACGAAATTGCCAAATTGAAGCAACAGTTTGAAATTTTCAAGGAAAATCAGAGTAATAATCTCAGTGAACAAGAAAAAATGCTTACCCTCCGCAACCAACAAATGCAAGAAAAGGTTTTGTATTATCAATGAGAAATTGTTGCTAATAATCGATACCTAGCTAAGAGCAATAACTCTTGAAAAAGATGAGTTAACCGATGAAATGGAGTCATTCAAAAAGGAGGTTAAGACCCAAATCACTTCATTGGAGACAAAACATCAAAATGAATTGTTAGAAAATGTCCGCAGACTCACTGTGGAAAAACTTGAGCTTGAATTCGTATCTATCTTTTTCTGTGGATGGTTTTTAATGGGAAAATAATAGGAACTGAAGTCCAAAGATAAAATACTACACCAAAAAACGAGAGAGCACTCTCAAATGATGGAAATGTATCAAATGGCCATGACAAAACTGAAGACTGCAAAAGATCATGTGAAATCTCTGGACGCCCGCGTCAAATTGCTTGAAGAAGAAAATAGAACTCTAAGCGTGCGTGGAGCCGTGGGTTTTGAAAACTTGACTCCGCGTCCCGATTTGCGTGAGGTTAGTTTCTATTATTTTGTCAGAGGTGTCTAAGCTTTCTATTATCAGTTCGAGAGCTTCTACAACGTTCCTCTTGATGAATGTAAATCTACGGTAGCCAAGATTGAGTATTGCAAAAAGCAATTGAAAGAAATGAAAGAACTCAAAGAACCGAAGCTACTAAGTCCTGCCGTAAAGTCGAATACAACAATAAATTCGAGAAGAGGTACAGAGAGCCACCGTTTGAATGCATCTTCGACTTTCTCCTTTAAGTAAACATTTTTTTTATTAATTCGAAAAGCTTTTAAAAGGCGAATGATATCACAATTATTATTCTAATATATCTCCAAAGCAGATTCTTGTTTTTCTTCCATGTAATGCAAATGTTCTATCAAAATTAGCAATAATTTTTCGCCAATGTATGTGCATACATAAAATCCCTTTCTGAAAGAAACACCAAAACGAAATACTGGAATGATCTAGTAATTTTGTTGGATCCAGGTAAGGGAGGAGCCTGCCCGCAACAATCACATTTCAAAATTCCCATGGGAGATTGGACAAACAAATCAACGGTTAGCTTGCAGATATTAAAAGATAAAATTTTGAAATTTCGATAATAAATTTTAAAATCGTATTTGATAACAAAGTTATTCAAGTGACAAGCCTTGCTTTGGCAGTGGAGCTTGTAACCCGTCGAAAAGAAATCCTCAAAGATCTTAGCTTGCAACAGCAAGTTTGATCTCGTGGAAAAGTATGAACCTGTATTGGTAACCAACTTTGAAATCTCGTTTATCTGTTCTGGTATAAAATAAATTTCATTGTTTTGGGTTGGTCAAATACACTGATGCTCAACTAAAGGAAGCATTTGAAGTATTATTGGTGTGCCGGTATTTTCAGCTCTCCAAGTGGATTTTGTAATTCAATATTAGAAATCCAGTTTTGAAATCAATTGAAAGTAAGGTTTTTATTATATACGGTACGTAAGAAATAAATAGAAAAAATTATTCTTGTACACAAGGTAGAGGTAGCAAAGAGAAATCATTAAACTCACACAAACATTCATAAATAGTAATGAGTATTAACAATCTCTTAAAACCAAAAATGTATCAAGATTTCTTACAAAAGTAAGATCAAAGCGTCTGTGGAATTATAAGAAATTGAAATTTTCTTTTCAAACGAAATGGAATCAGAATAACCCTAACATAAACTTCACTGATTGATAGTCTAGAAAACTACTAGCATAAAAAGATAATGAGTGTTTCTGCCACGTTTGACTGTAGTACATAAGCCAGAATGATTTTCTATTGGTTAGCAATATTATCAAACAGAAGACAAAAGTATATGAGTTAAAATTACTTAAATTTATCAAATAGACCTAAGCAAACACTTAAGCTGAGTAGTTCCAAAAGATATTTGAGAAAACAAATAAATTCAAAGTAAATCGATTCAAACTGGTTATTATTTCAGAATCATAACGATTGAAATCAAAAATCATCAGCCTCAACCTATGAGCAAGCAGTCCACGCAACCCTCCAAGCCTTTAAGTAACTCAACAAAAAGCCCACTCTTCACAAATTTTTATGGAAAGATCAGGAAGAGATGTTTGTCATCGATATGAAACTTGGCCAACGCGAGTATATCTATCAGAAAGATACTTCAAAATGGATCGAAAAAGGTTTAGCTGCATTTGCTCTTGTTGTTACTCAAACTAAAAACCGTTATAGCTCCCATGGCCGGTTCTCAAGTAAATCAGTCCCAGATGAATCAGTCTGCCAACAAAGAAAAAAAAGAAAAAGCGCTTGAGCTACAGAAAAAAATTGATGAATTAAAAAAGCAAATCAAAGAAAAACACGAAAAATTGGGCGCAATAGATCGAGATATCAGAACTATCACTGAAGAACAGAGAGCAAACACGAATCTGGTAAGCACAATATCTTGACACATATCTTACTTCACTCATCTGATTAGTACGTCACAGAATGTCTCGAGAACGAGCAACTTGAGCTCTACAGAAAAAAATTAGACAAAATCAGGGAGAAAAAACTACAGCTGGAAAAAACGCTTTAACTTCATTTTTTATTATTATTAAAGGCACTTATAACATCCATGTTTTGCTTTGCTAGATAATTCCATAATTTTTCTTTTCACAAACTGAATGGTACTCCATATCCATAACCGCACTTCATTGCAACAGTTTTCCCCTGCCAGATTTCGTTATTGGCATCTAATGTAAACTGGACACAATTGTTATTTTAAATAACAAAACAAACATTATGCTTTGAAATTATTACAACAAAAAGTACTAAACATAAGATATAGATTGGTTTGACTCTAAAAATAAGACCTTCAAAACCGGTACCCATTTTGTAGGAGAATACTTTCTAACATGGAAAAATTCTAATGCTCTCACAAAAAAATTAATTTATTCTCCAGTTTTCAGGTCAATTGCCTGATTTCGCTTGAAAGACTTTGCCCATTCACGATATTCAGGAGAATCCTCGACGTTAAAATTTTGTTTGACGTTTCTTTTGTAATTGTTGGTCTTCAGGAGTGGACTGTGGCTATTTTCAAATTGTTTTTTTAGTAATGCTGAGGAATTCTCTGCTGAGTTTGAGTTAGAGAAAGGACTTGCGTATTTCTTCATAATTTCTGTTTGTTTTTTCGAAATTTGGTCTAAGTAGTGACTGTTTTCAAAATTTTCAGATAGATCAGAGGCTTTGACGTCTGTGTTCCGTCTGAAAGGCCTGAATTCGCGGAGCATCTCCGCTTTAAATTTATTGAGATCGTGGGAATAATTTTGATTGAGGTCTAGGGATTTGTTAAGCGATGTAATAGATTTTTGGCTGCTCGAATGGTTTATCTTTGATGGAAAACTGGGGTTTTTGGAGAGGCTGCTGAAACCTGATTTCGGAGTAATTCCCGAGGACGGAGTATTCTGGTGGATTGAGGAATAAGTTGGTTGCTGAGTAAGATTGACTTCATTTTTATTTTTGCCTCCAGGACTGGTAACCGATGATTGCTTACTTTTTAGATAAGGTACGTCTAAGAAATCGCTGCCTTTGTGTGACTGACTGACGTGGCTTATGTGGCTTATTTCTGATTGGTCAAACGACATTGAAGGAGTGTCTGACTGTTTATCTGTTGCTTTGAAGCCGAACTTCTTGCTTTTGAGCAGGGGACTGAGACTTTGTGAACTGAAATTGGCTGATACATGGTACTTTCTTCCTTTCTTTGGGTGCTCAATTGATGTGTCAATAATGCTCTTGTTGTTAGGAGATTTTGAAATTGCATTTTTTTGAATAGCAGCAGGTATCGCGATCGATTTCAAATCGGAAGGAAGCTTATAGCCACTCTCTGTGGGCTGGAATGTATTCAAGTTAAGATTCTCTTAGAAAAAGTGGTTGAGTTCTTCAAAGCAAAAGATTTAGTATGATTACGCAGATTTTTTTTCTCATGGGATTTATTCGACGGCGGTGAATCTTGTTTTTTTTCGATAGGCGTGGCCTCCTGAGAGAGTAGTTGCAGAGGGCCGTCTCGCTTTATCAAGTTTGACCTTCCTTTGAATCGTTCCTGAAAATCCATCAGCAGTTTATGCCCCTTCCAATTATGTATAAAACCTAAAATTAATGAATTTAAAAGCACAAGTGCAAACAATTAATTCGGATGGGGTTCTTTAGTTCTGTAACGAAAAAATAAAAAAAAGAGAACGTTTTATTAGGGACTATGAGGATACGGGTATGACAATGGGCATGATTGTATAGTTAATTGATTAGGACAAAGAAAAAATTTTGATTTTTGGATATCAAATTCCGCTTATAATGAATTACAAACAATGAACTTCAAAGAACATAATAGATAAGCTCTTCGCCGCTGAAAAACAATTACAGTTGGATATCAGATTCGCGTATGAAAAAAAAAATCCCCCGAAAAGAGGCATTTATTGCCCATTAATAAAACAGTTATAATTGTCAGTACTCTCAAACCTTTGTTAAAAATTCTGATTAATCTGAGAGATCAATCCTAAAGCAATTAAAAATTTATTAGCTGCCTCAAGGCTTTTGTTCGATTAAATGAACAATTGTCTCTCTAAATCTGTTAAAGAATAAAGAATAAACCTCATGCTTGAGAATTTGTTTCTTGAGGCGATTAGACACAATGTGACCGAGATTGTAATTAAAAGGACAGACTCGAATGCTATTTCAAGAGATGATATAGGAAGCAGAAGTTTTTTTCATCCTTATTTCCAAAGCGAAGCTAAGGGACATTGCAAATGATAAAGATGTAGTTACAGGAATTGGAGCTACAATAAAGTATTCTCCTCAAATCTTCTGTCTCATTCTTTTCTAGTCTAATAGATCGCTATTACCAAATCTAGCCTATTACAAGTTTAGTGCTGCTCGAACTCAAAGACAATTTTCCTTATATATATTCATCTCACGAATTCTCTTGAATGTAATCTTACCAACTGTATAGTTAACCAGCAACGTCATCGAACTTAAAATTCTTCTTTAATGAAGATGACTTCACTGAATATCAGCATTATTGGACGCACACTCTGATAATCATCTCATCAAATGTAATTCTAGAAATTTACTATTATGGAACACAACTTGAACGATAATAACAATATTCATACAAATAACAGGTGCAAGGCATGCAGGGAGACACCTTTGACTGACCTTATCAAATACTGCTCAGCACACCTGAAACTCATAGATCAAATACTCATTCAACCTGATAATAGAGAGCACCTAGACAATAGAAAGAATAGATCCACGCAACTTCAAATATCAATAAATTAATATCTATATCTAAGCGCGTTTGCTATTC
>ENA-UOUE01000017-UOUE01000017.1-compost-metagenome-genome-assembly--contig:-NODE-17-length-107945-cov-70.269162_pt1 | contig 107945 bp, 80 predicted proteins | sample MGYA00238146_ERZ747223 | MGnify/ENA primary metagenome ERZ747223 (study PRJEB28781, sample SAMN06268865) | compost metagenome | isolation source: single cell | place: USA: California, Emeryville, Joint... | reverse complement strand
TGGTTTTTAGTATTGCTCTCAGGATGACGTTCCATACGAAAAGATTGGAAGTGGGCTTTACTTTGGCATACTCGCCCCACGAGCTGTACTCCTCTTTTATGGATTTTATCTCATCTTCAAATTCTATTTGATCATCAGGATCTCTAAGGGTAATCATGAATCTGCTCTCTTTTTTCCATTTTCCAACTCTCACGAACTTTCTGCCTTGTAACAAGTAATTAATTACAAATTAGATTCAGAACATGCTTTAAATCTCATGAATTCAAGGTCTAGACATTAAAAAATTCTCAACTAATGAGACTGAAGACCGGGCCACCGGTTGCTTCTCCCTTATAATAAGAACGAACTTCACTAATTTTATACAATCAGGTGGTATGAAAAGATGTTGATTTGCAACTGGCAGGATATTCAGCTATTATCATTGAAATTAAGAATAGACCAATAATCGATACAATTAAATTACCAGTGAGTATGGTGTTGATAGGATGATCTCAATTTTTGTTTTGGAAATTGAAGCTTTGATTGAATTTTGAAGAAAACCTCGATCTCCTTACAAAATGTAGGCTAAACTTCTACGTGTAAACTCCTTGTATGTTAATTCCTAGTGATGAATGAGTCTTTATGTATTGTATTCAATTCATCAACGTCTTGTTACTATCCAAAAAAAGAGGAGATCCCATTGTGAACTTCTTATCCTTCATCAAGATTAGGAGCCAGGATTCGAATTAATCAGAATCTATTCGAATAAAATTTCTACAAACAAAAGTATCATTTATTTCGCGCAATGCAAAGAAACGAAGAATATCTCACTTTACAATTTGGATCAGTAGCAAACCGTATCTGCGAGCAATGGTGGACGCTTGAGGTTGATTCTATCTTATTAAATCCGCAGAGTGAAACAAATAATATAGTCAATCAATCAATTTTCTCGAGAAGAAGAATCATATGAAGAACCGGTGATGGATATAAGAACTATGTTCACAGATAAAGCCGCTAAAAAGCCCCGGTTGCTCATGTTTGATATTACGAAAAACGCAGACGCATTCTTCTTCGGCAAAACAGATACCAAAATGCGAGATCCTAAAAACGTAGGTCTTTGGTAATTACCTCATGCCTTCTTCATTGCAAATGAATCTGGTGATTTAGGAACCCAGGTAAGATTGAAAAGCATGGTCAGATGGAAGAATCCAAAGAAAATGACGGATCAATGCCAGAAAAGCCTTATAAAGCTGTAAGATGGTGTTTTTGCCTTTCATAATACTAGCTTTCGGCAATGCTAGTTTGAAATGTCCACGAAGAACGTGCATCTTGTTCCGATTTTTGGAGGCCAGTTCAACAATTATCTCAACGGAAGAGAATTTTTAAAAACCTCTGGAGGAGTGAGTTTATCAAATGAGTTTTGGCTTTAAGTATTGAAATCTGAAAGGCGGATCATGTCGAGGACAGCGTGCGGTTTTTCCTTGAAAAGGTCGATTACTTGGGAGGTGTACACAGCATCCTGGACGTTAATACCGGATTTGGTAGTATTTGGTAACTCTTATCTCCTGTGCTCGCTGACGGCTTGCTTTCTAGCAAATTTGCTCTTGATTATATTCGAGAGGAGTCACCAAAAGCCTCAATTCTTCAGGTCTCCATTGAAAACTCCCTCGAAAAGCAAGAAACCGACCTCGTAAGCGCCACAATTCGCAATAATCTAATGCTTTATAAGGTTATCAACGAAATGAGAACCGTCAACAAATTTCTTGCCATGCACGAGTTGAAAAGTGTGTGTGATGCTTATATTCCTGTCGATCTGAACGTCGTATCGAAATCTCCTTTCATCAATCCGAAATTCCCAGATCCTGAATTCCATCTCGCATTCCTCCTCTCTAATCTCACGTTCCCATACAGGTAAATCCCTCCTTTCTCCCACCAATCTCAAGCTATTTTCAAACCGAAAGGATCAACTCCTCAAAATCGGCATTTGTAGACATGAAATCCTATCTGAACTGCCTGGTGCCTTCTCCTTCTAATCCGCTGGTGAATATGTTTGCGAATGTGCCTAATCCTTCAACGGGAGAAGGCGATCCTACAGATTCGATCTTTGAATACCGCGAGAATCTCAGAGGGCTCTTCTTCGATATTAACCTTGAAGGTATTGAAGTGGACTAGCGAGGTCTAATGGGTTGTTAGGTGTGAAGAAGACGAAGTTGACGACATTTGGAGAAAGCTATGTCCTGAGAGGCAACTTGGAGTCTGTAAGATACAAAAAAGTTAATTTGCAGACCCCAACGCCGCTCTGTACTTGGGAGCATGATATCTATCTCACTGAAGAGATAACATCTCTCTTCAATCCTGCTTTCAAAGAAATATTCGGAGTTAAAGACGAACTCACTGAAGAATGGCATTTGCATCGCTTGCCTTACCACACTGTGGCTTTGAACCATGAAGTTTTCCGGGCAACGATCAACCGCTGGATGAAGGAATTCAAGGGTGTTGGTTATGCCACTCTCGTGCAGTACATTAAAGAAGATTTCACAGGTAATTGGCTTTGAATGTCATTAGTTTTCTAATGGTGTTATAGACGAAGAACTTAAGGAAGTGCGAGATGAGCTTAGCTCGTTACATGACAATTATGATACGAGATAGAGAGAGAACAGCGTTGTTTAATTGAATAAGTGCTGTGTATTTTGTTGAGGGTTAGAGTTCATAGGTGAGCTATGTGTGTTAGTGCTTGGAGTGTATCTTTGGGAAATGATTTAATTATTTTGCTGTAAACAAAATTAGAAATTTTTATGCAAATGAGAACCCAAATAAAAAGAAAGGAAATCATTTACAATGAATGGATCTGACTTTGTGTGGGGAATGATATGCGACTACTGACAACTGCTACTCTCAATTTTTTCAAAGTTTATCAGCTGGTGGCTAGACCAAGGTGCTTTTGAATCTTACTGACTATGTTTAGAAAAGGTTATTAGTTTCTTTTGAGTCTCTCTGAATGATAGTAAACTCTCAACAAAATGCGAATATAACTAGTTCAATGCACCATAATCTAGCGGAAAACAACAACAATAACTTCATTTTGTTTTTCAGTTTTTCGAGCTCTATTTGAACAGGTTCTTGAAAAAATCATTGCTCTTCCCTTCCTTCGGCGCTTCAGTAGTTGACTCGCTCTTCGGCTCCTCACTTTTCGATTGAGCTTGTGTAGTTGTAGTTTCTGCTGGAGGTTCAGTTTGCATTTTTTGGGCTTGCTCTTCCTTTTTCGCCTCTCGCACAGCCTCAGCCAGCGAACTCTTTTTTTGTCCGCCTTTTTTCCGCTGTACCGGCATGAGACTCTCACGGCTCTGCGCTGGAGCGGCGTCATGAGTTTCTTCATGATGCTTCTCTTCATGCTTAGTAGCGGTGATTTCTCTATCTGATTTCGAGATCTCCAAGACTCTATCTCTCAACTTCGGGGCCTCCAGATGTAGCGCTTGGCTTAAATCATGATGATCCTCGAGTTCTATATAAGCGAATCCTTTCGAGCGATGAGTCTGGTTGTCTCTAACGAGTTGGACTTTTTTGACCTTGATGCTCTTCTCTTGGAAAAACTTGGTGAGCTCGTCCTCGTCGACTTTAAAGCTGATATTCTTGACGAATATGACATTATTCTGGTATTTCTTCTCGTAATGTTCAGTGGAATGAGCTTCTTTGATAATAATCTTTCTTCCATCAATCGCGAGCTTCTTCTTCGCTTCAGCAACCTCTCTCATTTTTTCCTAATAAGCGAACAGAGAATTTTCAAAATCGAGAGCATAATTTCCAATTTACCTGGCTGTCGAAGGTGACATAGGCGAATCCTTTGGGAACGCCAGCGTCGTTTAAGATGATCCTGACCTCTTGGATATGATCTTTCTAAATAAACCGTTCAGGGAACTCTGCTCTGCTCAAAAAAGAACTTACAAATTCTTCAAATGCTTGCTCCAGGCCTTCTTTCGTGATACTGAAGGGAAGATTGTTCAGGAAAAGAGTTCGATTGTCGGCTTTGCTATGAAGATGAGATTATTTAGCTCGTTGAATCTATATATCTGAATTACCCTTTCTTCGGTGGGTCAGACAGAGCGGCGTAGATCTTCCCCTTGTCGACTTGCATGCCGTTCACCTGTAAGCCATTCCTTGCAGCTTCTTCAGAGGTGAAATCGACGTAGGCAAAGCCTTTTGAATGACCTGCCTTATCCTTGACAAGTCTTACCGATTTGATCTCATCTAACTAAAATTCCTCAGAGAACCCTCCAGATAATTTGATTTACGTTATCGAACAGACTCTTTATGTCTTCTTCTGTGAATTCCAGCGGGAAATTCTTGATATAGACTGTATTTCTAAAGAAATCAAGCATTATGGCACGCTATTTCCCTGAAATATATTACTTCATATCAGCGAACATTTCAGTTGGTTCTCTCTCAGCAGTGTTTGGCTTCATTCTCTTCGTTGCGTCAACAGCACTTCGTTCATGATGCCCACTTTGTTTATACTCTTCGTAATTCCTTTTCTTCCCTTTAAACCCTTTTGTTTCAATCTCCATGTCGCCCTGGTGATTTCCTGTTCCAGCTGCCATTTTTTCTTCCTCCATTCTCAACTGGTTGTTCTTCTGTCTTAATTTGCTTTCAAAATGCTCCAAGTCCTCAAGCGTTCCGTATTTCCTTTCGAATTCGATCGCATAGTTCAGCATACCTATAAGATTATCTTTAGTATATTCCACGGCTCTTTTAAGTAAAGTCCGCGCACTCGCCACATTCCCTACAACCCTTGATATAATTTTTTAGGATTCCTAGCTGAAAGTTACATTTCGAGCGAGATATAGTTCAGCCAGGCCGCATGCGACCCGCCATTGCGTCTGATGTACTTCTCCATCACGTTATTCATCTCTTTTTTGCTCTGCAGCATGTAAGTCTCAATATTCGCCCAGAAAAGCTCCAAATTATCGAGATACACGCCATTTTCACTCGGATTTTCGCCTAAACAGCTCTTTAACCACCCATTCAAAGGCTCCTAATCGCTTACTTGTAAAGAATTCAATAGCCCTTTGCATCGTGCTTCTAAATTGAATAATCTCACTTTTTGCTTTCTCCAAGTCATGCTTTTCCTCACGAAGTTTGTTGTTAAGTGCTCTCGTGTATACCTCCACCAAAAACAGCCAAATAAGGTAGTAATCGACCGTCGAAGACATTCCTTTCATCATTTTAAACGCCTCCTCTACAGAAATTACTTGGATGAGAAGTAAACACTCTAGATTTTACGTTCGATCTGAGATGGCTCTCTATGGAGCTTTTCCAGCACTCGTAAGTATTGAACTGCAAGATTAACGTCCCAATGGCAATTCTTCACCGCGCGGCGTATGAGCTTCTCTTGCTGGAGCTGGGATTTGATGTTTTCGACGTAAAAGTTGACGTAGGTCATCCAAATCTGCGAACTTGCCAAATTCTTTTCTACAGCACGCTCAAATAGATTTATCTTCTTTTCGACAGTAAATTCAGGTTTCGCAGCGGTGTCTTTCAAGAATTGATCGAGCTTAGCTGGGTCTTCCCCATCCAGAAACTCATTGAATTGCGCCTCGAGATCCAAATTCTTAATCATTTCTTCAGATGTCTTTGCGAATATCTCCTTCATTTTTGGTATCTGAGACTGGTCTTTTTCCCACTGAACATAGTTTTCCCAGGCTAAATCGAGATCCAGGTGAGGTATTTTGAGCTGTCTCGTGAACAAGGACCTGATCGTTTTAATGCTATTTTCTCTAATGGAAAGTGGTTAATGAAGTCAGGAGGTATTTGTACGGGTTAGGGTCTGGCGAGTTCAGTTCAAATTTTCGATATCGCTTGAAAAATTTGCCTGCACGGTCAAAATCCGCAGAGAAATAGCCGAGGAGCTTCTCACAAACAATCTTCACGGCATTTCTCTTAATAACTCCGTTGTTATGGAGCCCATGCGCATATTTGAAATATAATTTCGCCACATCGAGATCTAATTCGTTGGTCATATGGTAAAGATAATAAAGAGTGCTTACAGAGCAAATCATCCAGAGCAGTCTGAAATAGTTCAAGCACCTTCCGCTTCTCTTCGTCGCTTTTCGCGAGCACTATTTCGTCGTCGAGCCAATCTAACCACAGGCCTTCAAAAGGATTGTTTTGAGCAGAGAAGCAAATGAATTTTACTTTCTGGTAGGGTGAATGATTCCAGCAATGAGCGTCTGAGATTGGCGAGTTTTTCTTTCTCGTTGTTGTTGCTATAGAGTTTTAGCAATTTTTGAGCGATTTCTAACGAATAAGGGTTCTCTGCGTAAGCGGCTTCGAGTGCGTTCGTGTCTTTTGGGTCGATAAAGTCTTGTTCGGAAAGACTGTCGAAAGAGCTGGAGTCCGAGTCGTTTGGTTCGGCTTCCTTGAGAACGTTTGGACGTTTTTTCATGGCTTTCTACAAAGAATTTATAAGGATATTATTGTCAGCAATTTGATTCTTTAATTTGAGCGAACGCGGGTTTTTCATATTAGTAGGGGGTCAAACTAACAACATACTCCTACTGTAAACAATCCATCAGAATCTTAACGCTCTCTCGTTCGAATATTCGAATTTAACAGGCGTGCTTTGCACTATAGAATTAAGCCATAACCATATAGATGTATTCGAATTTTAATTCGCTCAAGACAATGAAAATGAAAGGTTTTTTGAATAAAAAATGAACCTCTCTCCTATATGAGGTGCTCCAACGAATAAAAAGATTCATCATATGGACGATAAAAAATTTCAGGAAAATGATATCGAAAATATTGCTTTAATAGAATAGAAAAAAAAAAATTTTGTAGTTTTCAAGAGCTTATTCGAAATTATTTGGACGAGGATTGATAAAACTATCAGAGAACGACTCATTCGGCGTACGATTCACCGTCATGTCATTTGCCGGAATGTACAAATTCATACTTTTCTGCTTCCCCAGCGTTATTGTCTTCTTCCCATCATGCTCCGGCTGCCCGAAGTACGTAACCTCAGTCTTACTTTTGAAATAAGGAGGCGGGTTAGCTTCTTCCTCGCGCGTGCTTTCCTCCACATGCCGAACTGAAGTCGGTGTCGATAATTTCTTCCCCATGTCCTTCAGACCTTCCTCCTGTCTCTCTGCTTTGTGCTCTATTTTCTGTGGTTTCGGAGGGAGAAACCTCAGAGGGCGCTTCGAAGCGATTTGGAAACTCGGCGTCGCAGTGCTCAGGATGGTCTTTGTTAGGTCCCTCACGTTTTTCTCATACCCTTGGTCCGTGTGCATAACTTTTTGATCATCCTCTCCCTCAATGGTCTCTAAATACAATTGGGTCTTATTCCTTCGCATCGGGGAGTTAGCTTCCTCCATAGTAACCATGGTTTTAGAATCAATCCCGTTATTTGTAGTTAGATAGTTAGATGTCCAAGTGTTTTGCGATTTTCCAGCCCTAGCTCGAAGTTTCAAGCCCTTGATGTACAATTCGACTTTCTTATTCAACTGAGTGTCGATGGGGTAATAAGTTGGCTCTTTTAGCTCGAAATCTTGCAGCAAGGGTCTAAACTCCATGAATTTCTTGAGCTTCTTGCTTGTATAGATGTTCTCGGCGTAGATTTCATAAAGAAACAACGCTTCGTCGCTCGGCAAACTGAAAATCTCCTCTAAATTGGCTCTGTTAGCTCAAGGTAATAACCGAAAGCTTTACCAATCATGACGAGCACGTTGTTAGTCACGAAGTTATAGAAGTGACAGCAGTCAGTAAGAAGAAAATAAAGCGCTTGTCTAAGAATAGGCTCGTTGTCATACTGAAGCAAGCAAACTTCGAAAAAAAGTTCGAACTACAAACGTTGAATCAGCCTTGATAACATATCAGTCACGTACCTTGAGAAGCAGGGAGAGGATGTTCTGCACCTTGGATAATAGATGCAGCAAGGTGAGATTTTGTTGTAATAGGTGCTGGTACAGGTCAATCGTATGATTGAAAATCACTTTAAAGTCCTCATAGTTGTAATTGAGCTTTTTTAGGTAGTTTTGGTACGCCTCAACCAGCATGACATGTGTCAACGTCTCTATTATCACATATAGAATGAGCAATGAACATCGCGAACAAGTCTACTCATGTTGGTTCCGGCCTTCTTTTTCTGGTCTGCATAGTCCGGGAGCTTCAGTCTGCTAAACGCCACGATAAAGTCCGCACCCAGTGAATGAGTCAGCTGATGGACCACTAACAACGCTTTCAAACTTCCCATCCAAGTGGAGATCTTGGGGATTTTCTTGAAAAGGCTCTCTGTCATTTCATATGGAGTTATTTCGTCATCAGAGGTCTGATACACCTTGAGGAGTCCTGGTACAGATTAATTCGCCTTAAAAGTTTTTTGAGTTACTCTCGAAAATTTGCTCGTTGAGGTAATTCGTATCGTTTTCAGCCACGATCTCGTGGGCGATCTATGAGACAGAGAGTGAGAAATGGAAAGTGGAGGTGAAATTTACCTTTTCAGGTTCGTTTAAAAAGAAGAAGAAAAGTTTTTTCATTTGGTTAATCTCAATAAAAAAATATTACTCGATAAGGCGGCCACTAACTTATAAAGTATTTAACATTTCATTAAAGCCCATGGTCTTAATTTATATTCGCAATAATTTCAGTCAACAACAAGCCAAAATGTTACCTTAACTGGGAAAAAAGAACCCAACTTATCCCATGAGACAAAATGAGACGAATTATTGAGTTTTGTTGTTTTTTTTTTAATCGATGAAAACCGTTTGGTAGAAAAGAGACTCTCTGGTGATTAAGCTGGGGATTTATCAACAAATTGCATAAGCTCACATGCTTTTGGTCAAAAATCGAATAATCAATTAATAGATACAGAAATTCTTAAGATGATGATAAAATCAGCGATACGATCAGTCCATAAAGTCCGATAGCCTCTGCAAAGATGAGCATAAGAATCATACCCACAAATATTCTTGGTTGCTGAGCATTGGCCTTGACTCCATAGTCACCTACAATACCTATTGCGTAACCAGATGCCTAAAAACCATACGAAATTCAGCTTTAAGTGGTTCAAATGAAAAAATTACCATAGAGCTCAGCCCGCAGCAAAGTCCCGCTGTCATATGGGAGATTGCTTGGAATCGTGAATAACTGTCATAGGCAACTAAAGCGATATTATTGCATATATTAGCCAGGATTTGTACTCTTTTGGCAGAGGATGACTGACACGATCATACCGTAAATTCCCAAAATACCGGCCATGACCACAGGCACAATAGATCTCATGATAAGCTCTGGTTTTAAAATACTGATTGCTCCGATTCCGATTCCTGAACGAGCGGTTCCATAAGCAGCTCCTAGGTCTAACCAGGTTGCATAATGAAAGATGGAGAGGACAATTACTTGCAAAGACCAAGGCAGCAGAGACTCCGAAGTATCCGAAGAACGCGTCAGCACCTGCAGACATGTGGAAATAAATTGGCTATTGCAATTAAATAAATTTAGGGTTCTTAAACGCTTCTCAGCGATTCACAGCTTTTTTGAAATCTAACTGAGTTTTAAAACCAAGTTCATAGCAGAATTTTGTTTAAAGGCAAGAGAGCTATGCATCTTTCTTACTCTATATGATGATATGTAAGATATCATAAGGTATTTAATTCCCTATTTATAAGTGTTATATCATAACTTATAGCCTATTTAGTGTTAGAGAGTATTTTTGCCCTTCAGCTATATATCCTTTATAGTGCCCGTGGACTTGGATTTGTTTTACTTAAACTCTCAACGATAACAGAAGGCAGAGGTTCCTCGTGGTCTTTTGAAGGCTCAGAGTTCCGGGTATCGGCGACGAAAATGTTTTTGAGGGTTTGTTGGGTGGCGAGGATATCCGCAAGTTGGTAGCTGAGGTAAGCCCTTGCAAAATAATATGTAGTTAAGCAAAAAGCACTAGACTATGTTTACTTCTTCTTGTCGAGGCGAGAACGCTGGACATACAAGTATTTAGAATTTGGAGGTAGTTGTTTCCACATATCCTTTAGGAGCGCCATCCTAGCTTTAAATGGCATCTCGGGGTATTCTTCTTTGATTTTACCAATGTGATCGAGCTTGTACAGCTTGAAAGCGGTTTTGTGACTGGGTTTTATTCTCTGACCGATGACAGAACCGCTATTGAGTTGAGCTCCGCATTGGAGATCAGCATGGTCTTTCATGCCTCCGTAATACTTTATCTGAGAGTCTTCTAGTAGAGATTGCGAGTGTCGTCTCTCAATGGAATAATTTAAGGTATTCCTTCCAGAGAACCAGGTATTTGAGGGTATCGTAATACGGTTTCTCCCTTTGGTAAGGAAATCATGTCTGATCCTTTTGAGCTTGCCATTCAAGCACATGAAAACCGGATTCAAGGCTTTTTTAGATGGCAACCTAATATTGAGACTAAGCTCTTGAGAAGCCATATACCCACTATTGCCGATCTCTGAGGCATATTGTAACGCCATGTGACGAGACTTTTGGCACTGCGGATGATCGCATTCTCTCCATAGGCCTACTTTTGATTTGCTAGCCAGGTGACCCTCGAGGGGTTTATTTGGAAGCGTTGATCTTCGTTGCTGAACCAGTCTTTGGTCTGCGGCTGAAGAATAATGTGTAGATTGATGATAATTATTCGAATTTTGAGGTTTTTTCTGCCGAAACAGAGGATATAATGCTCTTAAAGAAGATCTGTATGCCTGCTGTGAAGTATAAAACTCTTCTGATGTCGCTTTTGGGATAAAGGAGCTCGCATAGATATTGAAACGTGTCTTTTTACACTTGTTTTGAGGCTGGCAATTTTCAGCTCCCTTATAGTTTTCCTTTCCCAGTGGATCTTCATTCTTGCCTTCCTCTGAACTATTGCTTTGGCTTTCAGTCTCATTCTCTTCTTTTGAGAGTTTAGCATCTCCTTTTACTTTTAGAAAACAGGGCTGAGTCTTTTCGATAGTGTCGGCTGTTTTATTATCAAAGTTTTGCAGTTTTGACATCGCCTATCAATATTCTGACGCTTTTGCCTTGGGAATAATTTCCTTAGCTATCCTTGCTATTTTATCATTATTATTGACTTGAGGGTGGCTTATATAGCCACCGGAAGTGTTTTATGAACTGATTCTTGCAAGATATGAACTTGTGATGCAAATATTTATTTACAGTAAATATAAACGGATTAATTTACATTATTTAAATCGAAATAATTAACAATGAATACTATTTCTGAAGCTACCTTCTGTTCTACATCATCACCTTATTCCTCACATTTTAATTGAATGTAGACATTAAACCTGTTTGTTATTGACCAAATTGATCGTATTAATGGAAAAGCAGCATATTTAATATTAGAACGAAGAGCTATCGATCTAAACTAACGACACATGCAGAAATCACAATTAATTTGAAAGTGTAAAGAGAAAAGCGAATTGCTGCACTGAGTTTTCAGCGTGCATTTTATTTGGATTATCCGTAGCAACAGAAATTTTGCATCCTTTGGCGCCTTTGTTGATTTTAACAAAATATTCGTAGTTGTCCGGCAGCGTGAAAAACCCGCCGTATTTTGCTTTCTGCGTCCTTGGATTCGCTGATCTCAAATCAATGATAAGTCCACTGAAGAAGCGATTTAAGTCGCCAATGTCATTGAAGAGCTTTGGGTTCGCCTTTCTGTGGTTTATCTTCACGCATTCGGATTTCAATGCCCTCCAGCGCTCTTTGAACGAGCTGAAACTGATGTACTTAAACTCCATGAATTTAACAAGAGAGAATGGCAATGGCACAGTAAAGGTATTGGTTAACGAGTTATGTCTATTGATATTATTAGTTATCCACTGAGTAAGGACTTAAAGCTTACGTAAACGAGACTTCGATAGCCGCTGGGTTGAAACTGAAATCTCTGAAGTTCTGAGTAAACTCTTGCTTGAGCTGGAATCTCGGAGCGATTTGGGAACCATAAACCTCGCTGGATGCACTAACGCCTGAAAAAGATTATGAGTTAGGTGAGAAGAGAGAAACGGAAAACTTACTTCCTAGCCCTGAGGTATTAACGATGAAATTTGACATCTCAGACGTGGTTTTATTGCCGTAATGCAAGATGATGCTGACACGAGGCTCGCCGTAAGAGCCAGAGCCACGATCGAGGTTGGATATGATGCCGATTTGGAGAACGGGGCTGTCTAACAGCGCAGATTTGGAAGCTAAGCAGGCGTATCGGAATAAGTCTGCGTCTCTAAGGTTTCTATTGAATTCGATATCACGAGCCAACTTGTCGAATAAGTAGCTGTTATAGCTCACAAAACGGCCTGCTTTTTGGCCTTTGACTTTGGTCGCTTGATTGTCTTTGATGAATCGACTGCTCTTCATATGAATATTTGAAGTTTTGAGGTTAATTCGCTCCAATGCAGCCGTCAAGCTGTTCTCAGCTTCGTTAGGGTCAGAGGAACGGATGAACCCTGGGATTTGGTTAAGTGAATTTTCGTTGAGGAAGTTAGATCCAAGCGGCTTTGTAGTCTCATTAGCAGTGGTAGTTTTGACTCCGAAATCAAATCCAAGAGGATGCTCTTGTCTAAACCCATATGAAGTGGGCGAAGTGTAGCTTTGGGTGTATGGGAGTGCCTTGTTAGGGTCAAGGACACTAAGCTTAGGACTAAGCAAATTCGTTTGAGCCAAGCCTGTGAGTCTATCGCCAAACGTGCTTCCGACAGGAGCTAATGTCTCAGAGTCCTTTCTCAATGAAAATTTCGAGTTATCGAACCTGAGTTTCTTTGATTTCTCCAGCAATTCGGTGACTTGCCTGAGCACGGGGTTATCTACCGTTGGCTGGCTCTGTGGTTGCGGCTGAGGATTGAAATTGAATTGATAAGAAGGTGATTGGTGCTGTTGGCCCTCGGTTGGACTTTGAACGAAGTTATTAGTGAATTTCGGCAATGAGAGGCCAACTCCACCCATGGCATTTGGACTGACAAGGTTTGAAGTTGGTTGCCATTCGGTCCTCCCACTTACGATAGGATCTAGGTTCAAAAAGCGCTCTTTGACCCCGCTACCTTCGATTGGAGCAGTTCGTTCGAGTTTTGTAGGGCTTGCGAAGGTAGAGCGAATTATACTCTTCTGCTCAAGGACCATTGGAGGAGCCGTCGAAACCTTCAGGTTCATCGGCGTGTCAGAAACCTTTGGCATTTTTCCGCTGGCGAATGCTTTCAGGTCGTGCTCTCTCATCTGTCGGGATGCTCTGAGTAAGGTAACGGCTGAAACCAACGTTGGATTGTCATACTCTTTAAGCTAATCGCAAAATAGATAAAAAGCATTACGAAACCTGTCTCAACAAATGTGAATATTACTCTGACGACTTCATCGATATCTTTGCTTGGTGATATCCCTTTTGCTTTTTCCTCGGGCGACGGACTTCGCTGTCGTGGAGGCGTCGTCTTCACACCAGCAAACTCGCTTAGCTTGCTTATCTTCTGGATGTTCTCTTGGTCCTCTTGCTCTGATGCCTGGAGCAATTGATTGACAGTTTGCAAAAAATTGGTATTCGATTCCAACTGCTTTTCTAGGTCACTTATCTTCTTTTGGATCAACTCCTTCCGTTCCTTAGTATCAGCGCTCTCTGCTTGCTGTTTCAATTGAGAAATCTCACTATTGAGTGCTTGACTCTTCATCAGCTGCTGTTCTGCGTCCTGGCGGAGTTGATTCTTTATTTTTTTCTGTTCTTCAGCGGTGCTTTTCAGCTTTTTGAACTCGGAGCTGTAGTCTTTGTTCACCTGGGTGAGCACTGTGAGCTCTTCTCTTACCCTGCCGTAACTTCCGCTTATCTGCATCTGCTCAGTTCGAATCTTCTCAAATTGAGCTCGCATCTCCTGGTACATCTTTCTCACGGCCTCGAGGTCGTTGTATACCTTATCGCGCTCCTCTCGAGCTTTCTCACTCTCCTATTATCAACAAATTAACGAGGTTAAAACACAGCTTTGAACAATAAATTACCAATTGAGCATTTTTCTGGAGATGAGAGGTCAAAAGCACTTGGATCGCGTTTTCTGGGCTAACATCCTTCCCCAGAGCAGCAGGCATCGCAACATTGCCGCCTTTTTTCTCGATTTGGCTCTTCTTCTCTTCATTTGAAAAGCCGAATGCACCCCATTCTGACTCTTTGGTCGCGCCGCCGCCCCAGTCGCTTTCTTCTCGAGCATCAGGGACCTTTTGGGTGTTGAAACCCCAGTTACCGAAGTCCTCTTCAGGCTTTTTATTGTCCCAAGAGCCTTGAAAGGCAGGACTAAAAGTATCAGCTGCAACTTGCTCGTTTGCTTTCCCACCAACTGACTCTTGGAAACTGAATCCTTTTTTCGCTTTGAGCTCGCTATGGAGGTCTGGTTCTTCGGACTCTTTGCGGGGCTTGGATTCTTCCTCTGGCTTATTGAAACCTGAGAAGAAGTCAGCATTAGCACTGAAGAAGTCTCCGCCTTTATCTTCTTCTTTCTTTTCGCCTTTATCGCCAAATCCGAAGTCTGCTCCATCAAAGAACCCTCCTTTTCCGAAATCATCACCGCCCTTTCCGAATCCGAAGTCCCCGAATCCCTCGTCCCCTCCTTCTTTCTTCCCTCCGAAATCATCCCAACCAAAGCCTTTTTGCTCGCCTCCTTTTTCTTCCTCCTCTTCCTCAGCTTTGTGAGGCTCTTCCGCTTGATATTCTCTCTGCTGCTGCACTTGTTGCCGAGTATCTGCATATTCCTCTTCAAAATGCCCCGCGCCCTGCTCCCCGTGATCTCTCTGTGGCTCAGGACCTCCGAACTCACCAGTCTCAAAAGCGTCTTGAGGTACATTCTCGCTTTCTTTTCTTTCACGGCCTCTTTTCTGCGACACTGGTTCTTGTTCTTCGTGCTCATGCGATCTGTCAGGTTCTCTCTGCATAGCTCCATTATCTGGGTTTGAAGGTCCACCGCCACCGAAATTAAACCCAGCGAAAGAGTTGGGATCATCCACGATGATCATTCCTTCCTCCTTCCCGTCTTTTGCTTGTAATTGCACCTTTTCAGCTTTTTTCTTTGATGGTTTAGTTGCCGCGAAAGTTTCTTTGACCTCCTCACGACTCTTCTTTTTGTTTCCTTTCTCCTCTTCTTCAGTGAAAGCGTCTCCGAAATCATCGAAGCCAAAGCCACCTTTTTTCCCTTCCTGGTTTTCATCAGGCCAGGGCTCATCCCCGTCTTTTGGAGGAGCATTTCCCCATGCCCCGAAATCATTAACGCTTGGATTTTTCGATTGCTTGGCAGAATCTCCTTTGCCTTTGTCTGCTTCGGGCTGGTCGCCCCATGTTCCTTCACCAAAATTAAATTCGTCTTCCTTGCCTTTGCTTTCAACGACGACGCCTCCTCCTCCAAACGAACCAAATATATCTTTCGATGAGGCTGCTCCTTCCTTCTCCTTCTTTGCTGCATTAAAGGCGGCAAATGGATCCTTCGCCGACGCTGATTTTCCTACAGCATGGCCTTTCTTTTCTTTATCAACACTTGCATCAGATTTCCTCTCTCCAGATTTTCTCTCCTCGTGGGCCACATCACTGTCTCTCCCTTTAGAGCTTCCTGTTGCTCTTTTCGGCTGCTCGCTTTCAGAAGCTTTCTTATCCATAGGAGGTTTTTGAGATTCCGTTTTCTTCTGCCCGGCTTTTTTGGGGTCTAATATTGCTAGGACTTCCATCTTGAGAAGAGTAAAGTCTCTAGTTTCTTTCTCATATCGCTCATACGCATTAATAAGGTCTGTGGCAAGTCCCGTTTCCGCAAATGCTTTATCCACTAATTGATCCGTATTTGCGACTGCTGAGAGCTCCATTGCGGTTTTAAGGAGGTTATTGTTGCAAGTTTTGATTGGCTCAAAAAAATATTCAATAATTTCTTTCTCCATGTCTTCTGCCGCTGAAAAATTCTCAAGAAGCGCTTTCTTTGCTTCCACTAACTCAGCTATCAATTTTTCTAACGCAAAAGCTCTGTCAAATGTGTGCTTAATTAATTAAATCACCTGTTTTTATGACTAATGGGTGGTTTGCAGGTGCTTTTCCCCCCTGCTGTGGCGTTGTGGTGCTCGAAGTCTGAGGCTTCGTTTCTGCTGGTTTGCTCGTCGTGCTGGTTGAAGGTTTGCTATCAGCCCCCGTTGCACGTCCAGTGTGGCTTGACGAAGCTGTAGTCTTCTGCTTAAAGTATTTCTTTTCTGTTGGGAATGCGATTTTCTTCTTAACCAACCCATCGTATGTTTTTTTGTATTTTTCATTGATATCTGCAAACATTTTAGGCCATTCCAGAAGACACTCGAGTAGCAGCGAGGTGAAATTGTTTGACATCTCAGGATCTTTCGCAAGAAAATCAGCAAAACAATATCAAACTGAGCAGTACATTCAGTAACGTCTAAAATCTTTGCTCTATCTTTCGTATGCTGCGCCTTTCCAAGGCTCTCTGCAAGTTTTCCAAGCTTTGTTAAGAGTTTCTCTGCCAAGTAGTCCACGACCTCCTTGGTTTTTTTATCAACGCAATCTTTACATAACTAGTTAACGGAGAGTGTGATTTGAATGAAAGTGGCGAGAAAAAGCTACGTGGAGTGCGAGATACTTTTGAAGGCCGCTTTTTTTAGAGGAATTGATGATGCTGTAAATCTGGTCGATGACAGAACGCACGTAGCTCCTGGTTTTATCGAGAATGAATTAAATGAGGAGAGCTTGGTGATATACTTGTCATTGTCTCGAACTTTGTACACAAGACTGGACCGTGATGAATTGAATGCCTCTACGGATGAGACGATTTTGTCGACTTCTTCTTCAACACTTCCTTTTTTGGACATCAGATGTGCTGGTTGAGTTTACAGGCTGTGTTTAGAATTTTAAGTTTTGAGACGGATCTGTTAAAATTTTTTTTCTGTTGATATTGTACGAATTTATCTCTGGTTTGTACTAAAGTCACACAATGTAAATACGATAACATGAGGTGATGAGCGATATTCTCGAAATTTCAAAAGTGGTTTTATTATTGCTATTGCTATGAGACGGTTATGGCGAGCTGTAGGAGGTCAATAATGAAAGTTTTATCGGCATACTTGAAAAGAAATTTGAAAATTTAGAGTTTAATTTTTGGTGTTAGAAAATGATTTTCGAAAACACCATTTCTTACTAATCGAAGCTTCAGTGTTTAATTGTCATTTGCAATGTAAACGAGAGAGAAGAACGTACTGACCATGAGAGCACGAGCTTTATATAATATCATGAAAACATATTTCAAGTAATATTATTTGCCTAAAAAGACGAGTATAAGCCCAGAAAATTGCACGATTAGATTTCCTCCTTTTCAACTCACTAGGAAAAATAGTAAAGATGCATTCATCGAGCGCTCAAAGCATTAATGCGTGCATATCTCTACAATTTATTAAAGGCTGACACATCATGCAGATATTTGAAAGCCCCAGCAACTATGAAAGGTAGGTTGCTCTTATCAACATTAAGATTTATATTGGTTACGATACTAACACACAATACTACTTACTATTGTTGCGCGCTCACAACAAATTTTGAGACTTCTAATAAAACACATTAGCATTAGAAAATAAACTTGCTGATCCTCAGGGTTTTCTGAATAAATTAACATATCCTCAAAATTTTTAGCGAGAACTCCCAATCCTTTCATACTAGCATCCCGAAGCTCAAATGGCAACTTCTTCAAAACTCTCTTCAGGCGCCTCTGTCGAAGTTTCAATTGACAGACAATCTCTCATCTTCAGACCTGGTGTACGCATCCATCATCAATTCAAACACATCAATCTTCCTTGCTTTTCATAGGACATCGTATCAGGCGTCGCAAGAATCAAGAACATGAAACAAAAACTGGAGCTCTCAAGCTTCCACCTCAAAGCTGAAGGTACTACAGCAGCTGTTTCTTTATCAAATCAATAAATCATAAGGCGCATTGATATTCAATCACCCTGGAAAGAAAAATGCCAATGCAGATATTCTCGCTAACGTGGTAAAACCTCATGTTTTCTTCAAATACAAGCAGCAACTTAACGAAGGCAAAAATGTGTAAGCACACTCTCACTATTATCCGAGGCCTGATCTCCTACTCAGCTCAAACGAGAAGACAGAATTTCCTTTTAAGTTCAAATTAGAAGTCGCGAGTACGGATAGACTCATGGAATCCTATACTGGAGTTTACATAGTCGTTTATGTAAAGAAAACCCGGGATGGAAAATATCTAAATAACAAATATCATTGCTATTGTTGCTAGTATGAAGTTGAAGTCGAGCTAAAGACACCTGTGCAAGCAGTCCGAGCAGTGCAGCCATTTTACGTTCAAGTTCCTGTAAAAATGACGCTATTTCGTGAAAAACTCATCATTATAATGATGTAGTTTGACTCTCCACAGAGCAAAAAAGCTATAGCTGAGTACCCACGCCCTCTCAATTTCGCGATCCAGCCAGATCAAATTGTAAGACTGCAGAATAACTCATATTCCTAAAGAATTTCAGCTGAAAGGAGCGTCGGTGCAAAATAAAAAAACTCCGGACTTCAAAATCGTTGGAAAACTGAGATCTGATGTAATAAATCTCAACGACGAGATTGAAGGGACGTTCATGCTAGGAGTATATATCATCACACTTAGCACTAGAGAAACTCTTGTGAATTCTATAGGAAGCCGACTACGATGTAAAATCAATTGACTTGCAGCTTGTGCGTGTCGAAAGCGTTGAAACCGCTGAGACAAAACTCATCGAAGGTAACAAAAACACCCTCAATTTTCTAACTCTTTGGTACTTTTAAAGCAACGGAGGTCCAAAATATACAAATCGCTGATGGCAACGTAATGAAGAAGGTCGAACTTCCAATCTATATGGTCATGCCGAGGTTCTACAGCTGTCCGTCGTTTAGTTTCAAAGAATTCACGGTCAATTTCGAGTTAAATCTGATATTCCTCTTTGCAGGTGGATTTAAGATAACCCAGAACTTCCCTTTATTCATCTATAGACCTTTTGTCTGAGTTTCCAGTGCATAGAGATTTTATTCACACTCATATTTTGAATTGTTATGCTAAACGCACACAAATTCTTCAGTCAATGCATTTTATTCAGCTACTGGCTTTCAACGGAATAAGAAAATTTACCCGAAGAAAAGAGATTAAGCGTTACTGTGCTCGTAAATTGGAAGTCTTACGAGAATTTTTTTTTCTGTTCTGATTAAAAATTCGAAACTGAAATTCGATAGAGAGAATATTTAAATTTAATCGACTTTTTAGCCTCGTCAACGAGCGAAAAGAGCTAAGAACTATTTCTTTCAGAAGAACTTATTTACCACTATATCATCTATTACTCAAAAAATGAACAACGATTTCCTTGAGAACCCTACCCGCGACAATACGCCCAAGATCCGTGTTGTCATTCGCAAAAGGCCGCTCAACAAGAGAGAATTGCAGCGCAATGAAATAGATATTATTGAAAAACGCGGCCCTCAAACCGTTATTGTCAAAGAACTCAAGTAAATATGGCTTATTTACCTCCGCGAGACTCATGGGCATCGCTAATAAAGGCAAAAGGTCGACTTGACCAAGTACATTGAAGAGCATAATTTCACCTTTGATGATGCGTTTGATGACACAACTACCAACGAATCAGTAATTTAGATGCATTATACCCATCCTTATCTGTTCCTGATATCAGCTCTACTACAAATGCGTCCGACCGCTGGTTGATGCGTTCTTTGACCGAGCAAAAGTCACTTGCTTTGCTTATGGACAAACAGGTTTGAATACTTTATGAGTTTGAAGTGAATAATCGATGTATTACTAAAGGCAGTGGAAAGACTTATACTATGATGGGAGACTCCGCCCAAGGCGAGACGAGAGACAGCGGAAAGCAAGTCCCTGGGCTCTATTTGCTCGCAGCACAGGACATTTTCGATATGTTGGACAAGGTGAGCGCATAACTAGTCTGCAATTTGCTCACTTCTTGCGTCTAGCCTCAGTATCAAGGGTTAAATCTCTATATTTCGTTCTATGAAATTTACTGTGGAAAACTTTTCGACCTCTTAAACGATCGACAACAGCTCTTTGCCAGAGAGGACGCGAAACAGAACGTTAATATTGTCGGATTGCAAGAGAAGAAGGCGATTAGTGTCAGTCAAGTCATGCAGATAATCGAATACGGTAACTCCGTGAGAGTTACAGGTAATATTTCAATTAATCTGCGGTAGTTATTAATCATTTTTTGCGGCGATTAGGCGTCACTGGAGCTAATATGGACTCTTCGAGGTCACATGCTATTCTGCAAATCTCATTGAAAGATGGGAACAAATCAATCGGTATTTGTCAGTGCATTCTTACCTTCTGAAGCATTTTTTTTAAAGGCAAAATGTCGTTTATCGATTTGGCTGGTAGTGAGAGAGGCGCTGATGTTGTCGATACAAACAAGCAAACAAGGTATTTCATTAAAATACGGTTTTGGGATCCTAAAATGCTGTAAATAGGATGGATGGAGCAGAAATCAACAAGTCTTTGCTTGCTTTGAAAGAGTGTATCCGAGCGCTCGATCAAGATAAGCGCCACACGCCTTTCCGAGGCAGCAAACTGACACTCGTGCTTAAGGACTCTTTTGTTGGGCACTGTAAGACTGTGATGATCGGAAACATCTCCCCTTGTGCCTCATCCTGCGAGCATACCCTCAACACTCTCCGGTACGCAGATCGTGTTAAAGAACTCAAAAGAGGTCCCAGCAGCAACGAGGACCCTCGTTTGACCTCGCTTGATCTGCTGGCGAAGCAACTTATGCTCCCGAGACAAGATAGTAAATACCCATTTGAATTTCGTTGGACCTTATAATCTCTCTCTCAGAAAATGTTGTTAGATATAACATCAACCAAGAAGGACAACCTTCCCAGCCTTTTAATCAACAGAAGCAGCAAGCTCCTTCGAACAAGCCCTCACAAAACAATCTCCTTTCTGAAAAAATAATCAATTACCAAGACTATGGAAACAATCAGTACAATCAAAATGCGCTGTTTGCCGATGCTAACCAACAAGCCGCAAAAAGCCGATTGAACACGGCAAACGGTCAGCGCTCGAACCAGAAAGCCTCGCAGAACAATTACCCGAACCAGAATATTCCAGTGTCGTTGTTTGGTGAGCAGCAGAAACCAACTACACAAGTTCCCTCTTCCCAAGGAAGAAACCTCATCAATACGCAGATAACAAACGCGAGCAAAGGAAAATTAACTTCAAACCAAGTTCACTCGAAGCCAAACGACGCCGATGGGTTCAGCCGCATGACAAAGGAAGAAATTTTGGGATGGAAAGCTACTTCGGAGGAAGATTTGCATAAAATGAGCCAAAAGCACGAACAGCTCATCGGACAGATTTTATCAGAGGAAGAGGAAGTCATTGGGCTTCATAGACAGCATATTGATGACATGGTCGAGCTGATTAAGCAGGTATAAAGCAATTGAATTTTCATTGACTTACCCGTCATTGCAAAGGAAATGATGCTCTTGCATGAGGTCGATAAGCCCGGTTCCGACGTCGATGAGTACGTTGATTCCCTCGACGCGATTCTTGCTCATAAGATGGAAATAATCTCGTTACTGCGCGGACGACTTACCAATTTCAGAGATCATCTCCGTGAGGAAGAAATCCTCAGCAAGAAGTTCTATGAGCAGAGAGCAGAGGTGCTCGATGTTTTTGATTTGAACGATAAAGACGGCTTTAACAGCGATGATATGCAGCTCCTTGCGAACCTTCCCCAGGAGAATCTCGTTAAACATTAAACAAATGGATGATGATCTCTTCATGTATATAGCACTGGAAAAACTTTCGCTTTGATTCGCAACGTTTACGCAATTTTACTTTTTTTTGGTTTGAATTTGTTCATCAATCTGTAATTTCTAAAAGGAGGAAGAGGATAGCTCTCTCCAAATATATGGCATATAGATAGAGATTTATGGTGATTTACTGCCATTCATTTTCTGTAACTTTTATGTTTATTTGATAACGCTTGGACAAATCCTGTGACACTAAACAAGGTTTCTCAAGAAGAATAGCTAAAGGGATAAAGTTTGAATAAAGAAGCAACTTTATGTGATGATGTTTTTGAATAGTAGAAAGGTCAAATCGCCTGTTTATAAAGAAAAATGATTGCAGGGCCTTGTTTTGAGTAGGGATACTTTCATCAAGCAAGGAGAAAACGCTGCTGTAAGAAATAAAGAAAATATCGATTGCTCTTTTGATATTCAAAGTCGGATCATTAATTTGAACTTTTTAAACAAAATAAGTTTAACGATTCAATGCGTATTGTGCAATAAACACATGGTATCTCAAGCACCAATCGCAACAAAGACAAAAGATAAGGTAGTACTACCGAAACGGTTAGAAGGTCTTACTGGCGTCAAATATGTATCACTTTCACCTTGCTAGCAGTTTATTTAGTCGATTTCTTTCTTCAGACTGTCTGCGGCTCAGATCATTGCTTTGCTATCACTGCAGATTCGCAAGTTTTTGGCTGGGGCAGCAACGTCAATGGCAGACTTGGCATAAATACTCGTCGTTTCGAAGAGGCGAAACTCACAGAGAATATATGGAGCGTGTATGTACCCTTTCCATTACCAATCGACGCACTCAGTGGCAAAGTAAGTCCAACAATTGCTCTCCCAGCTGACGCAATGAAATCATCTCACTTAGAAAATTGATTGCATTACAACAGAAACAGATCATTCACTCGCTTTGTGCACTGAAACAGGGGATGTTTATGCTTGGTAAGAGAGCATTTTTTAAAAAAAAAGTGACTGATATCGTAAAAAGGGGTTCCGGAGTCAATGGTAAATTGGGATATGGAGGCGTTGAGAATATAAGGGAACCGACAGTTCTTGAAGGATTTAAAATAGCGAGCGAATATGGCATGAAAGTGAAGGAAATTGCTTGTGGAGAGAGTCATACATTAGCAATCGTTGAAGAGAACGCAGAAGGTGATAAAAAACAAAGGATTTTTGTCTGGGGCTACGGGAAGAATTGGCAGCTCGGGCTTAGTTCAGACCTCACAGAAAGCATGCATGAGCCTCATCAACTGGATCCAGACCCTTTTGATGGCGAAGTCTTACATGTTTTCGCAGCTCATAACTATTCTTGTGCAATATCGCAGAAAGGAGAGGTATGACTTCCCGTATGAACCAAATTTTTTGACTGGAATTGTTTGAATAGATTTTTACATGGGGAAGTGGGGAGTTTGGAAGACTGGGCTACAATACCGAGACCAAACAGCAGCAAGTTCCAAAGCAGATCAAATCTATGGCTGACATGAAGGTTGAAACCGTTGCGCTCGGAGCATTTCACGCCGCAGCGATAACAAGCACTGGAGCAGTTTATACCTGGGGAAAAGGGCTTGCTGGACAGCTTGGTCACGAAGAAGTGAAGAGCGAGGTATATTATATTGCAATTACCCTCAAATAGTCATCGCTTTCCATTTACAAGGACTCGCCTAAGCCGGTGAAAGCCCTTAACGATAAGAAAATAATTCAAATTTGCTGTGGAGAGAACCACACCATTGCACTCAGTTTAACGGGAGAAGTTTACACTTGGGGAGGTAATGACCTTCATACTCCAATAGGATAAGTTGACTGTGATATGTTATTTAGCTGGACAGCAAGGACAGCTTGGCCATGGTGACCTGGTGAAGAGGAATATTCCAACTAAAGTCGAAGAATTAAGAGACAAAAAGATAATTCAGATAAGCGCTGGGAAAAAGCATTCCGCTGCTTTAACAAATGAAGGATACATCTATCTCTGGGGTAGCAATGAGTACTGTCAGCTCGGCATGAGCTCATCGACCACGACCAAAAAGCCCGGCGTTGACGCAGCGTTCGGCGACTTTTCGACCAACCCTAAGCCTTTCATCTCGCAAAATAACTCTCCGAAAGAGAATCTGCTATCACAGAAGCTATTAGAGGCCGAAATCAAAAACTATACATTTAATCTCTCAAATATTAACACTATGAAGAGCGTTAACGTTGACACGCTCGTGGGCACTTTTGGTAATTGAGATCATGATGCGATTGGTGTAATAACAACTGGGAACTAGATTCTAAAGAGAGGAAACCCGTTGAAAATGAAAACGAGAATTCGGACGATAAGAAATTTTTACTGGAGAGGATCAAGCAGCTAGAGTTGAATAATGACGTGGCTATGTACAAATATAACCAGCAAAAGATCTATGAAGTCATGAATGTGTATTGCCGACTTTTGGATCAGGAGTTTGCGAGCTCGCCGGGAGACTCTTTGCAAACGATCGTTCAAAAAAACGCGAAAATAGACAGCGTATTACTGGTTTATTACGGCATTGAGTTACTAAACTTTACATTTTTAGGTGGCTAAACATTTCAGACAAAAGATGCTGGAGTTTAAAGAAGATCTCGTCACTGTAAATTTTTGTATACAGATGTTTGACAGGTTCTGTGATCTACGCCGCAAGGCGAACTATGCGGTGTCGTAAAAGACAAGAGTTCCGCGGGATCTTACTTATACTGTAAAATATCACAGGGCTTACCTGCTCATGGCAAATTTTCCGATTAAAACGCCTATTACATGTGTGATGTGGAATATCTATCTTATAGTTTTTAGTCATCTCCTCAGAAATTTTATTCGAATAAAAACAAACCCAAAATGCGAATAATTCTTACAAAAAAACCATATATTATCGAGCACTTAATCGGTTTTATTTTATTGTAAAAGATTTCGGTTACAAGAAATAAGCGTATTGAGGATGGCGAGAGGGAATTTTAAAGAGGAATAATAGAATCATTGCTTTTTTGGTTCAGCTATTAGTTTCAACGCGGATTTGAGAGTTTACCAATATGCAAAATTTTTTCTCATAATTTGGGAATATCACATCCAGATTGTGAACTCTACGAGAGAGACTCTTCTGAAAGCTAAGACGATATCTCAACTTCAATGCAGATAAAATGAAAGCCGCTGGAATCAATGGCTTTTACTTCAATTCACTGTATATTACGTGAAGGGCAATTTGAATAGTTAAATATTTATCCATAAATACGCAGAAGAGTTAAATAAAATATATTGCAACCTATTAAATAGTGGTGCGTGCTGATACAATGCAGGACATTCATCAGTCACAAACGAACCCTCTACAGGAAGGCAAATTCACAACTCCTTTTGGTATAAAGCAGCGTTAATCTCCCAAAAACTAAGTATTGTGCTTAGAAATCACCGATCTAAGAAATCGCAGGTTTCATTCGAAGCTGAGACTCCTCGAGCAAAGCTCTCCACATTCAACGAATGCTAACAGTATTGATTTTTATCAATTTGGGAGTTAAACCTTTCGGTCAAGGCATGTCCACGACGTATGAGCAACTAAATAGCTTGACCGAACTCCTGGGTCGGCCGAGATCGCACAGTCGTCCACTGGAAAATGAAAATAAGAACTCCGATCGAAGAGGCTCCCTTGCAGCATCCCTATCAGGTTCCACAGATATCAAAACTTTCAGAGACATTAAAAGAGAAGGTAAGCGGTTTTACAGGCAGTGGAGTCATTTATTATTTAGCAGGGAGAAGCCAGTTTACGCGGACAATTAGCTTGCGATCGCACTCTCAAACAAGTTCAAGTACTAGCGATAATGTCTTGAAAGATGAGAGCGCGATCCAAGAAGAAGAGACTGAACGTGAGAGCAACGTAAAGAGGAAAGCCAATGGCGTTATTGAAGAGCAAGAGTTCGAGTTTGAAAAGCCGCTGCTTCCGGAGAATTTAAGCGCACAACCCACCGAAAGAGTCCTGAGGGAGGCGGAAACTGAACTCCCTGAGCCCTATCGAGGACGCAGAGATAGCAATGAGGCTAGGGAGTGTAAGCTGGTTTTAGAGCAGCATCCAATAAATCCGAATCTGATGCCTGAGAGCGATAAGTCGTTGGATGAAACGCCCATCAATGCTCAGAAAATCACAGTGGTCCCAGCAGCATTGGAAAGACAACTGAGTGCAGGGAGCCCAGACAATTCCTTCAAGCGCGAAATAACTCCAAAAGGCGGCAATCTGCTCTCTCCCTCTGGATCAGAATGGAATAAGCAACTTGATAAGAAATTTGATTTGGAGAGGAAGCGTGGTCCTGGAGCGATTACCGTTTCGAAAGCAAGCAGCGAAAACAGCAGCAATCATCTTACTCCGAAAAAACCCGCTCTTGGAGTAACAACAACTGATGGATACAATGACCTACGAAGCTTGATATCTCCTAAGGTAGTTGATGAAAATACCATGCAAATATTTATATGATTTTTTTAATGAATTAGGAAGAGCAAAGCAAACGAGAATCGAAAAACCCGCTGAAAAAAATGCTTTTCAATCGCCTCGAGAAGAGCACCAAAGACGACGCTAAAAAGGTCAAGCAAACAGTGCCAACAGCTTCAAAAACCTCTTCGCATACACTGAGCACCTCGGCACAGGCAAATAGCACTAAAAGTTCCATAAAAGCCAGCAATATTGAGCATTCAGCGCTTGCCAAAAAGACTACTCAGAAAACACCCCTGAGATCTACTGTGAAGCATTCAGAGAGCACGAATTCAGTGAGACCGGGTTCAACCAAAGCCAAACCTCCGGCAATTAACTTGAGCGTGCAATCTTTGCCGAAGGAGAAGGCTGACAGTTTTGCAAAGAGTGTTGAAAAGGCTGAGAGCGGTGCATTGATTTCTCAACGTTCGCTTCGTGAGAAATCGAGCAATCAATCGCCTCACGCCAATAATACTGCTACTTCATTTCTATCGGCCAGTCGTCGAACTAATTTAGCGATAATGAGTACAACTCCGCGAGGAATGTCCACTGGGCAGACCAGATCTCAAAGCGCTTTTGACAAAGGAACTATAGGAACACCCTCCAAGAGTCCTAATGACAGATACGGAAAAAGCACTGCGCCTCAACCGAATGCGAGTTTGAGCGTAGAACCAGGCCTATTTGAGATAGCTGAGACGGATAGAGTTGATGAGTCAGAGCTCGTTGTGGATAAGAAACTGCAGGTCAAAGCAGCTCACACTGATAACACGCATCTGACGAAAACACCAAATAAAAATAAGGTGATTTCTGCTGCGAATTCGAGGCCTGTAACGGCGAACAGCAAAAACTACACGCCAATTAAGAGCTCAGCGTCACAACAGCTCAAGCGGAGTCTAAATACTTTAGCCCTTTCAAAGTCAACAAATGCGGACCCGAAAAGCTTCAGTAATTTATCATCAAAAAAGGACTCGAAAAACCTCTCGATTGCCTCAAAAGCCAGCCCTCAGAACCTGAATTTGACAAAACCGTCTTTGTTAAAACAAGAGAGCAATCCAAACAGTGCGGTAGCAACACCTCGGAGGTCAACAGTGCGAGCAGATTTCTCTAAAGCTCACGCTGAAAGCATAAAAGAGCCGCTTTCTTCAAAAAATTCAACCGCATTTAGTTTCCCTCAACAATCAGAAACCCAAGAGACGATGTCTAACGCTGTTAGCAACAAAATAAAAATTTTTGAAATAATGTCGAAAGCGTGTGAGGCCTAACTTCCATAAGTTTGATTTTGTACTTTTTTATTTGTTTTATAACCTTCTATAGTATAAATACAAATGTCATTCTTCTCATCATTTGTGTACAACCTTTTCTATCATTCAATTATCTCACGAATTTCTTAAATAACACCATTGCAGTTATTTTAGGATATTGAAAATCTGATATTTTTAGAGGAACAGTTATGAACGAACTCTGATGTTAGCATGGATAATGGCATTTACTTTACAATGAAAGATAATACACTGCTTCTGATAATCAGGCGATATTCACATTAGTTAAATTGGATAGTATATTCTCATTTATTTCATTGACATTGATACTGTGACAAGACTTGCAACCTTAACCCGATATATCAGAAGATTTGACAGACACGATTCTTCTCCGCAGCTCCAGCATTACCTTTTTCATCCGAGTTAACATGCACATGAATCACCGCATTATATCCGTCTTCTTCAGGTTCGACTATTTTGCTAGAAACCCAACCATTACAACAAATTTCGATCATATTCAATTAAAAGTACAGTAGTTCTAACGTATGCTCATCCTTAAGCTCAACTCCCAGGTTAAATAATCTGATGTTGCCGATCTTTTCCCTTTGCGCATAATCTATTCCGTATATAAACCGATAACTTGACCATAAGAAATACTGTTTTCGACGATGATGTTAAAAAGCGTTTGGTTCTTCAGCTCAGAAATCTAAGAAATCATTCGAAAACGAGATCAAATAACAATTTCAAACAAATAATTTTTACAGGTGTTGCAATATTGATGCTGATAATGTTGGATTTGCCTCCGTAGTTAGAAAATATAAACTTGACCTTCAGATCCCCTTGCGGCATTGATAGTATATGCACGGCTTTTTGTTTGATCCAGAAATAAACGATTTTATTTATTCATCTAATTTTATTGTATTTTGATATATAAGTTTGCAAAGTCATATTCAGAATACATTGATTCTAAAAAAATTTCATACTAATAAGCCCGCACCTAAAAAACGGCGCCGTTAACAAGAAGTTAGCATCTAAGATAACCAGCTTCCTGAATATACATTAGATTTAATACGCTTGCAATAACGATGAAAAAATATCTCGAGCTTTTTTCTCATGGAGTAAGAGCTGTATCGTGGTTTTTTTATCAAGAGTTTCTTTGGAAGGAACTAATTCACTGAGAATCTTTTCACATTCGTCCTTGAGAGACGCTGACTGCATATGTGAAGTCCTTGCAATTCTCTTGAGGTCTGTTAGTGAGATAAGCCCATCGTCATCTTCGTCGAGCAGGTCAAAGAGCACGTAGACCTTGTTTTCGAATTGTCCATCCTATAGGGGGTTATTGGTCAATTACATGAAGAAACAAATTAATTTTCACCTGCAGACTCTTGACTAAGCGAAGGAAATCAATGAAGGTTGCATTGGCTCCACTTCGTTTGAAAACAAGGAAGGCGATTCGGTTGAGTAAGAGCTTTTCTTCATCATTAAAGGTATCGTTTTCAATGAATTCGGTGTAGATTTTCGTCAAATTGCGGTCTATTTCGCCTTTAAACACTCCTTTTTCCGATGGACTTCTCAGCTGTCCGAAAGAGGGGCTTCTCAAGTTAACTAGAGGCAAATCGTCGATGGAAGGAGAATTGATAGAAGGGCTGTTTGGCAGCTTGATCCTCAAAAATTTGTTGGTGTCGACAATCTGGTTATCATAGTCAATACCGCTCTCAGTGATGTATAATTTGTATAAAGTGTTAAAAATACGACTTAGCTCTTGGAAAGTCTGGTTGTTAGGGTTCGTTGGAAACGAGAAATATTCAAATTTTTTCCATTTTGAGAACGTCTCGGTGGATTTTCCCGGCGAGAGACTCTTTTCCTTGCGCTTCTTTGCAACTTCCCTGAGAACGTCTCGGTCTATTTCCCCAGTGCCTCCAATGTAAGGGAGAATATCTATCTCGTCGGCGAAATTGAGTTTTGCTTGCACATTGAAATAGCACTCTTTGCACACGAGCTCACGAGACTGTTTGCATTGAATAATCGCTTTCTTTTTCGAGCAGCTCGTACATTTCACCACTAACCCGCCTCGATTGACGTCGGCTATGTTGGAGATGCGAGAGAGAATGAGCTCGCGCTCAACCACAACGAACGTAGTATAAAGCATCGATTTTACAGCGAGTTTTAACTCCAAACTTGGACTTCCTTTGATAGGGTTTTTGTTAGTCGAGGTTAGGTCAGCCCTGCCTTTTTCTTTCTTAATTTTTTCCAACGCTTCTATCGCAGCTGTGAGCTGGTCCTGCAGACCTAGGAGTTTTTCTTGATTTTTCAAGTCCGCAGCACTCATGTTCGTCTGTTCTCTTGCTTTCATTGACCTTTGGATTTGGAGGTTAACAGATTGATTCGTTAGATAAAATCGTTTACTCTAGTTCAATATCTTCGTGATATTTTTGTTTCTCTTCCTCTCTCACAACCCAGCGAGGTTTATCTGGAATAATGACAGCCAATATGTATTTAAGCAATAGCACAACATGCTCTGCCAGGACGAAGATGAACAGCTTCGAGAAATCGTTGGACTGGTCGAAAATATACACATTTTGAAGGCCGAATTCCACGTGAATATAAAGCAGGATCAGGTTCGAAAACTTCAAAGGAAATTACAAAGGGAATGATGATAGGAAGGTTTTACAATTGAAGCAATGCTCAAAAACTCCCAAATCTGAAGCCAGAGACCAATACCACTGCTTCCCTGGGCCGCTGGCCTATCGAACACGTTAAGAAAAGAGAGCAGACGCGACCTAATCAGTAATAATTCAGCAAAGTGAGCCAAGAGAGTAATATGTTACCTGATATCAAAGATACTGTTGAAAAGCGCAATCAAAGGGCCGAGAGGGAAGGCAGACGCGAACAACGTTATAACTCCCAGCAGAACGAATGTTTCTCCATATGAATCTACGAGATCTATGAAATTTATCCTCAGAGTATTCAGCTCCACTTGCTGTAGCTCCCAGGTCTTATTCGAAAGCCCTTGTTTCAGATCGAGGACGGGACGCTTGAAAGATAAAGCAGTCTTCGGCTTCCTCATGCTTAATCGTCTGAACATACCTCCATTAAATGGGCTTTTCGGCTCTAGCTCTTCGGTTTCCATGGTTTGAAGAGACCCACGCTCCATCGCAGCCTGCTCCAGCGCTTTTCTTCGAGCGACGTTGAAATACTGGTTTTGCTTAAGTTTGTACTGGAGCCAAGGCAAAATTGATAAAGTCGCGATGGAACTGCACTGCTTCGTGAAGACGAGGGTGAGTAAATATATAAACGTGTTCCACAAGTTGCTGTCTTTCACGACGAAGGCGATATAAACCACTCCGATGAACGAGTTAAGAGACCTGAACGCAAAACTCTTGAAAATCAGTGATCGTTCATAATCCACCTGATACTTGTGATTTTCCTTCTTTACGAACCACCTCGCTATAACCGAATAAGTAATATTGAGAGCTGAGATAATGACTCCGTTAGCTGTACCAGCCAGCAGCTCGAAATAGAATAAGTATTTTCCTCCCTTATACTCTGCCCCAAAGTTTTTCACGTAGGTGAAAAAAATGAAACTTGCCACTACGCCTGCCAACAGCACAATAAGCACCGGCATTGAAGCGATAAATGTGATTGTAGTGACCGGCACTTTGTATTTTTTGGTCAGAGCCCCTGTAGATCCTGACACACACTCGTCGCCGATGAAATCCTTGCGAACGACCCGATCATCGGAGTCCGCAGAGAAGTCATCCGACCTCCGAATGCCCCAGCGAGTGGCGATCTCAGCATTTTTTCTTTTCCATCTTTCAACGGTAACTGTGTTCCAAACCAACACATACAGCACCCATACCGCGACAAATGGGGTATTATACATATATTCGTCTGGGTCGTCGCCAGCTCTGGAGTCGAACCTGCGCGTTAATAAATAAATTTGCAGCACGAGCCCTGGTACGGCTAAGAAGAACAAATAACAGGTGAAAAAGGAGGAAAAAGCGAAATAAAACGCGATTTTCTCCCCAAAATATTGCTTTAACGCCGTGATGGCGGGATAGTTATGATTCCTGTCTTCAATGGCAAAGTCCGCGATGTGATTCAAAGGGTGTGGCCAATACCATTTCGAGTTAGTGATCCAAATGTCACGGATTTTCTGCAATCCTGCAACTGTATGCATCCGGCAATAATCCACAACCACTTTTTGACTCTTGAGTAAATCGAGGTCAATAAACTTCTTTAAAACGTTTATCGCGACTTCTTGACGCTGGAAGGACCGGAAAGGTTCAAATTCCGTCCTTCTCGAGTCGTCGTATGGCTGATGTAAATATGAGTTCAATAGCTTCATTTTGAGACCGAGCTGAGAGCACTCCTTTGACAGGTTTTGATCATCCATTTTGAGCATGACGAGATACACGCCACGATGGATGCCTGGCGCAAGAAACACCTCAAAGGAGGTTTGCGTGAGGATTTGCATGTAGAAGTCCATGCGCTTAATGTAGAACTGTTTGCGCTCGCTGTCTCCGTCTTCGATCTTGAATTTGATCACCACATCGGGGATAATTGGTGGATCATGGAAGATAGTTTTGTCAGAGCGGAGAACGGTGTCTGCTCTGTGCATGGCGAGTTTGATCTTGGTCTCAGACTTCTTTGACTTAGGGGAGCTTTCGGGATAAACTGACGAAGTACTGGCGCGTTTGGCCAAAGCGGAGCTAGTGCGTGCTAGGGAGATGAGTCCAATGCCAACTTTCATGGCGATCGCCTTGCTTACCTCTTGTTTTAAGTTTTCTGAAGTTTCCTTGTCATAAAGCTAGAAAACGGTATATTTAGTCTCAATAGTTAGGTGTTGATGCAAATAACCTTTTGAATGGTTTCGTGCTTTTGGAGCTCTTTGCACATCCATCCTTCATTATTCATTGAGTCGATATTTGCTCCTATTAACAAATTCCGGAATTAATAAGACTGATCGTAGCATAGCATTTCGTTTACCTAGCTTTAAGAGGGTCAGAGCGCAACTGTCATTTCCATAATATGAAGCCAAGTGCAGTGGTGTGTTGCCTAATCTGTCTTTGCAATCGAGATATGATGCTGGACCTCCAGCCACGACCCTCGCGAGATATGTGGAGAACCAAGTTGATGCGGTTTGCAGTGCTTTCAGGAATTTTTTCTTAAATTTGCGCTTTTCTTCTTTCGTTAGCGGCAGCATTTGGCGATCAGTCTTGGGTACTATCATCACCATTTCAGTGCTCATGCGGTAGCTGCTTCTTATTTTCGAATTTGCCTCATACGTGCTCTTTGAACTCTCCAAGAGCAAATCGAGAGCCTCCTTATACCCTACCTCACAGCAAGCATGAATACTCGTCTTATTCTGAACGCAATTAATCGGAAACTCGGGTATCACGTCGTTGAACGACATCAGTTTTTGAATTATAGATAAATCGAATTTGTAATAGCAAGCCCAGTAGAGCAGCGACGACCTGAGGAGAGGAGATCTCAGGTATTTTTCTTCTTCTCCAGATGTTTTCTCGATGTTCTCAATATCATTCATGAGCTTCTCTAACAGAATTTCAATGCATTTCCTATGTCCCTAAGAGTCAAAAAACACTCAATAATCGGGCATTATCAGTTCTTATTACCTTTAAACCTGCCCAATCAAAAGGGAAAAACCCTTTATAGTCTGGCGAGTAGCACTTTGCCTTCTCCTCAAGCAGCTTTCTCAGTCCTTTCTCATCGCCGTAGTAAGAACACCACATTACAGCTGTCCACATCGTTCTATTGTTTTTCACGTTGATATCGGCCTTGTGACTCAAGAGTATCTCCAAGCACCTCGCTCTCTTGATTGAGCTGCCCGGATAATTCAACAGACAGCTTAACAGCAACGGGGTGTTTCCAAATTTATCTCTCCTGTCGATAAATGCTAGTTTATTGCTCGTTTTGGCAGCTTCTTCACATAACTCGTGCAAAAGCTTGCTGTTCTGTTCTAAGGCAGCGCGATGAATCATAGTCCGGCCAGTCGCGTCTGTTTGCATCAAATCTCTCACATCACCGTACTGAGCGCGGGTATCGAGCCCGGCTTGGGTTTCCAATAAATCCATATTGACGACATTTTCATTTTTTGAAGTCCTTCCGAATATTTTTGCAAAAAGCCTTTTTTCGATCGATGGGAGCTCGTTTGTCGATTCACCCTTCTTGTGTTTGTTAAACTTAGTTTTTGAAAATCTGCGTTTTTTTGAATGAGTTAACACAAGTTCACCAGGAGGTATGTCGGCTAAACTGCCCGGTGGAAGATGAGTTCTGGATTCAGAACGGCCTCTCAGAGTATCGAGATGGTCGTGGTCTGTTTTGATTTCTTCATTATTGGCTTCGGCCATATCTCAACAATAGTATATACCCCTTTCAATAAATTAAATGAAAACAGCTTAACTCAAAATTAAACTTGAATAATAATAAGTAAGTTAATTTATCTTCATGTCAGACAAAGTATCTTGTGAGAATCTTCGCGTGTAACCGATTTAAACTCGTGAAGATTACCATGCTCGATCGTTGAAGTTAAAGAGTCTGCTTAAATTAGTCAATCAGCGGCAAAATCTTCAATTTCGGCCTTGGAGAGTATTTTCCGTTTCAATATTAATATGATTTTGTTGAATCAGTTGTATTTATCTTCGAGATCGACGTTGATGGCTCACAATCAAGATGAGTTAACATAATTCATTTAATTTCAAATTTCAGTGTACTATTCTGTAAAAAAAGTTTGAATCAATGAATTTTGACAACAGGGAGGCCGGTTACTTAGCCGTTTGAGGTAAGAGTGAACTGAGATGTTAATTTCTTAAAACCATCTTTTCACTTGTTAGAGCCTCTCAAAAAAAATTTAACAAAATCATCATTCTCAGAACGATTTACTGATGAATTCACAAAAAAAAAGTTGAATGGATTAAATTTGAAATCAAGCAGCGTATTATTGTCTAAAATTCTTTACATACTATCATGAAGAGAATTATTTGGCTCATTGCGTCCTATGTTGTTTGTTTTCTTCGTTTTATTAATTATTTCCATATCCTCTTTCCATTTGGCAGTGTAAAATCTTATTTTTCTTCATTACTGTGAAATCAAAATTATCTAAATCCAAGGAAACCAATAATCTGAGTCATCTAACTCACTCAAAGGCATTGGCATTAAGATTTAGCATTCCTAACAAAAGTAGCCAAATAACTCACGAGAAGATTTGGTATCAGAATTTCAATTTATTCAAGTTAGAAATTGAATTAGTTTTGAATAAAACTTATAGCACGGAACGATGGTAAACGCTAAAACATGCTTGAGTTGCTTTTCGGTCTGTTTTGTCATACTCTTGATTGTGGGCCTGTCTCTCTTTGGTGCTTCATTCAAAGTCATCGACTACAATCAAGCCGCTCTCAGAAAAAATAAATTTTCCGTTCAAATTGATCAAACGAGCATATATTTCTCAGGCCGGTACATTTTCCTCTCACTCTCAGCAATCTCACCCCATATCCCAGTCATTTCATTGGTATTACAGGTGACTTCATCATATACGATACAACCTGGCAGACAATTGTTTTTTCTAAAGGATCAACGAGTAAGTGATATTATTTAAAACGAACGACTGACGGTCTTTTTCTCAAAGGTGATTCTGGATTTATCTCTGCAAAAACCATTGAGAGTGCTTCTGTCGATCTCGAAATTACGCTTATGTATCGACTTAAACCTGAGTTCCTCTACAGTCTCTATGAAAAATACCCTGGGCTTAATCAGAAAACGTACATGATCCAAAGTGCAAAGGTATTCAAACCGCTTCTTTACGAAATAATTGAGTATATCCAACCATTAGCAAGCAATTCAACAGGCTACCAACACCTTCCAGCTCGTGGATTTCTTCCAAAATCGAGAATTAGTCTCCTCTACATTCGCGTATAATGTCAGCTCGATTTTCAAATCGCAATATAGCGCAGAGGTACTATGCATTGTTGGATGGGAAAACAAATTTGATGGGTTTTTAGGTGACGCTCTTCTTGCTGAAGCAGATCCAGTTCGCTGATACATTCGAGCAACAATATTTAAAAGCTGCTGTATAATAACCTAGCTTTTGATGGGTTTGTAACTGATGTTCATGTAGATTTTGTTGCGACAACAAGAAACTTCAAAGAATCAGAAAGCTTTGCAGGTTACCCTACGCACTCGCAATCAGAGTTGCTTATATTGCTTGCTTTTATACAGATTAAAATTGGAGAAATCGCTACACTTACTTCGGAAGCTGCGAAGAATGTCAGTCAAATTCTAACGAATGCGACCGCTCAAGCTACCGCCATTATGGCAGAAGGTGCTGCTCAAGGAGATGCTCTTATTATAGAGGCTCAGGTTCAACAAATATTGAAATAGAACACGGTCTAATCTCATTAATGCTTAGCTTGAAGCTTATGACGACCTCAACGAAGTATTCACTGACCCGAACAACCTCCTCCGCTTCCTGTTCTATGATGAAGTAAAACAAAATTCTTCTCTCTTGTCACTCAACTTCTTCGATTTATAGGCTGCTCAATCTCCTAATGGAACAACATACACAGGTTTTTCAGATACCATTACATTTAACTTTCAGTAGTATAGTGCCGATTAAATTCCAGTCAATGTTTGCTTTATTGCCCTTTGTATGGAAGTTACATAAGTTTTTGAATCTGTGACTGCCCTTCCTCCAAAGCAATCGGATGACAAATACCTAAAACAAACAGCAATTCACGCTGTTTACTCATATTTCACGAATATTTTACATTTATTTTATTTCAGGGTCAATAGTATTGCTTAACTAATGGAAAACTACTAGTTCCTTCCACTACGCTATTTCCATTCAAGCAGACTTTATGCTGACTGCTAATGAAATAAGAAGTAAGAGACAATTGTCCAGAAATTTGTTGATTCCTGAAAATAACCTCAATTGACAAGGTAAACAAAACAGAAAGCATAAAAATAATCATAACATTGTAATTAAAAATCGAATAATAGCTTGCTGGAATACAGAAAATCATAATTTAACGGCAACTACCCTCCTTTAAGATGTATATCAATGCCTCATTTACTAAGGTCTTTGCAGATGCTCCAGCAGCTAGCTACTGTAGATAAATTTTATACCAAAACTCTCTACCGCCTCCAGAGATTTCCATTGCCAGCGGTCATCGATTATCTCTACTCACTTTTTCCACTCCTTTCTTTATTTGGCTTCGGAGAAAAATTCTTCTTAGATTCCGTCTCGTTTCCCTTTTTCTTCTGGCGCGAAATATTTTCTAATTTCGATTCTATGATACAAGATCATGTTAGGTCTGTAACTTGATCTAATTCTTACCTAAAAATGCCCAGTCTGTTGTTTCTGAGTCCGTTATCTCATCGAGAGTGACTAAATTTTGCTGTAATTGAAATGATTAGACTACTCATAACAAGACGTGAGAGCTTACCTTCATTAGCTCTACGACGAGATTGTAACGTTTTTTATATTCTTCTTTCATTTCAGGGCTCGAGAGTCGGATGTTCCTCTCGATGAGTATGGTTTTCTCCCTCGCAACGTCCTGATTTAGATCGTATTTTTTCTGAAGGTACTTCACCAGCTGCAACACCACAACTTTCCGCATGTTCGGATTGCTGATAGGCTCAGCTGGTAGTTCTGGGACGCTCTGGGCGCGAAGGTTTCTCGAGACGCTTTGGTCAGGAACTGGCGAAAGGGCCTCTACAGGCTTTTGCTCTTTCATATTGAGTGTATTAGGAGCAGAAAAACATCGATTTCCCAACTCAGGGCTAGAGTCCTTAAGCTCCTCAGCTTCTGTGGCAGTCTTTTCTTGTGAATTATTGTTTGATGTGTTTGCTTTATTGATGGGGTTAATTGGCTCTGTCTTCTTCTCTGTGCGAATTGGAGGTTCTGTTTCCATTTTATTTTTTTCATGTAAGTCCGATTTTTCTTTCGTAGGTGGCTGCTCTGTTTCTTTCTGCGCTTTCATCTGCTCCAGTTTTTGATTGAGAGCTTGAAGCTCTTGCTCTTTCTTTATTCGATCGGCTTCTTTTTGCTGTATTATTTGTTGAAGTTCATTGGAATATTTCTGAGCAAATTCGTGCTGCTCGAGGAACTATAGAAAAGCCATCAGTTAAAACTCAACGAAAGATAATGAATGGAATTTACATCTGCTACTGCTCTTATCTTGACGGTATTAAACAGATTTCTGACCTTTTCTATCTTTGATTTTATCTAAGAAAGGAGCTAAGTACTTCATTCAAAGCTTCAATGAAATTACCGTTGAATGTATTGTGACTTTAGACTCCAAGGCAATTTTTTCAAACTCCTCTAAAACGCTTAACAGTGTATAAAGGAGCTTTCCTATGTCTTCTTGCAAATACTCCATTAGTTCGCTGGAAGATAGATACTCCACACTGAACTCGTTTAAGCACTCTTGGATTAAATTAGAAATTCCCATCGCAGAACTCTGATTCGCTATATACCGAACCAACTGGCTCTGAAGCTCCTCCATTTTCTTCTTTATAACCCTTCCTTGCTGAGCGAATTTCGAGCTATTGCACTCAATTTCAATTAGGTTTATCTCGTGCTCTATTGGACCATTGTTCGAGTTCTTCGAACTCTGGCTTTCACTCGCTTTATCACTAAGTTCGTGCTCGATTACGTGCTGCGCGCCGTCTGATCTCGACACGCTTTCTGAGGGCGCACGGTTGCGCTTGAGTCGTTTTGTTTGTTTTTTCGGAAATTCTACTTCGAGTTGCTCGTAGGTATAAAGCGTATTTTGCGAATTAAGTGTAGTTCGGCGGAAAGCTTGGATATCCTGCTTGGTAGTTAAAAACAAATCATTTGTATTATTCAAGTCGCCGTTCTTCCGCTTTCTTTTCTGATTATTTTTCATTTCAAATTCCGCAGTGACCAAGTCTCTTTCACTGATCGGTGACTTTGAACCCGTTTCAGTACTTGACTCTATTCGGAGGGAAAACTTGTTATCAACTACACAAAAATAATGTAAAATACCTGATTCTTTGTCTTCTTCTTCATGCTCTTGACGCTTTCTGCCGCCTTTTCTTTTTTTCTAATATGAAGGATTTATAATCTACCATTTGCAAGCATTTCTTACAATTATATCATTGTCAACATGCTCTAAGTGTCTAATTTCATCTATCAAATTCAACATATGCGGAGTTAGATCGCGAATGCCATTTGTATCGTTTACTCTCATATGCCAGTTCGCCTGCGTTAATCTTTTGCGCGAGCTTAATCGACTCTATCAAACTCTTTTTCTTCATTTTTTTTGAATATAATTCAAATTTATCTTCGAATTTTGCCACTTTATCCAGATTTAAAAATGCACTTGCTTAAAGTAAAGCGATATCCAACAATAATCATATTATACTATGAGCTGTCTCCAATGAATTTAACCAAAAGCTGATTTTCCACCTCGAGGTCCATTTTCGAGTCAGGAACCTTCGCGACCTAAAATTCGAATTTCACTTTGCTGCATTCAAGGTCGAACTTACGATGCCAGGCCACCAAGGGAATCCTTTTACTTTTGCCCAGACCACTTCACCTTTTTGATACAACATTTGCCACCGATTTTCTGTTTTTTGTTTCTGTGCTGCTCTGGTAATTTCAATTAATAAAAATGAAGAATTTTATATTTTTTTAAATTTCAAATGAACCAAATCAATAGCCACTGGACTGATAATTCCAATCTTTTTTTATCGAAGTATCATTGACCGATACTAATTTGCTCGAACGAAGTAAAAACAGCAAACCGCACAAGAAGACCAGAGAGCTAATAATAACATAATGCTTGCAAACGGAAATGGGGCCTTTTTCTGCGAAAGGAGCTGAAGTGCTAAAAATATCCCAGGTCTGCGATTTCCGATCGATTTCTTAATTAAATAATTTTACTGCCAGGGTTTCTTTAAAAAAATTCGGGCTTTTAACTCTTGAGCGAGTTCGTTCTTTAGCCGGGTTGCATTGACAGTTGAAGGCATAATTTGCAAGTAAATAGCTTATCGAGTGAGAAAATGTGCTCGAGTCCATTGAGCAGAGCACAAAATGCTCGGAGAATCCTATTTCCACGACTTTCGGAATTTATTGCGCGCAAATTTTTAAAATCCACTTGCTTTAGACGTCTTCTGATTAGTATGTAAAGCTGAGCTAATTCCATCGAGCGCTGGTACTTTCGCATCACGATATAATTGCATTGTGGCTTGAATATCGTTAAATGGTATTCAGTAATGCTTGATATTGTTGTACATATGCTGGAGAAACTTGAAATTGTGATGGCAAATTCCTCTGAAATTTTTCACAACAAGTTTTGCTATTTTTTCTAGAAATATTTTCCACGATTGAAATTTTCTGGAGTGTTTTCAAAGAATTGGTTCTCCATAATCTTGAAACTGTATAGAAAGAGAAGAAAACCACCCATTTGATTTGTTTTAGAGGAGTCTTCGAGTATATGAACTGGTGTAGTCAAAAAATTGATATTTTCAAAGTGGATACTGTACAAAGGAATGCGTAATTAGGATTCTTTCGTCATTAATTGAAGGGTAGAATCCTGAGAGTCTATGCTCATCCACGCTCAAAGAAGATGAGCAAGCCAAAGATAGATTTCTGGCGGAGGAATCATTGGAATCTGATTAGAAGGCATTGGATATCGACTATGAACGTCATTTGGCGATGCTTTCCAATGTTTGGAAGATACAATAGTTCAAGTGTTGGCTGCGAAGCTCATTTTGAATCTGAACCTTGAGAAAGATCGGTTTCCATAAATCATCATTATCAGAGAAAAAAGTAGCCTAAAAGCAGGTGGCTGACGGCAGAGTGAGGCGCCGATGGACTCCAATATCCTCGGCTTTGGGTTTTAGGAGATTTCAATATCAAATTTAGCATGTTAGAACACACTATTGTAAGATTTCTGAAACCTTGAATTTTCACTCAGGTAAAGTAGATGAGGTCCTTCATGGGATTATTCCGGAAGAACTGGTAGTCTTGGAGCTCATTTATGTGTCAATAAGTCTTTCCCTTCGAGTGTCTCTTCGTGCAGAAGTTTTCTATTTCCACATTGAGTTATTCGCGGAGTTTATAAATTTGAGAGCCAAAAACTCGTCTTTAATAGAAGCAAAATTGTGTTAATATTTCTTTTTTCAGTTATTCATTGTCCATTTCATGATAAAACGATAGCTTCTTGAATGAAAGTCACTTTAAAAACATTGCTATTGAATAATTTTCAACAAGAAAGACCATTACTTATGTTTTTGCATGTGTTTTTAGCCACTTATATTAAGCAGAATTTTTATACAAAGTCCGCAGTTTCTTTGAGATTTTCCTGTTCTCAATGAATAGTCTTCTAAAAAACAGAATGCCACTAAGCATGGAAAATGAAACCAGCTCCTCCGGCTGTACAAATAAAATTATGAAGGCAAGTTCTCGAATTAATTACATCTATCGTAGGAAATCATATATGGCAATCTTAAATAAAAATTTTCAGTTCTGCAGAAAACACTCATACAATTACTTCATTGGATTGTTTTATAGAAGTTTACAAACAACTACAAAAGAATTAATGTATTTCAAATTTAACAAATAGACCATGTCGAAGTAAAAGACACCTAAAAGTAAAACTCTAAGAAATTGTCAACAATTTTCTCTACATCTACATACACCAATCTCCTTATTTCCAGGTTTTTCGCTCATACTCCTCGGACCGATAATTTCTCAGTTAGCATTGAGACGTGTGAAGCTATGATATATTTTATGCGCCGTGACCAAATTCGGCTTATAAGACTCCCTCTTCAAGTAGCATTTCTCACAGAAATACATCTCAAAGCAATGATCACACCTAAATCGTACATTATTATTAAGAGAGGTGATTAAGAGCTTATTTTACTTATAGACAGATCCTTCAATCGTCTTTGTCTCGCACCATTGGCTAATAGATACATATAATGATAAGGAAGCTATTACTTGGACCAGAAAATTACCATTTGTAGGCATCATCGTAACTGCAATGAGGCTCAGCAACGATTTCGAATTGATGATACGGCAGATGACCTCTGATCGATCTCATGTATTCAATCGGCTTGGTAAAGTAGCAGTTTTGACCTAATAATCAAACTCTGTTGCAGGCAACTCATTCGAAGAGAAAATTACAGAAAGCGAGGTCAGTGCAAGATTGGCATGCGAAATAAGGACCTACTATAGGCTTTTGAAGGCAGGCATAGCATCTTTATTTTGAAAAAAATAATGATGAATCCAGTCAGTCAGAAGATCTTACTTGACATCTGGGTGAGTGGGAAGCATATCCGCTTGGATGGGCACTTCAAATATAGCGAATTCATGAGAATTATCATGGAATTTTTCATTATCAGTCGCTTGAAGGTGTAAATCGAAGCACGCCTCGCATAAATCATAATTTTCGCATTCTTTGCAAGCAAATCGCGTGCCCCATATTGGCTCTGAGTTACACTTGGCGCATTGATGATATTGATGCAATACGTCTTCTCCAATGGCGTTATCCATCTCGAAGAAGTCGTCTGGCTTCGCCTCCTTCTCCTTGAAGCACTTTTCGCAAATGTCATAGTTTGCTTGCTTCTTCCCCTTATATCTTTTGACGCCGATTTTTATCTTTTCCTGGCATTCATTGCAAACTAGCTCATTGAACCATGAGTCATGGAGATCCCCAAGCTGGTTTCCTAAAGAGAACCATCCTGGTCTCAAGTTATGGTTTCGAGCGAATAGTTCGACTTTTTTTGACCCTGGCATGAGAAGATCGATGATATCATACAATTCGTCAGGCTTCCGAGACTTTTTCTTCAAGTCAGCAAAGATGATGTTATTCGAGATCTTTGAATTGTATTCGACGTGCTCGCCTGCCGGGCATTTATACCCAACGAGACACATCTCATAACTGTGCATAAAATGGTCGCCGTCAGACAAAAAGATACTGGAGGCCTTCATTTTCACCCAAATTATCTGATCTACGACCTCATAGCCCCATCGCTTAATCATTTCATATGAGATGTTCAATTGCTCCGGAGGAATCCATAAAAAAATAAATCCTAGGAAAGAATAACAAAGTATTATAACAAAATCTCTCTTGAATAAAATCAATGCACCTTTATGAGACAGTTTGTCTATTCGTATGTCCATAATCTCTTGATTTGAAAGTGTATTGTACTCAAGGCTGCTCTTAGAGGTAGTCTGGCCTTGCTCAGGCAGTTGCTGAGGGTTTCTCCAGGGAGGATCGACTAAAACAACTATTAAAACGCTTTAGAATTGTGGGTTGAGAGAGGTGTATTACCATCAAAATGACCCAATTTTTCCACGAGGTAATCGAGATTGAAATATCTCAGATCACAATTGACAAACGTCTTGTTGTTTTTGCTTGCTTTAATAGGGACGTCTTCCTCCGTTTGCATCGAGTATTCTGCGTCGAGAGACTTATTATTAGTTGTCTCGCTCTTTTGTGTCTCAATTTGCTGTTTTTTCGGTCCTCGCTTCTTCGGGGACACAGTGCTGGGGTTAATGGAAGACGGAGCTTCGATTTTCTTATTCGCTCCGCGCCTTTTCTCAGCTTGAACTCTGGCTCCTGGTCTGCTTTCTGAAGAGAGGCGGGTATGATTCGTGTCCTCATCGGCAATTGCGATGTCCTCCTTCCCTTCGAGAATTTTAAGAAAATTATTATGAAGGTCTGGAGGTAATAGCTTCTTAGCCTCTCCAAGCGTCGAAGGAGGCTTATCCAGAGAAAAATCGGTTTGGTTAGTATTATTCTCAGCGGCATGCATGTCTCTCTCGTTGCCGGATTTACCTTCTTTATTAGGAAGCAGCCGGAGATCAGAAACTGACATTAGTTTTTTCAGCTCACGAGGAACGTGCTTGAGATCGACCATCCGCGCAACATCTGAAATCGCTTGCGAAAAAGTCTCGTTAGGAGCATGCTGAAGTTTGCTCCCTTTGGGACGACCACGCTTGCGTTTGACGGGTTGCTCTGACGGTTGCTGATTCGCTAAATTCTCGGAATTTTCATTCACGTTATGCGCCTTTTCAGCAGAATTATTCGCTGTTTCATCTAATTTATGCTCTTGTTGACCAAAATTCTGGGGCTTTTCTAACCCATTGAGTTTTAATTCTTCGTTTAATTCGCCTTGTTGTTGCTGTTGGCGGTTTTCATAATTAATAGTACGCTCTTGCTGATATGGGGTATAAGTATATTGATTCTGTGGGATATGATTATATTGATTCTGAGGGACGAAAGCTTCGAAATTGCTTCTATTCGGGATGTTTTGATTAAGTTCTGGTGGTCTCGAAACACTGCTCAAAGGGTCCGGGTTGAAATACTCAATTCTATTGAAAGGTTGCGGTTGCGGGAAATTTCTCAAAATTGTGTTATAATTGGAATATCCGCTCATGAAAGGGCTCAGAAATGAATTTATCAGATGTCCAGGTATTTGAAAGCCTTGATGACTGATCTGCATCGGCATAATCGCTCTATGTATCGCACGATCATCAAAGTTTTGCTCGGTTATAAGTTTTTTATGAGCATTATCCGGCCATTCTTGTTGGCGCATCTGGTGATCTAACTCACTTCTTTCTTTGATCTGAGGTGAAATATGAGTATTTTTTCGGACGGATGTTGGCTGGAAGCTCTTTCCGTTGGAGATATTTCTATTTAATGGATTGTCGTGCTCAGTGCTCAGTTGGTCTATGAATGGTTGGTAAAAACTAGCAATAATAGGATGCTCATACCAGGAAGAAACTCATTAGCAGGTTTTCGTTCTCTTTTTTCAGGTATTATCAAACTGGCATCATGAGCTATTCTCAAATTTTTGTGTGGTTGGCGATGGTAGAGGTAATATTCAGGATTAATGTCTGGTTTGGGACTCGTAGGGTCCATAGAGTCTTCTTTTACTAGAGGAGGGTCGTTGCTATTGTAAAAGGACAAGAGGGTGCCGATTTCACAGGATTTGCTCCGATTATGGAGAATATGGAGCTTTCTAAATTTTATTAAAAATAGAATGCCAGAGCTAAACCTCAGATATATAAATTAAGTTTTTATCCGAAGTTGGCCAGGGTGCCTGAGATTGGGTAGATTAAGGTAAAAGCTACTCTGATGAATTATCCTTCGATCATTTATCAATAAAAATATATATGTATTAAAGGATTACGAAGAAAATTTCAAAATTCTACTTAAAATAACCATTATAAAAAAGTCCTATATATTGTGACGGTCTATTGGAGAGATTCAGAACTTTAGCATTAAAGTTTAGCATGCACAATTATTAACCAGCATGATGGTTGGTCAAATAAATGCGCTTTATAAGACCAAGCAGCGCGAATTCAGAGTTTTATTGAACTTTTTCAAGTTATGATTCATTTTACTCTCAGATAAGAAACCGCCTATAGAGAATAGGCTCCTTGGATGAGCGTTGGCGCCGATTTTGTGCTACTCATAGAAGCCACGTACTCATTTCTATCTCGCTAGGTGTTTCTGGGAGGCATCGGATTGGCATCAAGTCCAGCCCATAGACGAGTTAAAGTCTCGTCATTTTTATAATACAAGTTTGTTTTGTTGAGATTGATGAAAATCTGTATCGAAAACGACATGTAATCACGGAAATGACTAATAATAATCCAAGTTAATGTTTGTTATTGACACAAAGAATAAAGTTTGACAAGTCTTTGACTCTGGTTCTACTCTCTGAAAAAATATATAAAGATATGAAGCTCCATATTAAATTCGCTTTGTGGAACATTAAGATAAAACATGAACGAAAATATAAGCTTGTATTGGTTAGTCACAAAGTGAGGACGGAATAGATTCACTAATCGTCTAAATCTGAATTAAAATGCCTAATCGAGGATGATAATCGCCGAACTTTCAACTTCTTTTCTTTGCTGGTCTGCGCATGACACCTGAGGACCACTGCTTTGTGGAATGGTATTTATCGCTGGCTGCGAGCTAACAGGATTGGAGTTTTGGCTATTATCATTGCGATTTGCGGTTTCCATTGCCATGCTCGCGCCTTTCTCCTCGTCTGATTCTATTTCAATGCATTGGGAATTTCCTTGCTGGGTTTTGATAGTGCTGCCTTGATTTTGCATGGCTAAATACAACAATTATAACTTCGCCTCTTAACAATGACTTTATTTACATGTCTGAGTCTTCGAAGCAACTGAATTTTTCCCTTGAGACTTATTGTCCTCAGGCACCATCTTATTAGCCTTTACGGCTTCCGGTTTGGGATTTTCTGTCTATTTATTGAAGGCAGTGAGCCACTTATAATCAAAATGATAAAGCACCTTTCTAGTTTGAATGAGATAAGCGAGCGAAACATGTAAAGTTGCTCTTTTGAGAGTCGTCTTGGGCTGAAAATAACGGATGTTAGTCTTGAATTGCATAGCAAATTTTACTTACATCATATTGGTTAGTTGGAACTTTTTTTTGAGGGATGAGCGCAACCCTTTCGGATTCCATGGCGATTTTGGCTATCTTATCGGAAAGCACAGGGTTTTGTATCTTCATCACGATATCACGGGTGAAGGAGTTGAGATCACTGTGTTGTAACCCCATGAGATTTTTCGGGTTATTCATCATCAGCATCTCAAACAACTGCTTCATTCGCTCTGCCTCTGACATTCTATTGAATGCTACATGCGATTCCAATTTAACCCATTCCAAATTTATTTCTGTTACCCTCATTCTGTACAACAGGTCTTGTATTCTCCACAGATTTAGCCTTCGCGTTCTCTATAGACGCCTTTCTCTGCTTTAACTGATTTTGATACTTGATGACTTTTGTGCGCACATGTCAGAATTCGACAATAATAGCCAATTTCACCTGCTTCTACATCAATTGCATTTTTCCCTTTATTCTTTGCGGTATTTCCTCCTTTTTTAGCTTGCATGGCCAAACCCTCATGGAAAGCCTGACTTTCCTGACCGCTAACGTTCAACGAGCTCTGATTGGTAGAAAGCTCTTCTTTGACTTGGCTCAAATCATTATTATCGCTTTCTATTGTTGAAAAATATTTTCCATTAATCATCTCTTCATGGGGAGACACTGATGTACCATTGTGGCCCAATGCGTTCTTATAATCAGGGTTATATTTTATTTTCTTCGAAGTTTTCTCATTTTCGACGCCCTCAGCCGCTTTCGGTTTGTTTTGAGGCTTGTTTTTGCGATTTCTGTTGTACTTCTGTTTTCTGCCTATATATATCGTAACAAAAAACGTCGATAAAATTTTATTCGGGTTACTATTATTGAGTTCCTCTATAAACTTCATAAATCCATTGACCACCTCTCTAAATTCTTCCGGACTTACTAGTTTATAACTTCTCCCACGGTAGGCCTAATTATATTAAAACTCTGTATCACTGAGAATAACCCCTACCACTCGAGACTTTTGTCCTTTTTGAGATCTTTTGCTTGTAGCTCTTAAATTTTCTTTGTTTAATTTGGGTCTTGGGTCTTCCAATTCAAATTTTTGATGTGCTCTTTTCGATGCGATCTGCGCAATTATTGACGTTAGGGCTCCGTTGGATTATTGGTGTTTACTTCTGGAACGAGATAACCGTTATTGAGAGGTAAGCTGGCTTTTTCTTCAAGAATCTCCTCGTGATTGAGCATTTTCTGAGAGTATTCTACATGCGCGGGCTCTGTTTCCATTTTATCCATGGTGCTTAGCATCGCGAGTTTGCAATTGTTCTGTTTTGGTTACTGAGAGATTGGAATTAACTTTTCTTTTTTTTGTATTTGAAAACAAATAAAATTAATTCATACTCAGATCTTAATCAATAGACCCTGCCGGAGGTAAAAAACCGGAAAACCCCCTACCGACAGAAATTTTATGAGGATGATGAAATTAAACGCTATTATAAGTCAGTGGACGACCAATTAAGGCAAATGTGAAATTATGGGCAAGATAATGGGTAGAGTGCTTGATGAGGAAGTAGTAAAGAGAAATATTTCAAAAAAGTGATTGTTTATGCGAGTCACTAGGATAGATTTCCGTGACCGGGATGAATGTGAATTAAATGGGAGAGCTTCGAGTGCGATCCTTGAATTATTTGAATAAATGCGCTCTTTTTAATTCTTAAATATTCGAGTTTTGTTTGGCTGAAATTAGTCACAGTGAAATGAAACTAATGAGGCTACATTGCTTCATATCAAAAAGATCATCAATAGATAAGCTACTCGTTGCCTCTTCATATCATGTTGGGGGTATTAAGAGATTATTTAGGCTTAGACAACGCCTATCCAATGAAGGAAATTGCTAATATTAACTTCCTGGAATTTGCTTGATAACACATTTGTTTAAATGCGTTTATTGATTTTTCAAATACCGTTTATTACGAAAGATAACAATATCCGAAGATTATAGTCCCTAATCCTGAAATATTAAAGTAAATGTACGTGGTAGGCTTATTCTTTTGAAAAAGCCACACCTGTCGAAAATATCCGAGCTTCTTATTTTTTCAAAAGCTCACCCACCTTTTCAACCATAGTCTCAGTAATGGCGTCAAGATCGAATTGAGGCTCGAAACCAAAGTCTTGTTTGGCGACGGCAGGATCGATTGCGTCTGGCCAAGAGTCAGCAACTCTTTGTCTGAGCTCTTGGATCTTATATTCCACTTGGAATCCAGGAACAGCTCTGTAAAACATTTCAATATTAAGTAAAATCGATTAATTTACTTCTTAACACTTTCAACAATCTGTCCCATAGAGAAGCTGGTGCTGGTAATATTATAGGTTCTTTCAGTTAACTGGCTGTCTTTTGCTTCAAGCAAAGCGAGAGTTCCATTGATAACGTCATCGATGTAGATGATAGGAAGAGTAGTTTCAGGCTTGAGAGGCATATCGAATTTCCTGCCTTGAAGAGCGGCATAATAGATCTCTGAGCGTACAAAATAGAGTCAATTCAATCGAAAGTTAGTGACGAATTGCTTACCGACAGTGCAGGCTGCGGTACCGAAGAAAGCAGGTGCTGGAGAGATAACAACAGGGTATCTAATGCTTCTGAAATCAAGGCCGAATTTCTTGTTGTAGTAGTTTCCAAGGAGTTCCAAGTAAACCTACAATCCACAAAATATAAACTTTGAATCTCCGCTATAATCCAACCTTGGTAATTCCGTAGATCGATTCAGGTCTTTGGATTGTTTTGTTTGGAGCAATCTTTGGAGTTGAAGGTCCGAATGAGGCGATTGATGAAGGAGTGAACAATCTGTTTCGCAAAAAATAACAAATTAGTACTTTATATCATGGCCAAATTAACCTGATCTTCTTTTCTGTGCAAGCGTCAATGAAGATCTTAGCACTCTCGTTGTTGACCTTGAGAGCAAGCTCAACATTCTGCTCACCAGCCGCTAATTCATTCAAATTTGTTAATTTAAGCTGACTACATAATCCCTTTACCAGACAAGATGGCAGCGTTGTGAATGATCGTGTCAGGTCTGAAATCGTGAATTATCTTGCCTACAGCGGCTTTGTCCTAGCAGGAAAGCATCAGTTTGAATAAGACTTGGGGAGTTGGATCGTACTGTGACATCAAGAACCTTGAATTGCTCTTCAGGGAAGCTTTTATTCTTCAGATCTGTCATCAATACATTTTCTTTGCCGTATCTAAGATAACATTAGAGCTCTACACCGAGGTGAGTGAAAAAATACAATTGGCAAAGGAATGGGTAGAGTTCAGTGCCGAGTTGGCCTGCTGCGCCTGTGACCATGACCCTATTAACCTCTCCATTTTTCTAATTCAAAGTGGTCAATAAGAGTTAGAGAGGATGTGGAGATTGATGGCTGGTACCTTTAAGGAGGAGACGAATTTTGTTGCTGTCTTGAGTGATTTCATAGTGAGAGTTGGGTTTTTATATGGTCAAATGATTCTTTACAATGAAATTAAATTTAATTGAGTGAGGCTGAAATCGTTTATAGGTGCCTGTGCCTTAAAACATCTCTAAATTAATAATTTTCACACTGATAGATCCAATTGGAAAAAGAGACCAAGGCACTTAGTTCTACGGTCGTAAGCATTGGATTAACTGATTGACAGCATTTGGTGGAAAAATACCGACAATACTCAGCTGAATTAAATCTATGAGTTGATTTTAGCTACATTGCATTATAAAAAATACGAGAACACTCATTGGCTAACCGGAATCGGGTTAATTTTCTGCAACGGAGCTGAATTGGTTCAAATCAAGAAGATGCGAAGATAACAAGGATTTTTTATGTTTGTTAACATATTTGCTTCATATTTTTTGATAAGAATCACGTTTTAAGGGTTGTTCTGATTAAAACTCAAGATCTGATTTTTCGTCAATAATGTTTTTTCCCACTTCACTATCCCAAAATGATTTCATTCTGGTCAACGTCTCAAGAACGATATTTTCTTTCTATTTAACCCTCAAAATGTCTACAGTCTACTGAGAGAGAATGAGTCTTCATCATTAAAAATGTATTACAAATCTGATTTCAAGGCAGTTCTCTCAATCTCTCTCCTTCATAAGACGTGACCAAAACTGATAAAATCGAGAGCTTTATCAGCCTCTAAGGCTACTATGAAATGCTGAACACCGTTTTATATTTTCATACTAAAGTTCATGAAGCTCTATGAACTTATTTGATTTCAAAAACTCGCGACCATAAATCTTGGGATAAATTGCACCCAGCCACTCATTTCTACGAGTCATAACGGCTTTAGCATCTCTGACTTAGCCTATTCTCAAAAAAGTCTGATATATTGTTTCTAGGGTTTTGATCGGGAGAATCAAACTTGCAGTCAACTCAACTTCATGATACGATAAACTAAATTTATTTATACGCAAATGATAAAGAAAGAAACAAAAGATGTGAAAATTCCAGGGTATCTCTTAGCCAAATCTGAAAGAACGATTGGAAGATATGCAATTGGCATGGAAATAGGCAGCGGGAATTACGGAAAGGTGTACCTCGGATACCACCTCACGACAAAACAAGTTGTAGCTATCAAAGAAATTCCACGGAAATTCAAAGAAGTTTCCAACGAAATCAAGAAGGAAGCTCGCATCCTCTTAAAACTCAATCATCCAAACATCGTAAAAATGTTTGGATACTTTGACGACGAGCATTGCTATTACCTGATCCTCGAGTATTGTCGATATGGCGATTTGTATGAGTTCCTCAAGCATTTTCCCAATAATATTGTCCCTGAATACCAGGCTCGAATCCTAGCGCAGCAGATTTTCCAAGGAATTAAGGTCATGCACGAAAACAACATTGTACATCGGGATCTTAAACTTGAAAATATCCTCATTGCAGATGATTATACGCCGAAGATTGCAGACTTTGGACTTGGTAGATCCGCTGAGAATGGAGAGGATGTGCTGAAAACTTTTTGCGGGACACCGATTGGAATGGCCCCTGAGATCAAGGTTGGTGCGACTTATGACGCGAAATGTGACATCTGGTCGTTGGGAGTCATGCTATATGAGATTTTGTTTGGAAAGCTGCCTTTTGGGAATGCAAAGACAAGAGGGGATGTGATGAGAACAATTCAGAGAGATGACTGGCCGGCTTTCCCAAAACTTTCCAATGTGACTGATGCTGCGAAGAATTTGTTGAGGAAAATGTTGATTGGTAACCCGAAGGATAGGATAGACTTTGATGAGTTGTTCAAGCATCCATGGATCACTGGAGAAGCTGAAATCCCAAGCCCGTTCCCGAATGGTTATAATGGAGGTATATGTGTGTGATTCGTTTCTGTTTCTCAAATTATTGAATAGAGGAACAGAAGATGGATGGTTTTCCCAGAACAGAGCGATTATTTTGGTACGACAAAAAGCAAGGAATCGACACGAAACAAAAAGTAGCATCATAATATACTTCGACATGCTGATAATTCTTAGAAATCATGTAAACTCTTTGAAGAGTTTTTCATCGTCGGAGTTGATCAACAAGACACGCTAAACTTCGAAAGGGGTTGTCCTGAGTAAATATTTGTCATTCTACTTATCCTAACCCACTAAAGTCTCCAGAGCGGCACTCTGAATCCAAAGACTCTGTTTAGTTTCCCTACAGACAAACCGAATCTGAAGTACTTTTCACGGATGTCTCAGCTCATTAAATGCTGTGTGATAGGAATCCAAAGAACATTATTAAAGACTATTGTTTCCCTTTCGGAGTGGATATAAATAAGGAACGAATTAATAGCATCACCGACCTTTACGAGTAAATGGGAGCTAATGAATTTCCCTTAACTTTTTTTCCAAAAGGCGAGCGAGCATACAGAACGTTCAAGAGATACCTGAGAACTTTTTCGTGTTCCACATCTTGCCAGACCAGTCTGCTCCTCAGGCTCACGAGACTGACGAGATTATTAACCGCTTGAATCCTGACAGAGTCCTATATATCATTTGCCTTCAAAGACCTGATTATATCGAACTGGTAAGGCTTCAAAGTAGCTTTCGATTGATTCACTCGTTGTTAAAATTCTCAAGGGCAAGCCAACTGATCCAAAGAAAGCAGGGCGGAGAGTCGAGAGAAAACACTGGAAAACTAAGAAAGTTTACTGTTTCATGACCTATTATCCCTGCTTCCGACTGTTTTTCGACCTGTTGTGTCAAATATCAGGTAGAATAAGAGGGGAAAAAACATAGTTTCAAACGATTTTAGAGCAATTTAGGTCTGATTTGATCAAAATAGTTCAGAACCTTGAGAACGAAGTGAGTTATGAAGAAACAATGAATGACTTCAGACGAGAAGTATAAATCTTATCTCTCAGACACGATACTATATCATTTCTTTTTTTTCAATAGTTTGTGCTACCTGGAATCGTTAAGCCCTATTTAGTCAAATTGCATGAATTGGGATTCTCCTCATTCAACTCCCAGATCGAAATCACTGAAGAGCGTTTTGAGAAAGTCAGTTATCAGCTGCAATCTGCCGAAGAAGCAGAATTTATGGAAGGAGAATGGGCCGGTCCGATCGTGTTCTCGTACTTCCCGCTCAACGACCTATTGCACTTGCTTTCTCTTGTGCTGTTAGAAAAACGGATTATTCTTTTCAGCAAAAACCTCGCGCTTCTCACTTCAACAATGTAGCATATTATCAGCCCACGCCCCTAATCTTAACTCCAATTTCTGTATATAGGGTCGCGCTTCGCGCTTTTATCAAGCCACTAAGCTACCCTTTCCCTGTCATTTTCATGCAAGAGACCCAATTCGATTTTCTTGACGCTCCCACTCCGATGATCGTTGGTAATAGTCACACAGCGATTCTCATTACTTATTTTGAGTAGGCATTAACCAAGGCCTGGAGTACGTGCTTCAGAGAGAGTTTCCCACTCTCTATAACGGCAGCGCCATCGTTGTGCTTGAACCAGAGCGGATAATCATGTTCGGAGACACTTTCGAAGCTCCTGAGTTCGATTTTGCCGATTTCAGGAACAGTGTTGCTCCAGACTACAAATTATTCAATGACAACACCGATCCTTTGGATACCTCAATTTATTATGTCTCATCAACCGACCAAGCGATCCACCTCACCAAAAACTGGCCAGGTGTAATGCGAAAATACCATGAAACGAACATCTGCTACTATGCTGACCCGAAAAAGATTCAGGCCAGCCAAAGAATCTTAAGCAGCCTCTTTAATTGCCTCGAAAGCTACCTCTGTGGGCTTTTACCTGAGGAACCTAAGCGCTTTGATCTTTCCAACGTAATGAGCGTGTTTTTATATAATATTTCTGACATTATGGCTATAGGAGCTGGATAATAACATGATTGAGAAGTACGCGCGAGAGAGCAGTAACTTGCAGAGTCCTTTCCTCGACGAGTTCGTGCTCGGGCAGCATTTTAGAAACTATTCGATAAAATTCTACCAAAAACTGGTACCAAAGGAGCAAGGAGGAGTTTTTCCCAAGAAAAGCCCCAAATCAACCGAAGCAGAAATGCTCAAGGCTCAGCTGCTGATTAGCCGGATTCAAATGAAGAGAGTAAAGACGATGCTTATGATGGGGCAGCAGCAGGTGCAGAGCCTTAGTCAGACGCCAGTGGAAAAAGAAAGAGTTTCTTCTGTGATTAGAAAGAGCAGCACTAAGAAATCGTTCCTTTCCTTCTTTTAACTTTAACGGATGCTTAATGTATGTATTAAATTAATTTCACTGTTTCTTTTCAGAAAAAGCATTAAGCTAAGACAACAGTCTTATTTGCTGCGGTGGAGTGACGATATTTCGAATCTAATGTAGAAAATCGCGCTTATTTTTTTAAAAAAGCACTGATAAACTCAACACATGTCGTATATATCATACATATATCATAGACTCGACTGCCAGCTCAAAGTTAACAAAAAAACAGACAAAATCCGACGATATTGAAAATTTAGCTCTTCTTAACCATTTCATCCTCTTCCTTTCGCATCTGTGAAGGGCCATTCGTGCCATTCACTGGTTCTTCCTCTTTCATTTCATTATCTACGTTTAATAATGCTGGATTTTGATAAGTTTCAAACAGTTCCTTCAGGAGCGCTAAACAACCTAACAAAATATAAGGCTCGATTAGATCCTCAATTAAAAGTCAGCTTTACCATTCACTTCTTCAAGGGTAGCATCCGGATCGATCTCCTTGATCCAGCTTGTCATCAGCTTATCTTCTGCCTTCACTCTTTCCGCTTGACTAAGCAATATTTAATTAGTATTGCACATTATCAATGATCTTTTACTCTAATTTAGAGAGATCGCCTTCGAAGCTTTTGATGTTTGGACTAAGGAGTGAATGAGGCCTTAGAGAAAATACATTTGAAGATGATAAGTTACGGCAAATCGAATCCGATGAAGTCGGTAGCTATGACCAAGCACGCGATCGCGATGGAGCTGGCTCTATACACTAAACAAGCATAGGTTCTATAGCTATCAATGGCGAAGATTCTTGCGAGACTCATCAATTTCATTGATTTTTTATTGTCTTCCGCTGCTCGAATAAGTTGGTTTCAATCAAAGAAGCAATTGCGATTTTACATTTATAATACTTATCGACGATCTTGTCGATGTAGAGTATTGGCAGAGGAAAATCGAATTCGAAGTTTATGACTTTCAGCAGTTTGTTTTCATGGATTATGATTTTATCTCTAATTTGTTGCAATTGGTCATCGTCTAATATATCAATTCGGTCTTTTTTCTGCACCTTGGCCATGATTTTGTGGTATACATTGCAAATGCTCTTCATTTTTGGTCCCTCGATGTCTTTGAGTTTGAGAGCCAGAAGCATGCAGCTGGAAGCCACAATCTAAGCAACATAAAGAGACCAGTAGACGGGAAATTGAACTCACAAATCTGTCGTAGTTGATATAGCATTTTTTATAAAAGAAATAATGGCACAGGTTGATCGCGAGCGCTGTTATTGTGTACCTTCTGTTAATGACGCATTGTTATTCGTTTTGGTTGTAATAAGAGGTTATTTACTGTTTGAGGTTAATGGCGAGATCGATGATGAATTGAGCATTTCCATTCATGAGTTTTTTCTGCACCTCGATTGGGATTTCATATGCGGTGTTCGGATTTTTGAAAATAGCGTCTGGTTTTATGAGTAATTTATGAGGCAAAGGGACTCCTAGTTCCACGATATCCATTAGACGATAAAGACTTCGACTGACTGAGTGTTTCTAAAAAACAAATAAATTTAGTTTAGGCCCGAAACCTCTATTTTTTTTGAATTATTTAGCGGAGAATTATATAATAGACAAGTCTTCCCTTCCAAAAGGAGGGGGCAAATGGCTATACGTTCAGCTAGGGAAGAAATCATGTGGGAAAAAAGTTTAAGAGTTAACTATGTAGTGGAATAACAGCCATTTGGATCGATAGGGAATAACTTCTAATATCAAAGGAAATTCTCTAGCTTTCTGCTTATGTTTGCAGGATCTCTAAGAGAAAGTATGCAAAAGAGAAGTAATCAATAGCTTAGTCTACATTACAATCTATCAAAAGTCAAAACTCGAAGAGTAGAGTTTAATAAGTTAGTTTTACATTAAATTAATAATTTGAATTCTAAAAAAATTGTGAAAATTGACAATAAATTGGAAAGATTCTCTTCACATTGCGATCCAATAAAACTCCAACATGTCGACTTCAGATTTCATTACTGTTACGATTGGTATGGAGTGATAATTGCTTTTCGTGAGGGCAGCTTTCAGAGGAAGATTCAAAAATCTCAGCTCAATTTTCCCTGTGTTTTTGCAGCAGCTCTGGAATATTGCATGATGTCGATAGACTCACCTCGAAGGTCTCATCTCCGTGATCGGAAAGGGCCTAATGCTACATAACGAACAGAAAACGAGGCGCAATTTCGGAGTACTCGGAAATAAATTGAGAGTGAAGCAGGATCTATTCGAAGTGAGCCATGCTCGTTTATTTATGCTATTCAGTATTGAATTTCTGATGTCGTGTGATTTTGCAGTCTGAAATCCTCTGTTCTTCTCCACAAGAAAGAGGTGAGTAAGATTGATATTGCTCTCTAGTGCATCTATCCACCGCTTGGTGCATATGGAGGCAATAGAATGCAAAATAAGGCATGAAGGAGTGTTACTTGGGTTATGTGAGGAAATTTTGCCAACAAATTGTTCAAAGTTGGGGTTTAGGTTGTGAAGTTAATAATCTTGACTCTCGTGAGAAATTACGAGTAGTGGTAAATTATCATGACACTGATTGGAGAAAATTCACTATTTGAATTGAATATATGAGTATTGGTCATTCCAAGAAGATATTTATAAGATTGTATGAATGAAAAAAAGTATCAATTAATAAGTTTGAGGGCTGATTAAACGAGTGAATCGACTGATTAATTCCAAAAACTCTTTAATTCAAAATGAATCTACATGATTCCGATCGTGTGAGCAAACTTTAATTTCAAAGTATGTGCTAAGTGAAGCATATGAACTTGATCTCATTTAATAGTATATAGTTTGTGTGAATTAATTAGTATTGAGATCAGAATTTAACTATTTCTAATAATTTAATTAAGCAGAGAACTATCTCTGGGAAGAGTTGAAATACTAATTGCTGGAACATCATTTGCTCAGCATTGATGAACATGAATAACTTAGACTCAAATTCTGCATTAATGTCATTAAGTTAAGTCATGGAGATTTAGTAACTTCTCTTTTCTATACTATTAGGAAACTAGACAATAGTAAGACTTACTAACCTTATCAATGCTCATATTTTTTATGAGAATAGATTCATCCACCTTAATCAAATGAAATCTCAAAACTTCAGAATGAAAATTTCCTTGAGAAAGAATCCGAAAACTTCGCGATACACTGCTTTCCAATCATTAAATCACCTAAGTAGGTTCGTTTAGATTGTCAGAAGATAAGTTAATTTTACACCTTTTGCATTCAGATCATTCCAAACAAATCTCCTCGATCCGTATCAAACAGATAATATTATTTTTCGTTGCTCGATGCATCCGAATTGCCATTCGTGCTTGTCAAAAGGAAAATTTTTTCATTATACTGTTTACAATTTAAATGAGAAAAAATCATCAGGCAATTTCAATGCAAGCACGTTTTTATGCTGTTCAGAAAATCAGCTCGCAACCTATCATCCTTTGTGGCTTTTTTATCCCAGCTTACAATTGACTCACTACGCGAAGATCGAATTTCTTAATTCTGAAAATTTGTTTTCAGGCTTTTTCTCTTGCTTACGCAGGCTCATCATTCAGCGTTCTCTGTCTGCATTGAAATTCAGTGTTTCAAATTTAGAATATTAAATCTTCATTTTGTAGGGAGATGGGAAGGATTCAATACTTTTTGGAGTGAGTCTCTCTTTTTTTGTAGCAAATCAACTGCTTCTTGCGAGACCACACAAAATTGATCATCAAATTCAAAGATTGAAGTAATCTATGCTCTGAATGAAAAAGGAAAAGGGTTGTTGGCTCAATGAGCGGGAGTGACCCCAAAGCTGAAATGAACACAGAGAAAAATGAGTTTTCTCGTTTCCCACTAATGTTTCCTAGTTGAGGACAAAACATACTTAGCTTTTTGTCTTCACAGAAACCGTACTCATCACAGATGAATGCTGTGCGGCAGACATAATACGAAAGCTGTCACATTTATTAAGCTGTGGAAATCCCGCAGTCTCCCCCTGAAGCTTTTTTTCCAGCAAATTTATGAGTCTGATTCTCGCCTAGAGGGCATAGGCTGTAATTTGGGAAAAACTTCAGACATCCAGGTTTTCTCTATAGATATATAATATATCATCTCAACACTATGACATATCTTTCAGCTATGATGAATTTGATGAGGAGAAGAAAGAAAAAAAAAAATAGATTCTCAGAAAAAATTTCAACGAAACAAAAAAACGTCTTGTACTTGAAAAATGGAATCCGATTCTACAGTATCAATTAAATAAAGTTGTTACAATAAGGAATATGAAATAACAACGTCCCGGGGTAATCCAGCAACTACATATTTTGATTCTTGGGTTTACTATCATCTGAACTGTTCTTTTAGCTTAAATTTGTTGATTAGCACATAAGAGCTTTAGAATACTTTCAATTTTTAATTTCATCAACCAGCAATCTATTGTCTCGTTGAAAAACAACTCACACAACTGCTTTCAATGCTCAATTTTACTTTGACTCTTATTTCACACTGGTTTTCCATAAAATCACATTTGTACTAGCAAATTTCTTCCACTCTCGATGCATTTAAAAATCACATTGCCAGAGCTCCTCCACATTAAGCTCAATGTTCTCGCCTTCTTTTTGCCATTCGATCAATCAACGATAGCTTTGATTTCAATTTTTCTCTCATTTTAAATTTTTCCTACAATTCTAACTCTGACTTTGCTTAGCGTTATTGATGGCATTCGTCAACTTGCTATAGCAATGTCATTTTGCATTCAGCATTCACAAGTTTCTTTTTTAGATCGTTTTTAGTTTGAATCTAAATTCATATTCAATTTCTGAATCTCAGTTACTTGACGTAACTTTAATTATTAAATACTACCTATACAGGTCGTACTGATTAACTCAATCATCTAAATTAATCGATGTTAAAGTGTAAATCAATTACCTTATTCGATCAATGAAGTTAACTACTGTCATTTCAATATAAGAGCCATTACCTCAAGAAAAAATTTACCTTTAAGATAGTCTTATTAAATAAACGATAATTACCTGTAAACCAAGAAATGGAATCAATTTAGACAAATAGTTCTGCCAGGCTTAAACGAGCAACCTACATAAAGGTAACCTTCAAATCCCCCCTTTCCCACAAAGGAAAGTGCAAAAATGAGTACAAAAAAACTTCGCAGATACTCATAAAGCCAGATTCTATGAAGTCCGAATGTCCTATAGAACTTTTGGCATGAATAAACATAAGCAGGGCAACCCTATACCCAATTTCAGATAGTTACAAGCTTGGAAGGCATAGAAAAAATCATTTTTCTCAACTCAAAAACCAACCGGGTGTGACAGTAGTCCCATATAACACTGTGTTGGTAGTTTTGACACAAAAATTATCGATGCCATTCCAACAAGTAACCTTTTCATGAGCTTTTGAACTCCAATTTTTCGAGTTTTTTGTTTTGAGAAATAGAAAATTTTATATTATAAATCTAAAGTAAATCGAAATCTTTAATAAAGATAAAGAAAATTTAGTTGTATTATTGTTGAAGATATTATTATTAAGAGTCAAAAAGAAGGAATGAATGCTCAGATGATAGACTTGCACTACTACTCCAAGAGGAAATAGCTATTCCCGAAGTATCTCAAGTTTTCATATTGAAAGGGAAGATTCAACTATTTTTGCATCAATAATACTTTGGTTACAAGAGGAAATTACATTTAATAATGTGAGATTCAATTACTAATTACTAACATTAATTAAATTATTCTTCATTAAAAATTACTGATTCATCGGAATTTCTAGATCGCACCAAAGTTATATTGCTTGGATTCTAACTCTGGTCTGACTAGCTTCGATGAAGGAGTTTCGTCACTCGCTCATGTCGGTGTTTGGAGAGCAGTTTCGAATGAGAAAGTGCTACTTAATCAAATAGGATTTATTTCACCAAATCACAATGCGATATATTACGATGGGGAGCAGGATTGATATTGGCTGTCTTTATTAAAGAACAGGGGTCTGAAAAATTGGTGTTGGATCATTTTGTTTAGAGGGAAGTTAATCGAAACTTCTAAAACATGAAATGTCCGACAAGAAAATAACCAATCTCATCTCAGAAAAGGAGTGATCTTGTCTCATTAGATAAGCTGTCATGATGGAATCTCTCGTCTACAATTACAAATTTTCCTTTATTTTGAGCGCATCAGTAAGTACAGTGAGTCAGCCTTCAGTTTTCTACTCTGAGAAAATTAATAGAAATTATTGGGGAGGCGAAATTTGCGATGGTATCTTCTCAAATTCCACAGATCTAAGGAATATTAAATCGCACAAACCACGACAATTACAACTAATGTGTGACGTTTTTCAGCCAAAATGTTAGGAAACCCCATATCATTTTGACGCAAGTTTACATTTATTTTGAGCTAACTTGTTGCTAATATTTTCATGGCATTATATTCAAATGAGCCAAGAGCCCCTATGAGCTCTCCATAGTAATCAATCAATCAAATCAAGATGAAGTCGAAGTTAGAATGGTTTCTTTTTGGAAATGAATTTGCTTCATAATTTGTTTCATCTACCTGAGAAATATTTCAAATGTTCTTTGCAAAGTGACAATATTGCACTGGTAGTTCGAGTTTTACGTCCCAAAATAATGGAGTGATAATCAAGTTGAGAACTCGAGACTTTGAACTCTTTTCATTCCAGCCTCTATTAGAAACTAAGGGTGAGTAATTCCACATGTAAATCAATCAGAAACAGATACTAGATTATTATATCACATTATTAAAATGCTTTTGAATAAAGATGAAAATCTGTTGACTTTTAGAGCAGGAATGTATCCCTACTCTAATTGAACTTTCCGCGTGAAACTACTTGTATTGAATAAATCTCTTTCGAAATATACTAAGAATTGTATTTCGTTATGAACTCTGGTAACTTTTTCACTGTGAATTATTTATTTTCCACACTTAATGAGATTGCTCATATCTTTAGATTATACTTTTTGAAAAATTCGTTGTGATGTTATCGAAAATGTCGAGATGAATTTGAACATTATATTTGATTGAAAATATGAGTAGGAACTTTTACCGTAATTATTATTTTGCAATTCGCCTTATACCTCAAGACTCTATAATAATGGTTTTCGTACCTATTACATTCATTCAGGATCTTTGGCTCTTCCCTTTTATTCTAGCAATGCCTATATTGCTTTTTGTGCCTCTTTCAAAAAATCATCTTTACACCCAAAAAATACCAAAAACCTGAAGAAGAAGAAAAATGATTTTGAAATATTTATAAACAAAATTTTTATTAATTTTTTCGATTTATCACTTTTCTATAAGCATATCTTTTGCAATTGAATACTTTATGTACTCGATTTGACGAAGAAATGGTTCAGGTTTGCTTCTAAAATCAATGTAGGAGCTTATTATTGGGCCGATATCCTTAGACGTATCCTAATAATTCAGAGATAGACTATTTTAGTAGACCCTCAAGACAAACGATATTACCATACACTTATCAATGCGCGTAAAATAATAAAATTTTGGACTATTCTCCTGCTGTTCTACTGCTCAGCCTCTATAATTAACACAAAATGTAGATGCTTGAAAAGCGATCAGTATCGTCCCTCTTAGACACATTCCGATAAAATTCTTCTGATACAATTGCAAATTTTATCTAGCGATACTTAACTTATTCAGGTATCCATCTACCGGCAAGAAATGACTCATTAGACCTACCAAGCGCTTCATCTTGCCATGAAATACTATTTATCGTTTCTGATTATTCATCAAAGATTAGTAGAACTACCGCTCTAAAACGCGTGACGCGCAACAAACACATGACTTGACGACTCTTTCTTCCTGATGAAAGAATATTTCGACTTCAATTTACTTTTCCATAGCTCTAGCGCAAATCAATTACATGAAAAGGAAAACTCCATTTTTCTCTTTTTCTTCCTAAAGTCTTCTCTTGAAAAACTTACTACCATGCCAAAGGACTTTACGTCATAATCGTCTTTACTTCACTTAGAGTGTGGGTAATACTGCTGTAAGTCAGATATAAGAATTTGTTAGAAGCTCTGGGATATTTGACAATTACCCTTTGTCAATTCTCAGGAATCAATTTGGATGGTCGGTATAGTTAATGAAAAGAGAACAGTAGATAGAACCGATTTTTGAATCGAATTATTTTAATTATCCAGGCAGAATGCAGGGCAGTTTTGGCGGCAAATTGCCCTTGCCCTGTGTAAATAAAATTATTTAAGTATCTATTGCGTTTTTATCTATCCAAATTAATATACCAATCGAACTCTCAAGGTTTAACCCAAACAATAGGAAAATTTTCAAAAAAAAAAGGTTTTTTGCCTGAAATCAAAAACAGAATAGTTTCTCAAACTACCTACAAATCCAAACTACCCTAATGTTCAATGCCTCTGAATCAAATCCACTCAAAACCTCAGACATGAATCGTTTTCTCGATTCCCCGACAGTGAAAAACGCATTTCAGAAGAATCTGCCCCAAATCAGCTGCCTTCGTGCACCAGAGAGCGTCAAAAAGCATGCTTCATATTTTGAAAGCCATCTTCAGAGCAACAACTCCAACGAATCAGCAAACTTTGATCAAAATGCAACGCTTATCGAGCGAAAAGCAGAAACTCAGCCAATACTTCAGGAAAATTTTCAGTTAGAACCAGAGAACAATGGACCTCAGCCTAAAGCTATGAACGCAGATGTGATCAGTGAAAAAATGGAAAGAGCTTCAAACAAATTCGAGATCAACGCTTTAATATCTAAACTCAGCCAGCTTCAAAATAATCATCATACAAGCGATTCCTCGCCAATGCTCAACGAAAACCAAATTTTTGACCTCGAAGAGAACACTCTCTTTTCCAATAAAGTCAAGGGCTTCGGAGATCATCAGAAAACAGTCAAGTCAGCTATGCTTCCCTCCTTCAGGGACCGAACCTTCCCCACAAAATCGCGAACACTCAATCTAGATAGCTCAGAAGTTAGCGATTTCGAATTGGATAGGGGCAATGGAAACGGAGGTCTTATGCAGAGTATTTTTCAAAACCTCCGCAACAGCGATTATGGTTGTAAAACGGTCAGGCCGTTAGATAAATCAAATCACAATTTTGTAAAGCAGCCATCGGAAATTCCTTGTGGAATTATCAAAACCGAAAAAAGGCATTTTTCTGGAAAATTAAATGTGCAGCAAATTGGATCAGACGCGACGGAAAAAAGAGGCTTTTGCAAAAATTTGTTCGCCAAACATTTCAGTAATGATGACGAAGATGAGGTTGAGGTTGAAAATGAAAGGTCTTTGACACTATTACAAGGACCGGCGAAAAAGCTGTTCATGGATTCTCCTGGGCTCAGATTTTGCCAACAGTTGAGCGGATCGAACGCCTCTACTGCTCTTAACAGCCTAAATCCATCGAATAGAAATAGCAATGATGTGATAACTCCGCCTCAATTTCTCCAAAGCAGCTCGATCGGAGCGGAATTATTTGAAGAAGAACCGAAATTTTCTCAGCCAAAACCGCATCTAATGCTCAACGAGGACAAGGTCATCCCCTCTCCGACCCTTGCAAGCCAAGATGTTCATAGTTTTCTGCCTGAAAGAACGTTTTTATCTTCAGTTTGCATGCTGAAAGACTCGAAAATTCAGCCCGGGACCTCACCACGAATCGGTTCCTATTTGAATGTTGATCTCAAGTCTAGTCCTTCGAAGAATTCGCTTTCTGAATTGCCTGAATCTTCTCGGTTTAGTGTTGGATACGAGAAGTGTGAGGAACTTGGAAGGGGGACGTTCGGTAAGGTTTACAGGTGCATCGGGCGGATAGATGGAGCAGAATACGCTGTGAAGGTTATCCCTCAAAGGAGCCGAGGAATTTCGAGAGTAGATAGAGCTCTGAACGAGATTCAGATCCACGCTGCTGTATCCCAGAATGAAGAATCGTATTTCTCGAGATATTATAACTCCTGGGCTGAAGATGGGAATTTCTATTTAGTGGTAACCTATAAGTTTCTATCTCTGAGCCTCTAACGTTTGTTCCATTAGATGGAATATTGTCCTTGCAATTTGACAAAAATGGTGACTATGGGAACTAAGATGACTGAGCCAGTGATCCGGAATGTGCTCAGAGATGTCTGCTTGGGTCTACAACAGCTGCACCGTATGAATTATGCTCATCTTGACATTAAACCAGGTAAATTTGCTTTTATGATCTCTGAATACTAAGCTAATTCGCAATAGATAACATATTGTACTCAAAGGACGGAAAATACAAAATAACCGACTTAGGGCTCGCCCGAATAGCTGATAGAAACCCTAACGAGGACGTTGACGAAGGAGATCAGCGTTATTTTGCCCCTGAATTTCTGAACGATTTCAAAGGTGTGACTCAAACTGCTTCTGTACTTACGAAAGCCGATATATGTTCTCTTGGAGTGACTATTTATGAGCTTATGATAGGTAACTTCCTTAATTAAGTTCGCTCTTGATTTATGAATCGATGCAATAGGAGAAGAAATGCCGAAAGGGGGAGATGAATGGCACAATATTCGGGGCGGCATCCTGCCAAAATTGGACAATTTACAAAATTATTCAGATTCACTCAAAGCAATGGTGCGTCTCATGTTGAGCGCGGACCCGCTGTCGAGGCCTTCAGCTGATGAAATATTATCTAGATTGCTCCCAGATAGCATGACGCTTGAAATCCAAGGGGAAAAGGCTGAGAAGGTGCTTATTAAGAGTCAAATGATGGAGACTGAGGCAGCGCAGCAGAACTCGAGGAAGTACACCGCTTAAAGACGGTCGTCCAACCGTGTTAACAATTTTTTGATAAATATAACTTAGTCCTTATAGGAATTTCGGATAACGGTCACCAGGCAGTTTTGCTCGTGCCTGTGTGAGAAAAACGATTTTTGAAGATATTTGGGGAGTATAGTATCCTCAAAACAAAATTTTTGTTAATTTTCAAGTCGTTTGCCTGCAAATCTTGAAAATATCTATGATTTTTGGTTTTAGGATAGATACTCTTTGTTTTGTATTTCAAACAGAGTCTTTGTTTTTGTTCTCTATGAAAGTCTATTTAAAAAGAAATAGTAAATGCCTCATAACATCTCCAACAAACAACTCATCTCCTCATTATCTTCATTGCGAAACCACCAAATTACAAGACCAGTAAGAAAGGCCAAATTTTTAAGAATTGATTGAGTTAACAAAGCAGAAACGAATAGAAATTGTTACATGAAATGGAAATGACTAAAGGGTGGTATGTATGTATAAACAAAAAACCTAACTGCTTTACTACAAACTAATAGAGCTTAAGAATCATCATCTTCCAAATCTATATCATCAGCTAGGTCTCTCTCCTTCATAAGCTCCTTAAACTTAGCTGCAGTGATTTGTCCTTTCTTAAGCTTTTTGTAGAGCCGTTCTTCAGTTGTAAAATCGTCCAGGTCCTTCAAATCGGCCTTTATGATTAGTTAGTTAGACAATGAGATAATGGTTGCATCGTACCTCCATGCGTGCTCTTCGCCTCTGGGATTTGCTCTTTGGTTTTTGAGCTTTCTTTTTCTCGGTAACTTTCTTAGCTTCTTCGGCTCTTTGCTTACGTTCCTCTAAAAGATAAAACGAGTTAAATTAGTTTTCGTGCGATTTATATGGTTATTACCAAGTTTTTTTTGATTAATTTCCTTCTTTTCCTCAAATTGCTTCTGCTTGTTTTGGTCTTTAAACTCAATTGCCTCAAAATCGATGTCTGTTGCTTCGAACTGGACTTTCTTGCCCAAAATTTCTTTGATTCTTGGGAGACGGAACAAGAAGAAGGAATGCGCGACATCTCCAATGTTTAGATGCTTGAACTGGAAGATATATGCTAGCTGGTTGCAATTGAGAGTTATTGCGACTGAGATGTATAAGGAATTATTACATCATGCTCTTTGTAGCTTCTTATAAAAGACACAAATGCTGCCTTTGATTTTTCGATGAGATCTCTGTCAGTTTTCAAGATTTCCTTTGGTAGAGCAAAATTAGAGCTCAGGCACGAGAATAGGGAGGAAGTACATGCATCTTTGTTTTTACAGACTCAAAGTTTTCCGTCTTGACTCCCTCTTTGTCAGCATCCTCGTCCTTCTCAGGATCATACGGAGCCATTTCTATCTAAACATCAAACAAAAAAATATGAGCTTAATTCGTTCTTCAGAAATCGAGGTCTTACTCCTTTCATCTTCATGAAATCCAAATAAGATTTTTCGTTTTCGTTGAGTGTAAGCACAGCCTAAGCCCGAATCCATTAGCTTTCTGATAGAGCAATATAGGATCTTACATTTCCATTTCTGCCGACTCTAGCAGTTCTTCCTATTCTGTGAATGTAGAACGAAGGGTCCTATAACGCGAGTTTAAGCAAAGATGATGATGAGAGTTCAGGGTACCTGTGGCGGGTCGATTTGAACGATCCAATTGACATCAGGAAAATCGATACCTCTCGCCAGGACGTCGGTTGTAAACAAGAATCCCTCTGGTTCTTTTGAATAGTGCTCGATGACTTTATTTCGTTTCTTTTGTTTCATTTGCCCATGAATAAAAAAGATTTTTTGCTCTAACAACGCAATTCACCACATATTAGATGAAATCCGTAATCATCATTGCTTTACTTGTAAGGGAAGGGAACAATGAGAGAAGCTTGCTGTAATACGTCGTCGAGTTGCATGTATTAAAGAAAACCAGCACTTTTTCCTTGATGTGGCTTTGCAGAAAATTAATCAGGAAGGTCATTTTTTCCGAGCGGCTCGGAGTCATCAAATAGAAATTCTTCAACGTCTTTGGAATGGCAACTCTGTCAGTATTGCTCACTTGCCCCTTTCCACTTTTATCTTGCTCCTCCTAACAATTTTTCTCTTTAACACCTCACCATGCACTCTATAATTCTACCTGAACTCTGATCAAAGCAGGGTTTCTCATACCAAGCTTCTTGAAAGCCTTTGTTTCTTTGTTCGATAGCGTTGCTGAGAAGATGCCGGTTCTACGCTGCTTAGGAAGGCTATTCTAGAAATTAAAACAAGGGCTTCTTAATGCTCTTTCACCTGTCTAGAATATGACTGAGATCGAATTCGTATTCCGAATCCAACAGACGATCTGCCTCATCTTATTTATGCACGAAAAGTTAGAATTATGCGAGTTTCGTAGTGTTATTACCCATGATGAAGAAATAAAGAGATCTCATATTAATATGCTCAGATTTTCTTTCAAGGATTTCTCGAATTTTTCCCGGAGTTGCGACGATGAAATTGCAACCTTTTTCTTCAATTTTCTTCAAGTCTTGGTCGGTATGCGTTCCTCCGGTCAATAAACAAAGACTAAATTTGCCTAATTCATTTAGAAGTTTCCTGGCGACTTCCGTTATTTGTTGAGCGAGCTCTCTAAAGCGTCATATTAGAACAACTGCGGTAGTTTTATTATGAAATACCGTGTAGGAGCCAAAACGAGTCCTAAAACGTCGCTTTTCTTTGCATCGCGATAATTTTTCAAGCAATAGTTCAAGAAGGGAACCAGAAATGCCAGTGTCTTTCCAGATCCGGTAGCAGCCTATCAAATGCACTCAGATTGGTTGTATCGTAGGAATAGAAACCTCGACTGCAACGTCAAATGATTTTGCGAATAAGGGAATGACAGCGGTTTGGACAGGCATGAGGTATTCGAAACCAAAGGCTTTTTTTACTGCAATGACGAGCTCTTCCTCGAGATCGATTTCGAGGTCTTCCCACTTAGTTGAACTGGTTACGGAATTCATGAGAAAGAAGCGAGTGATTTAGCTAAATAAGGGATTTATTGCTTTATCTTATTTCAAAGGACAAATTCTGCTCGGGAATAAGTCTTTTCGCTAACAAACTAAACTTAGAGAAAACTCAGCCTAACAGGCAGTTTCCAACCCACAAACCATGGGCAGGCCACTGAAGGATGTACACTCATGAATAACTAATTGTTGAGAGAAAGCTTTTTTCAATAATTCCAACAATGATTGACAAGCTGCTTAATACACAAGGAACTAATGATAACATCATAATCGAAGAATAACTGTTATTGTCCATAAAAACGATATTGGTCACGAGGGACAACTTTTCAAATTTTCAACGCTATATAATTTAACAATCAAAGCAACCTAAAAGCACAATTACAACAGACTTTCCTGAGTTAAGACAAAGTAGTCACCTCAACAAGTTCCTATCCATAGCTTTCTCATGAATACAATAAAAAAGATTTAAAACAAATTTTGAATGAACACACAGAACAAAAATAGTAAAAATTTAAAGAATTTAATAATAACACTCAAATCTATGAATCAGCATAATAATAATAAGTTTGAAACTCAACTCACAATGATTTTCCATTGTAACCGTCATCTAGAACGTGGGTGATTCCACCCAATAAATCGGCTAAAACCTTCAAATTTAATTTCATAATGCCCTTATCACTGCCACATTACGTTTGTCGTGGCATGATAAGGTCTATTCCAACAAGCATTAATCCGCTAAAAACTTATGAGAAAGCAATTCAGCTGCTTGAGGTCTCTCATTGGGCTCTCTCTTCAGGCATAATGAAATAAAATCTTTCAGCTCTTCGCTCAAAGTTTCAGGAAAAGCTGGCAGATCTTTGGTCCTTGAGATATTCAACATTAAAGTAAAATGATTCTCGACGTTGTATTGACTCCAAGGGGTTTTACCAGTTGCCATTTCAACAATCGTGCATCCAAGTGACCAGATATCGGATTTCCTCTTATTGTGTTTTTTCCCATCAGCATCTTCCCAAAGTTCCGGCGCCATCCATGGGATGGTTCCTGTCACTTTTTCGAGCTTTCCGCTGCCCAGGGTTCGTTCAATCTCAGCCGAGCATCCGAAATCTGCCAGCTTCACTGTCCCGTCCTTGTGAATCAAGATATTCGCGCCCTTGATGTCTTGATGAGCCACCCCTTTCTCATGCAGATATTTCAAGCCAGCCAAGATCTGTTTAAGATAAACTTTAATCGTCTTTTCTTGTAAAGGGCCAAATCGCTCGTATATTGAACGAATGCTTCCTAAAATTTACAATTAATGCCTCGCAATTGTTGATTCATTACCTTCAGCAACATATTCCATATAAATATACAAGTGACTATCCAACGTCTCGTGCCCAAGGTATTGCACAATGTTCTCATGCTGGCATTGCTGAAGATTCAACAACTCATTCTAGAAAAAACATTTCATTAAATTTCCATGATGCACGTCAGGACACTTACATCAATTCTTCTCTTATCATCGCGCCCAATCTCATTATTTAAAACTGGAATCTTTTTCACAGCAATGATGCGCCCAGTGTCAACCTCCATGGCTTTGTACACTTTCCCAAAGCTGCCTGATCCAATGGGATCTTTAGATCCCAATTTCCATTCTATAATCTTACCGAATTTTTCCTATGTAAACAAAAAATTTTAAAAATTCCTGCTTCAAAGACTTTAATTTACATTTTCCTTTTTGATCACTGATTCTTTCGCATTTAACTTTACACTAGCACTATTCTTATCTTCCGCAGCATCCTCAACCATTATTTGAGGCTTAATAATATCAAGACTCCCTTTCCTCCAAGGGTGCATTATAGTGTTATTGTTAAAATTAAAAAGATTCTGAAACGCCGGCGGTTTTGCCTGTTTATTTTCCTCCACCACGTCGTTTTCAATCCGGATAACTCTCAGACTGTCTCTTATCACCTGAGACTCACTTGGGTTGTTAGGCTGACTGCTATCCGAACCATTTGAACTTCGAACATTGCCAGAATTTCTTCCCGACTTGCCCAAGTGTCGCTCGTTACGGAGGATAAAACTGCAATTGCGGTCCAATGAGCTGCTCTTATGCTTCTCATAGGACTCTTTCGACCCTGAGAGACTCAGGGAACTAACCACACTGAACGATTTATCGAAAATGCCTCCGCGATTTGAACTACTGAATATCGATTGATCGAAATCATCTTTAATGGTTTCTTCTAAATGCGAGTTCTTCTTCTTCTGGTCCTGATCTGATGGCAAATTTCTCCTCACTTTGCTTTTCCTCATCTCATAAATCACAGGACTCTGGAACTTCTTGCTGAAACTCGTGTTTGCTTCCGATTCCTGGTTCTGCAGCATTTCATTTGATTCATTCTGCTTTTGAATGGCCTCTTTTAGTTTGCTTTTCTTTTTACTCAGCTGCTCGGGCTGAGGCAAAAGTTTCAGTCCCACCTCAGCTTCTTGAGTTTTTGCGTCAATAAATTTGGCCTTCAAAAACGACCGTTTTCTGTCGTCCTCTTGGCTGCCTGGCTTTGAAACGCTCCCCAATCCAGGAAGTATTTTGGTTGACATGTGGTGGTTTTCCATCGAAATGTGCTTTCCGCGAATTGGCAACGAGTCGAAATTTGGTTGATGATGATGAAAGTCTTTGACTTCATGATGTCTCAAAGAAGGAATGCTATTCTTCTTCCCAGAGAGCGAGTTCACTGAAATACTTTCAAGTTTTTGGGCCAGAACACTCGGGTTCAAAGTTTTTGCTTTCTGCTCCTTAGTCAGCTTTTCCAACGGCACTCGCAGCGGCGAATGCGCTTCGTTCTTGAAAAGCTCCGTTTTGAATGATTTCTGGCTCGAAGTATGATTTCCAGCCCGCGTGAGCTGTGTCAATTGAGGCATTTTGGGCCGCTTCTTTGCGGAAATAGTCTCCAGGACCCCTCCGTCCATGTTTTGAAGAGATACGTTTTTGTTAGGAGACTGTGGATCCAATTTCATCAGCGAATTTTTTTGAACTACTTGACCTATCGCATATAAAGTTCCGGAAATAAGAATTAGAATTTTTTGTACCTAACCCTGGTGTTTTTGCTCGGGTAACCTCTTGCTTTGAGTTCAACGAGCTTGAGCTTGTGTTTCGAATGGGCGGTGCGTGGTACGACTTCTCCTTGGCGTCAAGGGATTTTTTCCGATCAGCTCTAGAAAATCACGGGCTATTATGAGGAAGAGGTGGTAAAATTCACTGTTGTAAGTTCGGACGGGCAGAGGAAAATAACGGCATCCTTCCGGGCTCATTATCGTAAGTATTTAACATCAGAACGAATTTTCTAATTTGCTCCTCTTGATTTATGTAGAGCTCTATTTATTCTTTGCCGATCTTGTAATTTAAATCCAGTTAAAAAATATATATCGCTTAATCAGGTTGTCTGATCATGATTAAGCGATTAACGATCTAAATTATTTTCCTTTGAATCAAAATTAGCTCCGTGTCGCTTTGAAAAATCGTCGGGGTAATAAAAATCGTACCGAGGACGACGAACCTCTGAAGACGAAAAGGACTCTTAATCTGCAACTAAAATGATCTCTTCGAAATATTTATCAGTAATTAAAGGGGGAATATGAATAAGTTTTGAGCTGATTAGGTTTACTGCAATTGATCGGGTTAGTGAAAGTACTAATATTAAGAATAATGAGACCAATGGCTTGACCTCGTCTATATTGATATTTGAAGCAAAAGAAAGGGAAAAAATGCCGTTTCTCTGAAAACAACTGTTCAACAAAAGGAACTGACCGTATTAGCAGCTAGTGCTCCTTAATGTGTTGCCGCAATAAATCGCTCACAACCATAGACCTATGAGGTCGGGCTTTTTAAACATGTTTTCAACGCCAGAAAAATTAGCATTAAAGGACCCATCTTTTAAAATATTCTTCAATCTATCATAATTTCAAGGAAATAAACTTGATAGAATTATCTCTCATTTCATCTTACTAATAGTTAACTTTTGAATAATACTCAATTTTTGGTGAAACGTCATCGTTGCGCAAGCTTTATTGAGCGCTTGATGCAATTCTTTTGGTTGTACGACTTACTGGTCTCTGGCTTTTGATTAGATATAAAGGTATACTGAATAATAATTAGTAATTGCAAAATTATCAGAATTTCTGAGCAGCATAGAGAAGATAACAGGTGAACAAAAATATTCTTGCTGACAATAACTTCTATGAAGGATAGAAACAACATGTGTAAAAATAGATTGATATATAAAAATCCTTTAGCAGGAGACCATCAAATATGCCAGCCTTAGTTTTTTTATTCACTGTACATCTTCAATCTGTTCGCATTCGCTCTCAAATGAAAACTTTGAGGGATTCATGTTGAAGAAATATACTGCGTTCAAACATTGATCCGGTTATTTTTTGGCCTTAAATATAAAGTTAATTTGCAAGGATAAATGGGAAATACAGGTAGATAACCTTCAGCAGCTCAATTGTAACAATGTATCATAGTCAAAATCTTCAGAAAAACAACCTTCGAAATGGCTTCTCAAACCAGAAAGGTCAATACGCAGTTTTCTACAAAGGTGAACTCCTCTAAACGGACAATTCAATTGCTAAACTTCAACAATTTTAGAAAAATTCATCAAACACGTTAGTTATCTTATATTTCTACAGCACCGCCGGCGCACTTCTTTCAGTAAGCGGAATCATCCTTTCCCAGCAATAAATTTTGCTTTCATTAGATATTGATGGCTCAGAATGAAGAATCGAGGGTGTATCAATTGCATGCTAATTTCAGAAGGAAGTTACAAACGGAAGATCTTCAAATCGGAGCTATTGAATAAGTTTTTCGCTGTACGCACTTATTTTCTCTAGTAGTAGTAATGGATTTATAGAGCATATGATTGTTTGCATTATCGATGTTTTTAGAGCGGTCTTGGATCTGAAACGTATTTATGGAATTTGTTAAAACTTTTCCATACCACTCTTGTCTTTCAAAACTATGGTCAGCTTTCGCTTCAAAAGGAGTTTGTCATAACGGCCTTATCGAGTGGTATAAAAAAAAATCGGTATCAGAGTAATGAAATGGGAAAAAGAGCAGAAAGCATATATTTTCATCATGTTCGACATCCACTCACAAGGGTCACATTATTATAATTATCACAAGCAGCAAGCGCTGCAATAGATATTTCAAAACATACATCCCAATGGGCATCCATAGAACATTGATAAAAGTTATTCGGGTACTTTTTAGTGGATGATTTTGTTAGAGAAGAATGCTTTCATGTGAGCCACTTTTTCTTGTTGTTGAAGGAGCAAAAGGAGAACCATAATAATTTTAAATTTCGGGAGCTAACTATTCACGAACAAATTATTTTTACTTCCAAACATTGAAAATTCCCGAAGTTTCGAGAGTTTTCATCGCTTAAAACATTTTCATCGCTTAAATTATTTTTTGCTGAGAACGAGCTGAGATTCTGCATCAAAATGTGTTAATTTACTGAAACATTCTTCCAGAAGGAGCCATGAAGGTTCCAGATAATATTATTTCATTTATTAACTTGAAAATTATATTTTTACAATAATATTTTTCAAACAAAATCAACCAATCGAGTTCATCCTCACCACACCGTTTCAATGCCAAATTACAAGTTCGGAATGTCAATTCTTCACTCAAAGGTGGTTCAATATCTCGCTAACAAGACCGGAATCATCAACTTTTGGACCAACAGGAAAAACAGACTTTCCCATGAAGCAACCACCTATATCCAAGAAACCGGAAACAGGATCAGTCAAGTCAAGAAGGACTTGCATGAAGCGACCAAAGAAAAATACTTAGAAGACTACATCATGATCACTACACCCCAAACCGGAGAGTTTCTTAAGACCCTCCTTCTTCTCCAAAAAGCAACCAAAGGGATCGAAATCGGAACATTCACAGGGTTTTCCACCCTCTGCATGGCTGAAGCACTCCCACACGATGGAAAACTCTACACTTTAGATAACAAGTCAGAGTATATTGAATTCGCAAAGCCGTTCTGGATCAGAGCAGATGTCAACGACAAAATCGAGCCAATCGTGGGAGAGGCAATGGAATCTCTCAACCAGCTGATGTCGGAAGCCTCCAACTTAGAAAGCTTTGATTTCGCTTTCATTGATGCGGATAAAGGAAGTTACCCTGATTACTACGAGGCAGCCATGCAACTCTTAAAGCCAGGCGGAGTCATCATAATTGATAACGTGCTTTTCCGAGGGAATGTACACCGTGACAAATTTGTTGATAATCGAACTGAGGCAATTAAGAAGATGAATGCTCAAATTAGAAATGACCCGAGAGTACTCCACTGCAATATGCTCGGGATTGACGACGGCATCAGCATTGTAATTAAAAAATAAGGCTCTAACTCACTATTATCTAATTATCCCTTGCTATTATCTAATTACCCCTTCTTAGTGCTGTGTATATATAATATTTTAGCTATTTGCTACCATAATTAGAAATATTAATATTTTGAATTTCAGCTTGACTATACATAAATAAAAACCAACTTGAGTTTCCCATGAACGCTTATTGTAAGATCGGAAGCTGCCTAAAGGTTTGGTTTACAAAAAAAAAGCTTGTCCTTAAAATTTGCTCGTTAACTCTTGTAAAAATTTATTACGCGTCGCCCTTTTTCTTGTGCGCTACCTTCACAGGAGAAAGATGCTAATACAACAAACGCATGAGAAATCTAAAGATATCAATGAGGTCTTACCACTTCGCTGTTTTGAGATTTCGTTTCAAGGTCGGCGTTCGGATCGAAAGCGTAATTTCCCAGTTTTTTGGAGCCTTTCACAGATTTTTTCAACATTCTGTTCGCTAGATCATCAGATTGGTAAACATTGGGTCTGAGGTCTTCTCTCAGCGGTGCCTGGTAGTTGATTTTAGAAGTGGATATATAAGCGCTCTTGATGTGAGGACTCTCTGCAATTTCCGGCGTGAACTTGTGAGAATAGTATGAATTATCTTTTAGTTGACTAGGCCTTTCAATCGAAGGTAGCATGCCGGATTTAACCTGCACGTAAGGTTGTCTTTCCTCAAAATTGCCTGCGTCTCCTGGGTAAGAGTCGTACTCTTCGTCATTTTGGGAATAATCAGGTCGGATAGGCGGCTTCCCGACCAAGTTCTCACCGCTTCTGCTTCCACGAGTCTCTAGCGAGCGGTTGTAGGCTCTAAACCCGGGACCACCTTGGTTTGGACTCTGGATGTCCGAGTATCTATCGAGCTGATCGACGCTTGGCACTGGTCTGCTCTCGAGTTGGACAATTTTCCGTCTGAGTTTAGCAAGCTCGGTCTCCTTTATCCCTAGCATCGTCTTTGTCGATTGGACCATATCTTTTACGATCTTTAGTTCAACCTCCTTCTCTCTAGCTCTTTTCTCGGCGTCTAGAAGGACATTACACGGGACATTCCTTATGATAGATTACCTTCAATTTGTCCTTTAAGCTCGTACTGGATTTTGTTATTGGCAGCTACCAATTTTTTCTTGAGTTTGTCGCTCTCTTCCATCAATCGCGTAGTAAACTCTTCTTTCTTTTTGATTTCTTCGTCCTTGATATTGAGGGTGTCTGACATGACTTTTAGCTTGCTTGTTGCTTGCTTCAGCTAATTTTGTAAAAAAAACAAATTGGTTAACAAGAGAATCTTCGCGTTTTAAAACAGACCTTCTGTTCAAGGAATTCGTTTGTGCCCTGTAATTTTTCAATTTCCTGCTCCTTCTCATGGAGTTGGGCTTGCATCTCCAAGATCTGAAATGTATAATAGCATAACTAAGCCCATTCCAAATGAAATCAATGCGTACCTGTGTGTTCGAAAGCTCGATTTTTTCATCAACGTCTTCGACATGCTGCTCCATCTCTTTATTCAACTCCTCCAGTTTCACAATATTCCTATTAACGATGTAAATTTAGATGATATGACACTCATTGTTGTAATAAGCAAATTACAATTCTAATTCATTGATTATCATATCTTTTTCTGTAATTGCTTCATCCTTTTGCTTCTCAGATTCCTCCTGTTGTTTTAAAATTTGGTTTAATTTTTCAATTTCTTCCTTCGCAACCTTAACACCAAGTAAAAATCAATTAGACCAAGAATCAGTAAATATTAAGCTACCCTCGATGCGTTTCCATGCTCCTGGATTAGATCGACGATTCTCTTTTTCAAACTCGCGATCTCTTGATTATTTTGCTCAATCGTCGCCTTATCCGCCTTCGTTTGAGTGATATAAGCATCTTCCTCTTGCTCCCATCTAAAATATTATCATTCCAGCGATTTAGCAATTATTAGATCGAAATACTCCTCAGTGGTCTTTCGCTTAAGCAGCGTAAGGAATTCCGCCTGATCCTCATCTGGAAGTGCCGTACGGTACTTCTTAGGGATCGATTTGTAAAGTTCTGTAATTTTCCTACATCGTATTAATTTCCCTTAACAAAAAATAAGTTTTTCATTCAACCTTTGCTCTTGTTTATAGTTTTTCTTTTTCTCTTTGCTTTTGTCAAGTTTCTCCCTAAATTCTTCGCTTATCTTTGGAATATTGAGCTTTCAGCACAAAGTCATTGGGAAATATTCACCGCTTTTAGTGAATCTAGCTGCTTATGCAACTCATCAATACTTCTTGCGTTGTCTTGTTGGGCGGAAGCCAAGAGTTCCTATCAAATAACTTTTAAGGTTGCTCTTTTCATTTTCAATTACATGTGTTTTTTGTGCCTCATTATACTTTTCCTCGAATTCACTGTCCAAACGAATTAGTTAAAGAAACTACATTGTTTGAAAATATACGTCTTGAGTTTCTTGTAATTTTTGGTTTTTTCTTTGGCCCTTTTGTAGATTTGACGTAATTTATTCATTTCCTAATACCATTAATCGCTGCGATTGCATGGCTTTATACCTCTTTTAAATTTTCGCTAGATTCGCTCGACTCGAATTTAATTTTCTGCTCTTTCTTTCCTTCTGCATTAGCATCTGCTTCCTTATCTTCCTTCTCACCGTCTTCATTTGCTGCCTTTCATACAGAATTAAGATGAACTCCTTTGCTCCATTGAGAGTTGAAAAAATACTTCATCAGGAGATGTATCTTTTCCTTCCTGCTTATTGCTTTCGAATTGTTCAATTTTCTCTTGAAGCTCCCTAAATATTCTCTGAGATCCCCAATCCTATCGATCAATTTACTTGATTTGTTTTTTCAATTCTAAGTTTTTATCATGAGCTTTTTGGCTTTTCTTCACAGCTTCTTCACACTCCTGCAAAATTTTCAGATATATCTTTGCTATCTGGAAATTTCTAACCTCATTAAGCTTCATATTTGCACGGGAGAGGTCCGAAACCAGCTGTAACTGTAGTTCTAACTCATGCTGCAATTCCTTTTCTTTACCCTGATACCAATAAATTTTCAACGAATACTCCCATAAATCGCTACCGTTTCCTTCTGGTCAGGTTTCTCAAGATAATCTCCATCATCCTTAGCTTGCTCCGACTGAACAAAAGATTTCTTTTTGCTTAGTTCAGTAATCTTCGCCTCCAATTCTCTTTTGAAAATCCGATTAGTTCGTCGAAATTCCTCGCTAAGCATCATTACTTATTGCCTTTTTTCTGCGCTCTTTTCTTTTGTCTATAATAATCTCTTTTCTTCGTCGCCTCCTCAAGTTCCTGCCAAACATATTAAAACACCGCACCAAATATTCACCCACCTGAGTCAATCGCGCATTCGTTTCGTTTTCTTCAGAAATTGTCTTTTTCATAGCCTCAATCTCATCTAACAGAGCTTTTTCCCTTTCCTATCAAGCATTAAAACTCCGTCCAATAGCACATTGAATACTTCCCATGCTTGCTGCTTTTTAGTAAGATCGACTTTTTGATCCTGGAGCTGCTCAATGAGTTGTTTGTTCTGCGTTGTGAACTTTTGTAACTGGGTTTCGAGTTCAACAATCTAACCACATCAATTCAGAATAATCAAACGCAAACTCTGCTACTTTATCGTCCCTCTCTTTTAGAACCTGAGGATCTATTTTGGTTGCATTGAGCTGCTCAATACTAATCGCGGTAATGAATTGAACATTTTGACGTCAGTTTTACTTTTTCTGCAATGCATGTATCTGTTTGTCGCAGAGAAGGAGTTCTTCCTCCTGGGTTTGGAGTTTGGAGATCAAGACGTTGTCGTCTTTAGTATTTGCCTTGGAGATAGATACTTAACAAGCGCGGAAAGAGAGTAGAGATTACGACTTGATTCAGATTTTCAAGTGTTTTAGCCTTGGATTTGATCTCTAATTTAAGGTTGGTGAGCTCAGCCTCCTTGGCTTTAATCTGTTTGTCAAGTTCCTCTAGGGTTAGTTGTTTTTCTATACAGCGGATTAGAGCAGAAATTTTTCTTGCATGTACCTTCTGCCATACTTATGAGAATAAAGTTCAATAAAACTTAGCCTGGTTTTATCAGAGTCAGAGACTTTGAAGTAAATTCAGAACAGGCAGTATTTTAAAGCCAGTAGATATTAGATAAGGAAAGTGAACTAAAGAGCGAAAAAAAGTGATTGTAGACGCTATCTAGAGAACTTAGAGGAAGGATGAAGAGGAACAGTACCGAGAAAAGGTTCAATAAGGCAAGTTTGCAGGAATTAATGGCAATAAGATTGTATTTTTGACTGCAGTCAGAATTGGATGGTGCCTTCGAAGAGATTTCTCAAAGAAGTAAGTCACTAGATAAAAGATAGCTGGCAATGTGCCAGCAAATCGTTATAAACTGCACTATGTGATATACAGTACAGATATTAAGAGATTGTAGAAAGCTTTGCTTTTAATTTTGTTCAAGAGGCTTTTACAAGGGCATTCTGGGTAAATTGAAGCGAGAGATTGTGAGAAATTAGATTTATTAACAACAACATCCATTCCTTTTCTCTCATATACACAATACTCCTGTTATTGCTAGTTTCAAGGTCATCTGTGAGAATTTATCCCGCTTTGAGTCTTACAAAAGACGCCTGGAGAAGGAAGAGAGATCTTTGGATATCTTTTTAGATCTGGCTCCATTTTTGGTTTCACATTCATTGAAAAACTCCAGTTTTTAACAAATCTCTCAACAGAAATCATAGACTTCCTTTGTTTACATTCATCGGCGGCTGTGTTACCTTATCATTTTTCATTTTTCGTAGAGAATCAAAGAAGAATGAATTCTATTCGTTCTCAATTACTCCTCCAAAAGGATATAATTTCCTTTGGAGTTGCGCTCCATTAGACTAAACCGTGTCCGACTACTATACGTTACATATTAGAACATATTAAACTTCATCGTTCTCTGCCTCTGACGATATTTGTAGATATCCTACATATTTAAAAATCTGAGACGTTATTATTTTTTATGCGTTGCTCAATGACCGAATGATTTAGCTGTTTTTATTAAAAACGAAACAAGAGCGATAGCAAAAGCGGTCTCCTGAATATCTTAAAATTTAAATTAACTCGAGTGAATTAGCGCTAATAAATGCATTTTCTCCTTCTACTTTAGCTCGGCAGATTCACGAATCTCACTGTAGTAAGACCCAAAATCAATGCCTCGACTCGAGTCCTCAACTAGGCCACAACAGACAAGAAAAATAAGGAAATATGTGTTTCTAATGCATAATATGGAACCTAAGCCTCTAAGGGGTGGCACACCCAATCGCATTTGTCGAGAAAGTGGCTCTTTTCTTAGACAAAAGAGCTTTTTAAGTTTTGGGTGCGTTTAAAAACCAACTCGTTCCACTCGGCAAATCGGTTTTGAGTTTCAATTAATAAAACCAAAACGCCTCTAATTCGTTACAAACTTAATAATAACTTCATCTGCCTTCGATAGAAAGCTTTGAAATCAGAATTAGTTATATATAAAATAACTGAGGAATTCCCTCTAAGACCATAAACTGGCAAAGAATTTTTCAAAAATTTTCTTGAACATATTCAATAGCAATGATGATTCTCAAGAATAAAGAGTTTGATGGTCAACCCGGACTCCTTTCCGAGTCAGAGTCCTTCGGATTGGAGAGCCCTGCGAAAGAGATGAAGGTTCAGAAAAAGAAAAATGCCACCACCACTCAGAAGGTCTACAGACTGGGTGCGACTTTTCCAAAGAGCGGCCTTCTTCAAGAGACTGGAGCTAAAAGACTCACCAGAAGAGCGGCTCAAAATAAAAGTGAAGCACACGGTGATGAATTTAATTCTGAAGCACCTATTAAGGGATTATTCGATGACTCGTTTGATTCGGGTGAAATTAAAAAGAGCCAGAAGAAAATTCCACAAACTCAACAGCACAAAAAAAATGATGGAGATGAGTCAAAACCAAAGAAGAAAGCTGGCTCGGGCAACCCAAAAGCGCTTTTAAACCTCCTTAGCAACTCGATTGAGAACGACCCAGGTAAACCTCGCGTCCGAGCTGGAAAAAATAGAGATAATCTCCTCTACCGCAACCTCAACCAGCTCATGGCCGGCAAAGAGCTTCAAGGAGCTGCTGGTGCCAGGACAACCTCAACGAAACAACAGCCAGCAGAATTCCAGAAGAGAGCCGTGGAACACTACAATCTCATTAATGATCTCGAAGAACCCGAAATTCGAATCCTGCCATCCCCTGGCTCACTCAAGCATAACCTGGTACACTCTTCATTGACCTCATTGCAGCAAAAGATTTCTCAAAATTTGATGAAAGCAAACGAGAAAGTTGTTCAAAAACCTCCAAAGATTTGGAACACAAAAAGAGACCTTCAATTGATGAAATTATATAAAATATATGGAGATGATTGGGAGGCGATCTCTGAAGCGATGGATATCCCAGAACTCACCCCAGAAGTCATCGAAGAGCGCTATAATTTCAGACTTTATTCAAACATCTCAAAGCCTCGCTTTACTCTGCAAGAAGACCAAATAATCGCGCAGCACTACGCGAAAGTCGGGCCAAACTGGAAAAAGATTAAAGAGTTTTTACCAGGCCGAACTGAAGCGATGATCCGAAATAGATTCAACTCGAAGATCAAGAAGAAAAACCTCTATAATTTCCTGAAACAACATGCGCTTAACAGCTCCGAATCACAAAGTCTTGAAGAGCCTTACATTGAAGAAAGCACGGCTTCAGGCCATAACTATACCGCTGAAAAAATCTCAAGAAAAAGCAGTGATCCAACCGCTGAGCATGGAACTCTCGAAACGGTTGATGTTTACGGAAAATGCTGTAAGAAACTGAAAAGAGACATGAATGTACAAACGCCCACCAAGACTCAATCTGAGGTGCACTCTCCTGAATGCGTGTACATCGGATCTCACGACAACGAGGTTCAGAATATGAATTTCCATGCTCAATGCTTCAAATCAATGGAAGAAAAGCCAATTCAGAGCTACGAGCAACCATTGAATGATTTTACATATGGCGCTTCCATGGTTGAAGACAATACTAAGAGAATTGCTTCACCTTTGAGAGAAGGGATCACTCCGAGCCCTTTTATGAAGCCTGTGGGACGAACAATGGAGCAGGATTACTGGGACCCATTCAATTTCGGAAACGACCTCGAGTTGGATAGAAAAGACCCTCAAGGGTTCATGGACTTTGATAATAATAGCATTATCGGAGGACAGATGTTTAACGATCAACGTGGGCAGCAAAAATACGTGGATTTGCTTGATTTCAAAGAGGCTGATACTTTTGAAATGAGAGAGCATCCTCTGACCCCGATTGATGAGACTCCGCAGATGATTTTAAATAAACAATTCAAGGACGATATGATCACTGAAGAGCAAACAAGAACGGCTCATTTTCAGGACTTTGACCAAGGGTTTGTCCAAAGTACCCAGCCAAAACAGCCTGAGTTTGATGAGTTGGCTACTGCGGCTAAATTGACGCAATTACAGTCGCTGCTTTCTCATATCAGGTCGATTGAGATGCTCTTTGATAGAACCAAGCAGGAGATCAGCAAGCTTCAAAATCGCATCATGCCGAACTAAAATTATTTATCATGTTTTTATAATTCGTCTGAGGAGTTTCTTTATTCGCGCTCGAGTTTCTTGTAATCTCAATAAATAGTCAAGGCCTTTCAAAATCTCCATACTCACTTAAGTATTGTGAATTTGTAAGATATTACAAAGGGTTTCACCCTTTTCTTCTAATTATGCAGCCGAATTTGTTTTCCATTTGTTGCATAGTGATTATAGCAGATTAAATCAATTGAATCAAAACCTCTCTCTTTCTCTCATTTGTTTCAGGAAGTAATATTTTACTTATGACTTTATTATGTAAAATATCGCAATAGACCTTAAGAACCCATCCTGACATCCCAGAGGGAATAGCTAGTCACTGAAGTCTCATAATCCCTCATAAAAAAGCTTAGTTGCTCATGTCAATTGAAAAGAATGAGTGTTATGTTGTCATGTCTTTCTAATTTATTGTGAAAATTTTAATATGAAATTGAATAACTGCTTATATGCAATATCAACAAAACTGAGAGAGACAAGCAACTCCTATCTCTCTCACAACAAACCAAAATATATGTCATTGATAAGATGCTTGGAAAACTCATCAATACACTAACTTACTCTCAAAATTAGAAATCGGAATTGGCGATAACCTGAAATATTTACAAGGAAAATTTTTTTCATATTGAAACATTCTTGGACACTTCGAGGTTTTTCTTGCATGTTAATTCGTTATGTTTTATAATCTCGCTTAGAGAGGGACGATTCTTTGGATCTGGATCCATCATTCTCTTTATAATCTGCTTCATAGAGGATGAAATATCATGGACTTCGTCAAGCGCACTGAAATCGCCACTTCGAAGCGCTTTCCAAGTCGCTCCTCTTTTAGGTATCTCAATTCCTATGCAAAATTGTAAGGAAAAGGCAATATTTTGGTCTAATTACTTGTTATAAGTTCATAAATGGTCATGCCAAGCGAAAAGATATCAGCAGATTTAAGCTGGGGCCCATGTGTTTCTGCTGAAGATAAATTCAGTAGCTCTGGAGCCATATATCTAGAGTCTCCGTCGTCAAAATCTCCGCTAAAAATTGGAGAGATGATCCTGGATTGTCCAAAATCGGTGAGCTTTAAGTTATTTTTCTGGTCAACCAAAATGTTCTCTATGAAGCCATGAGAACGCAGTCATTGAAAGACTATCAGTACCTGGTTTAACATCCATATGAACGATGTCATGCGAATGCAAGAATTCGAGACCTCTTGCAAGTTGCTCGAGCATATAACTTATCTCTTGCTCAGGAAATTTAGGGGTGCTATTCATATGATCTCTCAGATTCATCGGGCAATATTCCATCTGTTATCATTAAAGAGAGTTAAACAATCTATCATCGCGATGATTAAATTACCAAAAGACACATCTTATCGTCCTCAGTCCATGACCCGTAATACTTCACGATATTGGTTTCGCCCTCAAATGAAGCGATCGTCTTCAGCACGTTTTCTTCATTCATAGCGCGATCACGGGACGCACCTACACACGATAATAGTTACTCACTCAGTCATTTTGTTGTCTCTACCTTTCAGTTTTTTATTACTGATTTTCACAGCATAAATCTTCGAATCTACAATACTCTTACATTTAAGCACCTTTCCAAAGCTGCCGCTGCCAATAGTCTCCAAGACCTCAAATTCCGAGTTTAATTTCGAAACGGCTTTTTTCAAATCCACCATTTGCTTTAAACCCTTCTCTTTTCCTTGCTTAAAATCAAACGAGAACGACTCATCCTTCTTTTCAGTCTCTAATGAAGTTAAACTCTCAATGACCTGGTTTTTCTGCTTATTGGCGGCGTCGTCTTCGTTCATAAATATATTACTCGAAAAATCGAAGGGATTATTCATCCGGGCAGAATCTGTACGATGAAAAGCCTCTTCCACCATTATAATATCATCCTTAAACGACAAATCTTGCGACATATCGTTTTCTATATCCATTAGCTCTCTATGCGACTCAGAAAACTCTGAAAAAAGCTTATTGTTTTTCAAACTGAAAGGGCTCGTGTCCGCGCTAAATGTCCCTTTTCTCGCTTCTTCAAACGATAATGAAAACGCTTTGGGCAGCATGAGCGTTGGGTTAGTGTCAAATGACTTCACTTTTGATAACAACAAGGATTTCCCGCTGAACTTTGAGTTGGCAGAGAATTGATGATTCTCGTCGAAAATTGTTACTGTGTTCTGAGTAATGTCTGCTGAGGCTTGTCTAGTATTCAACAACGCGCTATCAGGTTCCGATTCCATGGTTTTTTGGCAGTTGACGCGCGATATTAATCTTTTAAAAGATTTCGAATTGCTGGGTGGAGAGTCGAAATTTAATATTTTCGAACGCTTTTGCTGGGTCAGGTTGTTATGTGGGAACATTTGGGCGTGTTGATATTTTTTTTAACGGGATATAAGGTTTTATCGAGCGGGTTAGCTGGCTGACCGGTTTTTCAATATTAAATTATAGATTAGGATCAAGTACATAGGGTTAAATTTCAAATGAAATTTTCGCGCGAACTATGAAGTCAAAGATCCGAAGAAATTCAAATTATTTATCATGCTCTGAACAATCTAAAAATATCAAAATTGATGAAATCTGACCGTAGTGTCGTTTTCTTTCAGTACTTATAATAGCCTAGAAAAAGATCGACAAGAGGAAGTAGCGAATGTTGAGGTTTGAGGTATCAGCGTGAAGACGAGATAGTTGTTGAGTGGATTGAATAAAGAAACTGTGCTTTGGTGAACTTTTGGGTGCTTCAGTGCAGAGGGAGAAATAATTCGAGAGAGAAAGAGAGGCTGTTTGAGGTTGCGTCGATGGCGCTTAAAAATTACGTAATTCATTTGAGTCTGGAAATGAGCTGGATTGAGTCAGGGAATGAGTTGCGTTGAATCATTTAGGCTAATTGTTCTGAGAACTAACTAATCATCGGAAAAAATTAAAAAAAGATATTTTAGAGGTTTTTTTTGGATAATAGTCTTATACAATAAGAGATAGCTAAGTTAACATGGTTTGACTTGCAAAAGTAGATATTGTTACCGCTGGGTTCATTAGTAACTGCGAGCGATAATGTGATAAATCCAGCCTACTGACCTGAAAATGCTTATTTTCATTTTTAGCGATGGTTGCTCTGTGGAATGGTAATTATTTTAAATGCAACATAATTCCTGCGAGGAATTTCAATTCAAGAGATCTTCCAACTCCATTTTTCGAATGTTCTTTCTTTACAGCACTTAAGGTGGGGGGAGGCTCCTGGAAGAAATTAGACTGGAAAATGTAAAATAGATAGAAGAAAAGAATTAGCGAGAATGTAGAGCAGCTTAGGTGCTCTTGATGAAATCAGAGTATTATACAAATTATAATTGAGATTTAGATGTCATTGTACGACTAAATTTTGTGTACTCATGTATCTTTATCACATGCTCAACTGGATATATGAAGTTACTCAAGCGTCTAGGCTTCTTTTGAAGATTTACATGGGATTGGAGTCAACCAATCGCAAAACACTGATTTTACAGTCTAGGTCTCAGAGAAAGAAAGAAATTAAACTTTTTCTATGTTTGAGTTTTAAGATTGTCACTCAAGCAGGAAAGCATTTATTATAGATTCATAACACAAGCACAAGCACTTAACACGGATATAAAATTAAGTCTTTAGTTCTCACAATAAGGATCAAGCATGATCTGTTATCAATAGAAACACAGCCTCGAATCATAATTTGTTCAATGAATAAAATATTATTCATAGCTTATTGAAGTTATACTCTCGTCTTTTGAGAACTTATTACTTGGTTAGTTAAGTTTGAAAAGCTGTTTTCGTATTAGAAAATTTTTTAGAATTTATATACTAAATGGAGATTTTTCGGCAAAAGTGTCTCCGTTTTGGTCAAATTGAACTGGAGGGTTCTTCACTTCTGCATGTTGGATAACATTCTCAATGGGCACCAAGGTGATTATGTCAAAGGCAGAAACTATTTTCGGATGATTCATGACTTCAGGGATTAAATAGTACTCCGATTTTTCACGTTTCAAATTCATAAAACCAGACATTTAATATGTGAATTCAAAAATTCTAAACCAGTCAACGACCCTGCCATTCATTAAAGTTAAAAATAAATTTTGAGATTTATGCAATTTGCAGCATCAGAGAGAATAGAAACTGCAGTCTATTCAAGTGGGAAATTACACATTTCAGAAATTTCACATTGTGGCGTATCAGAAAGCATTGCATTAAATGCATATGCCATCACAATCGCAATTAATGCACTGCTCAGGGCATAGTGATAGAGTATAGAGACTGAGCAGAACAATAAGGAAGAGTGCTCTGATTTTTCTTTGAGATTCACTTGTATTCCGATATACAAATTTTTTATTTCGACTCAGATTTAGTTAGCTTAAAAAAATGATTTCGAATAAATCAACGGATTCATTTTGATTCTCATACAACAAATTAGCAAATTAACATATTTGGCAATCAAATCTCAAGGTAGGATCGAACCGCTAATCAATCTCCATAACTTTAATAAATGACGTCACTTTTTAGTATTTCTCAGCCTATTTGTCAAATTGAAATTATCTTTGCTCAGTTTCTCTATAGTATTATCTTTCGCAGTAAGCTCAGCTTTCAACCGGGAAATTTCAGACATCAACAGCGCTTCTTTTGAGTTATCTTGCTCTGCGTACTTCTTCAATGCCACATTATCCTCCACAGGATTATTCTCCTTTTCCACCATCGGATACATCTTCTTGCTCGTTAGCTTTCCTCCTTTCTTTTCAGAGGATTTTTCTTGATCTATCTGTTGAAACAGACGCTCTTTCTCTTTGAGAACAATCGCAATATGTTTATTCTTCTGCTGAAGGTTCTTCTCCAACGTCTCAAGCCCATGATTCTTCTGGTTTATCACATTATTCAAATCCTCTATATTCTTCTCATACGCGATGTTCCTCTTTTCCATGATCGATAATTCCTCCTTCAGCCGAAGCTCCAGGTTTTGATAGTACGATACCTGGTCATTCAGTTTGTCTATCTCTTGATCCAGCTGTTGAATTTTCTCTTCATTGCTTTTGTTATCGGCTGTCACTCTCTTATGCTCGGTCTCAAGTTTTTGATGGTCCTCGAGAAGACGAGTGTACTTCGCTTGGAGATTTTCGAATTCAACCTCGCGAAGCCTCATCATGTTTTGATTATGGTTCATGGCTTTCTGATTAGCGGCGTAGATCTCGCTCATTTCATTGAATTGACCCTGCTGCTGTTCTAACTGCGCCTTGAGGGCCTTGTTTTCGTTTTCGAGCTCCATTATCCGTCGTTCCTTTTGGAAAAGGCCTGGGCCAAGTTTGAGTGACACTGCCATAGGAAATTGCTTGGGTTTGAAATTGTATTCGTTAATAAATCGAAATTAAATTAGATTTTCCTTTGCTAATAAATTTGAATAATTTTAGTAAAGTTCATTGAGAAGTTTCGGTGTTTTTTGTAAGAACCATTAAAAATGTATATCTCACGCACACACACACAGACAATGGATTAACAATCATCATTAAAAAACTTTAATATTTATTACGAATTTCCACGGTTTCAAAGGGAAACCCACGTGAATTCCACAATAACAATGTAAGAGGTGGTGTCATTATCTCATCTTATTAGCTGATTGCTGTTATAAATACACATATTCATCACCCTCATCGCGCTCTTGGTTCCGAGCCTCCAAACCTGCTCGGATATCATTGAAGAACTCTGCGAGATCTCTGTCACCGGTGGCTTGATCCCACTTGTAAACGAACGAGAAATCTTTGTCGTACTGATCATACACCCGAAGCAGGCAATCCTTAGGTTCATACATATAAGCAAGGCCTAAGTCCTCGATTTTCTTCGCCATTATCATGACTTCGAGAGGAAGATCTCCTCCTAAACTGGCAAAATTATCCGATTCTCTCCCGATATTGCTGAATTTAAGCAATGAGATGTTCCTTTCTTCATCCTCGTTCATCTCGCTCACTATTCCTATCTATATGAGGAAATTAAAGCTATTATTATGTGTTTTGAAGGTGGAATTTTACATCAGAATTCTTTAGTTTCATGCTGTTGTTATGATTCGTTTTCCTCAGACTCCTCTTCGAATGAAACGACTTAAAGTTGCTATTGCCATCACCCAGCGTTGACAGCTCTCTCGACGGAGTTCCGACCTCTTCAACAGTATACAACCGCTCACCTGGCAACAGTAGCGTCTTCATATCTGGTGTGCCTCCAGAGTTCATGCTTCCGATCATGCCAGTATTATTAAGCCGAGGAGTCACCTTAAGGCTTCTCTCAGAGTCGGAAGTTGTCTGGATATTCCCCGCTGTGAACAATTCTTCAAATTTCCCATTAAACGAAAAATCTCCGCCTTTTCTGAGTTTCTTGTCGCTAAGTGTACTCACTGCGAGAGAATTCCTCACACGATTGGGAGTTGAATAAATCTCTTCGTCCGGGACCTGTGCCTCTTCATATTTATTTAGTTTTATGTCGTTATTGCGATGAACAGGCCCGTAATTAGGGAACAATCCATAGGACGAGATAGGCTTAGGAATTGGTGTTTTAGCTATATTATCAGTCTGGTTCAGCCCTTGAGGATAAAGAATGTTAGGGTTATAATTCTCTTGGTCTTCCGAGTTCAAAATTTTGCGGAATGCTCTATTGTTGCTGAATTCAGAAGAATCTGATGCGTCTATCGAATCCTGCCCTGCGAAAAGCAATCTTTGATGTGGCTTTTTGGTGTCTTCAATTGGAATTTCGATTTTGCTCTCCTCTTGGGTTTGCTTATATGGCCCTTGAGTCTCAAAGAACGAGTTTTTCGCTGCTTTTCGAAGGCTAAAAAACGGGATATCGGGTTTGCGGAATAACTCCATCTTTTTCGTAGTCGTCTTGTGGTTCTCCTGTTTAGCTCGGAGATCCAGCTCCTCTCTTCGGTCAGGCTCGATCACGCTGATATTATCCGAATAGATGAGGTCTCGCTGCTCGTTCAATGGGGTTTGATAATTTAAATAAATCCCTTTATCATTCCTTTCAATTGCTGAGCAAATCTTCTTTACATAATCAGTGTTTTCCTTGCTGTCATTCACAACGAATGTTTCATTCATCATGATGCTCCCTTCTACGTCTTTCGGGTAACTCATTCCATCTGACTCCTTGCTCACATAGGACTGCAGACGACGATGCTGAGGGGTTTTTTTGGGGTCGTTCAAAGAGTTAGTTTTGCTCCATTTCCTTGCCATAAGTATCTCAGCGTTTTCATGCACAGAGTTTTTATTTGTGACATTGCCACTGGCAGTTTGCCCATTAGAGTCCGTAAAGGTCGAATTAAAGAACGAATTCTTGCTTAATTTGCTGTTTTTATCGACGAGTAGCTTCGAAAAATCATTCGATGACCTGCCGGTAAATGTCCTTATCGAAGGTGCAGCCTATGTAATCATTTTAATATTACAAACCACTAACAAAGCTGCAAGCAACATACTGTATCAATGAGAGATTTTATCCCTTTGCGATGGTGCATCCTGGTGGATGAAACACAGAGGTCTTTGAGTTTTATCTTCGAGAGTTTTTCATAAAGCGGCTCGTTTTCAAAGACAATTGAGTATTCTTGGTTGAAGACATTCAAAAGAGAATCCTTGATCGGGTACTGCGTCTCGTCTTTGAAAGCGATTTTGAATTTGAGGGAAGTTTTGATCGAATGAACCTTCCCATTTTGAGAATTGATTCGTAGATAACTCACCGAATACGATTGAAAAGGCATAAGACAGGATGTCGAGTATAAGCACGAGCCGATGTTCGAATGATTACTATCCACTTTAAGATATCCTCTATGGTTATGTTGATTTATTAGATTTTTAAGAGGTCAAAACGAATTCTTACATATTGGGTTTTCTAAGCTCGAAGACGGATTCAGGCAACGGGGAGTCAGATTCGCTGACGTAGATCAGATCTTGGTCGATAAGGACACCTCCATCGCCGTTTATGAGGACAATATAGAGACAGTAGTAAGAGAGATCAAAAGCACTCAATACAGAGCAGGTAGATCCGTTTTGGGTGTTGGGTGTTGGGATGAGAAAGTGTTCTGTTTTTTGTCCCAGGCCGGATTTGGGGGATAGATAATTATATTCTAATGATGCTTTGTTGTTGGTGGAGATCTGTTCGTCAGAGCGGTTGAAAAGTTGGATTTGGATGGTGACGTTTGGTTCGGCAGTGCAGCAAATTGAGCAGACTAGTCTTTTCAGCATGGATTTGCAGTGTATATGCGAGGGGTATACTGAGCGCGATAAGTTATTTTTGCGCCTCTTTATCGAGTTGATTATTTAAATTTGAAAGCAGCTATGTGTCATGAGATATTTTCGATTTCTTGGTGAAATTCTTCTCGAAATTAAAGTGAGTAAAATGATTATTCTCTTCTTACGAAGGACATTGGGAGATATCTATGGAAGTAGTGTTTAGGAAATCACGTGGATGACGAAATATTTCTTTCATTTACTCAGGAGTGTTGAGCTTGGTCATATGAGTTCAGATTGCTTCTCCCATGATTGGAAAAGGGTGCACCTGAGGACTGAGAATAGAACTATTGCACAACTTTATCGGTGACGAGAGCTTTGAAGTGTTAAGAGCAAGATGTCCTCAGGCCTTAATTTAAGTATTAAAAAACTGCGATTACCGCAATGAGATAACTTATCATGATAAAACTCGTTCTCAAATCAAAAGTGTCTTATCTCTTCACATTTTCATTTTCTCATGTTACCACACGGGGAAATCAATATTCATGATCGATTTTTCATGCTATTAGCCAAATTGGCCAGAAGATGAATTAATATAATACATCAACTCAATTGAAATGAATGAAAAAAATTTAGTGAAGTATTTACTTTATAAACAATAAATAGCAAAACACTAAATTCTTACAACTGAAAGTGAGAGCTTACTCTTTGCTATGAACATTTTTCTATTTACCAAGCAATCTTGGCAACAATTGAATTAGGATATCGACGAACGATCAGTTTTCGTATCTCATCGAGCAAAAAGTTTCCAAAAGACAGACCGAACGGTATGAACCAAAACATGGTTGGAATTGGGGAAGTACCGAAGACATCTTCAAGTCCTGGTCCATATAAGCAAATAATGCAGATGATAATCGTAGATATCATCGAAAATGGAATCACTAAGTTTTGGCGTGGTCCCCATAGAGGATTGGAGTCAATCACCGAAACATGACGGTTTCTCACGGCCATCAGCGATCCAAACTGCATAATCGCAAGGCAAACATAATAGACACACTGTCCGACCTGGATATAGCTGGTTAACTCTTCAATGCTCTTACCAGCCCAACCGTCTTTCCATCTAGAGTATACCAAAACTAAATCGTAAAAGCCAAGGCCTTGGAGATGCATGTAGAGGAACCACATAGCAAAACCAGACACCCAGATCCCGACACCGAAGATGAGATAAATATGGAAAAAGAACTTCCAATCCGTCAATTTATCAACTCGTGGGTTACGTGGAGGTCGCTTCATGAGGTTTGATTCAGGTTTTTCGTACATAACTGAGATCGACATAACAACATCGTTGGCGACACAGAACACTACTTGTAGGAAAGAAGACATGGCGAGTTGCATGCCGAAGAACACGTTTATGAGGACAGGCATGAATTCGGCATAGGACCCAGCAGGCATAAGATACATGAGTACTTTTTTGATGTTTTCAAAGACTAAACGGCCGTTTTCAATACCAACGAGTAGAGACCCGAAATCGTTGTTTAGAAGGATCATCGTCGCTGCCTCTCGAGCAACATCTGTGCCAGACCCCATAGCGACGCCGATATCCGCAGCTTTTAACGCTGGAGCGTCATTCGTGCCGTCTCCTGTCACAGCTACGATGTTGTCCCCGCGCATCTTAAGATTCTCAACAATCTGGAGTTTTTGCTCTGGGGTTGTTCGGGAAAACACCATTTCAGTGAAATGTCTCGCGCAATAGTCCCAATCGGCTTCGGACATCTTCTGTAGGTCTTTGCCAGTGATTGAGATGGCCTGGATCGGTTCACCAGGCTGAGGTTTCATATTATGTTTGTTCGGATTCGCTTCCATAGAGTCGTTTAAAGATTTTAAATGAGCGAAATGGTATGGTTTTTCTGCAGTTACGATACCAACTTGCTTAGCGATAGCTACCGCAGTCATCTCGGAGTCACCAGTCACCATGAAAACGCGTACGCCTGCTCCTCGCATCGTTTGAACGGTAGAAAGCGTATCATGACGAGGCGGATCGCGAATGGAAAGCAGTCCGACCAGAGTTAAGCCGCTAATATGACCCGAAACGAATTTTTCCATTTCTTCTTGGTTCTCACAAGGCACCTCGCTGAGATCAGCAAACGTCTTTTGGCAAAGCGCCAAGACGCGAAGTCCTTGCGAGCTCGCCTCTTCCTGGGCCTGAACGACTTTGGCAACGTTTTCAGGGCTGAGTTCTACAACTGTCCCGTCAGATTGAAGCGCTTTTGTGCAATTTGCTAAGAGAATATCCGGGGCGCCCTTTACGAAAAGCCTGGGAGTCTCAGCACCAAATCGAATGAGCTTGGCCATGTATTTGTTCTTAGAGTTGAAGGGTATATTGAATAACACGCTGTGATGGTCCATGTTTGGATACAATGAACGCAACTGCTCTGAATAGCGCAATATAGCAGCGTCGGTCGAATCGCCGTTGATTGGACGCTCAGAGATTGGGAGATTCTCATTGCCAGATTCGTGCAAGAAAACTGCGTCATTGCAGATGGAAGCAATCATGAAAAGGTCCTTGAGGGCTGGGATTTCTTTTTCTTTGTCAGTTGGAGCGTCAGTGACTGAGATCGTTTTATCAAAGAAAGTCGCGGATTGAACGAACATTTTCCCCATGGTTAGCGTTCCTGTTTTGTCTGAGCAGAGAACTGACATGCATCCAAGCGTTTCAATGGAAGTAAGGTTTTTAACCAGCACCTTTTGAGCGGCCATGCGTCTTGCGATGATCGTCAACGAGAGAGCAAAGCATACAGGTAATCCACTTGGAACAAAGGCCGTCAAGCAGCCTATGGCGTTTATGATGGCCATCGACGCAGTGTCGTAGCCAGGGTAATCAATGCGGATCCACAGGCTCCAAACCAGCATCGCGATGATGAAGAATGAGATAGCGAGAGTCGAAATAATGATAGTAAAAGTGTTGATCCCTTTTTGAATCGGAGTCAGCGTAGTTCTCTGCTTCCCTGACATTTTCACGATGTGACCGATGACAGTATTGTCACCGATCTCAAAGACAATACCACGGGCTCGTCCTTGAGTTACGAAGGTTGAAGATAGTGCTAAATTTTTTGTTTCGAGGGGGTTCTCATCAGTAGGTTCAACAGTGCCAGGAACGAGTTCACTCTCGCCTGTGAGAAGAGATCGATCGAATTTGAGGTCAGCCGAAACTTCAATGAGTCGAATATCAGCAGGGACTCTCTGGCCGATAGATAAGAGGACAACGTCACCGACTACGATGTTTTTCGCGTCGATTCGCTCTTCTTTTCCATCTCGAATAACGATGGCTTGTTCAGCCACGAGACTCCGAATAGATTTCATCATTTTCGAGGCATTCCAGTCGACATACGCATAGAAAAAGGTTGAGGCGCAGATGACGATGATCAACAGAACTCCGATGCCCATGCTGAGGGCAGCAGGGTGGGGCCCTCCAAGCGGCTTGTAAGAAAGGAAGGAGAGCACGGCAGCAAGCCACATAAGTGAATTAAAGCCTCCGAAAACGTAGCCAGCGAATTTTCTTAAGTAATTTGTACTCGGCGGAGTCAACCGATTCAATCCCGTTGTCTTTGACTTGAGCTTCACCGTTTCAGAGTCCAAACCTTTTGTTGGGTGAGTCCCGTAAGTCGCACATACTTCTTCGATTTTTTGCAAGTGCACTTTGACAGTCGGGTTTGCCTTGTGCACCGTGATTTGCACTTCTGGGCTTGTGTTTACGTCGCTCTGATTGAATTCTCTCTGCACAATGATATTTTCAGGGTGAACAGACATAATGTTGTAGTGAAAAGTAATTTATGAAAGATATTATTTATTAATGTAAGCCAAGCATGCCATTAAGCTTATAACTTGAGGATTTTCTGACAAGAAATTTATCACTGAATTTTTTTAATTTTTCATTAAAGACGATTTTTTCAGGCAAGGGTTAACGATAAATTGATAGCCTGGTTCTCATTGATCTAAAATAAATTTTCCGGCAAGCGTCTACTGGAAATATTTTTTACAAAAAGGAAAGTGTCGGTGCTTGTCCTTTAAGCGGAACGTTCGAGAAGGCTGTGTATTGTTATTGGAGAAACGATGCTGCTGTATAGGTATCGTTTGAAGAGGATTTTGAGGTAGAATTGAGCTATAATCGAATTATTTCTACAAGAGAACCGAGAGCGGAGACTGGGAGGCAACAACTACTCGTCAAAGTCAGAAATATGTTGTAGTAGTAGAGTCATGCATTGGGTTAAAGGATAAAAAATGAAGAGAAGATACGTAGAATCGAGAAATACGATATTGGTTAGGTCTTTATGGATATTAGGTGCGAACTAACAACTATGAAATCAGCGGGAATTGGATCATGGTGATTGAAGAGAGATCTATGCTTGTTTAATTTGTTTCATCATCGAAAAATTAATAATTGCTTCTCTAACAAAATTACACATAGGTATTGTTTGTTCATTGTATTTTGGAGGGATATGAGAAAGGAAGGACACTATTGAAATGAAATTCTCATCGATTCAAGCAAAGATGCTGACCAATCTCGAGGGGTTGTGAAAAAAAAAAAGAATTGAAATTTCAGGTTTGCCTTAATTTCAGATATATTGATTTTATGCTCTGCACTGATTGAGAATTCAAATTTCTCACGACTGGAATGGAGTCACAGCTCAAAAGTGCAATGCCTGCATACTACTTTCAATAATTAAAGAAATTTTCAGAGATCAACTACTTGCATATTCATTCATTAAATACTCCGTGCTCTATTAATGTAAGTATGTATAGATGAGAACGTACAGTGTATTCTATATACATCTTAAACCTCCTCAAAAAAATTATGAGAATCACGTCTTCAATTGTTATGTTTTTGCCCTTGCCTGCTCTTCTCAAGACATTTTTTCATTTTCTTGCATCGCAGCTCGTCTTTTTAGAATTTCCAGTGATCTCACAGCGATTCCAGCAAGAGTGGACTAATCAATTATTATACACTAAATCACAATTCATTTCTTACCTTTTGTTGATCTAGTTGATTATTCAGGTCAGCATAAAACCCTTTACTATTGAAAGCCGCATCACCTTCTTCAAAGGTCTACGAAACAATAAAAAATTAGCTTTCTAAATCCAAATCGAGACACAAGATACATAAATAGTCTCAATATTAGAAGGAATACTAGGTGGCTTTATGTCTTTATTCGTACTATACGTCATAGTCTTCTTCGACGCCATGTTCGCAGAGTCGATTTTCGCTGGAAATAAAAATTAATTTTCTGATAGCTTTTATTTAGCAACAGAAGCAATAGCTGAGAAATGAATGCTTTTTGTGTTTTCAATAATCATCGCCTTTCGAATACAGTCTCTAAACTATTTTTCGCAATGATTCGTTGTGTCAGAGGAGCATGTTACAGTGAGCAATATGCAACATTTTTTTCACATGATGCATTATGAAATCATCACTAGACCTCGCTCTATCGAAATGATACTGCTGCTACACTATCTTCGAGCTTTTCCTGACTTGGTGGCTATTTCTGTAAAGAATCTATCCATAATGGCAAAATCGCTCGGAGAGCCGTTTAAAAATTTTGAAAAAACAAATTTCTTAAGTTACGTCTAATTGGAGTGTTTTATTTTACTTTGTTATCGAAATTCTTGAGTGAAAATCATGGAAGTCACAGGAAAGAAAGACACTCTTTACCTCACCAAAGCGTTCATACTCCACAAGCTCCGACTCTCTGGAAACATGATCCACATTCTCAGTACTTTGGTCACAGAACTAAACATTTTCAAAAAAGTTCCTTTCGACAACTATCTTACAAACGAAACTTCGCTACGAGAAGGACTGGAAGGCTTGTTTCAGTAATCTAACCTCATTTCAGCAGGTTTTACCAGATATGCTTAGGGTTTTTGCATGGCGGATCAATAAACAAATCTCAGAGGAAGAATTTTCGACGCTTTACAATGAATGGTAATCAGCTAAGGGTGAATTCTCCCTCCAAAATAATGCTTGATAGGCTGAAATCAAAGAATTCTGTCTTGTGTTGCACAAACTTTTTCAAATTGGACTACATGGAACGTTTCCAAAGGGACGACGTTATTTATTTATTGAAGAAGCAGTTCGAGGATGTTGAAGATAGCGTTCCATTTGTAAGAGCTGCAGACTGGGATCGTATTCTAACATACTATAGCTCGCCTGTATCAAAGAGTTTATGAACTCCGAATACAACGACTACCTTATCACAACTCCAATCGTTGGGTTTGATTATCAAGGGCAGAAAGTGGAGATGCAAGAACCTGAAATTGTAAATCTCATGCAATGGAAGAAGGATTTAAAAGTTTTTGGTGTCTAGATTCGAATGATGGAGCAAATCTTCGGGTTATTCGATGTGTCAGGTATTCGTTTGAATTACGGAGCAATGCATTAACTTATCACACAATTGAAAGGCTGGGGTCACATCAGATTAGACCGAGCGATGATATTATTCCTTGCATTGTTAATTACAAACTCAACGACGATTGTCACTGCAAGCAACTTTACACATAAAAAAGACGTGCAAAATTCGTTCGTTGAGCTGTTCGAGATCTTTTTGAATGACTGCAAAGCGTTTCAAGGCAGAGTAAATTTCTTGAAAAATTAAGCAAAGAACTTTTCATCTTCTTCACTACCTTAGATTACGCTCATGCAATTCAAGACTTATCTCCTATTCTTCAGCATCAGATCTGAGAACCAACTGCAAAATCTACGAGAATGTGCAGCTGTGCTAGTTGACCAGGCCGAAAGTTTTTGCAAACAGACTCTTGAAAAGGTATTAGACTATTAACTATTCAACACATTGAAAATGATGCTTTTGTCCTCATTAGCCAGGAGCCGTGCTGCCAGAACTTCTCGATTCAGCAATCGCGAAATTCCATTACCCCACATACGCCGTTTACACTACAACGACTTTGCTTTTGACGGATTTAATCAAAAATAACCCAGGTTAGAATTTCTCATGGCTATTCTCTAAACCCTCACTAGAACTCAATTTAATCAATCATTTTTTGCAGCACGAATTCCTTAAAATAATAACTGAAAGAGGCCACACTCAAGGAATCTGTCTCACCAACGAATCTGCACTCTCCCAAACCTTGACACAATGTTTTATGGAATTTTACGGGAAAAGTTTCCTCGCAGGAGTGAGATTCAGCTCAGAATTGCCTTCGGTCTTTTTAACTATCGTGAAGATTTACAACGAGTTCTCTGAAACATTGCTGCAATTCTTTTTACAGAATAATTTAAAGCAACTTTCAGATATATTCGCACGCCTTTTCCCCGAAGCAAACTCCGTTCAACCAACAGAAGCTTATGAATCGAGGAGACATTCAATCGCTGAAAGCATTCAAAGTCAACCAAAATACAACGAATATCTCTCCTTCAACCCAAAATATGAAAACTTAAAGCCAAATACAAATCCTAAAGAGTCCGTCATAGTCTCAGATCCTCGCCCATTAGAAAGTTCGAGGTCCAAGTCTGTAGAAATTCCGGGATTAAAGATAAAAGAAGTTCATGTAGAAACGAAAAACACGGTTAAAACCCGCGAGATCAAAGAACAAAAACCTGTGCAACCTCTGGTAAAGCTATCGAAAATAGCTGCCCCGGTAGTTGCGCAGAAACCACAGACTGTCTCGGACTCAGGACGCAATATTATTAAGAAATACGTAAAAAAGACAGAGAAAGCCATTCTTGAGGCGAGTACAAATAAGAGCATCCAACCAGAAGGAAATTTGCTGAAAAGAGATGCTGGCTCCGCTAATTTTAGCAGCAGAGGCGAACTTGTCAACTTAAGTACTCGGAATACTGACGGCAGAGACCATCTGAATGTCCCTCAGCGAGTGCAAACTGAACCAAGCGCGACGGATAACCCTTCAATTGCCAATTTTCGCTTAAATTTGAACGAAATCAACCCAGATTACAAACGAGGGAAGTCTCAGCCAAATTTCCAAATGCAGAAGAATCACTCTGCCACATTTCGCGAGTTTGAGAGCAATAGCACGAGCAGTAGGGTTTTGCTACATAGTGAGAAAGCCGGAGAGCCATACGAATTTCAAGAAACCTTCCAAAAATACCAAATGCAAGGCTTTCCCGATATAAAACTAAATGAAGAGCTCTTGACAACATCGTAGATACATTTTCTCATTGAGTGTTTGACAGAATAATGCTAATTAGGAGATTTCATAGCAGCATCGTGCTGAAAGAACGTACAAACGAACCAGAAAAACCGAAAGAGGTCGCTGGTACAAAACAGTTCGCAGGGCCCACGTTTTATCTGAAGATCGAAGATTTAGACCAAGAGAACGTCCATTCAAGGCCTCCTCAAAAGGCAGCTTTCAGAACTGGCTCTCAACACAACAGCAGGTCTGGACAAGTTCAGGGAATTGTAGCTCCTGCGCTGAAAAGCATTTCCAACGAAAATTCGGTCATAAGAACTCGAAATGTAACACTTAAACCCTTTTTTCATGAAAAAAACATCTGGATTCATCCCTAGGTGACACCAGTCCGAGTCGCTACAGGAAAGCCGGCTCAACCCATAAAAACACAGCAACCAAAGAACCTTAGCGCTCGCAGGAAGTCATTTGACGTTTCTAACATTGAAAACGAAGAACCAAGCGTCTACACGAGAAGCAACCAAATCCCAGGCCTAAAGCTGCAGAAGGAAAGCGCGAGTAAATCGAAAAGGATGCCTCGCATCGAATCATTCGAGGCTGTGATGAGTCGACTTGCAAGCAACTCGAGGAGGCCACAGTCTCCAAGCTCACTTCTCTCTGTGAAAAGACCATTCCACTAATTTTGTAACTCAAGCCACTGAAAGTCACTTCCAATGGTTTTTTTTTTTTGGTTTATGGATGCAACGTTTACACGTCTTCTGATTGTACATTTTTATTTGATACACATTTTTGTGGCCATCTAGATGGCCAATACACCAATCTGTCAAGAACCCCAAGGTTTTTCTATTCTGAGAAATTTATTTGAAATAGAAACAAGGATCATTTTGTAACGCCTCTCTCTCTGCATATTGCGTGTTTGATTGGCGAAATGACATGCGAATGATAAATTTAGGTTCAAGAGCTCGAGAGTTGTTTTTAATTACTGAGTTTGTTACGTAATATCGCAACATCTTGTATCACGGAAATAAAAAAGTAAAAAATATCGTTAAGCCTGATCTCATAAGGACGCATATGACATAATTTGAATTACATGAATAAACTTCTTTCTGAAGAATCGCACTTAGAACGTCATAAATAAACATTAAATTTCCTTAGTAAAGAGCGGAAAAGATGAAGCTAAGTCTTTTTGCTCAGCTCGAGCAGTTCTTGCGCATCGTCTGCCTGCTCTGCTTCCTTTTTGCGGCAATCACGACTATCATGGCTCAGCAATTATTTGCTCCAATTTTCCCGGTTTTCGATAAACTCACTGGACATTTTTTCACTCGTGAACGCAAGTTTGCCCCTCTGCATGTGTATATCCACAAATACTTCGAGCTCGGCATGTTCAAAATGCTTGGAATAGAATATATCGTTGAAAATAGAGTAATATTGTGCCAAAATTTCAGAAATTTTATCGTCTTTCTAGAGCAAAGTGCCCATTGAAGCGCATGAAACCTCGATTGTAATGTTCACGCATGGAAGCAACCTCGATCCTCCACTTCTTCGTGAGATTTGTTCGATAATCCAATCAATAATTCGGCTTGATAGATCTGATTTTCCCAAATTACCTTCATTTTGTCGGCAAGAAATCTCTCTTCAAGATCCCTCTCCTCGGCAGAGTTCTTAGATTATTAGGTCAAATTCCAATTGAGCGAGATAATCTACAATCTGCAATTGAAACTCTCAAGCAAGCTGGACAACTCGCTCGTGTAGAGAAAAAGAGCATCGCGATTGCCCCCGAAGGGACGAGAAGACGCTCGAAATCAACGGGACCAGACCAGCTGCTGCCATTTAAAAAAGGTTAATTAAGCTTCAAAGGACTTATGTGCTAAATATGTATTTTAGGACCTTTCCATTTAGCTAAAACCTCTGGGGTTGACATCATCCCAGTTGTTATCATCGGCGCTAATAGACTCTGGCCTGCAGGAAGCATGTTCCCTTATCCAGGTGAATTTTTTTTGCATTTTTAACGCCTTTTAACTATTATCAAAAGGAAATGTTGTGGTGCGCTGCTGTGAGAGAATAACAAAGGAGGAGGTCGCGAAAATGTCAATTGAGCAGCTTCAATTAAAACTGAGGAGCATTTATGAGGCTAATTTAACGCCGGTGGACAACCGAGTTATTTTCAACACAGACAATAAGCCTTATGTGATGTTCTTGGCAACTCTATTCGGAATTTTTATGACTTGGGCATTCTTCTTAAGATTTTTCCTTTCTCAAGAATAAGGAAGAAAATGCGTCGTCTGATTCAGATTTGATTTTTATTATCAACTTGTCCCTACATATAAATCTTTTCCTTATGACTTTTTACGTCGTAATTCTCTGATTGGTTAGTTAGCACTTTGGTTAAGTCTTTACAGAGTTGTCTCAAAACTTTATCTATTATGCTCGCATCAATTGGGTTAACTGCTTTAGACCTTAGCCGCGTGTTTTACAAAAAAAATGAAAGAAAATCCAACGAAAAATTATGAAAATTTGGAAATTAAAAGCTTTGCAAATTCCTCGTAGACTATATTGCCTTCAGCGTCGAGTACAGCTCGTTTGATCATGTCATCAGCCTCCTCCTCAGTGAATTTCTCTCCCATGTGGCAAACAATGTGTTTAAGCGCCTGAGGATTGATGGTGCCGAGATTTGATTTGTCAAATACTTTAAAGGCTTCGATAAGCTCTTCTTCAGCGTCTACATTTTGCATGATTCTCGACATCAAGGCGACAAAATCAGGAAAATTGAACATTTCAGTGTCATTTGGATCGATTTCTTTGATGTACTTTTGAATTTCTGCTTCTGTTGGGTTTTGGTTCAAGGAACGGATGAGGAGTCCGAGTTCGGATGTTTTAATTTTGCTGTCGCCGTCTTTGTCAAAGAGAGAGAAAGCTTCCTTGAAGTCTGCGATTTGCTCTTCGTTAGGATCGGTCATTATTTCCGGTTATATTTTAGCAAGAAATATTTTTGATTATAATGAAACTCTGATGAATTTACTTAATGGACGATTCTACAAAAAATATACACGCAAGGTAAACACTACACTGCTCTTCAAGAGTTTAACCCATATTCAATATTATTACGATGCATTACTCAAAATTTCTGAAGTTTTGCATGTAAGTTCGTAAATCGAGAAAGGAAAAATGTGATAAAGTGAAAAATTTGACAGATTTTCAAAATTCAACATCTAAATCCCACGGCAGCGAGCCTATGAATTTAACTCAAGACAGGTTCTCATAAAGCAACAAATAATATGAAGTTTTAAAGTTTTCCGAGGTGTTCACATAGGGAAAAAGGCAAAGTATCACACTATTGCTTTTTATTTTATCCTTTTAATGGATTCAAACTACCTACTGCCTTTCAGGAGCCATCACCAGAGAGGAAGTCTTTCGCTTCTTCCCTTGCTAAAATATTTCAAAAGTTCTACCAAAATATGTATAACGATTATCGCATAGATTACGAATCAGAAAAAAATAAAAAGAAGAATAAAAATGAGACTTTATCTCTCCAAAATCCTCTTACTGCTCTGCTTTATCTCACTCTGCTCAAGCCAAGACCAAATTTATACTTTCGCCACGAGAAGCGACATCGTCATGCAAATAAACAAAGCTCGCACTTTACCCTCCGTTTTTGCTGCAATAATCAAAGAATCTTATTCAAATTACACCACCAACTCCGCGCTCCAATCAACTATCAACTTCTTGAACACTGTTACACCTGTTTCTGCTTTAACCAGCCAGAGCGGTCTCGACGCCGTCGCACAGTTCCATGCAAATTATTTAAATACGGATGTAGCAAACTGGCTCAACCCGGACATCGGATGCAATAACAGTTTCGTTTCCGATCGTATCGCTCTCGCAGGAAATTGGAGCAATAGAGTCGCTGAGAATATTGCATACGGAATACAAAACGCAGAGCAGCTAGTAGCGACCTGGATCATCGATAATTACGTCGCAAGCAAAAAGAACAGAATGAATATATTCGAACCTTCGTTTACAGACGTCGGCATCGGGATTTCTGGCGCTGAGGATAACTCTACTATCTACGTCGCGGTTTTCGCAGGAAATTTCATGTGTCATGCGCCATGCGTAAATGCTTCAAAAATTGGAGGACATTATGATTGTAAAGGGAACCCGTTTGCTTTTGGTGTATTACCAAAAATTAGTGCAATTTTACTTATTATACTGGGAGCGATTTTGCTGGTGTAAGACGGGATGGATGAATTATGGAAAGGCTTTTTGATTCAATCGTTCAGAAATTTATTCTCAAATTATTTGTAACTTTCAACTTAAATTTCGTAAAAGATATTGCAGATAGTCTTTTGTGAATGAAAAAATAATATTAGTTATCCTTCAAAAGATACTTATTTTATAGTTTTTGGAATGATACACCTTCGTTGTATTCTAATCCGACTTCGATATTAGTTACTTGTGAGGTTTTGCTTCGTTTCAGATAGAATAGCACAGCGACTCCAGCTCCAAGTAGCAACATGCACAGGAAAGTGAATAACCACGAATTCATAATATGATCGCATTGGTTTGCTTGAGGCCGCCATGACATGAAGAACCTACATCGTGTGCAGCTTCCTGTTGTATCGCACTCGAGGCAATTCAAAGGACATTTGTCACAGCCCCGTGTAGCATTATTTAAGAAAAAATTCGTTTTGCAGACGCTGCATTCCGTTGCTAATTTCGGCCCACTACATTGTGCGCAGTTCGCGACACAAGGATCACAGGACAGAGTAGTTTGATTCAACCCATATGATTCAACACAACTCGAGCAATTAGTTGCACTTGAACATCCTTGGCAGTTTGCAGAACAAGCAATGCATGAGTTCGTCGGAGTGTGTAGGAAGTACTTTGCACTGCAGGTTTGACATTGTATATCGTTATACTTCATGCATGTCTTGCAGCCAGAGGCCGCACAGAATGAAACCTCACATGTATGTTCTTGAGAGTTGAGTGCATAATTCGTGAGACATGCAGTACAATTAGCTGGTGCCCTTTGACAATTCAAGCAGTTTGTCGAGCAAATCGCACAGGATGCACTCCCAGGAGTGTTATTCGCCAAGTACTTGCCAGAAGCGCATTGTGTACAATTCGAGGCGCTAGTTGAACACTCGAGGCAGTTTGAAGAGCATTTTTCGCATGTATTCATGCTTTCGCTCAAGACGCTCAAGTAGAACCCGCTTTTACAGCTAGTGCAATTTTTTCCGAGCGTGTCATCATGGTTTGAGCAAGTGAGACAGTCCCCCGCGCAAGGTTCACAGTGATATGTATCTTTATGTGAAAAATACCCAGGATCGCATAGTTCGCACTGAGTGTCGTTGTATTTCATGCATTTCTGACATGAGGGAAGTTCGCAAGTAATAATTTCGCACTTATTCTCAGAATCAAGTTGGTAGTTATCATGGCATGCTGTGCAGTGAGTGCTCGATCCAGCGCACCCATAACAGTTGTCAGAGCATTTCACACACTTCCCCTTACCCGCAGTCACCTCTAAAAAGTATCCAAAGTTGCAGCTCTCACAAACAGATTCAGCATAGTCATCATTCCATGAGCACGTAGAACAGTTGGCTGGCATTGGCTACAAAGAGCTTCCCATGGGTCGAAGTAATATTCCGTTTGACAGTGGGTACACGATGAGTTATCATTACAAGACCAGCAGTGTGGCATGCATTGATTACACGTCTTTGAATTCATGAAATAGCCTTGAGTACACTGCTCGCATTCTTTCGCATTGTAGCATTCAATGCAGCCCTCAGAGTTGCATTTTTCACAAGTGCTGTTTTCAGTTAAGAAATACTCCCATTCGCAATTTGTGCAGACAGTCGCGTTCGAGCAATTACGGCAACCTGTTAGACATTTATCACAAAATCCATGGCCGTTAAGGTAGTATCCAGCAATGCATTCCAGACATTGACTTGAGTTTGTTTGACTGTAGATGTAGCAGTTAGGGATCTCACAACGGGCAAATGGTAATATTATGACGAATAGAGCGAAGGCTAAGAGAGCATAGAGCCTGATTTTCATTTTGATACGATTTATAATTTATTTTGTGAAGCTAAATCGCAAATACTCGCGTTAAATTTGTTGGAAAAATTGATTCTTTGGTTTTAAACGCAACTCTCTAATTTGTCTCCCAATCATCAAGCTTAACCATTCTCTTCACTGATGAAGGCAAGTTATGTCTTCAAACAACAATACAATTATATATTGGACCAGAGGTCCTATGAAAATGGTTTTTTCTCACTCCAAAAAGTCTGCATTATCGAGACAAATTTCGAATTTTTCATAAACTCAACAAAGAAAGAAATATGGGAGCCATTGTCATCGAAAACTGAAAAATCGTGTTTTTCTTTTGAATTTTCTCATCATCATCTGAATTCAAATACATAGATATGAATTTATAGTTGTAACTTAATTCAATAAAACAGCGCTAACATGGATAAAACTGACAAATTGAACTACCAACGTGAGGTTGAAAAGTATCTTCAGGGCAAACATGTGTACGAACTTTTCGAAGACCTCATGAAGTCCCTCATACTCCAAAAGCCCGCCGATCCCATTGACTTTATGATTCGCAAACTGACCGATCCTCCACGTATTTCTAATATAGAATGCACACGTTAACCTCTCTCGCTATCTAGAAAAGAAAATATTCATTGTTGGCCCTCCAGGCTCCAAGGTCAGAGAGCTCGCTCTTCAACTTGCTGATTATTTGCACTACACATGTACTTCAGTCGGAGACCTTTTGAATAAGGAGATTAGCAAACGCTCCGATCTCGGAATGAAAATCGAGGACGCTTACAAACGATTAACTTACGTCCCTGATGACATCGTCACCGATTTGGTCAAGAAACACATTGAAAATCTTGAAAAAGAGAACAAAAGTTTCGTTTTGGAAGGTTTTCCAAAGACCCGCGTCCAAGGTCTCGCCTTGCAACGAGCTGGGATCATTCCAGACTCCTTTATCATCTTAAACCTCCCAGATGAAGAGATTGTTGAGTGCATTAAGTAGCAAATAGCCGAAATACTTGGAAATCTAACATATCTCTGTTCATAGGAGAAAGATTCACAATAGCGAGGGCAAACTTGCACATTTGGGATCAGAAAAAGCTGCTGACTATGCCTTGGAATATGATTTGTATGGAGTTATTTTGTTGAGGTTTTTGCTGATGATTTGACAGGAACATTAAGCATGTGAAAGAAATCTACAAAAACTACTTCTTCCAAGTCGATGCTCAGAATACTGAGGCGGATTTGTTGGAAGAGATGGCGCGTCTCGTGAAATACAGAATCAAATCAAAGGCGCCAAAGCGATCAGCCAGCATCATCATTTTGGGCCCTCCAGGTGAGAATATGCTTGGGAATAGGATTATTAATTGCTATCTAGGTTCTGGCAGAAGTTCCCAAGCGAAAATGATTTCCGAGAAATACGGCTTAGTGCACGTTAACTCTGCCCAGCTCCTGAAAGATCAAATTGCCAGAAAAACTGAAATTGGAAAGCTCTCACTCAGCATGATCAACAAGGGCGAGTTAGGTAACATTCAAATGGGAAGCTTGCATTGTATTAATGTATTTTCTATTGAAATTTAGTCCCTGATGACGTTCTTGCCTCTTTGGTCACTACGAGAATCCAGCAGCCTGACTGCCGCGTTCATGGATACGTCTTAGATGGATTCCCGAAGACTAAACACCAGCTACAATTGCTCGATGAACTGAAAATCCAACCTACACTCATCATTATTCTCGAAGCTAACGATGATTTGGTCTATAAGAGACTGGCTAATCGAAAAATCGACCCTGTGTCTGGTTCGATCTATGATGAAGACGCTGCCAAATACCTCGATCCGCTGATCACCACTAGACTGTTCCCTGTGCCAAATGAAAAACCAGAAGTGCTTCAAAAGAGGTAATTGTCTCCGCTGCATTTTCAAGTGAAACTAATGTGTTCGTTTCTAGACTCTCGAGATGGAAAGAGCTGCTTAAAAACGTAGAACAAGATTTTTCAAGTTTGATTCTGAAAGTTACAGCTGACATGACCGAGAAAAACGTCCTTGAGAGAGTTGCATACTATTTAGAAAACACTTAATGCGTATTTACATCGACAACAATTGTATGCTGGTTTGTTGAATCATAAGGAAATTCTAATCAAATAGCATCCACTCACTCTACAAAGAAAAAACCAGTTTTGTTCAACTCTCATACCGTTAATGGTCTTTTCCCTTAAAAAAATCTCAACAGTCGTAGCACCTTCATAGCGTAATTGCTAATATAGCATGTTTGAGGTAATAGTTTTGAAAAGTAGACTTTATCAGTGAATTGAGCTGTCAAGGGTAATGCTAAATCTCAAGCATACAGATGTCAATATCTATGATGTGTTGATATAAGCTAATTGAACATCACTTCTATGCTCTGCTATCTAAGTAGGAAATTCCACAATATCAAGAGACTCTTCGGTTGAATCAACCGCAAATTTTTCGTCTAATAAACTTCTTGCTGAATCAACATCTCTGCACTAGCTGGTATGGAATGTTTTGAACATTCAAATCTTTATAAGAGCTAAGTTATAGACAAAATGTTTTTTTATTTAAAAACTTAGATACCTTACGAATCTAACAATGAAAGGAAAAAACTCATCTTTCACATGGTTTTAAAAAAATTACATTAAATAGTGAGCAAGTGAGTAAGTAAGAATACCTTTTAAATTAAAAAATAAATATCTTCTGACAAACTCAGATTCTGTTCACTCCCACCCTCTCCACCTTCATTGATGATTTCTTCTAAAGATTCTGAACTAGCCCTCATCCCTCCTAAAGTCAGACTCCTCTATAAAGACTTCAAGCTCATTTCGCAAGCTCACCACTTCAAGAACTTCAGCGCTGTCTCCAATGCGAATAGTCAGAAGTACACTGTGAGAGTTCTCGACTTGAGCTCTGAGTTTTATAACTCAAACCCAAATCTGACGGCCACTCTTTTCATCCAGGAGCTACTTCGTCTCTGTATGCATCATCCGACCGCTGTTTTTGCCGAAGATTTCGAGATTTGTGATAAAGCGATGGCATTTGTCTCTATCCCTTACACTCCACTCGATTTGGCACTGAGAGACGTGAAAAACTCACACAAACCTAACATTGAGAAGCTTGTGAAAGATGTATTAGAAGACCTGAGTTTTTTGGTTTATGATTTGAGACTCAACTACAAGAACAGCCTTCGCATTGAGCTCGACAACATATATCAGCTATCAAAGAACAAGGGATATATCTTGGGAGACTGGGCCAAAGGACTAGGGAATGATAAAGTCTCACTTGAAGTCTCTGAAGCATACTCAAAAAAAGTAGATGTTTTGAATGGAGATAAAGAAGTGCAGATTTTTGCTGCCAAAGTTCTCGAACTCACTGGAGCTAAAAAAGAAGATTTGGAGGACCTGAAAGTTTTACAAGAATTAATGGGTACTAGGAATCCCAAGATGTATCTTGCTCGCCTGGAAGTTGTTTTAAACGGATTGAATCTAACAAGTGGTGCAAAAAAAGCGGTGACAAATATGTTTAGCAAAGAAGGAGAGTCAAAGCTAAGATTGATCGATTTTATCAAGCCAGAGAGAAAGATCCGCAAAAATGAGCCTTTCAAAATATCCAGATTCGAGAAAACTGAAGGAATATGGAATTTTGGAAGCGATGCAAATATTGATGCCGTCGGTTTTAAAACGACCGTTGACCTTCAACTTACTGGGATTGGCCTATATGTTCCGGAAATAGACAAATTAGAGGGGGGAGATTAATGTTGTTAAAGGTACAGATAGTACTGGAGTTGTCATAATTTCGCAACAAGTGGAGTTGCGAAAAGATTTGCTTGGAATAGAAAAAGGGATTTATCCGTTGATGTTTGAACATCCTGTCGATACCCTCGCGGACAAAACCTATTCAATTGTGAGTAATTATAAACGAGGAAATCCCGCACCGCGAGGCCAATGCGGAAAAACCATGGTTGAAGTCGAAGGAGCGGATATCAAAGTCTATTTTCTCACCTGTAATGGATCAAGTAATGGCACTAGTGTTACTATTGGGCAATTTCCTGAACTGTACTTTGAATATTAAATGAGCCATAAGCCTC